>Ga0070698_100005275_pt1 | contig 14136 bp, 12 predicted proteins | sample KBSK1502metaG_FD_65477 | JGI IMG/M metagenome (GOLD analysis project Ga0070698, IMG submission 65477) | Corn, switchgrass and miscanthus rhizosphere microbial communities from Kellogg Biological Station, Michigan, USA - KBS K1-50-2 metaG | ecosystem: Host-associated > Plants > Roots >...
GCCGCGTCGCGTCTTGCGTACGCGGCGCCGACCGACCCCACACCGGCCCGGAGGAAACCCCTCCCCAAGCCCCGTCCACCCGTCCGATGGGGGTTACTCCTTCGGGGCGAACTTGATCTGCTCCTTCTCCCGCTTCAAGACCTCTTTGTTCAGCACCTTGAACTCCACGCGACGATTCTTGGACATCCCGAGCGCCGTCGTGTTGCTGGCGATCGGCTGGGTCTCGCCGTATCCCTTGGCGGTGAAACGCTCGGGGCGGAGTTCCGGGAATTTGTCGAGGAGGTACCCGAGCACGGCCTTCGCGCGCGCGTCGCTCAGGACCTGGTTTCGCGCGTCCGAGCCGCGCGCATCCGTGTGCCCGGCGATCTCGATCCGCAGTTCCGGCCAGCGCGTCAGGATGTCGCCCACCTCGTCCAGCACGCGGAACGACTCCGGCTTGATGGTCGCCTTGCCCGTGTCGAAATTCACGTCTTGGAGCCGGATCATCCCGGTCTCGAGCAACTCGGTTTCCTTCGAGCTGACCTGGATCGGGCAGCCCTTCTGATCGACCCGCGCGGTCGCCGGCGTGTCCGGGCACGTGTCGACGCCGTCGCAGACGCCGTCCTGGTCGGCATCGGTGGGGCAGCCGTTCGTATTCACCGAGCAACCTCTCGGCGTTCCCTCGCACTTGTCGAGGCCGTCGAACACGCCGTCGTTGTCGCTGTCGCTGGGGCAGCCCGCCGCGTCGACGCGCGCTCCGGTGGGCGTGGCCGAGCACTTGTCGAGCCCGTCGAGGACGCCGTCCGCGTCCGTATCCGCCGGGCAGCCGGACGCGTCCACCGTCGCTCCCTTCGGCGTTCCCTCGCACTTGTCGAGGCCGTCCGGCACGCCGTCGCCGTCGCCGTCGATCGGACATCCGTTCGCGTCGATCCGCGCGCCGGCGGGCGTGCCCGGGCACTGGTCGATCTTGTCGGGCACGCCGTCCTTGTCCGCGTCGCTCGGCGCGCCGCCGAATCCGAAGGAGAGCCCGCCGAAGATCTCCGGTCCGTGCCGGTAGAGCTCCTTGTTGTCCGAGGGAACGAACACCTTATAGGAGATGTCGCGGCCGTCGATGCGGAGGCCGAGCTTGTTCGAGAGGCGAACCGCGAAGCCCGCGCCGGCGTTCCAGGCGAACTTCGTCTCCGAGCTTACGATCCCGCTCGCGCGGATCGCGCCGGCGCCGCCCGTCAGGTAGGGCCGGATCGCGCCCTTCCCGGCGAACCAGGTCAGGTTTCCCTCGCCGTGGGTAAGGTCCAGGCTGCCGGTTCCGACCACGGCGTCGTGCGTGCCGAAATTCCCGCGCCCCTCCAGGGCCCACGACGAGCCGAGCCGCACGCCGAGAATGCCGCCGAACTGCGGCCCGTCGGGTTCGACGCCGAGTTCGTTCGGGATCCAGCGATAGCCTCCGCCGGGGACGAGCCACACGGCGGGCTGGTTCCCGAACGCGGCGATGGGAAGGGCGACGAAGAGAATCGCCGCGACGAGCACGGCGCGACCGAGATTCGAGTGCACGGGGAACCTCCTGATTCCTGACATGTCGGGGACGTTCCTCCGACGCGGCTCATCCTGAGCCTCGCGCACTGTAGCGAACGCGGCTCCGGCGGCGCAAGCACCTTGTGCCGCGAATTGACGTGGCGGCCGATCGCTGGCTTAATCAAGCCATGACCGACACGAAATTTTCTGTCGCGATGGCGAGCGGCTACGCGTTCGACGGACCTTCCCTCCTGCTCGGCGCCCCGCTCCTGGACGGCGCGGTCGCGGCGGAAGCGCGCGTGCGCGTCCCGCTTCCGATGATGAACCGGCACGGGCTCATCGCCGGCGCCACCGGGACCGGCAAGACGAAAACGCTGCAGCTTCTCGCGGGCCAGCTCTCGGACGCGGGCGTTCCCGTCTTTGTCGCCGACCTGAAAGGGGATCTGAGCGGTCTCGCCGCGCCGGGCGTTCTGAACGCGAAGATCGAGGAGCGCTCCAAGTCGATCGGCGTTCCGTTCGCACCGGCGTCGTATCCGGTCGAGTTCCTGAGCCTAACCGGAGAGAACGGCGTCCAGCTCCGCGCGACCGTCTCCTCGTTCGGCCCGCTCCTCCTGGCGCGGGCGCTCGGTTTGAACGACACGCAGCAGAGCGTGCTCTCCCTGGTCTTCAAGTACTGCGACGACAAGGGTCTCCTGCTCCTCGATCTCCCCGACCTCAAGGCCGCGCTCCAGTACCTGACCGGAGATGGGGCGGCGGCGCTGGCGGAATACGGGGGGATGTCCAAGGCCACCGTCGGCGTGCTCCTCCGGAAGATGGTGGAACTGGAGCAGCAGGGAGCCGGGAAGTTCTTCGGCGAGCCCGAGTTCGAGGTCGAGGATCTGATTCGGACGGACGCCCACGGGAAGGGGATCGTGAGCGCGCTCGAGCTCTCCGGCGTGCAGGACCGGCCCGCGCTCTTCAGCACGTTTCTCATGTGGCTCCTCGCGTCGCTCTATCGCGAACTCCCCGAAGTGGGGGATCTCGAGAAGCCGAAGCTCGTCTTCTTCTTCGACGAAGCGCACCTTCTCTTCGACGGCGCGAGCAAGGCGTTTCTCCAACAGGTGGAGCAGGTCGTCCGCCTCGTCCGCTCGAAGGGCGTCGGGGTCTTCTTCGTCACGCAGACTCCGAAGGACGTGCCGGCCGATGTCCTGGCACAACTCGGTCACCGCGTGCAGCACGCGCTCCGCGCGTTCACCCCGGACGACGAGAAGGCCCTCCGCGCCACCGCGAACACGTTCCCGCGCTCGGAGTTCTACGACGTCGCGAAGACGCTCACGTCCCTCGGGATCGGCGAGGCCCTCGTGACCGTGCTGACCCCGCGCGGCATCCCCTCGCCCGTCGTGGCGACCCTCTTGGCACCGCCGTCGAGCCTCATGGCGCCGATTCCGCCCGCCGAGCTCCAAGCGCGCGTCGCCGGTTCGCCCCTCCAGGCGGCCTACGGCGCGGCGGTCGATCGGGAGAGCGCCCGCGAAACGCTCGCGGCGCGCGCCGCGGCGCCCACGGCCGCGGCAACGCCAGCGTCCGCCGCAACGCCCGCGCCGCGCTCCTCCCGGCGGGCCGCCCCCGCCGATCCGACCGTCGCGGAACAGGTCGGAAAGGCGCTAAACTCTCCCTTGGCCCGCACGGTCGCCGGGACCCTCGTTCGGGGTCTCTTCGGCGTGCTGGGCGTGCCGGCCACGGCCCGTCGCCGTCGCCGCCGGCTCTTCTGATCGAAGGAAGCGACGAGAACGCACCCCCAAGGAGGATCGCAATGCCCAAGTTCGTGATCGAGAGAGACATGCCCGGAGTCGGCAATCTGACCCAGAAGGAACTCCAGGCCGCCTCGCAGAAGTCGTGCGGCGCCCTCGCCAAGTTGGGAACGGACATCCAGTGGGTTCAAAGCCACGTCACGGGAGACAAGATCTACTGCGTCTACATCGCCAAGAACGAGGACCTGATCAAGCAGCACGCGAACGCGAGCGGGATTCCCGCCACGCGAATCTCCAAGGTCATGGCCATCATCGATCCCACGACTTCGGAATAGCGGGCATGTTATTCTGAGATGGTGAATTCCGCCTCCGGTCAGGTCCGAATCCGCCCCCTCTCCGAGCTCGACATCTCGCGCGTCGTCGCGATCGACGAACGCTTGACCGGCGTCTACCGGCCCGAGGTGTGGGAACGCCGCGTCGGCTACTACATTCGCCGGGACGCGGACGGATGTCCCGTCGCGGAGGTGGACGGCAAGGTGGTCGGGTTCATGTTCACCGACCTTCGGGGCGGCGAGTTCGGCCTGGAGGACGTGAGCGGCTGGATCGAGCGCTTCGGCGTCGATCCCGACTTCCAGGGGCGCTCCATCGGACGGCGGCTCTTCGAGGCCGCCCAGGCCCACCTCTACTCCCGCGGGGCGACCGTTCTCCGGACCCTTGTCGAGCAGAAGGACGAGGACCTGGCTTCGTTTCTGCGCGCCGTCGGATTCCGGAACGCGCCCATCACGGCCCTGGAACTCCGGGCCGACGGGGCCGGGGCCTAGAAGGCGCGCGATGAACGTCGAACAGACCACGATTCCGAAGAAGTTCCACGACGCCGTCCTCCACTGGCAGCGCCATCACTTCCCGGACTACGACCTCCTACCGCAGAACTGGGAGAAGTACTTCCCGAACGAACCCGCCTTCTGTCTTTGCGCCAAGATGGAGATCGGGATGTCCGACACGATCGAGGTGGGGGACAAACAGGGGGCGCCGCGGATGCTGAAGCCCTCGGAGATGGGCGAGGACGCCGCGAAGCATCTGCTCGCGATCATCCGCGCCCAGGCCTCGACGGAGTTCGGGTCCATCCAGCAGCACGAGATGACGCTCGCTCGGGCGCCGGAAGACGAGGACCGCTTCTGGGTGCTTCGCGTGATGGCGGAGGAACTCCGCCACGGCTATCAGATGTTCCACATGCTGACGTCGCAGGATTGGTCCTCGGTTTCGAGCCAGTCGGCCGAAGAGATGATCGAAGAGATCCTCTCCATGCGGACCGGCTCGCACGTGCTGGACGCCTTCAACGTCGACTATGACTCCTTCGTGGACAACGTCGTCTTCGCCGCGGTGATCGACCGCGTCGGCAAGTACCAGCTGGCCATGCAGCGGGTCTGTTCGTACAAGCCGTTCGCCCAGTCGATGCCGCCGATGCTTCGCGAGGAGGCGTTCCATCTCGCGGCGGGGGTCATCCCGCTTCGCCGTTGGGCGCAGCGCGCGGCGCAGGGCGCCGAGCTCGTGACCATGTCCGCCATCCAGAAATCCTTCGACAAGTGGATGCCTCGCGGGCTCGAGATGTTCGGCCACGAGAAGGGCGGCGACTCGAACATCCGCTTCGGGTTCAAGAATCTCAAGAACGCGGACGCGCAGTCGCAGTACTACGACGAGTGCAAGAAGATGATCGGGGATCTGAACCAGCGCTATGTCCGCGCCCGGCTCCCCAAACTGAGCTCCGAGCAGGCCGAGTCCCTCGTGAAGCGGCTCTTCAAGGAACGTGGAAGCCACCAGGGGATCACCGCGGACGACCTGCTCGAGCTGCCCGATCCACGCTTCTTCCGCCGCAAGGGGGAGCCGGCGTGGACCATGGTCGGCACGCGCGGCGAGACCTACGCGGACCTGGACGCGTACGTGGCGCATCTGCGCGCGGTTCTGCCCGAGCCCTATCTCGCGAGCCGGGACATGAAGCAATACGTCGAGACGCTCCGCGAGGTTGCGTCGGGAACGCTCACGCCCGACCAGGCCAGCAAGCGGATGCCCACGCTCAAGCGCGTCGGCGGCGTCTGCCCGTGCAGCAACTCGGTCCGCTGGATCGTCGAGGAGCCGGCTCCGGCGGCCGGCGCGCCGGCGGCGAGTGCCACCTCCCGGTAGCCGGCGAAGACCCTGCCGCGAAGAAACAACCCCTCCCAACGAAACCTGGGGCCGGGGCATCTACGTCTGATACATATGCGCGCGCCGGCGGCCGTCCCCCCCTTGCTGTTGCTGCTCCTTGCCGGCACGGCGTGGGGGCTGCCCGCCGACTCCGTCGTGACGCGCCCTGAGCCGGGCGCGGCCCCCACCGTCCACGCCGGGGCCCTCTCCGGAACGATTCGGATCGACGGGCATCTGGACGAGCCCGCGTGGCAAACCGCCGAGCCCGTCACCCAGTTCACGCAACGCGATCCGAAAGAAGGGCAGCCCGCTTCCGAGCGGACCGAGGTGCGGTTCCTGATCGGAGAGGACGCGCTCTTCATCGGGGCGCGGATGTACGACCAGGACGCGAAGAAAATCCGCGCGCGGCTGGTGCGTCGCGACGAGGATTTGGACGGCGATTTCTTCGTCGTCTTTCTCGACTCGTATCACGATCACCTCACGTCGTGGCTCTTCCGGATCAATCCTGCCGGATCGGTCAACGACGCCGCGGTCGCCGCGAACGGCAATCAGGACAATTCGTGGGACGGCGTCTGGCACGTCCACACCTCCATGGACGCGGAGGGGTGGACCGCTGAAGTCGAGCTCCCGCTGTCGCAGCTGCATTACGCGACCGGCGGCGATGGCGTCTGGGGCGTGCAACTCCGTCGCTGGATCTACCGAAAGCAGGAGATGGACGAGTTCGCCTTCGTGCCGAAGAAGGAGCAGTACTCGACGGCGCGCTTCGGCCATCTGACCGGCCTCGAGGGGCTCCGATCCCCGCGTCACTTCGAGATCCTCCCGTACGCCCGCGTCCGCGGGGAATTCAAGCGTACCGCGGATGGGGATCCGTTTCGGGACGGAAGCGATCAGTTCAGCGCCGCCGGACTCGACCTGAAGTACGGGCTGACCAGCAACCTGACGTTGAACACGACCGTGAATCCCGACTTCGGCGAGGTGGAAGCGGACCCGGCCGTCGTGAACCTCTCGGCGTTCGAAACCTTCTTTCCCGAGCGGCGTCCCTTCTTCGTCGAGGGGGCGGAGATCTTCGAGTTCGGCGGGACGTCGTCGTTCAACAACTTCAACACGACCATCCCGTTTCACGCGCGGCGAATCGGCCGCCCCCCGCAGCGCGTTCTCCAGGGGACGGACGTCGTCCACACGGACGTGCCGGAGCGCACGACCATCACCACGGCCGCGAAGGTGACCGGGAAGACGAGGAGCGGGTGGACGATCGGGGTGCTGGACGCCCTCACACCCGAGGAGCGGGGCTCCTATTCCGACACGCTGGGCGTGGAACACCGAGAGGCGGTCGAGCCGCTCACGAACTACTTCGTGGGACGCTTCCGCCGGGATCTGAGGAAAGGCAACACGGTCGTTGGCGGAATGCTCACGGCGGTGAACCGGGACTTGTCCGACCCCGCGCTCGAAAGCCTTCTCAGGCGGGAGGCCTACGTCGGCGGCGTCGACTGGGTCCACTATTGGGCCGGCCGCCGCTGGTCGATCGACGGGAACCTGGTCGCGAGCACCATCCGTGGAGACCAGTCGGTGATCGCGCGTGCGCAGCGCTCGAGCGCGCGGTACTACCAGCGTCCCGACGCCACCCACTTGACCTACGATCCGACGCGAACCAGCCTGAGCGGGGCCGCCGGGCTCCTCTCGCTCAACAAGACGGGCGGGAAGCATTGGCGCGGTTCCCTCACGTACCAGGACTGGAGTCCGGGCTTCGAGATCAACGACGTCGGCTTCCAGAACGCCGCGGACAGCCGCGGGATCTCGTCCCTGCTCATGTACACCGAGAACACGCCGAGCAAGGCCTATCGCTACCTCACGCTCTTCACGTTCTCGAACTTCTCCTGGAACTACGCCGGGGATCTGACCTACTCGGGGCACGCGATTCACGCGGAGGGGCAGTTGCCGAACTACTGGTCGGGGTACGTCCGATCGAACTGGTATCCCGGCTCCTACGACGATCGCCTCACCCGCGGCGGCCCGCTGGCGAAGTATCCGGCCGGAGGGAACGTCGAGGTTCGGATCGACTCGGACGCGCGGAAGTCGATGACCTACGGTGCAAAGTTCCTCACCGCGTGGGACGTCGCGGGCGGCGCGGTTCGCTCGGTGAACGGGGACCTCTCGATCCGCCCCACGTCCTCTCTTCGCGTCACGCTCGAGCCCGGCATCAAATGGAGCAAGGACCAGGCGCAGTACGTCGCGACGCAGGGCGACCCGCTCGCGACCTCCACCTACGGCGCCCGGTACGTCTTCGCCCAGATCGAGCAGACCACGCTCAACCTGGACACGCGCATCGATTGGACCTTCTCGCCGAAACTCTCGCTCCAGTTCTACGCCCAGCCGCTGGTCGTCTCCGGCGACTACCGCGATCTCAAGGAACTCCGCGCACCGGGGACGTACGACTTCGACGTCTACGGTCGCGACCGTGGCACGGTGACGCCGACCTCGGGCGGCGACGACGTGGACCCCGACGGGGCGGGGCCCGCGCCCCCGTTCTTCGTCGAGAGACAGAACTTCAACTTCCGCTCGTTGATCGGAAACGCCGTGCTCCGCTGGGAGTATCGTCCGGGATCGACGCTGTTCGTCGTCTGGCAACAGAATCGCGAAGCGACCGCCCCGGAGGGCGACTTCGACTTCTCGCGCGATCTGAAGGGAATCTTCCGGACCGGCCCCGAGAACGTCCTCGCGGTCAAATTGACGTACTGGCTGGCCCTCTAGCCGCCCCCAAAATGTGCTAGGGTCGCGGTCTCCTGTTCGGGGCCACGGCCCGCACGATCCCTATTGTCCTTGGAGGCAACCATGTCCCCCGCACGTTTCCCCGCACGTCGCCGATATGCGCTCGTCGCGCGCCTGGCGTTCGCCGCCGCGATGCTCCTGACGTTCGTCACGGGGTGCCAGACGGCTCCGAAGTCGGACCCGGCCGCGCTTCGGAGCACCCTCGACGCGATCAACACCCAGTTCATGGACGCCTTCACCCGGAAGGACGGAGCCGCCCTCGGCTTGGTCTATGCCGAGGACGCGGTGGCGATGCCGCCGGGAGCGGTTCAGGTGGAAGGGCGCGCGGCGATCGAGGCGATGTGGAAGAGCATGCTCTTGTTGCCTCTCTCCACGTTCGAGCTGAAGACCTCCGAAGTCGGGGGCGGCGTCGAGACGGCGTGGGAGACCGGGCACTACCGGCTCCTGAGTACGGACGGGTCGGTCGCCGACGCCGGGAAATACGTCGTGATCTGGAAGCAAGCGGAGGGTGGCTGGAAGATCTACCGCGACATCTGGAATAGCGACGCGCCCTCCGCCAGTCCCGCGGCCGAGACGCCGGCGCCGCCGTCCAGGAAGTAAGCAAGGTTGAGCTTTCGCCTGGAGGCGATGACGCGCGCGGATTGGGACGAGGTGCGCGCGATCTACATGGAAGGGATCGCGACCGGCGACGCGACGTTCGAGACGGAAGCCCCTGCCTGGGACCGTTGGGACGCGACGCACCGCAAGGGCGAGCGCTTCGTGGCTCGGGAAGGCGGCGCGATTCTCGGCTGGGCCGCGCTGAGCGCCGTCTCCGATCGATGCGTCTACGGCGGCGTCGCCGAGGTGAGCGTCTACGTGGCCGCGTCGGCGCGAGGCAAGGGCGTGGGCTCGGCGCTCCTTCGACAGTTGATCGAGGCATCCGAGGGGGCTAACGTCTGGACGCTTCAGGCGGGCATCTTTCCGGAGAATCGCGCGAGCGTGGTGCTCCACGAGCGGCTCGGGTTCCGGCAAGTCGGACGTCGCGAGCGGCTCGGGAAGATGAACGGCGTGTGGCGCGACGTCCTGCTCTTGGAACGGCGGAGCGCTCAGGCCGGCGTCTGACTCGGTTAGGGCTTCCGCTCCAGCCGGTACACCTCTCCGCTCAACAAGACCAGGTATAGCTCGCCCTTCCCGTCGGTGCCGAACGACGAGAGGCCCTGCATCGGTCCGCCGCCGCTTCTCCGGAGCACCCCCGTCCAATCCTGGTCGTCGGTCGCCGCGCCGCCGGCGACGCGTAGGCTCCGGATGAGCCCCGTGCAGTAGTCGCCGTAGAAGTAGACTCCGTTCAGCTCGGGGAGTGCCGACCCTCGGTAGATTTTCCCTCCCGTGACCGAGCAGCCGACCTGATGGCCGTATTCGGCGATCGGCATGATCAAGCCGGTCGAGTCGCACGGCGGATTCGGGAAACAGTGTCTCCCTTCCATCCGCTTCCAGCCGTAATTGCGTCCGCCCAGACCTTCCGGCTCGTAGTCGATTTCCTCCCAGTCGTACTGACCGACGTCGGCCACGATCATGTCGCCCGTTCCCGCGTCGAAGGCGAACCGCCACGGATTGCGCCACCCGTACGACCAGATTTCGCCCCGGGCGCCCGCCCGTCCGACGAACGGATTGCTCGGCGGAATCGCGTACGGCGTACCCGAATCCACGTCCAGGCGGAGGATCTTCCCGAGGAGGGTATTGAGGTTCTGCCCGTTTCCTTGCGGGTCCTCGGCGCTCCCGCCGTCTCCCAAGGCAACGTAGAGAAAACCGTCCGGGCCGAACGCGATCTGCCCGCCGTTATGGTTTGCGTACGGTTGATCGACGAAGAGAATCTCCCGCTCGGTGGCCGATGCGCTGTCGGAATTCGTCGACGCGATGAATTCGACGACGCGGGTATCTCCGCTTCGGTCGGTGAAATCCACGTAGAAGCGCCCGTTCGACGCGTACTGCGGGTGAAAGGCGAGGCCGAGGAGCCCTTGCTCGCTTCCCGCGCTCACGCGTCCGCTGACGTCGAGGAAGGGCCGGGCCAAGAGCGCACCGCTCTTCCGGATCCGAATGGTGCCGGTCTTCTCCACGATGAAGACGCGACTGGTGTCCCCGGGCGGCGAAGCGAGATCCACAGGGTTCGAAAGGCCGCCGACCACGAACACCGCGGCGTAATCGGATGGGGAGGGCGGGGGTCCCGGAGACATCGATGCGGTCCGGGCCTTGCCGTTGTCGCAGGCGGCGGTGGCGAAGCAGAGGACGATGGCGAGCGCGGTCTTGATGGTGGGGCTCCCTCGGGATTCGGCGATCGGGCGAGGACGGAGCGTATCAAAACGAACAGCCAGCGGGACCAATAGTCTCGCTGGCTGCCGCATCGTGGGAACGTGGGTGTCCAATGGGTCCGGGGAACATCCATGAGTCCCCGCGGCCAAGCCCACGCGTCCCGGCCCCTGCTTCCGGGGCGACCGTCGGCGAAACGAGGCCGACTAATCTAGTACGATATGACGCTGCGGGAAAAATTCAAGGGGAGGCGAACCGAAATTCGCCTCCCCCGATCTGTTGCTCCGAGACGGACTTAGTAGCGCGAGTCCCGATCCGTCTCGTCGTCGTAGTCGCGGTAGTCGCGGTAGTCGCGATCCTGGCGGTCCTGATCGACCTGGTGGTCCCGCTCCCAATTCCGATCATCCCACCAGTTGCTGTCTCGAAGCTCGCGGTCGTTCCAGTCGTTGGTCACGATCTGGTAGCCGTGCGGCCGCGCATCGCACTCGTAGACGTGCGCGCGGTAGGCCCCGTAGCTGTCGTAGCGCGCGTCGCAGAAGTTGCAGCCGTAGTAGTAGTCGTCATGGTCGTGGACGCGGGCATTCACGTGCACGCCGCCGATCACCACCGACGCGGAGACGTAGTAGCGCACCGGGCGAAGCCGGACGATGCGCCGGCGATAGATGAATTCGGGTTCGCAGTAGGATCTCCACGCCCGATAGCGCGGCCCGCGCGGGTTGTCGCGAATCGTGATGACGTCGCGATAGACTCGATTCCCCCGCCACTGGCGATACTGTCGATCCCATCCGCGATTGGCGCCGCGATCCTGCCGCGCCTGAACGCGGCGCTCCGTTTGGCGGGGTTCGCTACGCCTGCTTTCCTTCGGCTGCCACCATTTCCCCTGATCGGCCTGCGCTTGGCTCGGCGCGCTCATGAGGAGCGACGCTCCCACCAGGGTTGCGATCGCGGCGATGTTCCAAGGTCTCGTGGGCTTCATGTTCGACGCTCCTTTCCGGCTGTTTCGGGGGAAGAGCCCCCAAAAGTCTCTTGCTTCCTCACCGGTCTAGGGCATGGGGCGTGCCAGTGCGGGGGATTGGCGGTAACACATTGATACGATGTTGTTTCGGCCTTCGGCGCTTCCCTCCGAAGATCCCCGAGACCGTGACCGGGCGTCACGTCCCTCGCCCCACGGTCACACCGTCCCTCTCAACTATGGGCCCCGACCTGCCGATACCGAGGGATGCGGCGCGGGGGCGCCTGAACGACACGCTCACGCTCGATTTCATTCCTATTGAGGGGGGTACCGTCATGGCTGGATTCGGCGATTGGGATCAGATGGAGTATCAGACGCTCATGTCGCGAGGTCGGGACGCGGAACGGACCGCGCAGGTTTGTTGGACGGCGGCGGGCATCGCGGCTGCGGTCCTCTTTTCCTGGGCCATCGCGGCCAAGTCCTCGAGCCTCATGCTGCCCGTCGTCCTCGCGACGGCCTTCGGCTTCTACGCCGCCGTGCACGGCCGTACCCAGGTGCGCCTGATCGCGGGGTACGCGAAGGAGTTCTTCGAAGGGCACTCGGCAGGGCCGCGGTGGTTCACGAGACTGGGCCACTTGGAAGTCGTGCCGGGATTCAATCCGTCCGGCGATTGGGTGACGACCGTCCTCGCGAACCTGCTCGTGATCGGCTCGATCGTTTTTGCTTGGAACTTCGCTGGATTGGCGCCCAAGGGCGAGATGATGGCCGGCATCGTGACGGGCGTCGGCCTCGTGTTCTGCTTCCACTCGGTGGCGGAGACGTCCCGTCTTCGCCAGATGAATCCTGCCGCGCTCTGGCGGCAGGTCGGGAACGGCCCGGTCGAGGAACGCCGGCCGCGCCTCGCGGCCCGGTAATCGCACGCACGAATTCCGGCCCCGGCGGGACTCCCCGTCGGGGCCGATTCATTTCCCCGGTCGGAGCTTCGCCGCGGCCGCCTTTGCCTCCTCGACCGAGAGGAATCGCGCCGGCTCGAGCAGGATTCGACGGCCGCGCACGTCCGCCCCGCGAAAGAACTCGACCACCGCGTCCCGCACCGGCGGCGCGGACAGCGTCTCGTGCCAGCCGTTCTCGGCGACCAGGACGACGCCGTTCGGGAATCCCCGCCGAACCTCCTCCGCTTGAGCCGGCGGCGTGACGGCGTCGTACTCCCCGGTGATGAAGAGGGCCGGCGTCTCGCTCGAGAGCGGGGTTCGCGCGGCGGCGCCCAGGTCGGGGGTTTCGGGAATTCCGACGAGGTCGCAAAAAGCGGGGCCAAGGAGCAGGTTCCTCCCGCCGCCGAGAAGCGCCGTCCGCCCCTCCTCCGTCGCGCGCGCGATTCGTTCCGGAGATCCGCCCGAGGCACAGTCCGCCGCGATCGCCGCTAGGGAGAGGCCCCATCCGGCGTCGTTGTAAAGGCGCTCGACTCGCTGCGCGAAGAGAAGGGAATCGCCGCGCGCCAGGGTCGCGACCATGGCGGGCACGGCGCGCGCGGCGAATCCGTCGCTCAAGTCCCTTCCAAGGACGGCCTGGAACCCGAACGGTCCCACGCGCAGTCGGACCTTCTTCTTCGCCTTCACGTCGGTCACTTCGAGCGACGCGGCGTTCCACGCGAGCGTGTCCAGAATCCGCCGCACCGTTCCCTCGAGGTTCGGCAACTCGTTCGCGTAGGTCGAATCCGAAGCGACGAGGCGGCTCACGCGCTTCAGTTGCAGGTCGAGCGCGCTCGGGAGCGTCCAGGCGTGGTCGGGGCCACGAGTGCCGGCGAGCGCGACCCGGTCGATTCGTTCCCCGTGTCGCCGCACGGCGGCCAGCGCCACCTCCGTGCCGTCGCCCATGGCGAGGAGGCGAAGCCGATCGGCGCCGAGGGCGACGCGAAGGTCCTCGAGATCGTCGGCGCTCGCGTCGGCCTGATAGTTCCGCGGGGCGTAGCCGTCGCCGCGCACCATCCGGGCGCACGCCCGCGCGATCTCGCCCAGCGCGGCCGCCGCCTTGGCTTCCGATTCGAACGCGTCCAGAGGCAGCGATCCCTTCGCCGCGCACTGGAGGGTCGGCTCGGACAGGCCCGTGCCGCGGCGATCGAGCAGGATCACGTCGCCCAGTTCGCGGAGCCGCTCGAAGAGCGCGTGGTACGCCGGGACGCGCCCGAGGAGCGTGCTGGGAGCGTCGGCTTCTCCCGAGAGGAAGACGATCGGCGGCCCGGGGTTCGCGACCGTGCACGAGAGGCGCACGAAGGAGATCACGATCGGAGGGCTGCCCGACCGCCCGCGATCCTCCGGAACGCGCAGGCGTTCGAGCGAGGCCGCGTGGCGCCCGCCGTCCAGCGTGCGGAGGACGAACGGCTTTGCCGTGAGTGGAGGCGGCCCCGCGGCGGCTTGCGCCGGAGAGCACGTCGCGATCGCGAAGAGAACCGCGAGCGTCCGGAGGGCCGGTTTCACAGGATGCCGACCTTCGAGAATTCGGGGAGGCCGCGCTGGATGGCGCCCCAGATCGCGAAGAAGAGGAGCGCGATCCAAGCGGCGGCCGTGTAGAAGGCGCGGATCGGGGTCTCGCCTCGGCTCCGGCCGTCACCCGGTGCGGCGCGGCGGCCGTTCCACACGCTCCACGCGGCGTAGGCCGCGCAGAAGGGAAGTGCGAGCGGCGCGGTCTGGCCTTCCACCGCCGTCGCGAAATAGATGAAGCCGTACGAGCCGGCGCCGAGCA
>Ga0070698_100005277_pt1 | contig 14134 bp, 11 predicted proteins | sample KBSK1502metaG_FD_65477 | JGI IMG/M metagenome (GOLD analysis project Ga0070698, IMG submission 65477) | Corn, switchgrass and miscanthus rhizosphere microbial communities from Kellogg Biological Station, Michigan, USA - KBS K1-50-2 metaG | ecosystem: Host-associated > Plants > Roots >...
CCCGGCCTTGGCCGGCCGCTGATCCTGACGACCCTCGAGGACGACGAGGCGATGCGCGTCCTGACCGGTGGCGCGGCGAGCCGAGCGCGGCTCGCGCTGGGCTGCTTTGGCGTCGGCGCCGGACTGCTCGCTCTCGCCCTGCTCTGGACCCTCGCCGACCTCGTGTTCGGTGGCACCGCGACTGCGCTCGCGGCCTCCCCCGCCGCGACGGCGCGACCCGGCTCGGACACGCGCACGACCGGCGGTGGGCCGGGCCTGGTCGGCGATCCCGCGCTGGCCTTGCTCGGCGTGCTGGCGATCGCGCTCGTGAGCGTCGTGGCCAGCCTGGCCTACGTGCGCCTGACCGGCGGCGCGAGGCGCGACCAGCCAGAGGAGCGACCGCGGCCCTGGTGACCTCCGTTGCGCCGACTCAACGCGTTGGTACTTTCAGACCAATGGGTTGTATACATGACGCAGGGTAGTGCTACTCTCCCCAGTGGAGGTAGTCGATGGACCCGTGGGTCAGGCGAGGACTCGTCCTCGCAGTGGTGTTGGCCTTGCTAGGCGTCGCCGCGCCTGTATTGGGTTGGGTCACACCGGAGACAGGTCGTTGGCTTCTAGTTGCCGCTATGGGCCTAGTGGTCGCGGAAGTTATCTACTCGGCACGAGGCCGCATTCGCGGAGCCGGGGCGTCACTGGCGGCAACGCTGCCTGTTGAGTTTCGGTCACCCGTCGTTCGCAAGCACTCAGCGCCACCAATCGAGGACGCACCAGCGCCGCTGGGGTTTCTCGATTTCGAAGCCGTCGCCGTCGCGGCAATGCAACGGATGACGAAGACACTCGGCGCCATCGCCCGAGAGACGGTTGCCATGGGCAAGACGTTCGTGCGATATACGCCGAGGTTCGAGAAGGCGGTGAGCTGGTCTTCGGAGGCTAAGCAGGCTCTAGGTCGGGAAGCCGGCGCCAAAGTCGAGGCCCACGCTCAACATATGGAACGGCTGGAGGTCGACCTGCGCCAAGGGATCGACGAGATGGCGACCAACTACCTGGAGCGGATCCGGTTCGCACCGGGGGCGGCCGTTGGGGAAGTCCGGCCGTCGATCGCGGGAATGCGGGATGCGACCGCGGCAAGTCGTCCCAGCACCGCAGGCATGCGCGACGCCGCGATCAACCTTCGAAATCAGAACGTCCAACAGGCCATGAACCGAGCGACTGACCGCCTGATCGATGTTCTCGGACGACTCATCTCGGACTTCGATGCCGTCACCCGATTCGCAACGACGGCGCTCACTATGATCGACGAGAAGATTGCTGCAGAGAATGCGGCGACAGGTGCGACTGGTGCATCGGCGCGCCGTTCGCGGCGTCGGGCGAAATGACCAGGGCAAGAAAGAAGCCGGCGACCCGAGGGGTGTCCCCCTTAGACGTTGCTGACGTCGGATCGCCGGCTCCCTTGTGCTCCGGGTTTGGATCCCGGCGCGCAAGGTCTCGTAGCCGTTCGATGGTGCGCGTCACCCGTCGCGGCTGTCAAGAGGGTGCGGTAGGACCATTTCCAGACGTGGCCGTACTACACGGCCTATCAGGGAGGGATGCGGGCCGCCCGGGATTCGAACCCGGAACTCAGGGCTACGAGACCCTGCGCAGATCCAATTCCGCAGCGGCCCACGGCGCGAAGAGTGCAACGCTGCGCAGGGTCGTTCGTCAACGGGGTTCGTCAACGAAATTCGTCCACATGCCGTCCACATTCGCCACCACCTGTGGACGAGCGCGGTGGTTCGACCACAACATCTGGTGTAGCGACCGACGGACTAGCCCGCTAGTTGTCCACCGCGCCAGACGCGAAAATGGATCAGGTGTTCGAATATTGTCGATCACCTGTTCTAATTCACGAGGCGATCAGTTCCGCGTAGGGCATTTTCTCCGCGCCGATCAACGCGAGCAGCGTGTCGCGGAACAGGTAGGCGTTCTCCCGGTTGTTGTATCGGAAGGCCAGCTCGTCGAGGTAGGCCTGCAGATGCTTGACCGACAGGTGGTGGTAAGACCCGATTACGGATCGCTTGAACAGGCTCCAAACGTCCTCCATGGTCTGTGTGTGGACGTCGCCTTGGACCCACTGCTTCTTGGAGTGGGTGACCGTCTCGTGTCGGGTGTTCAGGTCGTCGATCCCGAGGTAGGCCTGGTAGTCGTCGGTGTAGACCGCCTCCGCTTCATCCGCGACGACGGCGCGCAGGAAGGCGTGCAGCGCCTTGCGGTTGACCCGATCCGACACCTTGAGCCGAACGCGCCCACCGCGCTCGACAGCGCCGATGACAGCGGTCTTGTTGCCGCCCACGCCCCGGCCCGGAACGCGCCGGCCGAACCGCATCGGAGCGTTGCCGTGGTACGTCTCGTCGGCCTCGACGATGCCGGTCAGGGGTTCAGGGTCGATCTCGACGAGCGCCGCCCGGATGCGATGGCACAGATACCACGCCGTCTTGTACGAGACGCCGAGCATCCGCTTCATCTGGTTGGCGCTGATGCCCTTCTTCGACTCGCCCATGACGTAGACCGCGAGGAACCACTTCCACAGCGGAAGATGCGAGTCGTGGAAGATCGTCCCGGCGCGAACCGAGAACTGGTAGGTGCAGGCGTCGCAGTCGAACTGATCTCGAGCCTTGATCCGGCTGATCTTGGTCGAGCCGCAGCGGATGCAGGAGACCCCCTCGGGCCAGCGGAGCTGCTCCAGGTATGTCCGGCACTTGTCCTCGGAGCCGAACTGTGCGATCAGATCGACGAGGGTTACGTCCTGAGCAAAGGTAGGGCGGCGTGATGCCATCGAAGAAGCCTCAGACCTCAAAGACTGCGCGCGAGATGACGACCGACGAGGCCATCGCGCACCTGTTCCACCCGAAGGTCATCGAGCACGCCAAGCGGCACGCTACCGAGCCTCCGAGGAAGAAGGGCGATCCGCCGAAGCCGTCCATGTCATGAACACTAGATCAAATGTGACCCTGTGTCAAGTATACAACCCATTCAGACCATTGGCAAGAAATGTGGGGTAGATAGTCTCCGGCCACAACTTCACGAATCCTTCCGGGGGACGATTGCGCTTGGCGAAGGTGGACCTGCTGCATCCGCGGCCACTCGACGCGAACCTGACAGTCACTCGCGCGGCCGAGGTCCTGGGGGTGCACGCGAACACGGTTCGGGCGTGGAGCGACGCCGGCCGCCTGCGCTACTACCGGATCAACCCCCGCGGCGATCGTCGCTATCGGTTGGGCGACCTCCACCGATTCCTCGCGGCGAGCGACGCCTCCGGCCCCGGGGCTGACGTCGAGGAGCGCCCGGCCGCCAACCGGCGACGTGGGTCGGCCCTGCCGGCCGAGGACACGCTCCCGCTCGCCGAGCATCAGTCGATGATGGCCCTCGCGGGCCAGCTGTCGGCGATCGGCGCTGCCGCAGTCCGCGATGCGATCACCAGTCCGGATGCTCCTGTGAATGCGGCGCTGCGCGCGATCCGCGACACGCTCGGTGCCGTCCATGTCTCTGCCTGGCGCCTCGACGCCGGCCGGCTCGCCCCGATCGGGGTATCCGGGCCACCGGGCCGCGGCCTGGTGAAGCTGCCGAGCACCTTCGGCGCCCTCGGCCTGGCGCTCGCCGAGCCTGGGCTGGTCGTCGAGGGCGACCCAGGCCACGATCTCTCGGCGACGAACCAGGTCGGGCGTGAGATCGCCTGCGCGATCCCCGGCGAGGCCGAGCCGTGGGGCGTTCTGCTCGTCGTCCGGGGAGCATCGGATCCGGTCACCGACCCCGAACGGGAGCTGATCGGGATCGCCGCCACGTCGGTCGGCAGCATCATCCGCGCCGCTGCCTCGGCGGCGGATGTCGCCCACCGGCTGCAGCGCGCCGACGCGCTGCGTCGGGTTGCCAGCGACATCGGCAGCCGCCTCGATCTCGACGAGATCCTCGACCGGCTCGCCGACCACACCCAGGTGCTGTTCAGCGCGGACCGGGTGGCGGCGTTCCTGTTCGAGGAGGACGGCACCCGACGGATGGCCGCGTCGCGCGGGCTCTCGCGGGCCTGGATCGCGGCGGTCACCTCGGTCGACGGCTCGACGCTGGGCAGCGCCGCGATCGCCGCTCGTCGCCCGATGTTCGCCGTCCACTACCGCGACGACCCCCGCTCCGGGCCGCTTCGCGCCGCGGTCATCCAGGAAGGCTTCGATACGGTCTGCATCGCGCCGCTGCTTGACGGCGACAAGCCCGAGCCGTTCGGAATCCTCGGCGTGTACCACGACGACCCGCACCCGTGGAGCGAGGACGAGCTGGAGACAATGGCCGCGCTGGCAACGCAGGCCTCGGTGGCGATCAAGGCGGCCCGCAACTACGCCCAGCTGGCGACGTGGACCGCGCAGTTCCAGTCGATCCAGCAGCTCGGCACGCGGCTCAACCGCCTGACCAGCGTCAAGGAGATCGGGCAGGCGATCGCCACCGAGCTGCGCCAGCTCATCGACTACCACAACGTCCGCGTGTATCGGCTGTACGGGAATGACCTGGTCCCGGTGGCAATGCAGGGCCGCGTCGGCGAGTACCAGGACGAGACGCCCGATCAGCTCCGGATCAAGTCCGGCGCCGGCATCACCGGCTGGGTCGCCGAGCATCGGGAAGCGCAGCGGCTCGACGACGCCTCGGCCGACCCCCGTGCCCAGACCATCCCAGGCACGGCCGACGACACCGACGAGTCGATGCTCCTCGCCCCGATGCTGTTCGAGGACGAGGTCCTGGGCGTGCTGGTCCTGTCCAAGCTCGGCCTGCGCCAGTTCCGCCCGGACGACCTGCGCCTGCTCGAGATCTACGCGAGCCTCGCCGCCCAGGCAATGGCCAACGCCGATGCCACCGAGCGCCTCCGCGACAAGTCGGCCGAGCTCGAGCGCAAGGTGCGGGGCCAGCGCGAGCTGCTGGGCATCACCGAGTCGATCCTGAGGATGCTCGAGCCACCGCTCCTGCTGGGCACCATCGCGGACCGGCTGGGCGAGCTCATCGAGTCGGACAACATCCTGATCGAGCTGGTCAGCGAGGGCAGGCCCGAGCTCACGCCGGTTGTCGCACGAGGGAAGGACGCCGAGCGCTACCTGCGGCCCTGGTCGCCGGGGCAGGTCGAGCTCGCTTCGTGGGTGGTCGAGCACAACGAGCCGGTCCGGATCGACGACCAGATCGACGATCCCAGGGTCCACCACGGCTCGAGCGGTCCGACCCACGGCAGCCTCATCTGCGTCCCCTTCCGCGGCCCCGACCGGGCCATCGGCGGCCTGACGATCGAGCGCACCGGCGAGGGCCGGCTGTTCTCCGACGACGAGTTCGAGCTCGCCCAGCTGTTCGCGGCACAGGCGTCGGTCGCCCTCCAGAACGCCGAGATCCACCTCGCGACCGCTGACGCGAGCGCGCGCCTGCGCGAGAAGTCGTCGGCGCTGGAGCGCCTGGTCCGTGGCCAGCGCGAGCTTCTCGGCATCACCGAGTCGATCCTGAGCACGCTCGACGCACCGGTCCTGCTGGGCACGATCGCCGACCGGCTGAACGAGCTCATCGGCTCGGACAACGTGGCCATCGAGCTGCTCGACCACGAGCTCGGCACCCTCTCGCCGGTCGTCGCGCGCGGCGCGGACGCCGAGTACTACCTCCAGCCGTGGCTGCCAGGCGAGACGGGCATCGCGACCTGGGTCATGGACCACAACGAGCCGGTCCGGATCGACGACGAGTTCAGCGACGACCGGGTCGCGCAGCCGCCGAGTGGCCCGGTCCACGGCAGCCTGCTGTGCGTGCCGCTGGGCGGCCGCGACGGCCCGATCGGCGTGCTCACGATGGAGCGACTCGGCGAGGGCGGCTTCTTCACCGACGACGAGTTCGAGCTGGTCCAGCTGTTCGCGGCGCAGGCCGCGATCGCCCTGCAGAACGCCGAGGTCCATCTCGATGTCCGCCGGCGCGCCCAGACGGACGTCCTCACCGGACTGCTCAACCACGGCACCTTCGGCCAGCACATGGAGGCGCTCATCGCCGGCGGCGAGCCGTTCAGCCTCGTGATGCTCGACCTCGACCACTTCAAGCCGGTCAACGACCTCATGGGCCACCAGGCCGGCAACCTGCTCCTCAAGCAGGTGGCAGACGCGATCGTCGCGGCCAGCCGCGAGTCAGATCGCGTGTTCCGCTATGGCGGCGACGAGTTCGCGGTGCTCCTGCCGCGCACGGCCGGCGACCAGGTCGGGCCGATCGCCGAACGCATGCGTGCCGCGGTCAAGGGCGTGGTCGGGCCGGGATCCGCGTGGCGCGGCCGCGCGCGCTCGCTGGAGGCCTCGGCCGGGACGGCCGCCTTCCCATCCGACGGCGAAACACCGGAAGAGGTACTCCTCGCCGCGGACCGGGCGCTGTTCGTGGCCAAGCGATCCGGCGGGGCTCGCGTCGCGAATGCGTTCGAGGGCACCGTCCTCGCGGGCGAGTTCACGCTGCAGGCACCAACCCCGATCGACTCGCTGGCGGCGTCGGCCTAGGCGATCGGATCAGGTTTCACGTCAGATTTCGCGTGGCCGAGCGAGGCCTCCGCGCGTCAGACTGCGACCATGACCTATTACGAGCCGCCACCGCGGCGGCGCCCGAGGCGTCGATCCTCCGCGCTCGACTCGCCGTGGCTGGCCGGGCTCCTGGTCGTCGCCGTGCTCGGGCTGGTCGGCGCGTTCTTCGCAGGACCGTCGCTGTTCGGGACGCCGGCGGCCACGACCACCGCGGCGCTGCCCACAACGCTCCTTCCCTCCATTCCCGTCAGCACGGGCCCATCGGTCGCCCCGACGTTCGCCCGGCCCACGCCCAGCCCCGGACCGACGTTCGAAACCTACAAGGTCAAGCGGGGCGACACCCTCAGCTCGATCGCGAGGAAGTTCCACACGACCGCGCGTTCGATCGCGTGGTGGAACCGCGGCGCGTATCCCAGCCTTGATCCGGAGTCGTCGAGCTACGACCCGAGCACGATCCGGGTCGGCTGGAAGCTCGTGATCCTGCGCAACACCGTCGTCGACGACAGCAACCCGCCCACGCCGAGCCCCGCTCCGGCGACGCCCGCGGCGAGCTAGTCCGGGGCCAACTTCCCGGCGGTCAGCCGCCCGGGACCATGAACGGCGGCACCCAGAGGTATGCCGTGCCGGCCGTCCAGGCCGCGATGGTCGCCACGACGAGCAACGTCGCGAATCCGATCAGCACCAGCCGATCGGTGCGGTCGAACCGCAGGTCGTGGAGCCAGGTGCGCCTGCCGGTACCGAACGAGCGGAGGTCCATCGCGTCGATCGTGTCCTCGGCACCGGCGATGGCGTTGACCACCGTCGGCACGACGACCGGGATTTGCCGCTTCAGCCGCGAGATCGGCGTCCGGCCCGCCGGGGCGAGATCCATGCCGCGAACGCGCTGCGCGTCGAGCGTCGTCCGGAAGTCGGCCGCGAACGAGGGAATGAAGCGCCACGTGAGGTCGATCGCGAAGGCGAACCGGTAGGGCACGCCGAGCCGCGCGAAGGTTGCCCCGAAGGCCGATGGATCAATCGAGAAGGCGATCGGGAAGCCGATCGCAATCATGCCCATGAACCGAAGCCACTGTGTCGCGGCGTAGGTCACCGTGGCGTCGGACACGGGCTTGCCGAGGATCGGAATGGAGCCGTAGATGTGCTCGACGGCACCCTCGCGCAGGTGCAGCTGGCGGTCGGGCGAAGCGACGACCAGGTTGAAGATCACGATCAGGGTCACGAAGCCGATCGCGAACAGCCACTGGCGGCGCACAGCGCGGAACGGGATGTGCGCCTGGCGATACCAGGCGAAGCCGAGCGCGGTCAGTACCAACATCACGCGGATGTCCCAGACCTGGATCGCCGCGAGGATGAAGCAGGCGACCGCGATGACAAGGAGACGGGGGTCGCGCTGTGCCAGCCACGACCCCCGCCCGAGATAGCGCGGCACGAAGTTCATGGCCGTGCCGCGCCGACGCTACCTACCGAGACGTTCCCGAACCGGCTCCCAGGCGTAGACCAGGATCGGGACCAGGATGATCGTCGCGACGAGGTCGCCGACGACCGCGGGAACGTACTCGCCAAGGGCGGCGTTGAAGTCGAGGCCGTCCTTGACGATGTCACTGAACACGATGAGGAAGCCGATGACGACACCGACGGCGCCAGCGACGGCGCCGGCGGCCGCCTTGCGGCCGATGGACCCGTTGAGCCAGCCGGCCAGGTACAGCGGGGCGAGCCCGGCAAGCAGGCCCGCGGCGCCATTGGCGAGGCTCCAGTTGTAGGACGTGAGCGCGCCCCAACCAGAGATCTGGTCGCCGATCATGTTGCCGACGAGCCCGGTGAAGAAGCCGGCTACGGGGCCGAACGCGAAGCCGAAGAACGGCACCAGCGCGAACGCCGGCCGAACGTCGACCGCGGTCGTGCCGGGGAGCGGCACCTTGAACAGGCCGACCAAGACGCCGTACAGCGCGGCGCCGATCGCCGAGTAGACGATGGTCCGCGAATCGACGGCCCAGAGCGAGCTTCGATTCATGGTGATCGCAGTCATCCTTAACCCTCCAAACGGTTGACTCCGGACGCGTCAAGCGATGTGGCGGCTCCCTCCCTCCCCCGGATCCAAGCGGCGAGCTCCTCGGTGCCGAGGAACCGCTCGGTGGCCCCGCGCAGGCGGGCATTCGCCCGCATCAACGAGGTCACCCGCAGGTTGCAGCTGATCCAGCGATCTTCATCCTCGATCACGTCGGATGGCGAGCCGTCGGCCACGATCTCGCCGCCTCGAAACAGCAGGATACGGTCCGCGTGTGCAAGCGCAAGATCCACGTCATGGGTGACGAGATACACGGACTCGAGATCGGGGATGGCCATGAGCTCGCCCATGAACCGCCTGGCGGTGCGGTGATCCTGTCCAGCTGACGGTTCGTCGAGCAGCAGCGTCGGCGGCTCGAGCGCCAGCGCGATCGCCAGCGCGAGGCGCTTCTGCTGCCCGAACGAGAGCGTGAGCGGGGGCCGCTCGCGCACGTCCTCGAGGTCCTCGAGGCCGGTTCGGTGGAGCGCATTGGTCACGATCGCGTCCAGCTTGGCCACGTCGCGCCCGAGATTTCGAGGCCCGAACTCGAGCTCTTCGCGGACGGTTCGCGCGAACAGCATCTGGCTCGGGCTCTGGAAGACGAAGCCAAACGTGGTGGCGAGCTGGGCCACGGACCGCTCCGTCGCGCGCCGGCCGTCGACGTGCACCGATCCGGCGCTCGGCTCCATGAGCCGCATCGCGGTGCGGAAGAGCGTCGTCTTGCCCGAGCCATTCGGGCCGAGCACGGCCACGATCTCCCGAGTGCCGAGCCGGGCGTCGATGCCGTGCAGGACGTCGCGCCCGTCATAGCCGGCGCGAACACCCCGGAACTCGAGTCGGGGCGGCACGTCCCCTGCGCCGTTCGTGGCGGCGGGTCGCGCGGCGGACGCCGCCGGCGCTGCAGTCGAGGCGTCTCGCGGTGATCGGCGGACCCGTTCGAGCACGACCTCGAACGGCAGCTTGACCGCGTCGGGGTCGGCGACCTCGAGGAATCCGGCGACGTCGCCGAGATAGCGGGTCCGCCCCTCCTCGAGGTACATGACCCGATCCGGCCGGAGGTCGAGCGCCTCCTCGACCCGATGCTCGACGATCACCACGGCATGGCCTTCGTCGGCGAGTCGTCGGAGCGTGCCGAGGAGCCGGGCCGCGGTCAGCGGATCGAGATTGGCGAGGGGCTCGTCGACCACGAACAGCTTCGGCTGGAGCATCAGGATCCCGGCCATCGCGAGCAGCTGCCGCTCCCCGCCGGAGAGCGCCGCGGTCTCGCGCCCGAGCAGCGGCTCGATGCCGGCGTCGCGCGCGACCTCGGCGATCCGCGCCCGGATGTCCGCGCGCGCAGTACCGAGGTTCTCGGGGCCGAAGGCGAGCTCGGACTCGACCGTCGCGCCGACGATCTGGCGGGCCGGATCCTGGAGCACGGTCCCGACGTGGAGCGAGATGTCGCGGAGCTTCTGCTCCGTGGTCAGCTGGCCGGCGACGCGGACGGTTCCAGTCAGCTCGCCGGGATACGCGTGCGGGATCAGCCCGTTGATCGCGCGAATCAGGGTGCTCTTGCCGCAGCCCGAAGGGCCGGCGACGAGGAGCACCTCACCCGGGTGCACGGCGACCGACAGGTCGTACAGCGCCGGCTCGGAGGCGCGGCGGTACCGGAACGTGAGGTTCTCGATCTCGACGATCGGCTCGGCCACCGCCGACTTCCGATCAGGCCGGGCGGATCGAAACCGGGCGGTCGACGCCCACGCCGAGGCGGCGCGCCACGTCGGCCTGGTTATCGGCGAAGCCGAGGCGGCCGGACGAGTCCTCGTACAGCAGCGACTCGCCGACGGGGATCTCGCCGAACGTCCGGACCCAGGGCGCCGTCTCGACGATCGGGCCGCTGCCATTGGTCGCTCCGAACTCGACGCGGAACGAGCGACCCGGGGTCAGCTCGCCGACCGCCCTGGCGAGGTCGTCAGCCTCGCCGGCGAGGCGCAGATTGCCGAACGAGTCGACGTACACGACCGAGCTCTGGAGGACGCCTTCGCGGACATCGGGCTGCGGGAAGCGGAGTCCGACCAGCGAGCTCGCATCGACGACCGAGCCGACCTCGGCGAAATCGCCGCCCATCGCGATGTGCGCCGCCATCGGCGCGAAGATGTCGCGGCCGTGGAAGGTGCTGCTCGTCCGGTCGAGCATCCAGGCATGGTTCTCGAGGACGCGCACCTCGCGAATGCCACCGAGCCGAGCTGCAGCGGGGATGAGCAGCCCGTTGTCCGGGCCGATGAGGACGTCGCCTCGTCCCGTCAACAGGCCGATCGGGCGACGCGCTGTTCCGACCCCCGGATCGACGACACCCACGTGGACCCCGACGGGCATCCACGGCAGTGCGGTTGACAGGAGGAACGCGCCGTCGCGGATCGCGTACTTCCGGACCGAGTGGCTGATGTCCACGATCTGCGCATCGCGCGCGATCGAGAGCATGACCCCGCGGCAGATCGCCGCGGCCGAGTCCGGGCCGAAGTCGGTGAGAAAGCTGATGAACGGGCGCATCGAAGCGCGAATGGTACCCGCCGGGGCCGGCGAATCGACGCTGAATGAAGAGACGGCGCCCGGAGGAGGTCGGGCGCCGTCTCGGTCGTGCGAGCGGAGGGGAGGAGGACCTCTGCTCGCTGGGAAGTTCAGGAAGCGCGTTTCAGGACGCGGGCGGATCGATCACGTTCGTCGAGCCGGGACGATGGGCCCGGCGGGCCGTTCCGGCAGCGCGCCGGGTGCGATGTGCGCCGCCGCCGACCCCCGAAGCCGTTGCCGCGGCGGCGCGGACCTCGGCGGCGTGGTTGATGCGGCGCTGGATGATCGAGTCGATCTCGGCCAGTGACCAGCGAAAGCCGGCGCTCGGCAGGCCGTGCAGGAAGGCAGTGAGATTCGCCGCTTCCCCGGCCTCGAGGCCCCGGGCGAGGAGGGCACGGTAGGTCGCCTTCAGGCTGGCCGATACCGGCCGATCCGAGGGTTCCCGCTGGAGTTCCATCGAACCCGTTCCGCGCCTTTGCAGACCGTGGGCCCGACCGGCACGCCCGGTCGGTTCGGTGAGGCGATGGTGGGTTCAGTGGAGTCCGGGTGCGATGACCCATCGGTACCGGCCGCGCCGGTACTTGTGCGCTGGCGCGGGTAACCTCGCCCGCGATGGATGACCTCGACGGTCCAGAGCGCGGCACCGCCAAGCGCGATCGAACCGCGCGCCTGATGCGCGTCGCCAGCCTGCTCGTTGCCCACCCGGACGGGATGCGCCCCAAGGATGTCGCGGAGCGCCTCGGCATGTCGGTGCGCAACGTGTACCGCGACCTGCGGGCGCTCGAGGGTGAGGTCGGCCTGCCGATGTGGTCGGAGGAGGGCCGCTGGGGCCTGCTCGATACGGCCTTCCTGCCGCCGCTCAAGCTCACCCTGTCCGAGGCGATGGCGGTCTTCCTCGGCGCGAGGCTGATGGTTCGCTATGCCGACAAGTACGACCCCGACCTCGGCTCGGCCTTCGAGAAGCTCGCGGCCAACCTGCCCGAGACCCTTCGCGAGCACGTCGCGCGGAGCCTCGACATCCTCCAGGACGCGCCGCTCGATCCGGACTTCATCAACCACGTGCGGCAGCTGACCCGCGCCTGGGCGGAGCGTCGCGTGGTCGACATCGAGTACGAGGGCGCCGCGTTCGAGGGCAAGGGGGGCGAACGGTCACGGCGGACCGTCCGACCGTTCCTCATCGAGCCCTCGCTCCAGACCCACGCCCTGTACCTGATCGGCTGGGACGAGGACCGCGCGGCGATGCGCACGTTCAAGATCGAGCGCATCCGGGACGTGCGGGTGACGCCCCGTTCATTCGAGCCGCCGGAGGGGGCGAGTCTCGAGCGCGACCTGCGTCGCGGCTGGGACATCATCGCGGACCAACCGCCCGTTGAGATACTCCTGAAATTCTCGGCAAACGTGGCCGACCGCGTTGCTGAAACGGTTTGGCATCCGCTGCAACGACTTGACAAGGCGGACGACGGTACCCTCCTCTGGCGCTCGACCGTGAGCGGGATCATCGAGATCCGGCTCTGGATCCTTTCCTGGGGAGACGATGTGGAGGTGCTCCAACCGTCAGACCTCAGATCCCAGGTCCGCGAGATCCACGAGCGAGCCCTCGCCAACTACAGCTGAAGCACCCAGCGCCCTGTTGCACTGACGCAACGCCATAGGTCCGTACAGGACCATCGTTCGGGTTCCCGAACGAGGAGGTCGTCGTGACGATGCGCGCCATGTCGGGGGTTTCTTCGCGTCCAGCCCGCTCGAGCATCCTGCTCGCCGCTGCCCTGCTCGCCTTCGTCGGCCTTGCCCTGGGTCCGGTTGCGCACCCCGCGCCGGCACAGGCCAGCACGGCCTCGTACATGGAAGGCCTGATCGTGAAATGGGTGAACAACGCTCGGGCGAACCGCGGCATCCGAGAGCTGCGGGTGACCACGAAGCTCTCCGATCTCGCCGGTGATCGCGCGGCGACGCTCGCCAAGACTGCGAACCTCGTCCATCCGAGCTGCCTGTCGTGCACGTTCCGCTCGTATGACATCTCGTTCAGCACCTGCGCCGAGGACATCGGCATGACCTCGTACCCGTGGGGCTACGACGCGGCGCGGAGCATCTACCTCGCCTGGAAGCACAGCTCCACCCACTGGAGCATCCTGATGAGCCGGAAGTTCGGACGGATCGGGGTCGGCGTCGCCTATCGGAGCTCCGGGGCCACAACCTGGGCCGCAGCGGACCTCGCCGGCTAGCGTCGCACCGGGCGCGCCCGCCCGTATCCTGACCGCGTGGCGCGCCATCCCTTCGCCGCCGTCAACCTGATCAGCGACCCGATCCACGGCTACCTCGAGCTGACCAAGCGCCTGTCGCGCGACGAGTCGACGGCTGCTGGGCTGCCCGACGAGGACGCGGCTGAGGACGACCTGCTCGACACCGCTTGGCTCCAGCGGCTCCGTCGCGTGAGTCAGCTGCAGAGCGCGCGCTGGGTGTTCCCCACCGCCGAGCACTCGCGGTTCACCCATGGCCTCGGGGTCATGCACGAAGCGGGGCTGTGGGCGCGGGCCCTGCTGCCCTCGCTCCGGACCGTGCTGCCCGAGCTCGCGCCGGCGGAGCCGCTCCCATCCGAGGGGCTCGTCGTCGAGACACTGCGGGTCGCCGGCCTCCTGCACGACGTCGGTCACGGGCCGTTCGCACACTTCTTCGACGATCGTGTGCTGGCCGCCTTCCCCGCGCCCGAGGATGCGCGCCGGGGGGCGGGCAAGCGGCTGTCCCACGAGGACCTCAGCCAGCTGATCATCGAGCGCGAGCTGGGCTCGCTGATCCGGGCACTGCGGCGCGCGCCGGGTGCGACCCCCGAGCGCGACGCCTTCGGCTCGGATGAGTCGATCGACCCGCGCTGGGTGTCCTTCCTCGTGGCCAAGCCAGCGCTGACCGACGCCTCGATGCCCGCCTGGGTGCGCCTGCTGCAGCCGCTCCTGTCGGGCGTGTTCACGGTTGACAACCTCGACTACGTCCGGCGCGACGCGTTCTTCACCGGGGTCCAGGTCGGCATCGA
>Ga0070698_100005278_pt1 | contig 14134 bp, 12 predicted proteins | sample KBSK1502metaG_FD_65477 | JGI IMG/M metagenome (GOLD analysis project Ga0070698, IMG submission 65477) | Corn, switchgrass and miscanthus rhizosphere microbial communities from Kellogg Biological Station, Michigan, USA - KBS K1-50-2 metaG | ecosystem: Host-associated > Plants > Roots >...
AACACGACCGGGTAGGGCGAGGGCGGGCGCGAGGAGCCTACCGCCACGTTCGGGCAGAAAAAGGCGGTGGGCAGCATCCCGGGCAGCCGGTTGAGCAGCAAGGCGAGTTCCGCTATCACGGCGCGGGAGGTGAAGGTGCGGGCCACCGTGCCGCCCCGGCTGGCACCCGATGCCGCCGGGACGGTGACCGTTACCGACCGGTACCTGCCTGGGTAGATGTATTCCGCTGCGCTACGCGGCGGAGCCGCGATCTCCCGCTCTCACCGTAACCGCTGAGAGTCGCTCAGGGCGAGTTCGGCCCATACGACCTTGCAGTTGTGGCCGGTGCGTTCAGAACCCCACCGGTTGCTGAGGGCGGCAACCACGGTTAGACCACGTCCGCATTCCGCGTCGGCGTCTGCCTCGCGGGGCTCAAGATCTAACGGACTCTGATCCCACGCCTCGATCAAGAGTGATCTCTCGTTGGCGAGCAGGCGCAGGGTGATCGGTGGTCGTTCGGGAAGCGCCACCGAGGCGTCGGCGGCATTCGTCATCAGTTCGCTGACGATCAGCGCCGCATCATCGGCAAGGTCACGCAGACCCCACTCACGAAGGACATGCATGGCATGGAGCCGGGCGCAGGGGATTGCCCCCGGCAGCGGTGCGAGCTCGAGGAAGCTGGTGCGGTGGAAAGCGGTACCGGTGCCGGAGCCTTGCTCGGGACGATCGGGGGAACCCATAGGTCCGGTCACAGCACCGGTACCGCCGCCTGTTGGCGACGCCTGGCAGTGGGGCGTGTGCACTGTCGGCGATTTACCTTTCGCGGTGAGTCGTCTAGTGGAATCATGTCCCGAAGAACGTTCCCCTGACAAGTGAAACGGAAAGTTTCCTCGGAGAGTTCACATGGCTCCATCATCGAGCCCGACCGTCCGGCGCCGTCGCCTGGCGGCTGAGCTGCGCCGGCTGCGCCGGGCGTCGAAGCTGACCATCGAGCAAGTAGCTGAGGCCCTGGAGTGGTCGCCGGGCAAGGTCTCCAAGATCGAGAACGCCCGCGTGTCGGTGATGCCCAGAGACGCGCGCCGCCTCCTCGACACGTATGGCATCACTGAGGGCCAGGAACGTGAGCTGCTGCTCTCACTCGCCCGCGAATCCCGCGAACGTGGCTGGTGGCAGCGATATGGGGAGACCGTGCCGGAGTGGTTTGCCACCTACGTGGGCCTGGAAGCCGAGGCTACGGCCATCTCTGCATACCAGGCGGAGGTTGTGCCTGGTCTGCTCCAGACCCAGGGGTATGCGGCTGCGCTGCACCGGGCTGCGCTGATGAATGCCACCGAGGACGAGATCGAGCGGCATGTCGCCGTCCGGATGGAGCGCCAGGCCCGGCTGAAGGAGCCCGATGCGCCGCAGCTCTGGGTGGTCCTCAACGAGGCAGTGATCCGGCGCCTGGTGGGGGAGAGGTCAGTGATGCATGAGCAACTCGTGAAGCTGTCCGAGGCCGCCAGCGCCCCGAACATAACGCTGCAAGTGCTGCCCTTTGGCGCCGGGGCGCACGCCTCGATGGACTCGGCCTTCTCGATTCTGAGCTTCGATCCGCCCACCGACGGTGAGATCGTGTACTTCGAGCACCCCACATGCTCGCTCTATCTGGAGAAACCCGACGAGGTAGTGCGATATAGACTGGTTTACGAGCATCTTCGCGCGGCCTCCCTCTCTCTAGACGAGTCGCGGCGGCTCATCGCGCGGGGTGCAGAAGACTTGGCGTGAGGGCGCAGGAGGTGCGAGGTGGACGCCGAGGAGAGTCTGTCTCGCGCCGTGTGGCGCAAGTCCACCTTCAGCAACGGCAACGGCGGCAACTGCGTAGAGGTTGCCCGCAACCTGCCCGCCATCGTGGCTGTACGAGACTCCAAGGACCCCGACGGACCCGTGTTGATCGTCAGGAGAGACGAGTGGGCCAGCTTCATCGCAAGTCTGCGGTCCACTGCTTGACGAGCTCCAACCTGCTCGCACCATGGCAGGCCTCACCACTATCCTTTGCCGGTGCCGTTCCACGTTCGCGTATCCACCCGGTCGCAGCCCTCTTACGACGAGGTCCGACTCGACCTCAGCCGTGAGGAGCTAGAGGAGCGGTTCCTCCGGCCGTATCGCGAGGGCCGCCCCATCGTCATTGGCGGGCGAACGGTCGAGCCAGCCGACCTCGACCGGCTGCGAGTGAACTACACGGACGAGTCGTCAGCTCAACTGTTGCCGATCGTGATCGAGGAACGTCGGCGCAGCACAGTCGCGACGCCGACCATACCGAACGACTGGTACATCGCGGACAAGGGTCGGGAACTGACGGACGAATTGATCACTGGACCGCCAGGGTCGGACCTCTCTGCAGTGCCCGTGTCGAGAGGAGCGGACGCCGTGCCTGACTCGGGACCCGACCCCAGATCCGTGTTCGTAGTCCACGGGCGGAATCGGCAGGCTCGCGATGCGATGTTCGCGTTCCTCCGGGCTCTTGGGCTCCAGCCGATCGAGTGGAGCGAGGCGGTCCTTGCTACCGGTCGTCCAACGCCGTATGTCGGTGAGGTGCTCGACGCGGCTTTCGCACGAGCTCAGACGGTTGTAGTGCTCATGACGCCCGATGACGAGGCGCGGCTTCGTGTTCCTTTCCATGAGCCTGGCGATCCGCCTCATGAGACAACGACCACGCCGCAGGCCCGGCCGAACGTGCTCTTTGAGGCGGGCATGGCGATGGGGAGAGATGAAAACCGCGTAGTTCTTGTCGAATTCGGAAACTGCCGTCCGTTCTCGGACATAGGAGGACGGCATATCCTACGACTGAATGGCTCAACCCAACGCCGGCAGGAACTCGCACAGCGGCTTGAGCGGGCCGGCGCCGCTGTGAACATGACAGGTACCGACTGGCACACCCGTCGGCGACTTCACACCGCCGACCTGACGCGGGTGGAGTTATGCCACGCTGCCACTGAGAGCGACGGCCGTATCAAGCCGCGCGGGGCTCCAGATATAGTCAGCCAGAAGTCCGTAAAGCTCCTGGCGGTTATCGAGGTCGGCCTTGTGGAATTCGGCGTGCGCGCGGAATGGCAGCCCGCTTTGCTGGAGGAAGCGAAGGAAACCGGGATTGTGGTCGTAGGCATTCGTGCCTAGGCTGCGAGCGAGCAGATTCTGGCTGTCGTAGTGGACTAGCTTCTGCTTGTACGGAAGATCGCCGTAACTCGCATTGAAGCTCTTCGGCAAAAGCAGTAGGCCGCCAATCCGATTGCGGTACTCGGCAAACTCGCTGGGATGTGCGAACTCGTCCTCGTGTCGTTCGGGGTGGTCGGCCCAGATGTGCTCGATCTCGTAGCCACCTTTGCCGCCACGCTTGGCGTACTCGACGTAGCGGGACGGCATGCCGGATTGTGTCTCGGCGAAGTCTGTCATCCTAGCGAGGAGCCGGTGGATCTGACGGCCGTTCATGCCATGCAGACGGAAGCTCCCGTTGCTCAAGAAGGTCTCTGTCTCGGCATCGAGCCGCTGATGCAGCACCAGTGCCAGGTCCTCGACGGCCATGCCACGGATCTCCCGCATCACTAGGAACATGGCGTACTGCATGGTCGAGTAGTCGATGGCTCGCCAGTTCCAAATCCGCCGATGGATCAGGATGTCAATGAAGGCCGCAGCGACACGTACCTTGCGGTATATCGTCGCATCGTCATCGTCAACCCGTAGGGGCGACAAGATGACCGGGTACTGGAGAGTGAAATTGTGCTCTGCGTTGAAATAGATGCACTCCAATCCCGGCGTCAGCCGGTTAGCAGCTAGTCGCAGGCGCTCGTACCAGTGGCCGTAGAACGCGAAGTCGCGATCAATGAAGCGGACGAAGTCGATGCCCTTGTGCAAGCCCAGGCGATCTTCATGATCACGCACCCAGCGGTGGAATTCCGTGCCGATCAAGTCGAAGTCCTGTGGCAAGGCGCCGCGCTTACGGTCCCTGATGGTGTCAGCGTACTGGCTCCGCAACCAGGCTTTGATCCCGTCCGCATCCTCGTCCTTGCCCAACTCAACCAGGCTGGTGATGCGGTCCTTCCAGACCTTACCGGCGTGAACCCGGTCGCCTTCATCAGTGATGTGGGCCAGCAGGTATCCCTTGAGCATGTCCGCCGGTGTCAGCGACAGACCGCGGTCGTTCATTGTTTCGAATATGGTGTAGGCATCGCTGTCGGAATAAGCCGTGATCTCCACCAGGTGGAGGTTCTCGATCAGCCAGTCCACGAAATAGGGGAGGGCATCGCCCCGGAGATCGTCTGGGAAAAACTCATCGATATCCGCGTAACGAGCCATGATGTTGGCGAGCGATTCCGGCAGCTCCTGGCTGAGTAGCTCGCGTCCGGCGTAGAGCGCTTCCATGCAGGCTGTGCGCTCGGGGATGTCGAGGTTGAACGAGCGTTTGCCGAACTTCTGCGAGAAGATCAGATCCGCGATCTGGGCTTGCTGCTCAGGATCCTGCAGCTCGCGTTGCAAGAAGATCAGCATCAGCGACAGGGTGGTTAGCCGCTGCTGGCCGTCGATGATGAACTTCACGCCGTCCTTGTCGCTGATGATGATCGATCCAAGGAAGTAGTGGCCGTAGTCGGCCACATCCATCCGCTCATGGCCTGGGTCGTAACTGTCTAGGAACTTGGCAGCCAGATCGTCCATCAGCTCTGTGACCTGCTTGGTCTGCCACTTGTACTCGCGCTGGTAGTAGTCGATCGAGTACTTGCGCCCAGCGAGCAGCTCTCGGACTGTCCGTCCCTTACCGTCGATTTCGCGCGGCAGACGCCGGTCCAGCGCCATCGTCAGTCCCTCCATCGTTGCGCGGATGCTACGCCACGCTAGCGGACGAGCGTCCGGTCAGTTCCAAGCTTCGCCCTCGTGATCTTCGAACCTGCTACTGACCCTTACTGAACCCGGCTCAATGACAGGACTGCGGCACACAGGCAAGGTTGCACCCCACCTGAGCTGCGCCGATAGAGTGCGACACACGGCTGGATAGCCGTGATGCGATACGGGGCCAAACCTGTGCCTCCGGCCGACGCATCATCGGAAACTACGAGCCCATGGCATACCCCAGCGGACTGGGTGGGACGCCGTGGACGCAACGGACAGCCGAGCGTCACGGTCAATCGACGGTCAAGCGCTCGCCCCGCCGGACGGGCCGGTCGGCACAACAAGGCCGCTGACCTGCAGATACATTGAGAGCGGGTGAGGGGAATCGAACCCCCACTATCAGCTTGGGAATAGCACGGATCGTGGCTGCTCTGGCCGCTGACCTGGGAACCCGACCGTCCGGGAGTGACCACGATTGACCCCGGTTTACCGGGGTTAATGGCCCGCTAATGGCCCAGTGATCTTGCGGTGCCTGCGGCGATCACTTGCATCGATGCTCCGTATCATCGTCGGCCCATGCCCGACCGAACCCATGCCGGACTCCGGCTCCACAGTCGGGACACAAGCCGTCGTGTTGTACTGGCGCGCCCTGGTCTTCCGCAAATCGGGCATCCACTCTACGGCGAATCTCTTCCAGCTCGTGGCGCTGAGCAAGCGTCAGCCGGGATCCCGAGGGGGGTGCACCTGCGGCGAGGGCGTTGAATCTCACCACGTCAGCCTGCGCTCTTACCAAAGCTGTCTGATCTGCAACCTGCTTCTCGTGCAGCGTACCGTCAGCAAAAATCACGAACGCGCTTCCTTGGAAGCCCTTCCGGCTGGCACCGGCCAGCAGTCCGACTGGGCCGAGGACTGACGTGGCCAGGAGCGCATCACCTGCCCTGACGATGCCTTCTCGACGATGTCCGGCCTTGCCGCCGGTGACCTCTGCATGGGCCCCCGCAAGTTCGCCGAGCCGCTGACCCTCACCGCGGCCTGTCACAGCAGCGAAGGTGTACTTGAACACTGCCCCGTCCCGAATGGCCACGCCGAGGTTGGGGAGTGCGGTCGTCGCCGCTCGTCGAGCAGCCTGCGCACGGCGTTGGGCTTCCCTCTCCTGCCGGGCCTCCGCCCGCTGTGCCTCCAGTTTCGCGCGTTGCTCACGGCGTTGTTCTTCGACCTGCTCTCGTTCGCGTAGACGCCGCTCATGCACTGCCGCGCGCTCGTCCTCGCTCTTGCGGAGCTTCATAAGCTTCTTCCGTAACACGCGATCTGGGCCCCGTGACCGTCGGGGAGGTTCGCAGCCGGTCGAGGAATCGAGACCAGACATCTTGTACGTCAGGTCTTAGACGCGGACACCTGGCGTACGGTTGACGCCGGGCTGCTGGGATCGGCGGTTTTCAAGAGCGTACGTAACTCACCATCCAACACGGCTGCTACCTGCACGTACAGTTTGCGCGCACTCTGCGTTGTCCAAGATCATCCCGTGTATATCCCGCGTTCGTCACGGGGGCACGCTTCGAACATGTACGGAGCCATGGCGCAAACCGCTCGGCGCCGAGGAGGCCGCCCGGCTCAGCTCCGTGTGCGGGGCGCTGCTCCCGATCACGTCGTGACGAGACCTGATCGGAAGCAGCCGCCATCCAGTCGTGGAACCGGATCATCCGGCGACCGGGCGGAACCAGTCAGTGCATGAGCGTGACGGTGGCCTGGGCCGTGATCCCCGGACCAAACGAGGTCGAGTAATGGTCGGGAGTGACCGGGAACGCCACGAACCCGAGGGCCGACCCGGGGAAGACGATGTAGTTGCCGGTGGGATCGACCCCCACCGCGAACGCGCCGCCCAGCTGGCTGCCCGGCACGATCGACCACGCCACCCCCTTGAGGTTCTCGTGGGTGGCGCCGTTGAACCCCTGGCCGTGGCCGCAGAACGTCACCGTCGCAACCGCGGTGCCGTCGGAGTCGGGCTCGATCCAGCCCCATACCCCGCCTAGGCCGAATGCGGTCGGCGCGCACAGCGGAGACGCCTTGGCATCGCAGTTAAGCGAAAACGTCAGCTGATACACATGGGTGGTCCCGTACGCCTGGGCCGCCGTCGCCCCGAGCGCCCCGCCGGCCGTCGCGGCCACCAGCACACCGGGCGCGACGATCGCCAGCAGCAAACGCCTGATCCGCCTCATCCCCGCTCCTCCCCTGAGAGTCGCTTCCCCTATGCGACATTTGAGGCGTATGTTCCTCTCGGGTGGACCTGACTGTCAAGAGCACGCAGCGGCCCCTTCCGGTGCGTTGCTCCCCGGGTAGCGCAGCCGTTCATGTCCATGTCCAGAGAACGGTTGGTTGGACAGTGGCGCATCATCGCTCAGCTCACCGCTCCCGAGCCCGCGACCGCCGACTAGCTCCCAGCCCTCAATGACCGCTTCCTTATCAGGTTCCTGCGCGCGGCCCTGTAACCTAGTGCCCCGCAGGTCAAGCACGATTTGCCCTATCCGTGAGTGACCGCTAGTGACCCTCTAAGCCGCCCCGTTCTGGCATGGACGTGGCACGGTTCTGCTGTGGCCTCTTCGTCCCGAAGCCAAATACCGAGACGGACTGCCAGGGCTGCAGCTGCCCGACCTAGGAACGACCGTCCGTCAGTGTCCAGGTCGCGCCCTTGACTCAGGCCCAGTCTTCGGCGTTACGGCCGACGGCGATCTGGTGGATCAGAATGATGACAAGTTGGTTGGCTGCTTCGCCGCGCTGCCATAGCACGTACCAGTCGCCCAGGCGGACAGGCGTGGCACAGACTCCACCAGGTCGCGCATGATTGGCTACGGACCATTATTCCACACCAAGACTTTGTAATTAAGTATGAGCTCCGCCTGATCAGCTGGCTTAGCTACTACACTGACGACGTGTATCAGCACGAGTATGTCGCGGCAGTTATAAGTGCCAGTACAGTACTGTCGGATTGGAAATGCGCAAATACCTTCACCAGGTCGGATTTTTTGTAAGGCTTATTCCGGGGTAGCTATTAGCGCTCCGCATCTTAGAACGGATAGCGGATGCACAGGTTTCCAAAGTGGGGCGTGTATCAGACGGCAGCGAAGCAACAGCTGTACTGGCCTCCAGCACCATCGTGGGCTTAACCCCGGTCCATCTGCTGTAAGGGGTAATAGTCAGGTCCTGGTTAGGTGAATCGCATGAATGACTGGAAACGCCAAAATCTATTCCACAAGATCGCGTTATTCCTATACCCCCAGTTGCGATCGCGCTAGGTGTCGAAGCTGAGGTCACCAGCAATGCGGTGCCGACGCCGATCCCTACCAAGGCGCTTAGGATCGCCAAGGCCCATACCAGAGGCTGCCGGTAAAACGTTTGACGGCGTCGCACCCTGGCAGCACGTGCACGCTCAGCCTGATCCTGCGCCGCCCGCTCCCCGGCCGCCTGCTCCCGCTCAGCCTGATCCCTGGCAGCCCGCTCCCTGGCGGCCCGCTCCCCGGCGGCCCGCTCCCCGGCCGCCCGATCCCGCTCAGCCTGCTCCCGCGCCGTCCGCTCGCTGGCCGCCTGCTCCCGCTCAGCCTGCTGCCGGGCGGCGCGCTCCTGGCTTCCGCGTTCTCGCTCGAACCGTTCGCGCTTCTGTATTTCCTGAATTTCTGCATAAGCAGCAGTTACCTGCTTCAGCTTCTCTTCACCAAGACGGCGGACTGCCTGCGGGAAACCTTGCAAACGATCGGGATGATTCAGTTGCGACGCCGCTCGGTATGCCGCTTTGATCTCTTCTTGTGATGCACCTCTTGAGACCCCGAGCACTTCATACGGATCCACCCGCTGCTACCCCCAAAGCCCAGCTTGCCTAGTTGCCTGGCATTCTCGCACATCTAGCGCCCTTATGTAGATGCCTGAACAACGGCTGAGCCGCTGGCCTCTCGACTTGGCCATCCAGCTTTAGGAGCCCAGCCGTGGCTACCCGGGTGAGTTCTGGCCCCGTTTTCGGCTGGATCATGGACCCACCCGTCGTCTGGGCAAAGCAGTTCGGGCGAGCCGTGGCCCCATCTGGCACCGGCCGTGGCGCTCGTGGGCACAGGTGGGCTTTCCTTGATAGCTGCCGATCTTGCCGTCAGCGAGCGACGGCCATACTCGGGCGACGAGGAAGGCTCTGGGCGGGGCCAGAAGTCGCCCGGACCAGCGCGCTCCAAGATCGCGAAGTGGGGCCGAAGCTCGCCCGAAAGTGGCGCCAATACTTACCCGAAAAGCCACGGCCGATTGGTCGGCGCAGCGTATAGGCCGTGCAGCCGATCTGAGGGAGCAAACCGGACATCAGTTGGAAGGTCTAACGGCCAAGTGTCAAGGAGACCTCGGCACTGCCCCCGTCCCCTCTCGATAGGCGCCGAGGGTTGCCGTGGAAGATCAGACGCAAGGGTGGCGCTTGCGCCATCGCGTCAGCGACGGGCCGCAGGCCCGCCCTTGCGTGTGATCTTTGCACGGTGACAAGATGCCCGGCGCGAGGGGGACGGCCGTCAGCTCTTGCAGGCGCGGCCACCACCCGGCGGCGGGTCACCTGCCACGGCGGGGTGGGGGCCGACGGCGCGCGGCGGCTGCCGGTGGGCTTGCGCCCGTAGGCGAGCTGCCGCGCCGCGACGGCGACAGGCCGGGACCCCCAGCCGGTAGCGGCGGGGTGCCGCGCCGACCGGCGCTTGTGGTAGCGGCGGGCCTGCGAGCCAGGTGCGGACCTAGGCCGTCCGGCTGGCGCGCCCGCAGGGCGTGCCCTTGATGACAGTGAAGAAAGTCGTAACAGGGCTACTGGTCGGACTACTGGCCAGACGTCGGGCTGATCGTTGTCTCGTCTCAATGTCTCGACACGGCGAGGCGCTGAGGCGCTGAATGGGTGCCCGGAAGTGGGCACGAACTACAACCGATTCGGCGCCGAAGTCGTCCACTCTTGTGCAAGCCATTCTCTGATGGGGGCACAGCTCCATGAGATCCCGATGGTTGGTCACCGGCGTCGCCACCCTGATGGTGGGAATGGTGGGAACGGTGACCAGCTGCAAGGGCGGCTCGCCCCCAGGCACGGCCACCGCAAGCGCCAGCGCACCGCGATCAGAGTCGGCAGGCCACCGGGCTACGGGAGCGCCATCGACTGACAGTCCGGCTGCCGCACAGACCGACCAGCCAGTCCCCTGCCGTACACGTGATCTCGGCGCGCGCTTCCAGGCAGGCGGGTACGCCACCGGCAGTGACTTCGGCTCCATCGAAATATGGAACCCTGGACCTGCCCAGTGCCGACTTGCCGGTGCGGTCACCTTTACCGCGCTGTTCGCTGACGGCACTGCTGACCTCAAGGCCGGTCCCGTCCGGCCTCCGTCGCACCTGGCCGTGACACTCCCCGCCCGCATGATCAGGCCACACGAGGGCGCGGACCCCTCCGGGTACCTGGTTGCCACCCTGATGGGGTTCGAACGCGATGACCCGGCGCAACCGGACGGCTTGTGCCGCTCACGGGACGAGCGGACCCCAGCAGTGCTCGTACTATCCATCGGGCGCGCGACCCTGCGCGTCAGCAACCAAGACCTAGCCGCTCCCGCGACCCGAGGCATAAGTCGGGCTGTCTATGGCTGCCATGGCCGGATACTCCTTGAGGACCTCGCAGGCCCGCAGGATCAGTAACGACCTCTAGGCATCGCTCATCAAGCGAGGCCGACGTCGCACATCACGAGACGCTAGGCAGAATCGGACCAGTCGAATCTTGCCCAGGCGGTTCGGGTGACGTCGTCACCGTGGATGCCCCACTCGTTGGCGAGCGTGCGAACGATGTCCAACCCGTGGTGCTGAGCTTGATCACTGAGCGCTGAGGTCCACGGGCCGCCGTCGTCTTCGACTTCAATCCGTGTGCACTGGCCCGGGCTGATCGCGAGCCTGACGGTGAAGGTGCCGCCGGGCAGGCGCGAGCGGCTGTGCAGAGCGGCATTCGCGGCGAGTTCGGAGGCGCAGAGGATCACATCGTCTGCCATAGGACAGTCACGCAGCACAGCGCGAAGATCGGCACGGACAGAGCCGACATGCTCGGTGCTGCCTGGGTAGGTGATACCGGTCGTACATGATGCGAGCGCTCTGGGGGCTGATGGGTGCATGGCTCCTCGCTGGGGACGCCGGTCCGCAATGCTACCGTCGCAGAGCGTACTCTTAGTCCGATGACCATACAATAAGTACGTGTTACTTCGTGTACTGGCGCAGCACATTAGGTGCGAGCATGGCGTCACGCGACCTGGAGGAGAGCGATGTTCGGTCTGTGCGTGCGGTTCACGTGCAAGGACGAGGCCAGCGCCGAGGCTTATGACCGGCTGGTCGCCGAAACGATCGAGGCCATCAAAGCCGACGAGCCGGGAACGCTGGTGTATGCCTCCCATCTGGTGGACGGACAGCCGTTGCAGCGGATGTTCTATGAGCTGTACCGGGACCAGGCGGCGTTCGGGGCGCACGAGGCGGCCCCGCATACCCGCCGCTACCTGGAGGAGCGAGGCCAGTACCTGGCCAGCACGGAGGTTGACCGGCTGACTCTGCAATCCGGCAAGGGCATCGCCGGGTGAGCACACTGGCCTACCAGCAGGTCCTGGGGCGGAAGATCGCCGCTGAGCGGCGCCGCCGGGGCCTGTCCCAGCCCGAGTTGGCGCGGATGATCGACCGGTCAGTGGCCTGGGTGTCGCAGGTCGAGCGGGGAGTACGCAAAGTCGATCGCATGTCAGTCCTGGAAACCCTCGCCGCCACACTGGATGTGCCGCTGGCCGAGTTGGCCGCTGAGGCGCCCGTCGTTGCCGCGGTGACCGCAGAACCGCCTGACGCTGGGGGCCTGCGCCTGGTGCTCTCTGGTGCGTATGCGCTGCGCGCGATGCTCAACGGCTGCCGTGCGCCTTCGATGGGCACGCTTCGCACCAGGGCTCGCACGGCCTGGGACCTGACCCACGCGAGCCGCTACACGGAGCTGACCGAGTTGCTCCGCAGCCTGGTGCCCGACCTGGAAACCGCCGCACGAACCGTGGCCGGGGAGCAGCGGGCCGAGGTGTTCGAGCTGCTGGCCGCGACCTACCAGGCCTGCTCGGCTGCCCTGGCCAAGCTGGGCGAGCCCGAAGCGGCATGGATCGCCGCCGACCGTGCCATGGCCGCCGCCGAGCGAGCGGGCAACCCGATGCTTGTGGCCGCCGGCGCGTTCCGGCTCGTGTTCGTGTTCCTGGCCGCGCGGCACTATGACCAGGCGGAGGAGACGGCCCACACCGCTGCCGACGCGCTGCGGCCCAAGGCCGACGAAGGTGATCCGCAGGCTATGTCGCTGTGGGGCGGGCTGACCTTGCAGCGCGCGGTCGTCGCCGCTCGGATTAATGACCCCGACACCGCCTACAGTCAGCTGGAACTGGCTCGCCAGGTCGCCAGGCGGCTCGGTGAGGGACGCAACGACTACGACACCGAATTCGGACCTGCCAACGTCCGCATGTACGAGATCGCGGTCGCGGTAGAACTGGGCGACGCGGGCCGCGCCCTGCGCGTCGTGAGCACGGTGGATACCACTGGCCTGTCTGCTGAACGGCGAGCGAGAATGCTCATCGACGTGGCCCGCGCCCACGCGCAACGCCGTCAGGTCAACGATGCCGTGGCCGCGCTGCGCCAAGCCGAGGGGATCACTCCTGAGCAGGTGCGCGGGCACGGCCTGGTCCGCCAGCTTGTCTCCGACCTGCTCACCATGCAAGACCCGCCTTCCGGGGACCTGCGCGACCTGGCTGGGCGGCTCGGCCTGGCTCGGTTACCTGACTGATACTTTTAGTATGTGTAGCAGACCTTAGCTACGGGTACCAACGGAGCAAACAAGCCCTCACCTTACGAGGGATCGCCCGTGGAAATGCCGGGCCGGTGAGTCACCGGAAGTCCGGTCACGGTGCCAAGTCACACATGAACGCCTGAGCGGCAGGCAACCTGGCCAGGCCACATGCGGCGTGGCACCGCTGATCTTCAACCCGGTACTTTCCGCGCCAGGCTGCGGCTGCCTCCGCTCGTCCACCGCCGCCCGCAAGGGCCTGACGAGAGGAGTACCGCCATTGTCCCTTGTCTCGATCACTGCAAGCACCGCCCGTCACCCGGGCGGCTGCCTGCAACCCGTTCTGCTGCGTGGCCGTGTCGATCACATTGACGGTGCCACCGGCGAACTCCTGCACCATTACACCACCGTCCACGAGCCTGGCGGCGTCCTGCCCATCGCTTGCAAGACCCGCCGCGCCTCCCGGTGCCCGCCCTGCGCTGAGGTCTACCGGACTGACACCTACCAGCTCATCCGCGCTGGGCTGAGCGGCGGCAAGGGCATCCCGGCCACCGTCGCCACTCACCCCTGCGTGTTCACCACGCTCACCGCACCCTCCTTCGGCCCAGTCCACTCCCATCGCGAGAAGGATGGCCGCTTGCTGGCCTGCCGACCGCGACGACGCGGCAAGACCTGCTCGCACGGCCGCCGATTGTCCTGCGGCGAGAAGCACTCCCGGGATGACCCCCGGGTCGGCGAGCCGCTGTGTCCGGACTGCTACGACTACACCGGCGCGGTCCTGTTCAACGCCTGCGCGCCCGACCTGTGGCGCCGGTTCACCATCGCCCTGCGCCGGGCACTCGCCCGCCAGGCCGGGCTGACCAACAAGGCGCTCACGGCCCAGGTCCGCGTCTCCTACGCCAAGGTCGCCGAATACCAGCGCCGTGGCGTCGTCCACTTCCACGGCATCATCCGCCTCGACGGCCCGGCTGGCCCCATGACGGCACCGCCCGCCTGGGCCACGCTCGCTCTGCTCACTGCCGCCATCGACCAGGCCGCCCGCACCGTCCACCTCGAGACCCCCGCCGCCGCAGGCGTCCCCTCCCGGACTCTTGCCTGGGGCCGCGAACTCGACACCCGCCCAGTCAGCACCACCGGGGAACTGACCGACAGCAAGGTCGCCGCCTACGTGGCCAAGTACGCCACAAAGGCCGCCGAATGCACCGGCACGCTCGACCGCCGCCTCACCCCGGCCGACCGGCTCACCGACCTGCTCATCCGCGACCACGCCCGCCGTCACATCGCCGAATGCCTCCGCCTCGGCAGGCTGCCCGAACTCAGACACCTGCGGCTGACCGCCTGGGCGCACATGCTCGGCTTCCGCGGCCATTATGCGGATTTCTGGATTATGCGGAACAGGGCGGATTGGCGGCTGTTATGGCTGGTCTGGGGTTGCGCATGTGATGAATCTGTCCGCATAATCCGGATCGCCTCTGTCAGGCT
>Ga0070698_100005279_pt1 | contig 14134 bp, 20 predicted proteins | sample KBSK1502metaG_FD_65477 | JGI IMG/M metagenome (GOLD analysis project Ga0070698, IMG submission 65477) | Corn, switchgrass and miscanthus rhizosphere microbial communities from Kellogg Biological Station, Michigan, USA - KBS K1-50-2 metaG | ecosystem: Host-associated > Plants > Roots >...
TACAATTAACCGTACTTCAGGGCTATCACCAAATTCATCGTAGAAAGCCCCATTTACAATGTCGTGCCCCTTCCGGTTTCCCCGGTCGCCCATGCACAAGAATGTGTAGGGTCTCTTTGGCACATTTCTAATTCTCTGAAACTCGTTGGGGTCAACTCCCCCACGAATGATGTGAATGGGTATCTTAACTCCGGCATCTGCGAACAACTTTTCACAAAACTTACTGGGCACCAACAACCGCTCACAAAACCGATTTAGTTGTGCTACCCATTCTGGTTTAGGTACAGTGCTTTCCCACATGGTCAAACACCACACTCTGCCGGGGTATTTTACAAACTTCAAGTCAGGGGGGTGGACAAGAATAAGTGGCGCATCAAGGTTGATGTTCGCCATTGAAAATTCTTTAAGTGTCCACTCGTCAAGCTGCTTTAGATGCAGCGGTGTGATTTGTACATTATGATGTTTGTCAACTGCCTCACGAAGTTTTCTATTGAAGTATCCGTAACCCTCATTCTTTACGTCACGACCGGCCCAGTTGATTTTATGCACTTCATTTCTCCTAAGAAGTGAGGGGGGCTGTTTAAGCCCCCCTATGTTTATTTAATTACCCACCCAAGTCACTATCGCTCGGATTAACCCAAGTGCCAGCTGTAACACTGGACTTCAGCAACCCGGCAACACCGTTCAGACGGTCATTAATGCCGAAACCGTACCACGCTTCACAATCAACCTTCTCAAGCCGTGGGTTGTAAATCCGGCGAATGTCCGGCTCAAACGACATACCAAACCCACGCGACGGATGCACGCGAAGTGCCAGACCGTTCTGCGGATTGTTAATGCCATACGGACGTGTTAAGAACGTGTAACCCTGCGGCATACGCGGGTGAGTGCGAACTTCCACCAAACCCTTCGTGCTGCGGTAGTACCCCATCAAATCGCCCGGAATACCTTCGTATTCACCAAGAGCAAAGTTGACCGGGCTGCTGGTGTTTCCACCAACCACGTTAATAACCTGCGGAATAAATTCCGAGAACCGCGTCAGTGCCATAACCGTTGTAGCATCGTCTTCTGAAATCAGAAGTGCCACACGCCCACGAATGCGGTGTTCACGCAGAGCCGAAACCTGCGCCTCAATCAACGTAACAAACGTACTGGGTGTATCTGTGTCCAGCGCAATAAAGTGTGTGTGATTTGCATCAAACAGTTTTGCGCCAGCTTGCGGCGGAATGTAGTCAACGGTTGTTCCGGTGCCAATGGCCCAAGGAACATCGTAACCACTTCCCAACGCGTTTTCCGTGTTCGTCAGCATACGCTTGAACATGTCAAACTCGAACTTGTTACGCCACCGCTCACCCAAGAACTGAACGTCAGCAACCAACTGCGCGGGGAAAGCGTCTACCAGATAGTCCTGTGACCAGCCCAATGCGTCGTTGATTTTCTTGTACGGCAGCATACTACCGATGAGGCTGCTGATTTTTGCATCAGCATTTGTAAACTCGGCACGCTCGGGAGAACTCTGGCGAGTTGCCTCACCCTGGCGCGTGAACGAGTACATGCTTTCAGTAACGTAGAACAAGCTGCCATACTCAGCAACAAGGTTCTCGTTCATCTGACCAACTGTAGCTGCAGCTTCCGACAAAATCTGCTGCGGGTTTTGCGAACTGCGTAAAACTGTAAACTCAAAGACCTTTGCCGCATCCACGCCTGTAGGCGTAACCATATCAATAGCGGCGCGGGGCCCGAGAATGTGTACTAATTGTTTCTTAGTCATTTATCGTTCCTTACACGCTAGCCGGTGCGCCAACAGGATTGAAGTAGAATGTCTCACTATTTTCTGCGTTACCAACAAACCGCAGAAAAGTGGGGGCCACGTCTTCAATAAGACCTGCTGTGTTATCCGACAAGTAATAATTTTTTGTCTCATCCAGAACAGTAAGGCCAGCGATACGCCCCTGAATGAGGACCGAAAGGGCTTCGCCTTCGAGAGCATCACCATCCTGCTCAATACGACCTGTGGCTACAACAATGCCAATTTCACCAGTAGCGTTAGCCAACGAGTCGGCCTGCGCCAAAACCCAGTCGCCGTCGCTGTCCCGACGAACAACCTTGCCAACTGCAGCCGTAATCGCGGCACCGGCTTTACCCGGAAGAACCGTAGACGGCAGGAGCGGCTTTACATTCTTAACTGTAACAGTAGGATTAGCCATTTGCTTTCACTCCAAATTGACCAACGACATCTTCTAAGTTCTCCATTATGCTGTCTGCAATACTCTTGCCGCTAGACATTTGCACGGAGCTTGAGAAAGGCTTGCCGCCAGAAATATTTGCTAAAACGCCACTCGCCAGTTGAGAATAATCTTCACCAGCAATAGTGTCATCAACCAACTTTTGAATTTCTTCCGGCGTAGACTCGGGCTTGGCCTGGGCCAAAACCTTCGTCGCCACATAGTCACGGAGGGCCTTGGAGTCAACCTTAACCGAACTGTGAACCAGTGTGTCAATGCGCCGAGTAAACAATTCACTCTTCATACCAGCAACTTCATCGCTCAACTGCGCGATAGTAGCCTTCTGAGCTTCCGACTCCGCTTTCATCTGCTCAATAAGTCCAACATCCGACTTATTATGCAGCTGATCTACCAGAGTAGGGGGAAGCTGGTCAGGCGTAAGTTGCGCCAAAAATTCTGCCTTGCTTGTCATCTTATTTCCTTTAGTATGTTTTGTAAGCGTCATATCGCGCCCCGCAATGTCCAGTGCTGCACGTTTGGGGGGAGCGAAATCTACATGCTCTAATGTAAAGCTGCGTGGGTCAACCGACCAGTTACCACCTCCGTGAGATGTAACATCATCAAGCGTATACGTCCCATAGATACTGGTCGCAATGGTTGAATTAGTGGCCTTTAGCTTGCGGACAAAAGCCGCAACTTCGGGGTCACTAATATACGCCTTGGCCCACAGCTTTCCATCTGCAGCCATGTGAGCACCAACCCAAAATGCTACAGGCACCGGAAAGTCCGTGCTGCGGCTTGAGGGGCTCAAATGGCCCATATTTGCTGTAATGGTTTCCGTCATAATACTGTGGTACATCTGTTCAACAAACTCATCAGTATAAGTGAAACCATCGTCAGCTACCCCGTCCTTTACCGCGATTGGTAAAGTTACAAAAACAGGGCTTCCGTCACCCGATGTCAACTCGTCAATATCGACACCTGGCTTTGTTGCAATTTCGGGAAACTTGCCAGCCATTGCCCACGCATACTGAGCAATAAGTTGTTTGCGTTTCTCATCAGTCATATGTTTACTTTCCTTGTTTACTGCCGACCACGCTATACGCGCCGCACAGCCATCGTCACCATTACAACTTCCATGAAAAGCAGCATTAAATGCCTTCCGCCACGCGGTCTTTTCCTTCGCTGAAAGTTTGCTGGTTTGGTCAGGCAATTCAGCATTACTCTTGTAAGGCATAATGTTAGTTTAAGACCTCATTTCGTTTTTTGCAATAGTTCTAAGTTTTTGAGCTTCCGGTGCCACGACCTCCGCCACCTTGAGCCGGCATACGTGGGGCATCTGCCCCGTTGCCCTGTCGTTTATCGGAAGCCCCGGCTGCTGTTGGATTTGAGGCTTCGTTGCCCACGCCACCAAAGTCGTCAAACATTTGCTCGGTTCGTTCTGTAAGCTCTTCTTGTGCGCTCTTTACTTCAGAGTCCACATTTTCAACAAGGTCCATTAGACGCAGAGCCGTAACGTTTGTGACAAGTCCACGACTGTGGGCCCACTTAATTTCTTCGAACAACACAGCCTTGTCATCTTTAGCCAAGTCTGCCCAACGAATGACAGTCGGTGCAACCAATATTTTTGAGTCAGTAAGACTACGAGCTTTTAGATAAAGGTATGCCAGTTCATGTATGCCACCTTCTGCACGCAGGGCCAGCTTCTCGTCTTCTGGTTTGCCGGCAAATTTATCACGCAGGCCCTCAATAATGCGAACCCAGGGGTCAACCTGCACATCGGCTGCTTCTTTCTTGGTTTCGGTGCCGCCCCACATGTGTGGGGGCACATGCACTTTATCACGCATCAACCTTCTGATTTCGTCGGTTACTTTAGTTGTGTCATGTGAGAACCCAACAGGCGGGGCTTTGAAACCAAACTCTGCGTTCTCACCGAGTAGCATAATGCTGTCTTCGTCCCATTTAAGGGTTTCGCGTGTGTCTGTGTTGCCATCTTTGTCAATATACTCTTCGTCTTCTTGACTCTTGTTAGCGGTCTTCACACTTTGTGGGTCCGCCAGACCAGAAATAACAGGCACCGGCGTGCCCATAATTTTTGCGCCCTTGAACATCTTCGAAGTAACGTCATCAAGTTCTGAGAACACCCTGATGAGTGCCTCAAACACTGGGCGACCGTAAACTTCGCCTGTTTTCTTTCCATTGGCGAAATGCACAATGGGTATGCGCTCAAGTGGGTTTGGGAAAACAACCTCTCCCACGTCAACCAGCGGGGGTGGGTCAATAAACAGACCTGCGTTGAAAAAGCCTGTCCGGTCAATAACGAACTTTAGAGGCTCTTTATTCTTACCCTTAATAGCATCATATTTCTTTAACCGGCGTATGCGTTTGTCAGCGTGAAATTCTTCTTCCAACACATACGTGTCGTACACGCTTACCACGGTCATGTGGTCTACTTTGGTTGCGTCTTGCTTATCGAGCACAACCTGCACTGTGTCGGGCCGAATGGGTGTGAAAGCTCCGTCCGTACTGACATGAATGTACTGGTCGCCAAGGCCGAGCAAATCATCGTACAAGTCAGACAGCATGGCTTGCGTAGCAGAAAAAACTCGCCGCAGCGCATCATTGGTATGTTCAACCATACCTTGCCTGCGCTTATCTGTGACTTCTGCTAGTTCGAGTGTCACGCCACGTCCTAATACCCAACTAGCAATGACTTCGATAAGACTCTGCGCCTGGGGTCCGCTTATCTCATAGCCGTGCTGCTTGCCATTTCGAAACTCGTCCCACCACTTGTAGTTCGTTCGAGTCTCATCAAACGTTTTATTCGTTGGGCGGAGAAATGTCTGCAGAAACGTAACACTTCGCCCAATAAGATGTTGAAGTAAGTTCATTTAAATAATCCTGATATTTTAACCTGCCGGAATGTGTTCATTCGCAAATATTTGGACAACTGCCAGTAAGCAATAGACACTGCATCTACCTGGTCGTTATGAGCCCCGTTGTCAAACACTTCACATTCATCGAGAAATGCACGTACCCAGGGCCCGTTGACAATGTAGAATTTTCCATCTTCAGCTTTCTCTGTCCAATAGTTCGCCCGAGCAACTTTGTCTACCACAGGGGTAGCTTGTATAATAGAGAAGGCCGCAAGTTTTCGGTCAGCCTTTAACTCGTCACCCAGGCCCTTTTGTGGACCACCACTCTCTACAACGATTTTAACGCTGGTGCCGTCAGCCTCCGCAACCTCCACTATGCCACGCTTGCTTTCGGGCCAGTTGCGCTGCCAACGTTTCATGTCCTCAATAAGTATAGAGTATTCTTTGTCTTTTTTATAGAGTGCCAGTTTCGCGCCAGCCGTAAAACTGGGACTGCTCTTGTTCAAATGTTTCTCACTAAACGCCAAGTCCCACCCACGAACGTAAGTCCGAAATTTTTGCGGAAACTTCTCTTCAGCCGCGGCTGGTTCCAAAACAATAAGCTGGTCAATTTTTATCAGCGTGCCACCCACTGTGCGCGGGTTCTGTTGATAAACAGAGAACCACGCTCGTTTGCTGCCGGCCTTTAACACGTCCACATTGTGTTTTGTCCAGCGCGGGTCTATTGGCTCGTCAACCTCACGCTCTAGTGGGTCCTCATAGTAATTTCTTAGCATGTGGCCTCTCTGACGGCAGCATTTCACGTAGGGCAGCAATGTTATGTTTGGTCAGCATAAACTCGGGTGCTACATTATACGCCTCTGCCCACTCGCGTACTTCATCTGACGTTTCACCCGCGGCGGGTATTCTAAGCACGTACCACCAGAAATTTACTTCGGGCTGCTTTTTTAGGAGCCTGCCTGTTAAATCGTCCTCAGACCATCTGGTTTGGCACAGTGCAAACCTACCAATGTCCTTACTAACACGCGCATAAGCCACAGACCAAAACCAATGTTCTTGTTCTTCGTGGAACCGCTCATTTTTATATTCATCATCATCTTTAACCGGGTCATCAATAATTAGAAAGTCTGCCGCATGTCCTGGCAACCCGCCGCCAACACCGGCTGCTAACATGCCCCCACGTTTGCCATGCAGCGACCAGTTGTTTACACTCCGGCTGTCTTCGGACAAAATAACGGCATCTTCTTCGTCAACGCCTAAAATTCCGAACACGCGCTGGTACTCATCTGTTTTTATCATGTTACGGGCTTGGCGCGAAAGCGTGTGCGCCAAACTCGCATTGTAACTGGTCAGCATAATTCGCCAGTCCGGGTTTTTGCCGAGTGCGTAGGGCGGGGCCTTGCGGCTCAAGATTTCACTCTTGCCAACCTGCGGCGGCAAATTTATGATGAGGGTGTTTATAATGCCATCAATTAACAAATCTACCGCGCTGCACACCAGTTCAATGTATGGGGGTGTGCGAAAGTTTGGCATTGTGTATTTACAAAAGTGTATAAGCTTTCGCCGCGCCAACTCACGCCGCGCTAACTCTTGCTCGACCGACACCAATTCTGCCAAGAGTTTGCCTCCACTATTTCATGGTTGATGTAACCGTCCACAAGAGTTGCAACAAGTGGTGCTTTCCTAAACTCATGTCTGCCAAAGTTTGCGAAATCTAGACTTGTCCAAACGCTAACATGGCTCTCCGAAACTACACCATCGACATTACTTGGGTACTGTATGTAATACTCAGGATACTGTATGTAAATAAATTTGCTGCGGTAAATGAAGAAGTTTAGAAAGTCAACTCCATCTGACTTACGCATGTGTTCAATAACGTCGCCTAGAATAACAAGGTCGTACTTTTCCTCATGTTCGTTGAGTAATGCCATCGCATCGGCCTGGTCTACGACATTGTAGAACTCGTTGTACTCTTTTAGAAATCGGGTGAAATAGCTTGGTTCAATTTCTACACCCCTGATGTTTGCTTGCGGCAAAATGCTGCGGACCAGACGTCCGTACTTTCCAGCACCGGGTCCAATGTCCAGCACTGTGTTTATCTGGTGTTTGTTGTGTTTAAGAAACTCCAAAAAGATGTAGTCTAAAAACTCTCCGCTATAAGGCATCTTCAATTTCTCCAAGCGGTTGTTTTTTTGTAAACTTCGTTTGTTTGCGTAAAACAGCCGGCAGTTTATCTGTTGGGACTATTTTGCAATATTCTGCAAAACTTAAATCTTTTTTACCTTCTAAACGACGAGCGTAGTTTTGGTTCTTCCACATTCTGAAAGCCGATGTTTTTAAACCCTCATAGTGATAAATGTGGTAATCAACCTGCAGCGGGTTTTTACAAATAAGCCGCTCGTGCACTTTTCCTTTGTACCAGCATTCGGTGGCGTTTATACCCCGAATTTGCCAGTCCGGGTATATGTCCATACACCAATGCTTTGCATCACCCTCAAAGTTGTAGCGGCGCATCTGCACAGACTGAGTTTTGCTGCCCCCAAGAAGAAGCAACACCTTTACCATTTCTTCTGGAAACATCAACTCGTCTGCGTCCAGCCGTAAAACATACCGTGCGTTTCTCATACGGCAGAGCCGTAGCAATTGGTTCGCCTGGGCCCCAAAATTTACAAACTCGTTATAGTACAACTCCCCGCCAAACTTCTGCCACACATGTGCGCTGTTATCATCGCTGCCACCGTCAAGGCCGATGAGCTTCACGTCCAAAAGTTTCGTGACAGCCGTAAGCACAGGCAGGTGTCTCGTCAGCCACTCTTCTTCGTTCTGGAAAAACATGGCAAGAGCAAAAGGCGTATCAGCCATAATATTTTAACACCTTATCTTTCCATTCGTCGGGTATGTATTTCATATGTTTTGCAGGCACACCTCCCCAAATTTCCCAATCAGGCACATTTCTGGTTGCTACAGCCCCGGCAGCTAACATAGAACCCTGTCCGATGTTTACTGCGGGAAGCGCAGAGGCACCGGCACCCACAACACAGAAATTTGAAAAATTTGGGCCTTTATGGTCCGGCTCTGCCCAACCGAAGCGGGACATGTAAATATCATTGTCGTTGGCTGTGCTCACACCATCTGCAATAAACACGTACTTGCCGAGCCAGCTGTTTCCGGTAATGTGTGTCAAGTCCATGATACGGCTGCATTTGCCGATGTGCACATTGTAATTAAGCGTCACGTATCGGCCTAAGAAAACTCTCTCAGATAGGCGGCTTTGTTCTCTAATGGAAACACCGTCACACAACGTTACTGCATCATCAAGGCGCACATCTGTGTAAAGTACACAGTGTGGGCCAATAACGCAGTGCTGTCTTATAATTGTCGGCTTATAATTCAGAGTTTGATGCACAAAACTTACGCCTGCCGACAAACGACCAAGCACTGCGTTTGGAAACACGCGTGTGCCCTCACCAACAACTACTTCCGGGTAGATGACCACAGAGGGGTCTACTTGTGCGCCGGCTGCAATTTCTATGCCTTCGGCTGCTAACTGTGCATCACTCAGATTTTGTAACTGTCTGCTCTTCACTTATTTCTCCCTCTATAATTGCCTCAAGTTCGGCAGTGGTAGCGCGGGTGTAGTCCACCTTGCCACCACCTTTCTCAAACATGTTTTTGTTTACGACTGTTGTTTGCTTACCCCATGTCTCAGGGCGACGGCGTTCTAGTATACGTAAGGCCAGGTCAGCATCGGGTTTTATGTCATTGAAAGGACCTTGCGCTAGAGCTTTATCGCTCAACACTGTCACAAGCTGCTTTTCAAACTCTGACTCCGCCTGCGGTATACGCACAATAAGCTCGTTTAAAATTTCTTTGTAAGCCGCGCTGAACTCGTTGGTCCGCGGGTCCTCCTGGTACAGCAGGGCCACGTCTCGTTTGACCCGCGCGATGACGCGGGGCCCAATGCCCAACGCCTTGGAAGCTTCCTCAAAGGTCATGCCCATTTTTATAGCATCACAAATAACCGCAACTTTATCAATTGTTAATTGAAAATGCGGAAGCGGTGTTTTTACTATATTTATTGCTGCTGGTCTGACATCTGACATGTTTAAATTGTAACACAACTTTTGAAAATAGCAACACGCTTTGGAGAGGGAGCCAAAGCGTGTTACAACGGGAAAGGAGAAATGAAGCAAGCATATTGTAAGACGTATGCACAGGCGATGTCAATAGATTACGACTGTAACGTAAATACAATAGCTATAGTATAGGGTGAAAATAAATTTTGTGAGAATTTTTTTTGAGCTACCGCCCACATGCCACAAAATAGAACATGCGTTCTAAAGTCATAATGCTTGTGAAATACTTCACAAACCATAAACGCAACAAGTGAAACATTTCACAAATAGCATATACACTAATTAAATAGTAGATATATACTACTATAGTATACCCCCATGCTATGCGTTTATATGTGAAATAGTTCACAATGATGGCCCTCCACATGGTGTTAAAAATAACTTTTTATAATTTTACTACACGAAAAAAAGCCTATTCTTTGATATTTCTGTTAAAATGTTATTGTTGTATAACACTACTATATACGAAAATGTCAGTAAGAAAAAATTTGTCTTTTTTCGAAAATGCTTGTGAAAAAATTCACTAAAAAAATGTATTCGTGAGAGAACCTAAAAACTCATGATACCATAGAACATACTTTTATAACTTTATAATCTAATAATTTTATTATATATACCCTATAGTAAAAACACTAATTCGAAAATAAATACATATATACAATCGAAACAGTAAATATATATAGGTGTATATAAAATAAAATTATTATATTAGAAAGTTATAGACAAGAGCTATGGTATAGTTCATTGCCCCGTGCCAGCCCCTACCCATGCGCCCCAAGCTTGACTATTACCGACCCTATTAATTATTTAAGGTAACTATACGAATAGAACATCTGAACTGGTCATGTGGCTAGTCTTTGCATATTGGTCATATTGGCACTTGACACCATAGCTATTGTATGGTATTATTATGTCATAGTAACGAAACAGAAACACACAAACGGAAAAAACAAAATGGCAAACACAAACGACAAGACAGCGATTGAAAACTTTATCAAAATCAGTGAAATAGTTCTCAACATAGTAAAGATTGACGGCGATAGCAAAATCAATTTAGAAAACGCCAAAGCATTGGCCGGTGTTCGGTAAACGATTTTTAGAGACTGTGGTTTGTTCACTGAGGTGAACAAATCAGTGTAGCTAAAAATACACTAAACGGGCAAGCCTAACAATATCAATTGCTTTGAGAGGGCAAGCGAAACGATAGGGCAAGCATAACTAGAACACCGAACCGTCACATTGTGACGTGCGAGAACCTTAACAATCAATAACAATCAATAGCAAACGTTAGACAACATTCTAACAATGCTACTCCAAAAAGACAGTGTAAACGAAAGTTTACTTGTCTTTCAGTGTGCCCTAGAAATAGGTGACATTATGGCAATGACCATAGCAGAACGCGAGAAGTATAGCGAAGACATTACACAACTAAAAGTGCATCATACGATGTTTATGATTAGTTGTACCGATGCATTGCATATTTCCCCATTTGCAACCGAAAAAGAAATACTAGAAAAGATTACACTTCTCATGGTCGAAAAGTCTAGTCTTGAAATAGTCAACAGCCACTAACAAATTATGGGCACACTGAAAGACAATTTTGTCTTAATAATTGGAGGCACAAACAAATGAAATCAGCATTACAAAAATTGGCAATGATGCAAAACATGACCACCCAAGATACTTGGAGGGGTAAGTTTGCCAAACTGACTAAACGTGTAGACACTCTTGAAAGCCAAGAGCGTGCCAAACGTGAAAGTCTAGCAATTGGAAAGTCTTTCCAACGTGTATCATAGTTTAGCAGTGAACACACTTAATTGTGTTCACTGTAAGACGCTTATAGCTATTGAGTAGGGTAATTCTAGAATAACCTACTAATTGAGAGATTGCCATATTGTCAATCACTATGAGCGTCTTACAGTGTAGACAATTCTGTTTCCACTAAACGAAAGGGCAACATATGAAAAATTCCGTTTGTGTTTCATTTAGTAGGGGCAAAGGAAAGCGAAAACAAAATGCAAATCATAAATGCAAACAAATCGCCCGATGTTACCCTAGCCCAATTGATACGTGCTACTAACCCATTTGAGCCAAATAGTGATAATGGCTTAAGGTGGGCTAGAATGCAAATTGAAACAAATGAAACGAAGAGGCGCCATTTGTTCAACAATTTTATTAAGTATCTAAAACGCTAATTCTAGTTTTGCCCCTACTAAATGGAACACACACGAAAACACTTTTATAAAATCAGTGTGACGCGCACTATAAAAAGCGAAACTAAACGCCCGATTATGCGATAGCGAAAACGCGAGTATAATCGGGCGATTATCATAACTTTGATTTGCGTTTATGGAAACATAAGCACAAATCAAAGCGATGATAATCGCTCATGAATTGAACCTATCATTTGTTAGGTCATAATTGGAGGCATATACAAAAATGGCAGTAAAAAATGGTTACGATCAATTGTTGGCAGAATTGAGTGAACAATTGGTCAGTTTAGAGCAAGCGGCACAACTAGCAGAAGTGTCTACAACGACACTACGAAAGCTTGTCAGTTGGGACACGGACAACATAACAGAAACGCCCGAGCGTGGTTTGTTAAGTGTCCCAGAAATCACTAGTGCCGCAGTAAGTTTGACCATTGTCAAACATCCGTTATTTGGTCGCGCGGGAAAATTTGTCAAGGCAGAAATTGAGCGTTTCGCTCAATTGGTCAAAGACAAGCGGCCCGCGCCAAGCATAACGCATAACGCTATGGGATTTTATGCTGTTGACATACGCGAAGTTTTGCAAAAGCGCAATATTGAAATCCCAGAAGATATGTCGAAAGACGCCGAAAAAATGTTAACTTTCGCTGTTGAGGTTGTCGGTTTGCCTCATGAAAAGCTTGTCACCCATTTGCGCGATGTTAGAAACAAAAAACGCGAATTGGAAGATATGAAAGCGAAAGAAATCGCGGCACTTGATGCACTGTTAGACTTATAACAGAAAACAAACTAAATAAAAACGAATAGAGACCTAACATAACTATGTTAGGTCTCATTTGCTTTGAATTGACACAAATTTCAAGCTTGACTAATAAGTATGTAAAATGATGATTACGTAATTATTGGTCAGTCGTGAAATTGTTTACGGCTGTCATATATTTTTCAGAAAGCGAAATAAAAATGTCCAGCCAGTTTAGAAGTAAAAGTGAATTTGCAGCAGTGCTGAAGAAACACGGAATTGTCGCCACCGGCTCAAGCGTGAAACAAAGTTATAACCTGAAGGTGAGAGTTTACCTGGAAAAACATAACTTTGACCCACGTTTAAGTCTTGAACTTGCTGAAGAAAGTGCTGAAGAATTTTTTCAGGCACCAATTGAAAAAAGTCGAGCTGTGCCAATGGGCGACAGCATGGCACTCGAATTAGTTTTGGCAAGTTGAAATTGTGTTTTGGGTTTTCGCAAGTGTGTAAACACATGTTTACACACTTGCAAACTCTAAACACCCAATGAAAACAGCTAAACACAACGTGTGTTTGGAGTTTTTCATTGTGTGTTTAACCTGCTGGCACACATGACAGGTTTTTCGGCAGGTTTTCAAGGTACAGGTTTTTACAATGAAAGTATACGTAGTCCTTCAAAAAGTAGACTATGAAGGCGAAAGCATTGAACAAGTCTTTTCTACAAAAGAAAAAGCAGAAAAACTTCGACAGGAACTTGAAGACGAAGAAGAACGTTATTTCAGGTTTTACGTTGTTGAAGAGTATGAAGTGTTTTAGAGCAAAATCTAACAGGTTCTAATGAGCCTGTTAGCTTGTGTCCTAAAACATATGGAGAAAATAAAATGTGCTACTACATTCGTGGTTTGGTTCGTGAGGCTTACAGGTTTTTCTTTCCAAAGAAAAATTTGAAGACTTTTTCGGACCTAGAGTTCGACATGCATAACAGTTGGGCTCATCTTAAGTTTGAAAACGGCTATGGCGTCTCAGTTATAACTGGTGGCTATGGCAGTAAAGATGAGCCCTACGAGTTAGCAGTTTTGAAAAATGACAAAATTTGCTACTCAACACCTATAACCGATGACGTTATAGGTTATTTGACAGCAGAAGAAGTCACAAAATATATGGCTAAAATTCAATACTTATTTTAGGACACAAGTAGTGGCACCGAAGTGCCACTACTTGTGTCCTAAAATAAAAACAATTGGAGGCTTTTGAAATGATATGGGCATTGTTGTTTATATGTGGGTTAGTGTTTGCAGGTTTTTCAGTAGCTTTTTTGGTGCATAAGTTTTAGTGCAGGTTTTTGCACATTGACACCAGTGTGCAAAGACGTGTCCTAAAATAACATGGAGGTTTTACAAAATGGTTAAGACTGTAGAAATTTGGATAAGTGAAAAGGCGGAAGTTTTTTCAGGGTTTGAAAGAGAGAGTGAAGATGGGTTACAAAACTCATATAGAGAATACAACCCAGTTACACCAAGTTCTTTTTCACGCCTTATGAAAATGCGCCTGACAGGAAAACTTGTATTTGATGATGAAATAGTAGTTTTTGGAGATAGTTATTGCATTAGATTTTACAACCCAAAGTTTTAGGTTAGAATTGACAGCATTTAGGTGCTGTCACTTGTGTCCTAAAATTGAAAGGAAAACAAAGTGAAACATAGTCGTGTAGTTGCAATTGAAAAACTGGTTACGGGTGAATATGCGTTTTGCAGGTTTTTTGATGGTGGTTCAAAACGTGATGGGCCATTTACGGCTGTCAGTGATGCAACCGAACAAAGAATTTTCAAACTTCTTGAAAATTACAATTGGGAGCATGTTGAGTATGTGCCTAATATGGAACATCTTGTAACCGACAGGTTTTATTTTTAACACCCAAGCACGGTAACAGGAAATTTTCCTGTTACTC
>Ga0070698_100005282_pt1 | contig 14133 bp, 11 predicted proteins | sample KBSK1502metaG_FD_65477 | JGI IMG/M metagenome (GOLD analysis project Ga0070698, IMG submission 65477) | Corn, switchgrass and miscanthus rhizosphere microbial communities from Kellogg Biological Station, Michigan, USA - KBS K1-50-2 metaG | ecosystem: Host-associated > Plants > Roots >...
AGGAAGTCGTCGATCATCCGCTGATTGGTTTCACGGTGGCCGACAAGCCGGCCGAAATGCAGTGGGTGTCGTACGCGATCTCAGGGGCGAGCTCTGACTTCGCGATTCCGCCGCAGGATGCGAACTACAAGAGTCCGCCGGCCGAGGCCGAGTTCACGACCGACGTCTGGCTCGTGCAGATGATGCCGCACATGCACCTGCGCGGGAAGGACATGACGTATCACCTGATTTACCCGGACGGCCGGGACGAGATCATCCTGAACGTGCCGAAGTACGACTTCAACTGGCAGATCGTCTACAACCCGATGAAGCCGATCTTCGCGCCCAAGGGCAGCCGGCTGTACGTCGACGCGCACTTCAACAACTCCTCGTCGAACAAGTTCAACCCGGATCCCAACCGGACGGTGTATCGCGGGCGGATGACGTGGGAGGAGATGATGAGCCCGTTCTTCTCGGTCATCACCGACTCGAAGACGGATCCGAAGACGATCCTGAAGCTGCGCGGGAAGACGCGCATCGACAACGGCGCGTAGGCTCGCAGTCGAATTGTGCGGAGCGTCACCGTACCCCGGCGACGCTCCGCGGCCGGCGTCGATGTCGCGACCGTCATCACGAATGGTCGGCGCTCACCCGCGGCGCCCGTGCTTCAGTGCTTCTGAATAAAGTCCAACACGGTCCGGTTGAAGACCTCCGGCTGTTCCCAGTACACCGAATGACCTGCCTCCGGCACGACGATGGATGCCGAGTTTTTGATCCGAGCCGCGAATAGCCGAAGCACCGCTGGAGGCGCGTACAAATCCGCGTCTCCAGTCAGCAACAGCGTCGGAACGTTGATCTCCGCCAGCGAGGCGAAGGTGATCCGGTTCCGCGTGGGCTGAGCGGGTGGCGGTGATCCGCTGGGCCGACTCGTGCGCTCTAGGTCGAGCCATCGCTGTGTTCCACTGGGATTCGCGGCCCGATATGAGGGCCCCAGTTCCCGGACGTCCGGAGGCAATGCGTCGAACTGGGGCGGCCTCAGCCTCCGGCCGAGTTCAACGTAATCGGCGTCCTGCACTCCACCGACGGCGTTCGCAACCACGAGGCTCCGCAATCGCTGCGGAAATGACAGCGCAAAATCCAACGCGACTCCACCGCCGGCTGCAGTCCCCACGAGATGAAAGCGCTCGACCTTTAAATGATCGACCAACGCAAGAAGATCGTCAGCACCGGTCCTCGGCTCCGTGCCCACCGGATCGACCACGGAACGTCCGTATCCTCGTCGGTCATAGGCGATTACACGATAGCCAGCCGCGGTGAAGGCCGGAAACTGGTACTCCCACACCCGGCTGCTGCCGGTTGCGGCGTGAACGAACACCACTGGTATGCCACTGCCGGACGAATCTCGGTACCAGATACGGACTCCAGGCAGCTCCGCGTACGTTTCGCTTACGCGCGATGGCGCTTGGACGAGTTTCGAACCCGAGAGTGTCACGCACAGTCCCAGCAGCAGGACCGCTACGACACTCGCGCCACTGAGCCAACGATTTCGGCAACTCCGCTCCAACCGCTGGTTAGACGGCCAAGCTCGTATCGTCATGTGCACCTGCGCGCTTTCCATACCTCTTCGCATGGCCACCGCCCGGCCCACTCGAGCGTCACGAATGGATAGTGCGTCGTCGCGCCGACGGGAGGCCGCACCTCGAGCAGGTCCTCGATGCCGAAGCCACAGCGTCGCAGGAGGCGCACCCAGTCGCCGTGCGACAGGTGAAATTCGACGCCTGGGTCGTTCGGCCATTCGACACGGTACATACCAAAGGCTGCGCGAAGGAGCCGATCGGTGGCAGCGGCGCCCTCCTCCACCGGCATGCACAGCGTCAACAGGAAGGAGTTGGTGAGAAAGACGAGTTGGCCGTTCGGGCGCAGGAGGCGCGCGGCCTCTGGAACCCAGCGCCCCGGATCGGCCCAGAGGCAGGCACCGTACTCCGAGATGGCGAAGTCGAAGCTCTCATCGGGATAGGGAATCGCTTCGGCGCTTCCGTGTAGAAGTGGAAAGTGGAGACCATGCTGTTGCTGTAGGCGCCTTGCGGTGGCGAGCTGCGCCTCGGAGTTGTCGATGCCCACCACGCGCGCGCCACGCCGCGCTAGCCAAGCCGAGATATATGCGGTGCCGCAGCCGAGTTCGATTACATCCTTTCCTTCGAGATCATCGGGGAGGACGCCGAGCTGCGATTCGGAGACGCCCCATATTCCCCACGTTGGCTCGGCGGCCGCCCAGTTCTCTTCGCCTGCCGCAACGTACTGTTGCGCCCACGTGTCCCATAGCGCTCGATTGCGACGGACGTGGTCCGGTAGATCACTCATTGAATGCTCGAAGGCGTTTGAAGTAGACCGATCGTCAGCCGCAGCTCGACGCGACCGTCTTGACCGACTTCACGTCGAGATGCGGAACGCGGTCCGGCGGTTCCTCGGCGGACGGCTGCGCCGGCGGCGGTTGCCAGTCAGTGCGGCCCGTCACCTCCACCTTCTCTCCCGCGCGCGGGCCGAGGTTCCCTCCCCCATCGAGGATCCACTTCTTCGGCATCGCGGGCGCCGACGCAGGTGCGGGATCGGGCAGACGTTTGCCATCGATCGCCACGACGCGGCTGTCCTCGATCGCGTAGCCCGCGTATCCGTTCCGCAGCAGGCATCCCGAGACGACGAACTCGCGCTTGCCGTCGTCAGGCGGCGACGCCGTCTGCTGAAAGGCAGACATTGAAGCGGGGATGCCGAGAGCGAGAGCCACGACGACGAATGTGAATGGCTTCATGAGACCCACTCCATCCAGTCTATGGTTTCCCCAACGGCGGGTTTGCCCCCGGAGAATACACCCGAGGCGCGCGCAAAGCGTGGGCCCCGTGCCACGGTGAGTCCGGAACGCGAGGCGACGCACTTCCGCTGATCTGTTACGCCGGCATGTTACGATTCCGCGCCCCTCACGGAAATCGAAGGCACATGGCGGAAGGCAATTCGGGTGGATGGGTAGGCCAACTGATTGGAGCGATCGCGATCGCGCTCGTCGCGGGCGGCTCGTCACCCTGGTGGTGGTCCGAGCTGAAACGAACCTGGCAACCTGATGCTCCGCCGGCGGCCACCTCCGCGCCGGCGGCCACTTCGGCGCCGGCAGCCACCTCCGCGCCGGTAGCCACCTCCGCGCCGGTAGCGCCCGCAAGCGCTGCGTCCGCGGCGACCGTCAGACCTACGGCTCGAGCCACGCCGACCACTGCTCCGGTCGAGCCCACGTCAGGGCAGCCAACGACGTCGCAACCCAATCCGGAGGCGTATCGCGCGGTCCAACGGATTTATGAACGGACGAAGGGTGTCAGCGACTGCGCCGCCCTCGCCGAGAGCATCAGAAACCTTCAGCGGTACGCGAGAGGTCAGCGTCCCGTTCCCGAGGAGTTCACGCAGACCGTGATCTACCCGAAGCGGATGGTGCAGCCGACGATCGGGGATCTGGCGATGGATCGGATTGCCCGGGTCAAGCTTGGCTCACCGAGCTGCTTTCCCTGATGTGACCGACAGCGGGCGGTCAGTCCCCGCCGGCTGCGCGCCTGCCGTTTTCGCCAGCACGAAGTCGTACTCCGCCGTGTAGAACGGATTGCCAACACCAAGTCGTTCGGCCCATGCGGGGTCATCACGAAGCACGAACGGTACGATCAGACTCTCTTTGACGCCGAACACCGCGTCCGAGTCCAGGTACGGATCCCCCTCGACGAACACGTGCGTCGTCACCGCCTGGTATCCCGGCGCGGTGACGATGAAATGCACGTGCGCCGGCCGCATCGGATGGCGTCCGAGCGCGCTCAGCATGCTGCCGACCGTCCCGTCGCTGGGAATCGGATAGGAGGACGGCTTCACCGATCGAAACCAGTACCGTCCGTCGGCACCTGTCGTGAACTGACCTCGAAGGTTCATGGCAGGCTGCCGCGAATCCTGCACGTCATAGAAGCCGTCGTGCGACGTCTGCCACACGTCGAGCAGCGCGCCGCCGACGGGCGCACCCGATTCGTCCGCGACCTTCCCGGACATGTACAGCGGTTCACCCTGGTTGTCGCGCGAAATCGAATCGCCCATCCGCAGGTGTGGCGCGCCGGATACGTGAAAGGGACCCAGCACCGTGGACTCGGTGGCGGCCGAATTCCGCCGGTGGTTGATCGCATCGACGAGCATCGAGACGCCGAGCGTATCGGACAGCAGGATGAACTCCTGCCGCTTGTCGTCGCAGATCTGCCCCGTGCGCGTCAGGAAGTCGATCGCAAACGCCCACTCCTCGAACGTCGGTTCGACCTCGCGGACGATGGCGTGCAGGTGGGTGACAACCGACGTCATGATCTGGCGCAGCCGTTCGTCACGGCAGTTCGCCATCCGCTCGATGACCGCCCGGGTCGCCGTGAATTCGTTGAAGTCCCGCATGCCCGCCTAACGTGCCTCCGGACGCCGCCCATGCCACGCCGCGTCCAGCAGCGCACGCATGCCGTCGCGCTCCAGCGACCGCGGATTCCAGTACGGGTTCGCGAGCGCCAGGTCCGTTGCGCGTTCGAGTGCATCGGCGGGAAGACCTAACTCGCGAAGCGAAACGGGAGCGCCACCGTCGCGAACCAGATCGAACAATCGCTGGGCGGGATACGGGGCGTCGAGCGCCCGCGCTACGCGCACCATCGCACCCGGCACCGCCGGCGCATTGTAGGCGACCGTGTGCGGCAGCAACACCGCGTGCGTGTCGGCGTGCGGGAGATCGAACGCGCCACCAAGGACATGACACAGCTTGTGATGCAGCGCCATCGAGGTCACCTGGAGAACCGTTCCGCACAGCCAGGCCCCGTATAAGGCGTCCGCGCGGGCCGCGGCATCGTCGAGCGCGCGCACCACGCGCGGCAACGCCGATGCGAGCGCGCGGATGCCTTCTTCGGCCATCAGCGCAACCATCGGGTTCGTGTTCTCGGCATAGAGGCCCTCGATCGCATGGGCAATGGCATTCATGCCGGAGGTCACGGACATAACCGCAGGGAGCGTCGACGTCAGCTCCACGTCGTACACGACGACTTCCGGCAGGACTCGCGGATCGCGGGTCGTCTGTTTGATGCCGCCGGAGGTCTGGCCAACGATGTCGGTCATCTCCGATCCGGAGTAGGTGGTCGGGAGGACGATCTGCATGGCGTCGATCCGGAGCGCCACGGCCTTCGCAAGGCCGATCGGCGATCCGCCGCCGATCGCAACGATCCCGTCGATGCCGTGTGCGGTTGCGAGCGCGACGGCCTGCTCCGTCACGGCGACCGGTGTGTGCATGCGCGCGCCTGGGAAACAGAGCTGGCAGCGATCGCCCAGCAGTCCGGCAACTTCCCTGGCGCGGGCGGCGTGCCCCTCGGTCGACACGACCATCGCGCGGCCAATGCGCGCAAGCCGGACTTCGTCAGCGATCCGCTGCCGCGTGCCGGTGCCGAAGATGATGCGCTGCGGCACGCTGCGGTATACGAAATGCGGCACCGCGGCCGGCGACTCCACGACAATCGCTTCCGATGGGGCACTCACGACCTGCTCGCCGGCGTGCCAGATTTGGTGGAAGAGGCCGAGGCCGTCTCTCGTTTCGTCTCGCCGCACGTCGTCCCGCCCGGCAGCGTCTGCGCGATCGCGAGCGACGCCCAGCTCGTGCCCGCCGTCGAGATCCACTGATGCCGGCCGTACGGGAACCCGCTCTCGAAGTACCGCTGCACCGGGAACGAGTGCGTCTTCACCAGCCAGGTCCCGTCCTGATACTGCGTGCCCAGCAGGAACGCGACCCCTTTCTGGTACGAATCGTCTGTCGGCGCCACGCCGGCGACGCACAGCGCAAACAGCGACAATCCGGTCGCGTAGGCGTCCGGCGCGGTACGGCCGAACTGCGACCAGCCGCCCTCCTTCTCCTGCTGCGCCCGGACGTCGCGTATCGCGGCCTCGACGCGCGGCCGCGGGGCTTTCGTCCACACGAGCCCCATCAGCCGCATCCCACGTTCTTCCGCCGACTTCGGCTCTGCGTCCAGCAGCCACCGCTGCGCACGCCGCAGGCTCTGCTCGATCTCGCTTTTGAGCGCCGGGATGTCGTACGAGGTCAGGCCGGCCGCGGCCATCGCCGTATGGCTGATCGGGCTGTATTCCGATGGCGGCCGGTTGAGGCCGTTGCCGAGCCATCGCCCGTCCGGCAACTGGCGCGCGATCAGCCAGTGCGTGATGGCGGCGGTCATCGTGTCGAGCGGATGGTTTTCGCGAGCAAGCGCCACCTGCACGTAGCCCGCGGTGAGCGCCTCTCCGCCGACGGCTGGATCGCCCAGCATCATCCGCGGCGTGCTGGCGCTGAAGAACTCGACGATGTGATCGAGGTTCATGCGCGCCCGTGCCTCGTCTATCTGGATGCCCTTTCGTCGGGCCGTGGCCGCGGCGATGGCCGGCAGCGCGTTGTGGTGGCACGAAATGCAGCTCGTGCGCTCGGGGAACGCCGGCGCGACGGCGAGGAGTCGAGCGAGGCTTCGGCTCAGCGACACGCGCGGGTCGGCAATCCCTCCTGGCTGCGGTGGCTCGATCGCTTCATGCCGCGGACCGTTCCCGCGCATCGCCCCGCGCTGCTCGAGCACCTGGATCTTGGCGCGATCGCCCTTGTAGATCGCCCAGTCGAGCGGCGTCTCGCCTTCCGTCATCGCCGTGTTGGGATCCGCGCCGCGGTCGAGCAGCAGCTTCAGTGTGTCTGCGCCCGCGGCCTCGGATGCGGCGGCGGTCATCAGCGGCGTCCTGCCGTACTGGGCGGCATTGCCCGCGTTCACGGCCGCCCCGGCGTCAATCGCCCGCGCGATCAGATCCGGAGCCTCCCACGTGGCGGTCGTGAACAGCTCGTCCGGGATCGGGCCCAGGCCTTTCGAGATCAGGTAATCGATCGTCGGCCGGTAATTCCGTGCGAGCGCGGCGCGTCGCGCTCCGGGATTGAGCGCGGCCGGGTCCAGGCCCCGCTCGACCAGGAAGCGCACGACGTCGACGTCTGCGGATCGCACGGCTAGTGCGAGCGCCGTCGTCCCCGCGCGATCCTGGGCTCGAAGATCGGCGCCACGAGCCAGGAGCAGCCGCAGGAGATCGACCGTCCCCGGGTACGAGGCGGCGACGAGCAGCGCAGTCCGCCCCGTCTCCGATCGCGCGTCGACCGCTGCGCCGCGGTCCAGGAGACGCTGAACCTTGGCGCGATCGGGCACGGACCACATCAACGCCGTTGCGCCCGACTCGTCGGCGAGATTGGGATCCGCGCCGCGCTTCAGCAGCAGCTCCACCATTCCCGCGTCGGCGAACAGGGCCGCGGCCATCAGTGCCGGAGTTCCCTGCGCGTCCCGGGCGTCGGGACTCGCGCCTCTGGCGATGAGCCGCCCGACGTCGGCGGCCGCTCCGCGACGGATTGCCGCGAAGAGCGCGTCACGATCGGCATCGACCGTCTGCGCCGAGACCGTGGCAACCAGGCACCCAACGAGAATCAGTCGGAGGAACATGGGTGCATATGCTACTGCCGTTCCGTCGGCGATAAGATAGCCGCTCGATGGCCGTCCAGACGCAGGCCCCCCTTCGATGGCCCGCCGGCCTCACGCGCGTTCCCTACTGGGTTTTTCAGCGTGAGGACCTCTACGCCGACGAGCAGGAGCGGATCTTCCGCGGCGACTGCTGGCATTACCTCTGTCTCGAGGCCGACATCGCCAAGGCCGGCGATTTCCGGACGACGTTCGTCGGCGACGCCCCGGTCATCGTGACGCGCGACCGCGACGGCGAGGTACACGCCTTCGAGAATCGATGCGTCCATCGCGGCGCGCTGATCTGCCTCGACGACTGCGGCAGCGGCAAGACGAGCTTCAGCTGCGTCTACCACGCGTGGACGTACGACCTGCGCGGCAACCTGATCGGCGTCGCGTTCAAGGACGGCGTGAAGGGACAGGGCGGCATGCCGCCGACGTTCCGGATGGCCGACCATGCGCCGCGCGTCCTCCGCGTCGCGCGGCTCCTCGGCCTCGTGTTCGGCACGTTCTCGCCCGACGTGCCCGCGCTCGACACGTATCTGGGCAGCACGATCGTCTCGTGCATGGAACGCGTGCTCGGCGGCCGCACGCCGGTGGTCCTCGGGCGCTACACGCAGGTGCTGCCGAACAACTGGAAGCTGTACATGGAGAACGTGAAGGACTCGTATCACGCGAGCATCCTGCACCTGTTCTTCACGACGTTCGAGATCAACCGGCTCTCGCAGAAGGGCGGCCTGATCGTCGACGAGAGCGGCGGTCATCACGTCAGCTATTCGGCGATCGATCGGTCCGCCGCGCGCGATGCAGACTACGCGAAGCAGCAGATCAGGTCCGAGAGCGAGTACCAGCTGCAGGACCCCTCGCTGCTCGAGGGCTTCGACGAATACCGCGACGGCGTGACGCTGCAGATCCTGACGGTCTTTCCGGCGTTCGTGCTCCAGCAGGTGCAGAATTCGATTGCAGTGCGCCAGATCGTGCCGCGCGGCGTGTCGAAGACCGATCTCCATTGGACTATCCTCGGGTTCGCGGACGATACCGGCGCGCAGCGGCTGGCGCGCCTCAAGCAGGCGAACCTGGTGGGGCCGGCCGGATACATTTCGATGGAAGACGGGTGCGTGGGTGGATTCGTTCAGCGCGGCATCGCCGCCGCGGCGGATGCGCAGGCCGTGCTCGAGATGGGCGGCGCCGCCGCCGAGAGCAGCGAGAGCCGCGCGACCGAGGCGTCAGTCCGCGGCTTCTGGAAAGCCTACCGGACCCGGATGGGATTGTGAGTCCGTTCGAGGTCATCGTGCGCGCTCTGGCCGACTACGTGCGCTGCATAGACGAGGACCGCCTGGAGGGATGGCCGGACTTCTTCGACGATCCGTGCACGTACCTCATCACGACTGCGGCGAACCACCGCGAGGGGCTGCAGGCGGGGATCGTGTTCGCAACCTCGCGCGGCATGCTCGTGGATCGCGTATCAGCGCTCCGCGAAGCCAACATCTACGAGCGCCACACGTACCGTCATATCCTCGGCATGCCGGCGATCCTGTCGCACGAAGGCGATCGCGTCCGCAGTGAGACGCCGTTTCTCGTCGCGCGCATCATGCGCGACGGCGCAACGGACATCTTCGCCACGGGCCGTTATCTGGACCTGTACCGGATTCGAGAGGAGGAGGCGAAGCTCGCCGAACGCACGGTCGTGTGCGACAGCTCGCGCATCGACACGCTGCTGGCGCTTCCGCTCTGAGCATGCAGACGATCGCGCTCCCCATCGGCGACCCGAACGGCATCGGCCCCGAGATCGCGGTCAAGGCGGCCGTGGCGCTGGCCGGCCGCGGCCCGAGAATCCTCCTCGTGGGCGACCCGTTCGTCATCGACTCGTACGCGCAGCGGTTCGCGAAGGACGTTCCTCTCGATGTGGCACCCGTTGACGCGCTTCCGCGCGAGGCGTTTTCCCCGGGCCAGGTGAATCCGGCGGCGGGACACGCCACGATTCGCTACGTCGAGGCGGCATTCGATCTCACGCGCGCCGGGACGACGGGCTGCATCGTCGCTGCGCCCCACAATCAGACCGCGGTCAGTGCCGCGGGCATTCCGTTCTCCGGCTATCCGAGCCTCATCTCGCGGCTCGCCGGCGTGCCGGACGAGCATGTCTTTCTCATGCTCGTCGGCGCGGGCTTCCGGATGGTTCACGTCACCCTTCATCAGCGGCTCCACGACGCCATCGCCCGGCTCACGCCGGAGCTCATCGAAGCGGCGGCCCACGCGTGCGTCGAGGCGCTGGCGTCGTTCGGCATCGATCGGCCGCGCATCGGCATCTTCGGCATCAATCCGCACGCGGGTGAGGGCGGGCTGTTCGGCAACGATGACGAGCGCGTCACGATGCCTGCGGCGGAGCGGCTGCGAGCTGCGGGCATGGCCATCGAGGGACCTGCCGGCGCCGATGTGTTGATTCGTGCCGGCCTCGACGCATTCCTGGCGATGTACCACGACCAGGGGCACATCCCGATCAAGCTGCTCGCAGGAAACTCGTCATCCGCCTTCTCGATCGGCACGGGACTGCTGTTCGCGTCGGTGGGCCACGGCAGCGCGTTCGACATTGCCGGCAAGGGCGTCGCCGATCCTGACGCGCTCATTCGGACGCTGCGCCTGGTGTCGGCGGGTGGCGCCGCGGCGTGATGCCGGCGAGCGCGACGGCTGCGCCGATTCACGTCTCGTCGATCGTCGACGGCAAGAAGGTCGGCGCGTTTCAGTACCTCGTCGTCGCACTGTGCGGACTCGTGATGCTGCTCGACGGGTTCGATACACAAGCCATCAGCTACATGGCGCCGCTGATGGCGGCGGAATGGAGCCTGTCGCGAGAGGTTGTCGCGACGATCTTTTCGTCCGCCCTGGCGGGCTTGATGGTCGGGTATCTGGCGCTGTCGCCGCTATCGGACCGGATCGGCCACCGCAAGGTGCTGCTGGTGAGCACGGCGATGTTTGCGCTGCTGACGCTGGCCACGGCGCTGGCGCGCAACGCCACCGACGTCATTGCGTTGCGCTTTCTCACTGGAATCGGCCTCGGCGCCGCGATCCCGAGCGCGGTCGCGCTGACCGGTGAATACAGTCCGCGGCGGTTCCGCGCGAGCTTCGTGCTCGCCATCTATTGCGGGTTCTCGCTCGGCTTCGTGGTCGCCGGCGCGGCCGCCGCCGTGCTGCTCCCCGTCTACGGGTGGCGGTCGCTGCTGCTGGCCGGAGGGCTCGCGCCGATCGCGCTCACCGCGGCGTTGAGCGTGTCGCTGCCGGAATCGATCGACTTTCTCGTCCGGACCGGCGCCGATCGCGGGCGCATCTGGCGCCTGCTGTGCCGCGTCGACCCGCGGCTGCTCCGCGCGCCGCAGGCCGGCACGTTTACGACCGATGCGCACGTGCGCGGCCTGTTCAGCGGTGTCGTCGAATCGGGACGCCGCGCGGGAACGGCGCTCCTCTGGTTCGTCTTCATCATCAATCTGGCCGAGTTCTATGCGCTGCAAAGCTGGCTGCCGACGGTCCTGACCCGCCTCGATTACGCGATCGCGGACGTGGCGCTCGTGACCAGCCTGACGACGACGGGCGGGATCGTGGCGGCGTTCGTCGTGGGCCCTGCCATGGATCGCATCGGCTCCTACGCGCCGCTCGTCCTCGTCTATGCGGCCGGCGCGCTGTTCGTGGCGCTCACAGGCGCGACGCTGGCCAGCGCGCGGTGGATGCTGCTGACCGTCGCCTTCTTCGCCGGCTTCTGCGTCAGCGGCGGGCAGAAGAGCCTCATCGCGCTCGCGGCGGTCTTCTATCCGGCGCCGGTGCGCTCGACGGGCGTCGGCTGGGCGCTCGGGATCGGACGGATCGGGGGCATCGCGGGCCCGCTGCTCTTCGGCATGCTGCTCGGCCGCGCTGCGCCGGCAGGCGCCTTCTACGCGGCTGCGGTGCCGATGCTGTTCGCCGCAGCCGCTGTTGCGATCATGGGGTGGCTGTACCGCCCGACCCGCGACACCTAGAAACGAACGCCGAAAGAAACCCGCATCGACTGGGGCGTCGTATAGGCGAACCGGCTCGTCGCCTTGCCGAAGGTCGGACCCAGATCCCAGTTCACCCCTTGAACGGGGACAGTCGTAAACGGGTTGAATGGCTGCATCGACGCCGTCGACACAGGCGTCAATACGGCCGTGTTGATCCGCTGAATGTTGATGCCTCCGGCGTTGCCCGCAGCGCCCGTGCCGAACGCGGTGCCGCCGCAGACGCAAAGCTGCGCCTGGTTGAACAGGTTGATCACCTGCAGCTGCGCAAACAGCTGGAGACCGCGGCCCCGCGGAATCCGGTACATGTAATTGAGGCCCAGGTCGGCACGGAACTGCGACTCCGTCCGGAAGGCGTCGCGCGCCGTGTAGAAGTACGTCGTGTTGTTGCCCGCGGGCGGCGTGAGATAACCGGGATTCGGGACGTATGGGCGCGCATCGACTCCGCTCGTGACCGCACCGTTGGGAGCGATCGCCTCCCGTCCGCCTCCTCCATACGGGACGCCGCTTTCCATCGTCTCGAGGAGGCTGACGGTGAGTCCGCGCGCAAACTGCGGCTGGTAGTTCAGCCACAGCCTCGAGCGATGGCGCTGATCGCTCGAGAGGTCTCCTTCCGCATAGTTCCAGGACGCCTGTTTGTATTCGGGGAAACGGTTACCCTCGAATCGGATTGGGCCGTTCGCGACAGTTTCCCCCTCGAAGTTGCCCCAATTGCGCGACAACGTGTACGTCCCGCCGATGTCGAGGACGCTCCATCGATACGTGCCTTGAGCCGTCCACCCGGCGTAGCGCCGTTTGGCGCGGCCGTCGTCGTTGCTGATCGTGATCAGATCGTACGACCGGCCCTCGCTGTCCTGAGCGCGGCTTCCTGGTGTCGTGAAGTCGGCGTAGAACGAATGGTACGCTCGATAGACGACATCGCTCCGCACCGTCGCCCGGCCGGCGGTGCGGCTTGCGCCGACCGCGTACTCCCACACGTGCGGCGACGTCAGATTGCCTATCTGCGGCGACACGCCCGGAATGTCCGGCGGACCATTGAGCGGCAGATTCGCCGCGCCGTTCGCAAAGTACCAATCGAAGACGCGCTGGATGGCCACATCCGTCGAGACGAGGGGTGAGGTTCCTGCCGGATTGATGCTGGGCCCACGGTACACGAACTGGCGCGTCTCCGGGTTGCCGCCAGCCGACGAGGCATCCGCGATACTCTGCGAGATGGCCGTCACGTATTTCGCCACGCTGCCCGTCAGCGACCATGACCCGTGGCCGCTCGGGTCGACAATCACACCAAGACGCGGACTCCACGCATCGTCGGTGATCACGGTCTGACCCTGCTGGTTCTGCCCGTCGTTCTTGTCGTAACGCAGGCCAAGATTGGCCGTGAGCCGCGGGGTGACGCGCCAGGCGTTGTTGTAGAAGGCCGAGTGCGTGCGGAAGTTCGAGCCCTGGCTGCCGAGGGGAATCGGGTTCCACTGGATGATCGTGGTGCCGTCGCCGAGGAACTGCGGAAAGATCACCGCGGACGCGCCTGTCCCCTGAATGATCGAGCTCGTGCCAAGAATCCGGTAGTCGCTGCCTGACTGATGGTTGTTGGCGAAACGCTTGTCGTCGAAATCGTCGTAGCCAAACGTCATGCTGTGCGAGCCGAAGCGTTTCGTCGACAGGAAGTACTGCGCCTTCCCGAAGAAGTCTTCGTTGTCCCGCTTTTCCGTATCGCAGACGCCGCAGAAGGTGTCCGTCCAGTAGCGCGTGTTCCCGCGGCTCCGGTCGAGCAGCAGTGTGCCGCGCACCAGGTCGGTAAAGCGCGATCCCGACCCGATGAAGCTCTGGTGGCGATTGGAATACCGCCCTTCGACGAAGAAGTTCAAGGTGAGGATGCCCGTGTAGTTGACCGTCGACAGGTTTTCGGGCAGCCGGCGATCGCCGAGACTCGCGACATCCATCGACAGGTTCTGGTTGAACGTGTTGTTCAGCTGTGTCCGATCGTGCTTCGTGTAGGCGCCCTGGAAGCGGTGATTGGCGGTCACCGCATACGTTCCCTTGAATTCGTATCGCTTCGTGTCCTCCACGAACGAATACGGCACATTCGTGATCGCGGTGTTTCGGCCGCTCTCCTGCTTCTGCAGCCGCCCTGCGGTAAAGAACCAGATCCGATCGCGGACGGCAGGTCCGCCGAACGTGTACTCGTAGGTCGGTACCACCTTGTCGATACGCAGATCGCGGCCGGCGTTGACACCTGCCGTCGGGGACTTTTCGAACGGCGACATCTTGCGCCACTTGTCGTTGTTCACCGTGTCGCGGAACGATCCGCTGAACATGTTGCCGCCGGACTTCGTGATGATGTTCACGACGCCGCCGCCGAAACGGCCGTACTCGGCCGACACCCCGGCGGTCGCAACGGTGGTCTCCTGGATGGCGTCCTCAATGTACAGGTCGTAGGCCTGGCCGCGGATGTTCTCGTTCACGGTCACGCCGTTGACGAGAAAGAGATTCTCGTAGGACGCCGACCCGGCAATCGAATAGCTGCCGCCCGGGCCGGTGGGATGGACCGACGGCGCCAACATCAACGTCGCGTTGAGATC
>Ga0070698_100005283_pt1 | contig 14132 bp, 12 predicted proteins | sample KBSK1502metaG_FD_65477 | JGI IMG/M metagenome (GOLD analysis project Ga0070698, IMG submission 65477) | Corn, switchgrass and miscanthus rhizosphere microbial communities from Kellogg Biological Station, Michigan, USA - KBS K1-50-2 metaG | ecosystem: Host-associated > Plants > Roots >...
GGCACCTCCTCGTGGGCCCGGATCGTCTCGACGACCTGCTCGCCGACGGTCAGCACCGGGTTCAGCCCGCTCATCGGGTCTTGCGGGACGAGCGAGATCTCCTTGCCCCTGAGGCGGCGCATCTCGCGGTCGCTGAGCCGGATCAGGTCACGGTCGCCGAGCCAGACCTCGCCGGCGACGATCTTCCCCGCGGGACGTGGCAGCAGGCGAAGGATGGCCAGACTCGTCACGCTCTTGCCCGAACCCGACTCCCCGACCAGGCCGAGAGCCCCGCCGGCCTGGAGATCGAAGCTCACCCCGTTCACCGCGTAGATGACCTTCCGCCCGCTGTCGAAGCGCACGGCGAGATCCCGCACGCGTAGCGCCGAATCGCCGGCTGCCGCGGGCGCCCAGTCCGTGTTCACGGGCTCGCCTCCGGCAAGACGCTCACTTCTGCCCCCCGCTGAGACTCCCCCGCAGACGCGGGTCGATCCAGTCCCGGAGACCGTCGCCGAGCAGGTTGAACCCCAGAACGGTGAGCGCGAGCGCGAGCCCGGGGATCGTGGTCCACCACCACGCGGTCTGCAGATAGCTGCGGCCCTGGGTGATGATCGCCCCCCATTCGGGCGACGGCGGCTGCGCCCCCAGGCCGAGGAAGCTCAGCGACGACGTCGAGAGGATCGCGTAGCCGACGTCCAGCGAAACCTGGACGGTGACGATGGACAGCAGGTTACGGGCCAGGTGCCGGGTGGCGATCCACAGCGTCCCGCCGCCGGCCAGCCGCGAGGCGAGCACGAACTCGCGCTCGCGCAGCGACAGCACCTGCCCGCGGGTGAGGCGCGTGTACCAGGGCCAGAACACCACCGCCAGCGCCAGCACCGTGTGCGACAGGCTGGGGCCCAGGGTGGCGGCGATCGCCGCGGCCAGGACGAATCCGGGAAAGGCCAGGAACAGGTCCGTGATCCTCATGATGAGCTCGTCGACGAGCCCGCCGACGAGTCCTGACACGATGCCCAGGAGCGTTCCGAGCGCGACCGAGAGCGACAGGATGATGATCGCGACCTCGACCGAGATGCGGCAGCCCGCGAGAACCCTGCTGAACAGGTCCCGCCCGAGGTTGTCGGTGCCGAACCAGTGATGGACGGAGGGGCCCTGGAGTATGGCGTTCAGGTCTAGCTGGTCCGGGCTCTGCGGCGCGATGAGCGGGCCGAACGCCGCCACCAGCAAGACCAGTGCCACGATCGCCACCGCGAGACCGTTCAGGCGGGATTCCGAGACGAACGCCCCCGCGGCGCGTGCCGCCCGGCGCAGTCTTTCCGCGGCGACCCTTTCCTGGCGGCCTGGCTCGGCCGTGGCAGCCCGGCCGGTCATGCGTACCGGATCCTGGGGTCGAGGTACAGGTAGGCGATGTCGACGATGAGGTTGACCACGACGTACATGGCGGCGATCACGAGAGTGGCTCCGAGCGTCGCGAAGTAATCGGAGTTCTGGATGGCGTTGAAGGTGTACTCGCCGAGGCCGGGCCACTGGAATACCGCTTCGACCACGAACACGCCCGCGGCGAGCAGCCCGAACTCCAGCCCGAGGACGGTCACGGCGGGCAGCATCGCGTTGCGCAGCACGTGCCGCCGGAGCACGCGCCATCGGCTGAGCCCCTTCGCCTCGGCCGTTCGCACGTATTCCTCGCCGAGCGCGTCGATCACGCTGGTCCGGATGATGCGGACCATGAGCCCGTACACGCCCAGGGCCAGGGTTGTGACCGGAAGCACCAGGTGCGAGACAGCGTCGGCGAAGTCGCCGAAGTGCCCGGTCAGGAGGCTGTCCACGGTCAGCAGGCCGGTGATCTGCGGCGGTGCCGTCATCCCCGGGGAAAGGCGGCCGCCGAGCGGAAACCATCCGAGTTGGACGTGGAACAGCAGCTGCAGGAGCAGTGCCAGCCAGAACGCCGGGAGGGAGAGCCCGGCGATCGCCGTGAGGCGGCCGGTCACATCCGTCCCGGTTCCGCGCCGGTACGCGGACACGGTCGCTGTGACGACCGCGAGCAGGAACCCGACGATGAGCGCGTAGCCCGCTAGCTCGGCCGTCGCGGGCAGGTACGTCGCGATGTCGGTGCGCACGTTCCGGCGGGTGACAAACGAGACTCCGAGGTTGAGACGGCCGAGGTCGCCGAGGTAGTGGCCGTACTGAGCGAGGAGCGGCCCGTCCAGGCCGTAGATACGCCGGAGGTTGGCCACCGCGCCCGGACTCGCCTGCGGGCCTGCCATGAGCCGTGCCGGGTCACCCGGCACGACCCTGGACAGGAAGAACGTCACAAGCGTGACGCCCCACAGGACGAACACCATGAACGCGAGGCGCCTGGCGATAAGCGTGCCCACGTGCCATCCCCGCCGGTACCTCGCCGAGTGATATCGCGCCCAGCGTGCCTGCTAGCCGCGGGACAGGGCGTAGAAGTCGTACGACTGCACGTAGACCGGGTTCGCCACATAGCCTTTGATGTCGGTCCGCAGGTAGCTCGTGTCGATGATCTGCCCGAGCGGGATCCACGGCGGATCCTCTGATCCCATGACCGTCTGCGCCGTGCGCCATAGCTGTGACACCAGCTGTTGGTCACCTGCTTTGGAGAATCCCTCGTTGATCGCGGTGTTCACGGCGGCGTTGTTGTAGTAACCGCCGTTGAACAGGTTGTACTTCGGCGTCGCCAGGTTCGACAGGATCGGGAAGGCGAAGTCCGACGGGCTGTTGAACTCGGGCCACCAGAACCAGTAGGCCATGTCGGGGTGCTGCAACTCGGGTTTTTGTTGTGTGGAGATGTCGTTGACGAACGCCGGGTAGGCCTTCTCGACGATCTTCACGTCCAGCCCCACGAGCGCCAGCTGACTCTGCAGCAGCAGCCCCGCCTGGTCTCCCTGACCCGTGTAGAACTCGTAGGTAAGCTGGGTGCCCGGCTTGACCCTCGCCTGTTGCAGCAGCGTCTTCGCTTTCGACACGTCCACGCGCGGCGTGTAAGTCCCGGGGATGGTGTACAGCATGCCGTTCGGCAGCATGCTGACCGGTGTGGCGATCGTGTTCTTGAACACCGAGGACACGTACTGGTCGATCGGGAACAGCAGGTTCACCGCCTGCCGGGCCCGCGGGTCGGCGAGAGGTCCGAACTGGCCGAGGATCACGTAGTCCATCCCCAGCACCTGGGTGTTCCCCACGAAGATCCCCGGGGTGCTCCTGAGGGCCGCTGTGTCCTGCGGGGTCGACGCGAAGGCGATGTCGAAGTCGCCCGACTGCATCCCCTCCCGGCGGCTCGAGTTCTCCGGGACCTGCAGGATGATGATCTTCTTGAAGTGCGACCCGCTCCAGCCGCCCCAGTAGTGGGGGTTCTGGACGAGGACGATCTGGCTGCCCGGCGTCACGCTCTCGACCATGTAGGCGCCGCTCCCCGCCGAGTGCGTAGCCAGGTATGTGTGCGCGTTCTTCCCTTGCTGCGCCGTTACCTTCGGGTTCACGATGCCCATGCCGTACTGCGATGCGGCGATCAGGTCGAACCGGGGCACGGAGACGCCGAGATCCATGACCAGCGTGCCCGGATCCTTCGCGACGATCTGCTTGGCATCTGTGATGTAGTGCTGCAGGGTCGAGGCGGCGCCGAGGTTGGCGGTGAGCGTGCGGTCGTAGGCCGCCTTCACGGCGTTAGCGTCCAGGGGCGTTCCGTCGCTGTACTTGACGCCCGAGCGCAGCGAAAACGTCCACACGCTCTTATTGGCGTTCGTCGTGATTTGCTCCGCGAGCCACGGTTTCGTATCTGTAGCGCTGTTCCCCTTCATGCGCATGAGCGAGTCGTAGATCGGGAAGGAGGGCACGATGGCCGACAGCAGGAAATACGACGCCGGGTCGAAATCGTTCGTGAACGCGTCCATCGCCACGACCAGCGTTTGCGGATCGCGTTTCAGAGGCAACGCGCCCGTCTGCGTTTTTGTCGACGTAGACGTCGAACTATTACCACAGGCCGCGAGCAGGCCGCCCGCCGACCCCATCGCCACCGCGCCGGAAGTTACTCCAGCGGCGCCTCGAAGGAACTGCCGACGGCTGTACCGCCCGTCCGCGCTTGCCATCATCCTGCCTCCGTCTCACGTCCCGCCCGCCCGGCCTGTTGATTATGGCACAAAACAATTCATCTACCGCAACGAGGGTATCTCGCCATATACACATACACCTCTGGCGCTGGCCTTCCGGCCGTGCGGGCGGCATACTTGTGAGTAACTTGTGCTGCTGGCTGTGATGACCGGCGCAGCCAGCGCGTGATGGCATCCGACAGACTGGAACCTCTCGGCGGGCGTTTGACCAAACGCTCGGCGACTCGAAAGCGACGTCAGCGTCATATGGGATTTCGACGAGTGAGACGTCCACTTCCTCAAGAGAGAGCCGATCTGCGGAAGCCGGGGCAAACTTACCGATCGATACGTTAGCTGTACCTTGAGATCAAGGCAAGCGGTTCTGGATCTACCCGACGATCCCGACGTCGAACGGCTCGTAACCGTCGGCCACCCGGGGCCAGGGCCTGGCCTGCTCCCAGGCGTCGGCGAGGCCCAGGAGCAAATGGTCTCCGAACCGCGGGCCGGTGACCTGCAGCCCGAATGGGAGGCGGTTCGGGAGCTGGCCGGCCGGAAGCGAGAGAGCCGGATGGCCGGTCATGTTCTGGACCGAGGTGTTGTACACCTGGCCGGGGAGCGGCCCCACGGGGTCGCCCGCTGACAGCCGCCCGTCGGCCAGCCAGCCCTCGGCTGCGATCGTCGGCGACAGGATCACGCCGTCCTCGCCCAGCAGTTCGTCCAGCTCCCGGACGTACCCGAACCGGCGCCGGCGCGCGTCAAGATAATCGTCCAGCGTCACCCGGAGTCCCTCTTCCAGGAACCAGCGGGCCCCGGGATGGAAGTGCTCGAGGTTCCGCTCCACCACCCGGCGGCCGAGGGAGCAGACATGCTCGGCCGTGGTGACGACGAACCAGTCGGTGTCGGGGTTGCCCGTAGCGAAGATCTTCTCCGGATCGAGCGTTTCGACGGGCAGTCCGACCATGTCGGCGAACGCCGCCACGGCTGAGTCGAACGCCGACTGGACGGCGTCGGGCAGCGGGTCCCACGGCGCGAACCGTGACGTGGCGTACAGGCGGCCCGGACAGGCCGGCCCGCCACGGGGCGGGAACGGGAGCGCGGTGGGATCACCGGGAGCCGGCCCCGACTGCACGTCGAGCAGGAGTCGCAGGTCCGCGGCGCTCGTCGCGAGAGGCCCGTCGGTTGAGTAGTCGATCCAGTCGGGAATGGGGTGCCGGGCGATCAGGCCGTTGGTGGGCTTGATGCCCGCCAGCCCGCACAGGGCCGCGGGGATCCGGACGGAGCCCCCGCCGTCTGTCGCGGTGGCGATGGGGGCGAGGCCGGCCGCGAGCGCCGCGCCCGAGCCCCCGCTCGAGCCGCCCGGCGACCAAGCGAGACCCCAGGGGTTGCGGGTCACACCGAAGATGAGGTTCGCCGAATAGCCCTCGGTCGCGAACTCCGGAAGGTTGGTCTTGCCGACGACGACCGCCCCGGCGGCCCGGAGCCGGGATGGGGTGAGCCCGTCCTGCGTGGCCGCAGGAGCGCCTGCGAACAGCGCGGATCCCCGCGTGGTGCGCATGCCCGCGACGTCCTCGAGGTCCTTCACCAGGATGGGGATGCCCGCGAGCGGGCCGGGATGGTCGCCCGCGGCAACTCGCGCGTCGATCGCCCGCGCCTCGTCGAGCGCGGGACCGGCCCGGAGCGCGACGACGGCGTTCAGCTGGCCGTCGAGGCGCGAGATGCGCTCGAGCACCCGCTCGACGAGCTGATAGGACGTGACGCGGCGCGTCCGGACCGCGTCGGCGAGCGCGCGAAGAATGGCACTCCTCCTGCTGGATCGCCACCACCCTAATCGGCGGCCACCGTGCTCGTCCCGGCAATCGCTAAGCCGGCCCTGCGCCCACGCCCAGCTCGCGCGCGATGACCATCCGCTGGATCTCCGAGGTGCCCTCGCCGATCTCCAGGACCTTCGCGTCACGGTAGAACCTGGCCACCGGGAACTCGTTCATGAACCCATACCCGCCGAAGATCTGCGTCGCGTCGCGCGCGTTGTCCATGGCCGCGTTGGACGCCGTCAGCTTCGCGATCGCCGCCTGCTTCTTGAACGGCTCCCCCGCGACCAACCGGGCGGCGGCGTCAAGCCAGGCGAGCCGCGCCCCGTGCGCCCGCGCCTCCATGTCAGCGATCTTGAACTGAATGCTCTGGAAGAAGCCGAGCCGGTGCCCGAACGCCTCGCGCTCGCGGACGTACCGCAGGCTCTCGTCAACGCAGCCCTGCGCCAGCCCGGCCGACAGCGCGGCGATCGCGACCCGTCCCTCGTCCAGGGTCTGCAGGAACTGCGCGTAACCCCGGCCCCGCTGGCCGAGCAGGTTCTCGGCCGGCACCCGGCAGGAAGCGAAGGCCAGCTCCCTGGTGTCCGACGCGCACCAGCCGACCTTCGAGTACTCCGGCGCGACCGTGAACCCCTCGGTGCCCGACGGCACGATGATCGCGGAGATCTCCCGCCGGCTCGCGGGCTCGCCCGCGGGGGCCGGCCCGGTGGCCGCGAGCACGGTGACCAGCGACGTGATCGACGTGCCGGAGTTGGTGATGAAGGCCTTGGACCCGTCGATCACCCAGCGGTCGGCCTCGAGCCTGGCCGTCGTCCGCATGCCGCCGGCGATGTCCGACCCGCCCCCGGGCTCGGTGAGCCCGAACGCGGCCAGCCGCTCCCCCTGGCACAGCTCGGGCAGCCAGCGGGCCCGCTGCCGCGCGCTGCCGAACCGGTAGATCGGCATCGCGCCCAGCCCCACCGCGGCCTCGAGCGTGATCGCCACCGACGAGTCGACCCGGCCCAGCTCGTGCAGCGCGATGCAGAACGCGAGGTAGTCGCCGCCCATCCCGCCGTACTCCTCGGGAAACGGCAGCCCGAACAGGCCAAGCTTCCCCATCTTGGCCACGATCTCGTACGGGAACTCGCGGCGCTCGTAGAAACCGCCGATCACCGGCGCGACGACAGCACGCGCGAACTCGGCCACGGCGGCCCGCAGCTGCTCATGCTCGTCACTGAGCCTGTAGCTGATCCCCATGGCAGCGATGCTACTGGCGGCGCAGTAGCCGGTCAGTAGGCCATCCAGCCGCCGTCGACCATCAGGTTCACGCCGCTGATGTAGGTGGCATCATCCGAGGCCAGGAACGCCACCGCCGCGGCGACGTCACGCGGCTCGCCCAGCCGGCCGAACGGGGTGCGGCCCCGGACATACGCGCTGGATTCCTCCCCGCGGCTGAGGTCGCCCGGCGTGCCGGTCACGATCTTGCCCGGGGCGACCGCGTTGCACATGATCCCGTCGCGCCCGTGCTCGACCGCGACCTGGCGGGTCAGCTGGACCAGCCCGCCCTTGCTGACGGCGTAGGCGGAATGGCCCGGCGCGCCCACCATGCCGTGCTGCGAGGTGATGTTGATGATCCGGCCGCGGGCGTCGCCGCGGGGCGGCTGGGTCAGCATCTGCCGTACCGCCGCCTGGCAGAGCAGGAACGGGCCTTTGAGGTTCACCGCGATGATCGCGTCGAAGTCGTCGTCGCCGGTCTCCAGCAGCGGCTTGGAGTGAGTCCCGGCGAGCGCCGCGTTGTTGACCACCACGTCGAGGCTTCCCGTCCGCTCGACGGCCAGGGCCACCAGCCGCTCACAATCCTCGCGAGAAGAGACGTCGGCCCGGACGTACTCGGCGGCGCCGCCGCCGCGCGCGATGACCTCGTCGGTCGGCGTGCCGCCGGTCAGCGGGTCCCGCCGCACGTCGGCCAGCAGCACCCAGAAGCCGTCGGCCGCCAGCCGCGCTGCGATGGCCCGGCCGATCCCCGAGGAGGCGCCGGTGACGATCACGGAGCGGGGCATCCGCGAGAGTATACGCCCGGTTACACTGGCCGGATGGGTGTGGCCTTTGTCGCGCACTGCCTGCTGAACCAGAACTCCAAGGTGGGCGACGGCGCGCACTGCGCCGGCATCTACTCCCCGGTCGTGGACGTGCTCCGCGAGAAGGGCTGGCGGATCGAGCAGATGCCCTGCCCCGAGCTGGCGTTCACCGGGCTGAACCGGTTCTGGGCGGTCCGCGAGCAGCTCGACACCCCCGAGTACCGGCGGTACTGTCGGCGGCTGGCCAACGCGGTCGCCGACATGATCGCCGTGCGCGCCGCGCAGGGCGAGGACATCGTGCTGATCGGCGTGGAGGGCAGCCCGTCGATGGGGGTGCACATCACGAGCTCGGACCCGGCCCGCGGCGGGCTGCCGGAGTGGCCGGCGGGCAGCGCCGAGCTGACCAGCGGCGAAGGCATCTTCGTCGAGGAGCTGCGGGCCGAGCTCGGCCGCCGGGGCATCGCGGCCGGGCTGGGCGGCGAGACGCACGCCCTGCCCGATCACGACGCGCAGACCCAGCGGACACAGCTCGAGTCGCTGCTGGAGGGCCGGTGAAGCCGGACGAGCGGTCGTTCCGCATCGCGCTGGTCGCCGACCGCTACGTGAACCCGCCGCCCGGCGGCCTGGACGCCCTGGCCGTGCTGGCCATGGCGGGCTGGGGCGCGATGCAGCTGCCCGCCGACGACTATCCCGCCGACATCGCCGCCCGGGTCCTGGCCGAGGTGACCGAGCAGGCCGAGGAGTTCAGCCGGCACGGCTACGACTTCGTGCTCATCGGCGACCGCGACGGGCTCGCCGAGGCCCTGGCCGCGGCGGGCCTGGCCGTTCCCGACCGGATCGTGCCGACCGACGCTGCGCAGCTGCTTGACTTCCTGGCCGCCCGCCCGGCCCCGGCCGTCAGCAGCTGGTCCTGGCTGAACCGTGATTAGAGCCGGCCGGGAATGAGGTCGAGGCCGGTGGCGTCGGTCTGCACCAGCCAAAACGTCCCGGTCCGCTGCGAGGCCTCGATATCGGCCTCGCGGGTGGCGGTCACGTAGAGGTCCGAGCCGTCGAAGATGCAGTTCGTGGCGTGCTCGCCGAGGCGGATCTCCTCGAGCACCACGCCGTCGGGCGAGACGACCGTGACCCCCTGCGAGACCGTGGTCGCCACGAACAGGCGCCCGTCGGCGGCGAACGCCATGCCGTCGGGCACGTGGCTGTCAGGGAGCTGGCAGAACGTGACCGCGTTCCCGTCCTCGAGCCGACGTACCCGGTGCGCCGCCGACTCGGTCCAGTACAGCCGCTGCTGCGCATCGAACGCTATCCCGTTCGGGTACACGTCCGGCAGCTCAAGCAGCATCTCGCCCGCGCCGCCCGGGCCGACGGCGAACAGCCTGCCCGGTGACCGGACATCGAAGCGGAAGTCCTGCTCCGAGCCCGACTCGGTGAACCACAGCCGCCCGTCCGGCCCGAACGCCAGGTCGTTCGGGCCGTACAGCGGGTAGCCGGCCACCTCGGAGAGCAGCAGCTCGACCGATCCGTCGGACAGCACCCGCTGGATCCCGGACGCCGCGCTGGTGTCGCCGCTGCCGGGCACGTTGCCGCCCTGGGTCACGTAGATCGCGCCGTCGGCGCCGAGGACCGCGCCCCAGGGCGAGCCGCCGGTATGCGCGTGCGACGAGACGGTCCCGCCCTGGTAGACGAGCAGCTGCCCGGTGTTGCCGTCACACAGCACGATCCGGCCGTCGCTCATGACCACCGGGCCCTCAGGAAAGCCGAGGCCGGAGGCGAGCAGGGTGGATTTCATTGGTGTCAGTGCTCCACGAGATCAGACGAACGACCAGTTCTCGAAGTCGAATGCGGACAGCGGCTGACCAATGGCGGAGGCGGAGTAGCCAGTGATCTTGGTGCTGTAGGCGTCGAGCGCGTCGATGAACGCCGGGATAATGTAGCCGCCCTGGGTGAAGTCGAACATCTGCATCTCGTACTCGATCTGCTTGCGCGTCGAGTCGCTAAGCGTGGCGTTCGCCTGCTTGTAGAGGTTGTTGAGCGTGGAGTTGTTGGTGTGAGTCTCGTTGAACGGCGAGGCCGCCAGCATGGACTGGGCCACCTGGGCCAGGTACGGGGAGAAGTTGTAGAAGTCCTGCGAGAACGTCCACGACAGGTAGTTCTTGCCGAAGAACGTGGACGAGGGGACGTTGCTGAGCTTGATGGTCACCCCGGCCGCCTTGGCCTGCTCGGCCAGCACGGTCGCCATCTGTACCATGCCGGTGGCCGCGGGCGAGGTGGTCAGCGTCACCGTGAGGTTTTCCTGACCAGCCTGCTTCAGCAGGAACTTCGCCTGCGGGATGTCCTGCTCGCGGTGCAGCGAGTGGTCGAAGTCGGGATCATACGGGGAGAAGACGTCGGAGGCCACCACCCCGTAGCCGGCCAGCCCCGAGTTGATCAGCTGCTGCCGGTCGACCAGGAGCCGGAGCGCCTGGCGCACCCGGACGTCGTGGAACGGCGCCTGGTCGACGCGCATCGTGAACGGCGTGATCGCCCCGGTGTGCGAGGCCACGGTCTTCACGCCGCTGGCCGAGACCAGGGCCGTGAGTTCCGGTCCGTCGAATGCTCCCGCGCCGTGGATGACGCCGGTGGTCAGGGCATTCTGGAGCGACGTGTTGTCGCTGAAGTCGATAATAGTCAGCGTGTCCACATAGGGCCGACCCGGCTTCCAGAAATTCTTGTTCCTCGTGAACACGCTGCGCTGCTCAGGAGTAAAACTCTGATAGACAAACGGCCCGGTTCCGTTCGGCCTCTGCTTGGTGGGGTCGAATCCATCGGGAATGATGTACAGGTAATACCAGTACGCCAGCTGGTTGAGGAAACTGCCATAGGGACTGGTGAACGGCACCAGGACCGTGTGGCTGTCCAGCGCCTTGAGCCCGCTCAGGTTCATGGGCCCGAGAGAGTCGCCGCCGGAGAACGAGGACCCCTTGTTGCCGGTCTTGATCCGGCGGAACGTGTAGATCACGTCCTGGGCGGTCAGCGGCTTGCCGCTGTGAAAGGTGACGCCCGGGCGCAGCCGGATGATCCACTCGCTGGTGGTCTTGTTCGGCGTGATCTCCTCGGCCAGCACGTACTCGCTCTGCGCCTGGGTGTTCAGCTGGACCAGCGGCTGGTACAGGGCCTGGGCCCGGGCGGTGTCGAGGTAGGTGAGCCCGGCGTGCGGGTCGAGCGTGTCGGTGCCCGAGCTGCCGGACAACCCGACCTTGAGGTTCCCGCCGCTCTTCCCGCCGGCCACGGGCACCGGCGTCTTGCTGGTCGACGTGCTGGAGCCGCCGCAGGCCGCAAGGAGCCCGCCGACGCCGGCGACCGCGCCGGTGGCCGCTATCCCGTGCAGAAACTGGCGTCTGCCCAGGCCCTCATCGGATCGTTCCATAAAGACCACCTCCGGCGAAGCGCGGCGTATTCCCGATATTGGTGGTCATGCTCTCACAAGTGACGCTGCTCATCGATCAAGCTCATGCAACAATTTCTGGACGTTATGCGGAGACGGGTGATCTGCGACGGGCGAGCAGCTTACCCGGGTTATCGCCAACGGCACCGTGGCCGCGCCCTACGGGACGTTCCGTGCCCATGTGGTGGTCGCGGGGGCACGCATCGCCGGGTTCACTGCCGACGACGGGGTGCTGGCCGGGGCCGACGAGGTCATCGACGCGACGGGCTGGTGGTCCTGCCCGGATCGATCGACCTGCACGGCCACTTCGAGGAACGATACCGTGCCCAACGGCGGCCGGTTCCGAGGGAATAAGCGTGGGGCAGGCCCGCAGCGCCCTCGGTCTTCCGCCGCGGAAAAGTCGAATTCCTGCATAGCAACCATCTCACAAGGAGCAGATCGGGCGTTCAGGGAAAATCAAGCAGGATCTTCCCGAACTTCCCTGGCTTGGCCAGGTAATCGAAGGCGGCCGTCGCCTCGGCGGCCGGGAACACCCGGTCGATCGCCATCGTCACCCGGCCCGCGGCCAGGAGCGGAACCACGGAGCGCGCGAACAACTGCACGGCCGTGCCCTTCTCCTCCATCGGCCGGGCCCGCAGCACCGTGCCGTGCAGGCTGGCCCGCATGCCCATCAGGCGCCGCAGCGAGATCGCGGCATCCGCGCCCGCGTCGCTGCCGACGATGACGATCCGGCCCCTGGGCGCGAGCCCGCCGAGGTCGAGGTCGAGGTTCGGCGCACCCACGAGCTCCAGCACCACGCCGGCACCGCCCAGGCTGGCCAGGCGCTCGGCCGCGGTCTCCGGCGTGACCACGACCGCGCCCGCCTCGGCCAGCGGGCGCGCCGAATCGGGGGACCGGACGCTGGCCACGACCCGGGCCCCGGCGGCCAGCCCGAGTTGGACCCCGGCCGACCCGACCGCGCCGTTGGCCCCGTTCACCAGCAGCACTTCGCCGAGCGCCAGCCCGCCGCGGGTGAAGACCGCGTCGTGCGCGGTGATGTACGCCTCGGGCACCGCCGCGGCGACCTCGCCGGGCAGTCCGGGGGGCACGGGCGCCAGGTGCCGCTCGTGCGCCACGACACGGTCCGCCAGCCCGCCGCCGCCGACCAGGCCGAACACCCGGTCGCCGACCTGCCAGCCGAGCACTCCAGGTCCGGTGGCGACCACCTCCCCGGCGACCTCCAGCCCAGGGATGTCCGCGGGCGCGCCGGGCGGCGGCGGGTAGTTGCCCTGCCGCTGGGCCACGTCGGCCCAGTTGATGCCCGCGAAGCGGGCGGCCACCAGGACCTCGTGGGCCCCTGGAACCGGGTCCGGGCGCTGTTCCAGCCGGACGACCTCGTTACCCCCGTGCCCCGCGAATACGACCGCTCTCACGGGCCGTCACCCTTCCCACTCGGCGTGGTGGTCCAGCCACCACGTGGCGATGTCCAGCCGCCGCATGAACCGGACGTCCGGCCGGGACTGCACGTACTCGATGAAGTCGCGGACCGCGGTGGCCCGGCTGGCCTGCCCGCTCCAGCGCTCGTGCAGCCCGACCGTCATCATCTTGGCCCCGTAGCCCGCGGCGGCCTCCTCGCACAGGAAGTCCACCGCGGCCCGCAGGTTCTCGAAGAAGTCGCGCGGCGTCGCGTACGTGGGGTTCAGCAGGTACCGGTTGTCGTTGTAGACCTTCGAGTACGGCACCACCAGGAACGAAGCGCCGGAACGGCCCGTGCTTGAACGCACCGGCGCGAAGTACGGCAGCTCGTCGTTGCTGGCGTCGGAGTCGTAGCGGAAGCCGCCGTCGGCGGCCACCAGTTCCCTGGTGTGCACGCTGGGGAACGACCGCGCGTACCAGCCGAGCGGGCGCTGCCCGGTGAGCCGCTCGATCGACTCGACGGCCTGGCGCATGTCGTCGCGCTCCTGCTCGCGGGTCATCTCCGAGACCTCGGCCCAGCGCCAGCCGTGGGCGAGCACGTCGTGGCCCGCCTCGGTGATCCACTCGGCGACGGCCGGGTTGCGCTCCAGGGCGCGCCCGCACGCGCCGACCGTGACCGGCACCCGGTACCGGTCGAACAGCCGGGCCAGCCGCCAGATCCCGGCGCGGGAGCCGAACTCGAAGTGGGTCTCGGTGCCCAGGTCCCTGACCTGCGGGCCGATCTGGTAGGAGTACTCGCCCCAGGAGTCGTTCCTGCGGTCCCCGTCCGGTAGCGAGTACTCGGCACCGGACTCGTAGTTGAGCACGATGTTCACCACGAGGCTGGCCTCGCCCGGCCACCGGACCGCCGGCGTGCGCCGTCCGTACCCCACGAAGTCCCGCACCGGGCCGGCCGACTCATTCATCTCCGGCCCTCCCAGCGCGTCAAGTACCGTGATCCCGTGTTGCGCCAGCATAGGGAGCAGAGCAACCGGTCTTCACTCGGGGGCACCGTCGCGGACGCCTGGGCCAGGGAGAATCCCCGGTCCGAGGCGCTCAGCGCCCGGGCCCGGAGCCTGCTGCCCGGCGGGGTGACCCACGACGTGCGGCAGGCCGAGCCGTTCCCGCTGGCCGTCGCGCGCGCCGCGGGCTCGCGCAAATGGGACCTGGACGGGCACGAGCTGGTCTGCTACGTCATGGGCCACGGCTCGCTGCTGGCCGGGCACTCCCACCCGGAGGTCGTCGCCGCGGTGCGCGAGCAGGCGGCACGGTCGTTTCACCCGGGGGCGTGCCACGAGCTGGAGAGCGACTGGGCGCAGGCCGTGATCCG
>Ga0070698_100005284_pt1 | contig 14129 bp, 18 predicted proteins | sample KBSK1502metaG_FD_65477 | JGI IMG/M metagenome (GOLD analysis project Ga0070698, IMG submission 65477) | Corn, switchgrass and miscanthus rhizosphere microbial communities from Kellogg Biological Station, Michigan, USA - KBS K1-50-2 metaG | ecosystem: Host-associated > Plants > Roots >...
TCCTTGTCCACCACCTCGGGCTCGATCTCGAAGTGGAGCGATTTCTTGACCGACGACTCTTCGCTGTAGTCGACCTTCAAACGGACCTCTCTAGGTGACGGAAACGCGGCCAACGGCGAACCGTCAGGATATCAAGAAAGACGGAAACGGAGAAAAAGAGGAGGGGAGTGGACGCCGCGGAACCACTCCCCTGAGCTACGACCGACCGCCAACACATGTCCTGTTTCAGCCCAGCGCATGGCTCGCGCGCCCCGATGGCAGGCAGCGACGGAGCGGCTTTGCCGCGACGGAGCGAGTGGGGGTAGCGCGAAGCGCGCAGGGGGTTGGATACCGTGGAACCACCCCCCTGAAAATGACGAACGCATCAATACGCGCCCGCCGGCTCACTTCGAATGTGGTGCGGAAGGGGGGATTCTGCTGGTGGGGTGCTATCTCGTATCGCCTCGTCCCGTCTTGTGCTGGTTTCTGCGTGAATTCCGCTGATTCCGCCCTTCGGTCTCTCGTCTCGTATCGGCTCGTCTCATCGAGTTCGTTAGCTTTCCGTTAGCCGTGGAGGAGGGCGCCGAGCCGGTCGGCTGCGCCCTGCTGCATGTCGGGCAAGGCGTGCGCGTAGATGTTGAGGGTGATCTCCACCTTCTTGTGGCCGAGCCGTTCGGACACGACGTGGATGGGCTCGCCGGCCCGGAGCATCAGCGTCGCGCAGGTGTGCCGGAGGCCGTGGAACTTGATCCGCCGGACCCCGGCCGCCTTCGTGATCTGCGCGTACTCCCGCTGTCCAAGGTTGTTGCTCTGGAGGGGTTCGCCGAGGGAGTCGCGGTGTGTCCGCACGTCGGCCCATTCCTTCGCGAAGACGAGCCCGTGGTCATGGTAGGCCGTGCGGTTCGCCATCTTGATTTCGGCTTGGTGCCGCTTGTGCGCGCGCAGCAGTTCCACCGTCTCGGGCGAGAGGGACACCGTGCGCACTCGTCCAGTCTTCGGCGGGCCAAACGTCGGCTCGGGGCCGGGCTTCGTGAGTTGCTCAACGATTGCGATCTTCCCCCGCTCCAAGTCCACGTTCGGCCAGTGGAGCCCGCAGACTTCGTTCTTCCGGGCACCCGTGTCGAGCGCGAGGCTGTAGAACGCCGCCGGCCGTGGCCCTGCCGCCTTGGCGGCGGCCAGGAACTTCCGCGCCTCGTCGGCCTCCCAGCAGTGCTCTCGGGCGTCCTTGGTGGGGTCGCTGTCGGCCTTGGGCTTGCCGTCCAGGTCGGCGGCCACGTTCACGGGGATGAGCCGGTCCTTGACCGCCTTCTTCAACGCGCGGTGCAGGATGGCGTGGTGGAGGGTCAGCGTTGACGGCGAGACCTTTGCCGCCGTGTAGTACGCCTCGATGTGCGTCCCCCGGAGCTTCTGCAACGGGACGCTCGCAATGGTCGTGGGCAAGATGTCGTTCTCGATGATGCCGAGGTAGCGGGCGTAGGTCGTGGGCCGACGCTGGCGCCGGACGGCGACTTCAAGCCACTCGCGCAGCCATGCGCCGAGGGTGATCTTGCTCGGCTCCACGAACGTGCCGTCGTTCGCGGCACCGAGCAGTTCCGTCAGCTTCGCGTCGGCCTGCTTTTTCGTGCCCCGGAACGTCACCCACTTCTGCTTCCGCTTCGGGACACCCGTGACCGGATCGGGCTCGAAGCCAAGGTCAAGGATGATGCTCCACGAGCCCTTGTAACGCTGCTTCAGACTGCCTCTCATCTCGTACCGCCTTTCTGCGTCTTGCGGCTACTTGCTCCAATGCGCCCTCCGGCCACCTTGACGCCCCTGCGCTTCAGCCACTCGCGCACAGCGAAGTCGATTTGGACAGCGATCGGAACGCCTTCCTTTGCTTTCACGGCTCGAAGGGCTTCCATGACTTCCGGGGCCATGCGAAAGGCGGTCAGTTCTTTAGGGCTCATAGACGGAGTGTATAAACACGGTTATACGATGTCAAGCGGCGCCGCGCCCGGCCTTCCGCATCGCGCGGCGGCAGGAGGGACAACGGGACTGGATGCGCTTGCCGCCTCTCTTCAGGTTCATGCGCAGCAACGGCCCGATGACCCAGGAATGGCCGCAGACCTCACAGCGCAGGTAGAGCGCCACGATTCCTGGCGGCGTAGCCGGGCGCTTGCCCTCGGGGAGCTTTCGCCATTCTCGACACGACCGACACAACCGCGGCGGGACGAATGCATGCTTCGCGAAGAACGCCTGTTCCTCGGTAGTCCACCAGAACGTCCGGTCACAGAGGGCGCAGGTAATCTCGACGGACGCGATATCCATTTTCAGACCACCTCATCGAGCGCGCCGAGCATGAGCAAGATCATTAGTTCCTCGTCCTCGTCTGGCCCTACCTCGACGGCCACGGCGCCGACGCGGGCATCGCCGGCCACGCCGGCTACCAGCGCATCCGCGCTCGCGATCCCACGCACCGGCCCGACGGCGGAGACCGCGGCCACGCCGTCGACCACGGCAGCCGCGTCGACACGCCGCCGTTTCCGAACGGTGATCGGCTTCAGCGGCTGGTAGAAGCCGCGCGAGTCCTCGTCAGCGACGGCGAACGTGACCTGGCCGATAGCCGCAACCGCGGCGACGCCGGTCGCGTAGGCGAACGCATCGGCGGGGACGCTGGCCGCGCCGTGCATCTCCCCGGTCGGGATGCCCGCCGGGCTGACTGTGTACTGGACGGACGGCGAACCCACCGCCGCTCCCGACTGGACGGCGGCCGGCTGCGCAACGGCGACGACTTGCGCCGCTCCGACCGCCTCAGCCGGACCGATGCCGGAGAGCGACAGCGTGAACGAGAGGGCGGCGACTCCTACGGCCTGCGCGGTCGCGATCGACGCCGGGCTGATCTGCTGGGCAGGGCCGCCGGCACCTGTCGGTAGAATGCTGTACGGAACTACGCCGTACGGATCACTGCCGAAGGTCACGGCGACTTAGCGCGGTACCGCCGTGACCTTCAGGCTCGTGGCGCCGGCATAGGTGCCCGTCGTGGTCCGCTTCAAGCGAATGCGGTCTCCGAGCAGGCCGTTGACGATCAAGTTGTCGCCGAGCGTTCCGTCCGTGGGCGTGATGGCGGCGGCGACGGCGATCCCAATGTTGATCGACGAGAACTTGGTCACCGTGGCCGTCGCGAACGCAAAGTTCATGATGTCGACCCAGGTCAGACCGCCATCGAGGCTCGTCTGCACCCACACCTTGGCCGTCGTGCCGCCGGAGCCGTAAACGAAGACTGCCTGCGCGGTCAGCCCGTACGGGTCGTAGCCGAGCGGCCCGAGCATCACGGGATCACTGACCACGCCCGCCATCGCGGCGGCGATCGTGGTTTGCGGAAGAAGCGTCAAGCTACGGTCGACTGACATTCGATTACTCCTCCACGAGCAGCACGCCGTGCTGCTCCGCGAGCTTGGCGAGCTCCGTGCGCGTCGTCGCCACGACCATGCCGTAACGCGCGGCCTCGCTCTCCTGCTGGGCCAGTTGAGCGGCCAGGGGTGACTTGGCGAGCTTCATGTCCTCGCCACGGCGACGTGTTACGTCATCGAGCAACGCGAATGCGGCAGGAGCAGACTCGACGGCGGCGACGAACGCGTGATCTCCGGTCTCGATCGCTTGGAAATACCGCGATGGCATCAGGAGCGGGTCCGTCCCGTGTAGCCTGTCGCGGATCTCGCGCTCGATGGACTGGTCGCGTTGATACTCGGACGGCGGCGACAGTGCCCGTGCCCGTGTCGCATCGGCCGTCGCCTTGAGCCGCGCCGCGGTGGCGTCGTGCGGCGCCATCGCGCCCGACGCCTTCGTGATCGCTTTCACGGCCGCGGCCTGTTTCCCGATCGGTGTCAACTCGGCGCTGGACGTCGCCGTGGCGATCTCGCCGTTCGCGATGTCGTAGACGCTCTGAATCCGGCGGAGACCGGGCTCCTCTTCCGGGTGATCTGCCGCGAGGGCATCGATGAGAACGCCGGGCGCTGTGATCGACTTCGCATTGACCAACTTCATGGTTCCTTCTCCGTGCGGCGCTCAGCCGCGTGTTCCGTCAGTCCTTCAGTTCGAATGGCGGCAGTCCAAAGGCTCGCCGGAGCGCGTCTCGTGCTTCGGCCAACGTTTGAACGGTTCCGGCATCGAGGACCACCGCCAGCGCGCGCGCCTGCACGAGCGTCAACGTCACGATGGTTGGCTGCTTCATGGCATTCCTCCGTCCACGACGACGTATTTGATGGGCCTGCCCGCGCCGTCGCGCTGAACTTCGATCGTCTTCGGTGCCGGCGGAGGAAGCAGGGAAGGGTCTCCGCCGTCGTCAAGAGCGCCCCCGCCGCTGCCCTGGCCCAGGATCTCGGCGCGCTCCTGCTCGACGGTGACACCGGGCCGTGCCCAGCCGCCGCGCTGGAGGAACGCGAAGAAGCTCTTGAAGCTCATTTGCTCGGCCTGGACGGCGAGCAGCGCGGCCCTTACCTCGTCGGCCGATGCGCGAACCTGGAAGAACTCGTCGGAGAGACGTACCTCTACGGAAAGCGGAAGCGCCTCGCCCGTCGACGTCCACCAGACATGCCACCGCAACGCGCGCGTGAGCGCCGCCGCCACCGCCCCGGCGATCGTGCGCAGCGAGGCCGCCTCCGCGCTGTAGCGCAGCCGCGCCGACGTCGCCGTCTCCGCGTTCTTCGCGTTGGCCTCTTCGAGCAGGAGCCGGCCGCCGAGCACGGCCATGTGCCGTTCCTTCGCGGCCATCGCCTCCTTGATGGCGGCGAGACCGGCGCCCGTGAATTCGAGCAACCCCGCCTTGCCCTCCTTCTCCAGCATCCAGACGACAGACGGGCCGATCTTCAGCGGCGCCTTGCCATCACCTACGACGCCGCTCGCGTAGGGCGTGGGCAAGGCGACGAGGAAGAGACCCCATTCCAGGTCCGCGGAGTTCCGGAAGTGCGCGATCACCACGTCCGCCAGATCCTCAAGGGGCGGCTTCGCAACGTCGGGTGTGACGCCGGCCGGACCGACGAACGTGAACGGGATGAAGTCGAGCGGCACGCCCCTGCGCAGGGGCGTGATCCACTCGCCGGCCGTGAACGGCGTGTTCACCGTGGACACGACGTAGGCGGGGTCCGACTTCGTCCACGTCCGGACCTGGTAGACGAAGCCCTGGTCGCCAGCGGCGAGAGCAAGCTCTCGAAACTGCGCTACAGTCTTGCGCCCGAACCCGTCCGCGGTGGGCACGTCGACGTCTTCGCGGAGAACCAGTTGAACGAGTTGCTCCGGATCGTCACCGACACGGGCCGTCCGCCAGTTGACGATGCGTTCCGCGGGCACGAGACACCAATACGGCCGCGAGCCGCTCGCGCCCGATTCCGGCATGTCCACCAGGATTCCGAATCGCCCGACGCGCAGGACTTCTTCGACGGCCATGTGCGCGACGTCCTCCAGCGATTCGTCGCGCAGCGTGACGTCTTCGAGTTGGGGCAGCAGCGCGGCAGGCACGCCCTCGACGACGGGCGGCTTCGTGAAGATCGCGCCGGACAGCGCCATGATGGTTCGCGGCAGGGCGGAGAACAGCGCCGCACGCTCGGAATAGTGGCGGGAGTCCTCCAGGCTCATGCCCGAGGGCTTCAGCAGGTACGCCGACCCCTTCGACTTCACGACGCGCGCGCCGGCAGCCACGTCGCGGCACAACGTCCACGTGGGGAGCGCGGCGTCATAGGCGGGATGCGTCTGGTCAACGGCCATGTGGTCTCCTCAAAACAGGCCCGGATGGTCGTACTCGTCCTGCGGCCACCAGGGTTCAATCGGCTTGCCGGTCAGTGCGTGGAACATCCCCGTCCGCGAGCGCGGGGTCAGCCCGGCGAGCACGAGCGCGCCCGCCGCCGCGTTCACCACGTCGTCGTGGCCGCCGGGCACGTGGTCAATGCTGTCCTTCCCGCCGCGGGCGGTCCGCCGCTCCAGGCTCGTCAGTTGCGCTAGGAGCCGCGGGTCATCCAGCAGTTCGCACCCGCGGCTGTTCACGAGCGGCAGCAGTTCCCGGTAGATGTCCGACTTCGACTTCTCGCTCGGCTCGACCCTCACGCCGTGCTTGCCCATGGCCTCGACGGGGAACTGCCCGGCCCATCGGTCCGCCGTCGCCGTGCTGATGCCGTACGCGCCGAACGTGCCCGCGAACTCCGCGCACACCGTCTCCGGCGAAAACGGCGGGCGGACCTCTCGGACCAGGTCCAGCACGGCGATGGTCCGATCCTTCCGGGTCTCGTGGTGCGCGATGGCGAGGACGGCGCTGTCGCCGCCGATGGCGCCGCCCGCGAAGTCGAGGAACCCCCTGTAGGACACGCCGGCCACCCGCGGCAGTTCGATCCGGCCCGTCACCACGACCGCGTCGACCGCCTCCCGCGAGACGAAGGACTCGACGTCCGTCCGGAACTCGCCGCCGAACTCGGCCGCGGCGCTGGCCGGGTCCTCCTCGTACGCTGTTGCAATGGCGTCCGAGTCGAAGGTCGGATTGAGCGCGGACGTGCTGGCCTGCACGAAGACGGCGGACCCGTCCGGCTTGCCGTGGTACTTCTGCCAGGCGGCCCAGAGGACGCCCCTCCTCGCGTACGGCGAGCCTACGACGCAGAGGAGCGAGCCGGGCACGCGGGCCAGCGCGGGCCGGACCGCGCGCAGCAGTTCGACGTCCGGATTCGCGGACTGGTCAGACGGCAGGAAGGCGGCCTCTTCGATGATCGCGAGCGCGTACGCCCGACCACGTGGCGCCGCGATGCTAGCCGTGATGACCTCGATCACGACGCCGTTGGACAGTGAGACCGAATCCTTGCCTTCGTCGACGATGAGCGCCGCGAGTTCGTCCACGCTCCGGAGCAGACCGACGATGTAACGGAAGGTGATGCCCGCTTGCTTGCGATCCGGACCGAACACGCCCACGTAGATCGACTCGCCGGGTGCCGTGGAGTACGCCCGTGACGCGAAGCAGCAGGCGATGAGCGCGACGATGCGTGACTTCCCGGCGCCGCGCCCGACGATGCCCCAGAACTCGCGCACGTGAGGCGTCAGCCGCGCGAGGATGCCGCGCCATGCGGACCACGAGGGCGCTGTGAACTCGTCGAACAGGTTCACGAAGTCGAGGAGCGTCATCGCCTGTTCGCTTCCTCGACCGCACGCCGGACGTTGGCAAGCGCGTCCGCCGGGGCAGCGCGCCGCGCCGACAGTTCTTCGAGCCGCTTCACGGCCTGGTCGTACGACTGCCACGAGAGGCCCTGCCGTCGCCGCAGGCGCTCGACCGCGGCCGTGCTGGGCCGTCTGCCCTTCCCGTTCGCGCGGGCTTCCTGTGCGGCCTTAACGGCGGCCGTTGCCTCACGGAACTGGACCCACAGGGCGGCGGCGGCGCCCGCGTAGTCACGCGTCATCGCATCGAAGGGGCCGAGCCGGGCGAGCAGCGCGCGGTAGTGCGTGTCGAACCACTTGCCTGCGGCCCCGCCATGATTGCCCAGCAGCCGGGGCGCGCCACTACGAAGTGCCCGGCTCATCGCGTTGTCTCCCGCTTCCTGCCGGCTTCCGCGTTGGCGTTGTGCGCAGCCATCGAGCGGCCGAATCCAGGCACCGAACTCGTTAGCTTCTCGTTAGCCCTCATCCGCAAGTCACACGCTCGCGCGTACTTGCGGGCCGGTGTAGAACCCGTCATTCCGCACCATCGGATCGCGGCTCGACGTCGAGGCCGTGAGCTTGCGTATCGGGGACCCGAGCGGTACGCCTCGGCGGCGACGGCGTGCTCACGGTGGCGGTGGTGACGCTGTCCTTCAACCTGAAGGGCACTCAACTGAGGCCGCGCCACACTTGCCACGGGTTGTCCGGTTATCACCGTCACGCGCGCGCGGACGCGCGTATACGGTCGATAAGGGACCAAGTGTGGCAAGTGTGGTGGGATGGTTTTCACTGACGCACCCGCACGCCGCGGAAACCCCGGACGCTGAACACCCAAGCCGCTTCGAGGCCGCGCTCCTCAAGGCGTTGGGAGAGCCGCTTCTTGCTGCCGACGTACTCCTCAGCGGATTCGGCCCATGCCTTCCATGAGGCGAAGAGGCGGGCGGCCGTATCGGAATGCTGGCGGCCCAGGTCGCAGCAGTCCTCCAGCCAGCGCCCGATGCTGTCCTCGGCCGCGAAGTAGTTCGTCGTCGCGGTGGTGACGCGTGCCGGCGGACGCAGCCCCTTTGCCTGCCATTCCAGGCACCCGCGGATAGCCCAGGCCAGCACGCCCGGCCACTCGGCCCTCAGCTTCTCCGGCAGGTGTGGGTCGCGCTCTGCTACGGGAATGACTTCGGTGAAGGGGACAAGGTGGAAGCGCCGTCGGATCGCCTCGTCCACGTTGCGCAGGGCGGGCCGGTGATTGCCCGAGAGCAGTAGCTTGAAGACGGGGGTATACGTGAAGAAGTCGGCGCGCATGAACCGGGCGGTGATGGGGTCGCCGCCCGTGAGCGACTTGAGCTTCGACTCTGCCCAACGGCGGCCGTCCTCCGTCTCCGACGACACCACGAGCCGGGCACCGCGGAGCATCGCGACGTCCGTGGGGTGCTTGTCACCTACGCTCACGGTGAAGGTCTCCATTGGGGCCGTCACGGCGTAGTCGCCCAGGAGCCCGTAGATGGTGTTCAAGAACGTGCTTTTGCCGTTCGCACCCGTGCCGTACATGAAGTAGAGCGAGTGCTCTCTCGTCGAACCGGTCAAGGCGTACCCGACGACGCGCTGTAGAAACGCCATCAGCTCGTGGTCGTCGCCGGTGACACGGCGCAAGAACGCTTCCCACGTCGGCGCCGCGACGTCGCGCGGCCCCACCGCCGTCGTCTTCGTGACGTAGTCCTCGCGCGTGGCGGATCGCAGGTCGCCCGTCCGCAAATCGACCACGCCGTCAGGCGTCGCCAGCAGCCAGGGGCCGACGTCCCATTGCTCGACTCGTGCGGCGTGCGCGCGATCCGCCTGCGCCAAGCTCACGACTGCCGCCCGTGTCTGGGCGGATGCAATGCGCCCGGCTAGGGTCGCTTTGGCGACCTCGGCCGCATCACGGCACACCTGGCGCGCCAAGTCGTAGACGTGGAGCGTGGACTCGACGCGCCACGCCGTGCCGTCCCATCGAAGCCAACGACCCCACGGCGCGACGTATCGCCAGTCCTCTTTGTTGCGTCGTGTGAACTCCTGAGCGAGCGCGTCCTCGCTGAACGCAGGAGCGTCAGCCGGCGTAACGCCAGACAACGCGTCGTGGACGACGTGGACGCTCATGCCGCCTTACGTGCCGCCCGCGTGGCTTCTGCCAGCAGCGCCGAGACGAGACGGCCGATGCGCGCACGATCGCGTCGGTTCGCGCAGCGCAGCCACGACGCGATGGCGCGTCCGATCGAATACGCGAGTACGTCCGCCTCCGCGGGCCGGCGGGCCGCGACGTCCAGTGATTCGAGCTTCGACCCATTCCAGATCGTCAGTCGCGGGTCGAGGTTCACGATCGCGGCGGCCGTGCGCGCGCGGGCCTCCGCCGATTGCGAATAGGTCGACTCGTGCAGCAGGAGCGCCGCCGCTTCGAGGGAAGTGAGGCCGCATTCCGCCGCCACCTCGCGCGCGACGTCGAGGTTGAGCGTGCCGGCCGGCATCGCCTCCGGCATGACCGGGCGCATCACTGCTTGCGTCCCGCCGCGAGGGCAACGAGCACTTCGCGTGGCACGCGCAGCAGCCGGCCGAGCCGCACTCCGTGTGCGCGAGCGAAGTCGTAGGCGAGCGTGTGGCCCACGGCGAGGTAGGCGGCAAGCTCGGCCACGGTCAGGAACTCCGGCAGGTCCCGGACCGGCGTGGAGCGGTCCACGATCACGCGCGCGCGGCCTGGGCCGACGTGGACGTGCGCGTATTTGCCGCGATGAAGGCTTCGAGCGCCGCCTTCGAGTAGACGACGCGCGATCCCAGCTTCACGAAAGCGGGGCCGCGACCTTGGTGCCTCCAGTTGCTCAGCGTTTGTGGCTTAACGTGCAGCCAGAAGGCCGCTTCGCGTTCGCTGAGAAAGGGCGAGTCCGACAACATTGGGCATACCTCCGGTCAAAGAAAACGGCGCTTTGACCGGCCGGCACACCGGGCGGACTTTAGAGTCCTGGGGTACGTAGCCGCTGAACAGCTTTCTCCGCGATTCGCCGCGACTGATGAACGACGCCGCCAATATAGGGCGCTACTCGCCCCTTTGTCGAGGCTTTTGGATATCTGTAAACACTTCGGCGGCGGAAGTGGAACTATAAAGGAGAGTTAGAGGGCGAGCAGACGCAGCAGCCGACGGGGTAGTGGGTCAGTTTGAGGGCCGCCGAAGTTTCTTGAGGTAGGCGGCGAGCTTGCGGAGCGCTTCTGCTGAGCCGCCAACGTTGACTCGGCGGGAGCCGTCGGGCCGCACTGTGGTGGCCCCCAACTGGCAGCCTAGGTTTGACGCCTTCATGATGAATTGAAACCACGCCTCTTCGGGAACGTCGAAACTCTCTGTAATCGGCATCAGCCCAGGAGGGCGACTAAACCGACCTACACGAATCAGTCCTCTTCCGCCCCTTCCGTATCCGACGACTCGTCACGGCCTGGCGCCAGTCTTATCCCCAAACGCTCGATGTCATCTGAGATCCGATAGAGGATGTGTATGATCAGGAACAGCAAGAAGAACACCAATGCGACGGCGACGCAGACCCAAAGAGGACCGCCTGTCATGCGGACGAGCAGCCCAACACCGATGGCTGCGAGGAATGTCTTAGACCAAACTTCCCCGAGTGAGATCGGTTCTGACATCGGCCCTCCCTAACCCAACAGCGCGACGATTTCCTCAACCGTCCAGACGTGAGCCGTTCAAACTGACCCACTACCGCCGACGGCCTTCACGACAGGTGAGGAGTGCGGCGAAGTCAGAACAGCGCGTTGACCGCCTTGAACAATGCCTCGAACCGGCTCAGCGTATCGGCATCGAGCTTGGGCGGGTTGTTCGCGAAGTGCCCGGCTACCCTGTAGTGGTTGAACCCGCCGCTCGGCCGCAGTTGAATCCCCTTGCCCGCGAGGTAACGCTCCAACCGGTCGATGATGCGGTCGCCAGGTGGAAGGTCCTTCTCCGTGACGATCACACCCCCGAGTTCCGTCTTGAATGCGCCATTGAAGAGGTCGAGGTAGCTCTGGGGCGTGAGCAGGTCCTCGATGTCCGTCGGCTTTCCGCTCGTTCCGATGTTCGCGAGGTCGCGGAACTGGGAGGCGTTCAGGACAGCCTTCGGGGAGACCATCTTCTGCTTGGCGAGGTCCATCAGCCTCGCGTCCGGAACGCCACGGTAGTCGTGGAGGACGGCGAGCTTCAGTCCGCTCGCGCCGAGTAGGGCGACGAACGTAACGACCTTGTCGAGGCCGCCGGTCGGCACAATGGTGACGTCCGGACGGAGGAAGGTCCGCTTTAGTCCTTCGAGCGAGGAGGACAAGGCTTGGAGATAGACCAACTCCGAGGGTCCTTCGACCAGCAGGTTGCGCTCAGAGATAAACAGGTTCTGGGCGATGGTGTAGCCGAGTGCGGCCTGAAGCGGGAAGATCGTTCGGGGATCAGACCCAGAGACGTCGGCCGAGATGACGGTGCCGACCTTCTCTTGATCTTCTACCGTGCGCACCTGGTGGAGACGATCCGAGTGCACCATGAACGGCGAGTGCGTCGAGTAGATCACCTGGTGCCGCCTTGCGAGGTCGTCGATGTACTTCAGGAAATCTCTCTGAGCGAGAGCGTGCAGACTGAGCCCGGGCTCGTCCAACAGCAAGATCAGATCGCGGCCCGCAGACTGGGCAGGGTCGAGTTGGTGCTGGACGCTGTCGAACCAGACCAGGAAGCTGAAGAACCAGATGAATCCACGGCTACGTTGGCGGAAAGGCGTACTCACGCCCCGATGCCGCTTGTTCTTGATCCGCAGATAGAGATTGGGGCCAGAGTTGAAGGGTGCTACGTCCGTCGGGTCCGGCTTGATGTCTACCTCGACCTCAAGATCCTCGTTCTGCTTCCAGAACTCCATGATCTGATCGGTCAGGCTGATTGAGACGGCCTCGATCTTGGCCTTGAGCGGCTCGTATCCTCCAGGCTTGGAGAAGTCCTCCACGGATATATCTGCCATCCGCAGCAGAGCGAGCGCGCCACGGTGTTCCGGACCCAACTGTCTGGGGTCCGCCTTCGCCGCGTCGACACGGGCAGCAAGGTCGGTCAAGTTCACCTTGCTCTGGAGCACCTCGTACTCACCGAAGTAGAGGAACTTTGGGATGCGCGGTTTGACCCAGCCCCAGAGTTCCCATGCGACGACGGACTCCCACTTCGTCCCCTTGTCGGCACTGGCGATGCGCGCTTCGATAGTGGCCTGGAACACCTTGTCCTTGTCGCTCAGTTCGATGCCATTGAGGGCGTCTGCGATAGCCCGCAGACTGCTGACCGCCTTGACGGCGCGCTTGGCCTCGGGACTGAGAGCGGAGCCGGACGCAAGCGCGGCAACGACTGGGCGTTCATCGACGTACATTCCGACCGACATGACGTTTGCGTATGTGTGCGTCGTGGAGAAGGAGTAGCCTTTCGGCAGGCGCGTGTGCAGCGTCTTGTTGACCTCGTCGACCTCCCCGTCCGAAAGGTTGTACGTCAGCGTTGTGACGCTGGCCGGCTTGGTCGCGTGCACCTTGAGGTATGCCGTTAGGTCCTTGCGCGGGTAGTCTTCGACGTCGTCGAACACGGCCAGGCCCAGCGCGTCTCTCGACTTGGTCAGAGCCTGAAGGAACACGGTCTTGCCGGACTCGTTCATCCCGACGAGCACCGTGACGTCTTTCTCGATGGACACCGTCTGGGGCTCGTTGATCGACTTGAAAGGGCCCACTTCCGCAGACACGAGCAACATCCCCGACCTCCAGTACGCCGCAGCTTGCGGTGAGGCGAACATTCTACGGCGGCCTAGTACAGAATGCGCACTCCCGGTATACGGGCCTGTTGGGAGGGCTGCGCATGAACATCGGGCAAAGCATCGGTCTGTTCATCCAGGGCGTCGCGCAGGCCGTCGCAAGCGTCGACCTTACGCGAGTCTGGGAATCCCGAAGCACCGCTCTCGTCCTCGGTTGGGCGTTCGGGGTGTTCACGACCCCTGTAGCGGAGTTACTGAAGGACCGACGGCGCAAAAAGCAACTAGAAATCGTGATTCAACGGGAACTCCACGAGTTGCAGTACCAGCTCACGCTCATCTCCTTCACCGCTGAGATTGACTTCGGTGACGGATTCAACAGGGACTTCATTGTTCGCACGAAGCACCTGATATCGGGGTACAGAGGCGCCAACCTCGACCCGAAGATGATCGAGAACATCGAGAAATTCCTGAAGATGAGCGACGATCAAATCGCGGCCTACGTTGCCTATGAACAGGCGAAGGACAGGGGGAAGGTGATACCGCCGTTCGAGACTCGCTATCTCGATTCGGTCATGGGCGACCTACGACTCTTCACCCCGGATTTCCAGACCAAGCTCATCAGCATCCGGACGGACCTAGGCAAGCTGAACTTCCACATTCAGTCCGCCACCGAATACGAGCGGTTCACGTACACCATCACGGACGTGGTCAACCACAAGGCCGTGAGCGACAACAACCGGAAGGGCTTGAGACAGGTCACGCGACTCACGCGGCGCGTCGCCGAAGAGATCGAAGCTCTTTACCCGACGAAGGCCGGACCGTTAGCTATCCGTTAGCTTTTTCGGGTCCATCACGAAGAAAAGGCCCCGTTTCCGGGGCCTTTTCGATGCTGGTGCGGAAGGGGGGATTCGAACCCCCACGCCTTTCGGCACACGGTCCTAAGCCGTGCGCGTCTGCCGTTCCGCCACTTCCGCGCGGGACCAGTTTAACCCCGCGAAGGGACCAGCAGCGACGGAGCGGCTTTGCCGCGACGGAGCGAGGGGGGGGTAGCGCGAAGCGCGCAGGGGCGTGGGTACCACGGAACCACCCCCCTGAAGTGTCTATCGGATATGGAACTTGCTCTTGCTGACCCGCCCGGCCTTCACGCGCGCCAGGTACCAGGCCGAGACGTCGTTCATCGGCACCCACCGCCGCTCTTCCTTGCGGTAGTGCCAGTCCTTCTCGACCTGGTAGAAGACCTGCAGGCGGCCG
>Ga0070698_100005285_pt1 | contig 14128 bp, 15 predicted proteins | sample KBSK1502metaG_FD_65477 | JGI IMG/M metagenome (GOLD analysis project Ga0070698, IMG submission 65477) | Corn, switchgrass and miscanthus rhizosphere microbial communities from Kellogg Biological Station, Michigan, USA - KBS K1-50-2 metaG | ecosystem: Host-associated > Plants > Roots >...
TTCCTATCCGTCGCAGAACGTGTTGCGGGTTACGCGCTCGGTGACTTTGAGCATAGTAAGGATCTTGCAAGACGCAATGCGCATGCACTAGGCTGGCATCCATCCGTGATAAACGAAAGATCTGCGAAATACTTTGATCTCCTCAAAGACGAAAAAGAAATGTTCGATAGGGTTATGGAAGGCGTGCCTCACGAATATAAGGAAGTGTTTTCCGGCAATGTGGAGACATTCAGAGACACTTTAACGATGGAGCAGGAATTGAGGAATCTAGTAAAGAACAAGCTAGTAATGGTGCCAGTGGTAGAAAAGTGCAGAGCCGATCTTGAACCTTATGTCCAGGAATCTATTTTCAGTATTATGAGGGAGCAACCTCTGCTGGTGCCGATCGAAGAGAAAAATCTTAGTCAATCACTGAACGCGGAAGATTCAATCCTGATTACTTTAAGAATCAACGACAAAGTTGGTGACATTGTTGGCTTTGCGAAGGGCGGACCCCTTGAAAAGTGCAGGCTTCGACGAGGTACCAGCGACCACAATGTTGGCAAGGGTAACACCGCATACCTGGAAGGGATCGGCATAAAACAAGGGTTTTGGGGAGAAACCGGAGGTCACCTTCTTAGGATGCGATTTCTTGATGAAGCGATAAAGCATGGATATAGATTCGTGACTGGTTATGCTCACCGCGACGTGGTAATTCAGAGGATGACGAGAGGTGAAAATATCCAGATCGTTCAAAAGTACGACCCCGACAAACTTGATTACTATAGGGCTGATTTGAGTAGTACGCCGTATCGATTGATAGCCGAGGGTGATGTTTCAACCTTGCAGCTTCGCACGTGATGCATCTTCGACCAGTCTAGCTCTTGAAAATCAGCTAGATTACTTTCTCTCCTTCTTCCCTTGACTTGATGTCTATTACCCTTGTTACTCAATAATCATTTTGATGCCTAGCTTTGCATTCTACTAGTATGGGGCTCTTCTGTTAAGCCATCGGAGGTTTGTATCCCGCTGTAGATGCTTTCTTCATTGCTTCCATCGTTTCAGTGACACTCAGGAGAGGCGTTGTCTTTGTCGATTTGAGTGCCCCACCTGCACCAAAAGCTAATGATATCGCCACAGCGCTAACGTTGTCTGGCATTTCTGCAATGATGACAAAATCATATTCACCAAATGAGAAATAGGCGTCTTTCAGCTTGCCACCCAAGTTTTCTATTGCGGGTTTGACCGCTTGTATCCTGTTTTGAGGATTTTTTACTATAGCCGCCAATCCTTCTGTACCATATGCACCCTGGATCATGTATGTTGGCATATGAAACTTGATGACGTAATGGGACTATTTAAGCAAGTTTGCAATACGACAATTATCAAAAGCTCACCATCATGTCGTGGCCATAAGATAACCCCTGACTTTTTTCCAGCACTTGTTGCAATAGACTAGATATTGACTTACCTCGTGCTTTTCTTCACCCCTCCAATTCCAATCATTACATCGGTAACATGATGGTCTATCCTTGGAATTGGGAGTAATGCTCTCCATTGCCGACTGTACTATTGCTTGTGCAACCATTCAATAAAGATTCCTGCATGGAAATCAGATCTTCGGTTCCCATCTTGGTACTCAATCTGTATCCACACACGATGTCAAGGAGATACTACTACGATGCGCCACAACGGGCACCACAGAACGTTTACTGCAATGATGTAGTAGTGAGAATTAGATTACCACATTGATGATCTAGCTGACTTTGCAACTAGAAGCCTTATATCCTGCCAAACGTTTCTTGCTGCCCTGAATTCAATATCAAAGTGTGAAAAAATAAGAGCTTTGCAAGGACGGTCTGTTATTGGCTTTAAAGCAATCGTGCTGGCCGCCACTTTCATTATTGCATCAATCCTGGCCGTGCTGCCTGTTCCATCTGTTTCTTCGGCGCAGGAATCCATGGCGGACGAATCAAGACCACACAGGCACCTTTACGTCGGAGCCACCTCCGGAGTTCAGTTCTCCGGTCCCGCCAACGGAGGCGAAAGCAGCGCTAGCGAATTCGGAGCCACTCCAGACTGGATTCAATCAGGTCGATGGATGGCTCGTATAGAAAGTTCTGGTGAAGATTTTTCCGTTGGATTCAAGGCGACAATCGACATGATAAAGCCAGATGGAAGCTCGAAGCACAGGCATCTCGTCAATAGCTTCAGCTTAGCTAATGTTTCAGCATCCGAAGATAACTCAATCACTGTCCTGCACGGTACAGCAACTGTTACAATGGCCGACGGACCTGTTGCCGATGTTCCAATCACCTTCAAGATCTATGACGAGTCCCTTCTGGAGATTATGATAGGTCCAGACAAAGTCGGCGGACACTTTGGTTCGAGTCCGATTTATGGCACATTCACGTACGCCAGAACTACCTTCTTGGATACTGGTGAAATCAAAGACAGGCAATACTCACAACCAGTCGCAATACCCGCACAGGCGCAGGGTCCTGCAATCCCCTCAAAAGGTTATTTGGTTGAAGAGATTAGTGACAGTCTGTACTGGGTCACAGATGGTACCTACAATACCATGTTTCTAGTTGGCAATGACGGCGTTGCCGCAGTGGACGCGCCTCCTTCCCTTGGTGACAAGTACCTGCAGGCCATAGCCGAAGTCACGGACAAGCCCGTAAAATATGTGATCTATAGCCATTCGCACCTAGATCATATTGGCGCAGCAAGCATGTTCCCGCAAAACGCCACCTACATAGCTCAAGAAGAGGTGGCAAAGGTGATCCAGAAAGCCCACGACCTGGCCGGTGACAGCGACCTTGGCTCACAATTGCCGCCAGTACCTACAGTGTCGTTCGCAGAGAACTATACCCTGATTCTTGACAATGCTACGAGTGGTGTAGGGCAGAGCCTGCAGCTTGATTACCATGGCAGCAACCACGAGCCGGGCAATATTTTCATCTATGCGCCAAACCAGAAGGTGTTGATGCTAGTTGACATTGTATTTCCGGGATGGGTCCCCTTTCTAGAGCTTGCCATCGCTAAAGACGTTGCCGGCTTTGTTGAAGCCCATGATCTCGCGCTGGGCTATGACTTTGATACGTTTGTTGGAGGGCACTTGACAAGGCTTGGGACAAGACAAGATGTGGAGACACAGAAGGCATTTGTATCGGATCTCATGGCAGCCGCGGGTAGGGCAAATGGAGCTGTGAGCTTTGCGGACGTGGCAAAGAAAGTTGGGCCGACAAACGATACCTGGGCTTTCTATGGGGCGTATGTCGAAGCGGTAAATGAAGAATGCACAGAAGAGATGCTGTCAAAGTGGCTTGGCAGGCTAGGCGGCGCAGATGCTTTCATGTCAAGTCATTGCTGGACAATGTCAGAGGCTATGCGGGTTGATCCCGCTGCTGTGGCGTTGTCACTAGGAGAACAACAATAGATTTGAATCTCGCTGACTAGGCTGAACTGACGATTCTCAGGTACACTACTGAGAACCGCAGCCCAAAGTCTCTTTCTGGAAATTTTATGTAGTTGACTATTACATCATTAACTAATTCTCGAGCCAACAATGCTGTCATCATCGAGATGGATGCCGGCACACATTATGACATATTGAGTCTCATCAAGAAGTGTAAAAATGAGCGCGATTCTGATCGTCAGCTGAAAATTCTATTGGTTATTAATGCAATGCTTCCACCGACAAAGAAACTTCACGTACCCGCATTATTAACTGATGATTACATCACCAGAGCCTTGCATGAGATAGAAAAGGCGCTAGCCAGCAACTTTTAGGACTGTGAATTTCCTTACAGGCAATGCCCATCAAATTTCTGTTGGAACCATTGCCAAACATTTTTGTTTTTATCCAGAGTTTCCGGCACTGCAAAGTTAGCCCACAGAAAACAGTTAATATTGCAACAAAGAACCCATTCATCTTGACTATACGGATTACTCATGTTGAACCGCACATCAAAGAAAGCAACTACATAAGGGATCTGGTTTTTGGATTTGGGGACGGAGTAAACACCTCGCTTGGAATTGTTGCCGGCGTGGGTGGCGCCATAATATCGGCCGATGTAGTGATCCTTGCCGCGCTAATAGGCATGTTCACCGGGGCAAAGGCGATGGCTGTTCAGAGCTATCTCGCCGTAAAATCCCAGAGGGAAATACTCGAATCTGAAATAGTGCGAGAAGAACATGAAATGCAGACTATTCCTGAGAAGGAAAAGAAAGAGATAGAAGAAATTTACCAACTCAAAGGATTCGAAGGAGAGGAACTAGACAGGATTGTCAGCAAAATCACTTCCAACAAGGATGTCTGGCTCAAGACCATGTTGACAGAAGAGCTGGGGCTTAACCTGGAAATTTTGGGGAGCCCTTTGAAAGGAGCACTCGTAATGTTTGGTTCTTTTCTTCTCGGTGGCATTCTACCTATACTCCCTTACCTTGGCGTCAAGGCGGGCCTGACGTCTTCGACCTTTGCCATTGTGATAGCCATCGTCATTAGCGTTACATCTTCATTCATCGTGGGCGCGCTAAAGGGGCGCATAGCAAAGAAAAGCTGGATTAAAAGCGGATTCGAGATGGCAGGGCTTGGCACCGGCATCGCCCTTGTTGGTTACGGCATAGGATCAGAACTTGCAAACGCGGGAATTGTAAGTTTTCCCGCAGGCGAATAGGGATTCAAAGTGTTGTGCATGCGCGCTTATCATAGTATACGCTTTTATTTTCATCCAATAGAATTTCTGCAGTACGAAGTTGGCCCAGCCTCGCTAAGGTGCTGGGCTGGCGGGCCAGCAGGCAGCCATAGTTACTCAATGCAAACCAGACCCACTATGTCAGTGGGATATCAATACAGAGACCAAGATGGGTACCAGGACCTGGATGACCTTCAAGCTCACCAGATAACTAGATTTGATATTTGATTCCTAATCCCGTACTTTGTTATAGTGCTCACGTGAGAGATGTCCCAATTGACGTAGGATGGTAACGCTTGTAGTGTTCAATGTATTCTTCAAGAGACAGGAAAGCCATTCCGCATTCGTCGCACATGAAATTATATCTAGAGGTGCTGATTGACTCTCCCATTACTCTTGTCATTACAATTGGATTGAAGATAAGTCCTTTCTGCATCCGTGGCTGTGTAGACGAATCAGCGAGTGGTGATATAATTTAGAGCGCGGCTATCTGTTTTCGTCCGTAACTATTCGAATAAAAGTCAAGTTCTACGCCGCGGGTATTATCGTAATTATATCTGTAGGTTTCATCATTTGAAATATGAAGTAAAGAAAGTGGTCTGCGACATTGTGGACAGGTAACAGGATCAAAGTAGCGTTGGGATAGTGCAGAAGCGCACCAATAGCAATCATCGCAAATAATGAATAGCCTTTGTTGATGTTTTACCTGAGGTTTTGCGGTTTCAGTGATCAAAAATACGTTAGTGTCAACTTCTAGAATAACTGACATCGTTACTGTATAATCTCATAAGATATAACCTTACTGGTGCATGCGGCTTTGTTTAGAAAGGCATTTTTGTTTAGAAACTCGTTTGGCTGTTTAGAATCATTCCATATTGTGTAGAAAGTGTCGTTCGTAGTGCGGGTGGGGTTGCTAAGGATTCTTAGCTTCTTGAACGATTTCTTTCTTGGGCTTGTATTCAAAATAGGCTGTAGTCTCGGTTATCTCCATCCTGTCAATATCAGCAAATTCCTCTAACAATATTCTGTATGTGCCCCCCAAGAACTGTGAAAACTTGCCCCCCATCTGAAAACTCACAATCAATACCAGATTGCCGTTGTCAGGATTCTTGCTTATTTCCATGTCAAACTTGTTTGCCTGCGCAAAGGCTCTAATTAGTTCCAGATACGCGGCAAGCGAAGTCCTGCCATGTTCTAGTATTGCTCCATCTTTGTATCGAACTACATTATCAGCACATGCTTGTTTTATTTCCTCATCGGTCATTGCGTTGACTGCAACCTTGATAATATCTTTTGGCATGAGGATATGTCCCATTGACTTTGAAAGAACGTAGGTGTGCAGATATTCCTTTAACATGTCATTGAATATGCTTGAAATCGAAGTTTCTTCATCACCACTTCGGTATTTCAGCTGTGTTAAAGCTCGGTAAAGGTTCTTTTCCATCACCATATCCTTGACAGGGACAAACTCATAGGGCAATGGAATTACTCCTCATTTGGAGTTATACGTGACGGTCATAGTTAAGCTATACTGTTCTTGCCAATCGAGTTACTTTATCCAGCAGCTATCCTTACCATTGACTAGCCAGTTGAATTCTTGCATCTCAATCAAATCATAAATTGCGTTAATACCTAGCAACGAAAGCACCCGTCATCGTAACAGTTCATGGTCCCTGAGTTCATAGATTACAACCATATTCATTGTGTCAAAACCTCTCGCTGTTTGAGAAAGTCTTGGACCGCAGCTCGTGCTTCTTCTCCATGACCTATTAGCAAATGACCTCCTGTCTCAAACGCTACTAGCTTTGCATTTGGAATGTGCTCTGCGGCATACTTTGAACCGGGATATGTTACTACGTCCTTTGCATCTATGACCAATGTCGGTGCTCTAATGCTTTCAAGCGCTAGCCGCTCTTTGTTTGCCATGTTGACCGCCTCCTGCATCCCTCCATCGACCTTTTGACTGACAGGCAAGATGGCATCCATCAACTCTTTTGCATCATCCTTTTCTTGTGCAGTCATTTTTTCCTGCAAGTTTTCAGGAACGCCAACATAGGTAAGCAGTTGACTATAAGCCACTTTTGTGAAAAGCCACATGGCAAAATCAGACCTCATGACTGTATTCGCTATGAAATTGTCAGATCCAATTTCTGCTGATCCTTCCACAGCGCTTTCTGGAGACCATACAGCAGGCACTGCCAGAATCAATGCTGATACTCTATCAGGATACTTGATTGCAAACTCTTGTGCGGAAAGGGCGCCTGCGGATGTACCTAGAACAATTACTTTGTCATCGATTCCTAGTGCGTCAAGCAAAGCCGCAAGAGCATCGGCTTGCGCAGCAGGTCCTGCATCACCGGCAGGCAGCGGCGTTTTCAGGTAGCCAAAACGCGAGGGCGAAATTACTCGATGGCTTTGTAATGTTTCTTCATCAAAGAAAGTTTCTGCCGTTATCAGACCCTGATCAAATCCGCCCCCTGCTCCATGTATCGACAAAATAGGAATGCCTTGTCCAACATCGGCATACTCAATCTTGCCCATTGACGTGTCGATAGTCTTGCTTGTAGAAATGCGTTCCTGCACTGCATTCATGTCGCTAACGTAAGCAACGTAAACTGCGACCGCGATTGCACATGAGACAACTGTAATGATGATACCAATAAAAAGCGAGTTTCTGGCAATCGTTGGATCGCTGCTTCTGACCAAGAAGTATGCGATGAGACCTCCTATTATGCTAAGGAAAATAGGAAGGAGGTACCATAACCGACTGTGATGTCTTTGTATCTCCGACTTCGACACCATGGCCCATTTTATTAGGTCATCTTACTTATCCTGGACGGATGCACTGCATGGCACTAAATTCGACCAGCTCTAATACAATGAATGCAAAGGACAGCCCATGACTTTAGAACCAAAAGGTCAACCGAACGGAGAGCCAAACCAACAACCAGGCATAACCTTAGCGAGATGGAGCACAAGATTCTGGGCATGGCTAATAGACTTCATAATAGTGACAATTGCATTTGAGATTCTATTTGCAATTGCTTACACGCCGCTGGCATTCATTCAAGGATTCAATGGCGACGTGCCGCCATGGCTTGGCGGAGCGAGATACGCCATCCAGAGCCTAATGTTCTTTGCATATTGGACGTACTTTGACTCAACCGGTGGACAATCGATAGGCAAGAGGCTGCTAAAGATAAAGACGACCAACCTGGCAGGAGACTTGGCTGATGTAAAGAGCGTGGCAATTCAGAGCTTTGGAAAAGCATTCCTGTTGCCATTAGACGTTCTCCTTGGCTGGATATTCACAAATGACAAGAGGCAGAGGCTGCTTAGCAAGGCAGCAAACACCATAGTCATCAAGGAGTCGCAAGAACGGATTGACAACAACGCGAATATTCAATACAAGAAGGAGTGATTGAGATGAAGAGAGGACACATTATCCTTCTCGGCGGCGCAGCCCTCCTTATTGTGGGAATCGCTATCGCCGCTGTGTGGGGAGTATCATTTGCGGGGAGATTTGTATCGAATAACACGATAGTCGCGCATACAACAATCGAACCCGGAAAATCGGTAAGCGCAAAGACAGACGTTACGGAGATAGGTAGACCAATTACCCTCACAGTTGGTGTCGATAGAACAGGCGGACAACCAGCTCACTCAGATGTCAAACTAAAGGGAACAATTACTGATTCAAAAGGCGAAGTGGTGAGCAGCAGCGAATTTGGTGATTCCTTTGTGACGTCCATCAAGCCTCAAGCGGCCGGCCCGTACACAGTCACGATAACAAACTTGGGCGAAAAATCAGTCACAATTGGTGGAACATTTGGCTATTTTCCGATTATCGGCCCGGATGGCAAGCCTGACATTAATGTGTTGTTTGGACCGGGACAGCAAGGACTTGGCATGATAATTGCAGGAGGGGTGACAGCAGTTGCCGGCGTTGTTGCGCTGATTGTTGGTGGAATTATCACAATCGCCGATAGCAGAGCGCGGCAGGGTACTGCGGCAAGCACCATCGAAGGCGGTATTACCTACAGGAAGGATTAGAAATGAAAGCAATAGTGCTGTTTGATACCCTCTTTGGGAACACAGAAAGAATAGCCAGCTGCTTGGCGGCAGGACTGCAAGAAACTGGAATCGAAGCAGAATATGTCAACATTAAGGGAGTCGAAGTTAACAGGCTCGTTGTGTATGACCTTATTGTTTTGGGAGCGCCTACCCAATACCTCTCAGCCTCGAAGCCCATGAAAGGCTTGCTTGAGCGGCTCAAGGCTGTAAACCTAAGAGGCAAATACGGCTTTGCATTTGACACAAAGTTTGGCTATCCTCTGTCAGGAAGCGCCGCCAAGTTTATTGAAAAGAAGCTCAAAGGCTTAGGGCTTGAAATTATCCAGCCGCACAGCTCAGCAATAGTAGTCGGACAAAAGACGGCGGTAAAAGTCGGAGATGCCATGCTCAAAGAAGGAATAGAAGAGCTTTTTGAAAAAACCGGCAAAGAGCTAGGAGTGCTCCTGCAGGAAAGAGCACAAAAGACAGTGGGCATGAAGGCGTGAGAGTGCATAATTCCTCATCCGGTTGGACAGAAAGACAAGCACAGAAAGACAGAATGAAGCTGTCTGAAAGAGGAGGAGAAGTTGTAGGCATAGTAATCATTGGACTCGTTGCATTCTTTTTCTATGCACATCAGACGCAAACAACAGGGTTTTTCACCCCGTCGTTTGGCCCCACGGAGGCTTTTGCGCTCTATGGATCAATACTCATGGGGATGATAGGACCGCTAGTCAAGGTTGCAACTGGAAGAAGAAATGTGGCGCGCCCTCCTGAAATGCTTGCGTCATTATTCTGGATTGGCAGCTCTGCATGGCTACTGATAGCATTTCCATTCAACTTTGCGTACTTTGCCGATGTGGTGCCACAATTTCTCCGCTTCCTTGTGAGCTGGATAACGAATGACATTGCACGCGTCTTGCTCGCGATTGGACTGTTTGGAGGTATCATCTCTATAGCAGTGAATGCTAGGCTCTATATCAAAATCAGAGCTTTATGGGAATCAGACAAAGTGCGCTAACTAAGATGATGCTAAGGAATAGAGCGCAGGAATGGGTAGTACGAAAGTAAACTAGGGCAGTTTAGCATGGACCAATCGTAAGACGCATCCTACCATATTTGGCCCTAGGATATTTGACCTATATTCTGATTCAATTCTAACGGTACCCATCTTGGACCACTATTGATATTCCCCCACGAAGTCAAGGGGATATCAATCCGGCGTACCAAGATGGGCACCTGCACTAGGTTGCATGAAAGCATTACACGCGATTCATAAGATTCAAAAGTGAAAAACGGGTCAAAGATGGGCGTGAGTGACAGTAATGCTGTCATCCCAGTCATAGTCGGTCTGGCCACAGGTGCTGCATTCATAGTAGTAATTGCGATATTGTTTGTATCATTCACAAATCAATCCACTGCATCTTATCCCAGACACGATTATCACTTTCAAGTGTCTGTCGCTGGACTAAAAGACAGCTACGAGGCCGGTGAAAGAATCGACTTCGTATTGCGGATTAAAGGCTTCGGCGATTCCTGCGCAAATCCGAGCTTTGCAATAAGAAACGCAGATACTTTTGAAGTAATCTGGTACAGCAAGAGTGTAATATCGGCATGCGATCCAACCCCGAAACTGGTTGATGAAAGTCTGCATCAAGAGGAGTTATCGATGGGAAGAGCACCGCTCTTCATCAATGAGATTGGCACATACGAATTCAAAGCCTCATACATAGATAGTAATATCGTTGGAGGTAGTTTCGATGTTAAGGCTGCCAAGTAGCCAATGGTTCAAAAGCAGCCTGACATTGAATTCCAGTAATGCAGTATTACGCTACACCTGTCATTGCAGGGCTTGTCACAGGCACCGGCCTTATTCTAGTGTTTGCGTTGATAGTGATCTACTCTCATGAACATTACGGTCCTCCCACGATGTACGTGATTGTGGGTGGCCAGGGATACAGGATGGGTTATGGCAGCTATGGCGGCGACCTTCCTTTAGGTGGAGGTTTCGGAGCCGACGTAGACAGTTCAAGAACATTACCAAAATTTACCGTCAATTTGACCAGGGGATCAGCCATCTCATTTTCCTTCCGCGGACTTTCAATTGCCAGTGACCTAGATCCCAGAGACGTATGGGTTACTGAAATTTCTTCATCCTCAGACCAATACTTTTTGGCAAAGACCAGCCACGGCGACTTCCTTGCAGATGAAGACATTCCTGACGGAGAGTATATCCTTACTGTGCGAGCAAGATGGTCTATGCAGGGGTACGCGCAAGGTGGTGTATTTAATTCGCATATTCGAATCCATTCATGATTCAATAGCAGTGAAAGCCTCAAAGAAGTAGTGCTCGGAAGAGGATGATTATTCAGAATCAATTATCTGAAATTGGGAAGATAAAGCCCATCATAAGAGAGATTAACCTCAACGCTGACAGAAAGCGAATCTATTTAGGAGAACTAAAGTCTGTTGATGACAAAGACCTGCAATGATTCTGTGCCTTTATCCTTATGCTATTTTCGGAAAGAGGGGCACTGACATCCCTTGCGACAAACCTGAGCATCCATGTATAAATGATAGTTTAATCTTGAAGGCACTAATTTTTTCGCATCATCATATCTAGTGAAGTACTATTCTTACTTGCATCTCTATTTCGTGATCGGCACATTCACTCATACCCGAAATTGAGGGACTAGGAGTGATATCTGTCCTACTATAGTGATGGAACTCGGAATATCTCTGCGGGTACATAGAGAGAATTGTAGTATAGAAGGCTTGCGGAAAGGTTATCACTAGCATTCATCCATAATGCAGCTGGAGTGTAGTTAGCAATTTGAAGGGTCCGACGAGCTTTTTCCAAGGAACCAAAGTTACTTACATTATCTCTTGCTTGGCGTTCTTATCTAGTGCCTCTATTGTTCAATTGGCCGCGGCTGTCGAAGAACGCGATTCTACATGTGGAACCTTCGATTGGAATGAACGCTGTGACTTGTCACCTACAGCTCATCTAGTGGTTGGAGATGTGCTTATAGCTGGCAGCATAGGCGGTGTTCTAGCCTTCATTTTTTACCGGCTGGAGCATAAGAATCAGTTGAAAATAGATAAGATACTTGAATCCCAACAAGCCCTGAATGAGAGACGGAAGGATTACTCTGTAGAGCATTTGAAAAGCATGTTGAACCTTGTGATTTTTGCCATGAGTATGATGAGAGGATCTATAACCCACTACAACGCTGCAAACATGCTGAAAGACAAAGAGGACCAAAAGTGGATACAATCAACTACTCTTTTGCAGCTCAAAGGTGAGGAAGGAAAACTAGGACGTATTTTGCAAAACGTCAGAACTATTCTGGTTGCAAGCAACGATGTCTTGGAACCTGATGTAGTGAATCGAATCTGGGGCGTTTGTAACTATGTCGTTGGGATAGAGGTACAGCAGAAGGAAGATGGTTCAATGGTGTATCCAAAGTATAACGTTTGCAGGTTGAAGTTGACCTATCTATTACAATTTCTTCAAACCTATTCTCAAGCCAACCATGCATTCAGCGAGAAAGAAGAAACTTATGAAAGCGTTGAGTTCCCTTCAGAATTAGCTGAGGTTCGGGAAGTGCAACAGCAAAAATGAGCGGTCGTGGGAACACCGGTAATCAGCCCAACATAGTTCGTGACTATAAAAAGGCATTTGGTCAATTTTCATCAAACAGGACGCAGAGACTGGAATCGCTGAAGCCATGCGAGATTGAACTCGATTCGCAAGAAGATGTTGCAGGCGGAGTGCACACGATAGATTTTGAGAAGGGAGACATTGTAATCAAACAATCGGGAATTTATCTCATCATCGCGTGCCCACAGATTGGCAAAGTAAGAGGCACTATACCAAGATGGATTGATTTTTGGGTGAGGTTGAACAATGTAGACGTACCAAATTCTAACATAAGGACAGTCATCATGGATCCGCAGGAAAAAACCGTTGTACCACTGAATGCAGTGCTACCCTTCAATAGGGGAGATACATTGAACATAATGATGGCGGCAGAAACCATAGGAGAAGGTCTTGGGATTGAGGCAATTCAACCAGATGGTGAGCCCACAATACCCTCTATCATTGTCACCTTAGTCCAGCTTGATTAGACCTGGTTAATCTGTAAATGTATTCAGACGAGGAAATAGTCTTGTCGGAGAACCAAACCTAAGATTTCCAGAAAAGTGGGGTGGTCTTGCATTGGTGGGCGAAGTCGAATGAGCAGAGCGGAACACTGCTATGTACGAATTAATAGGTAATTCAGGAAGCACTATACCCTGCTGCTTTTTAGACGACTTGCACGAGGACGATAATATGGCACTTGGCTCAGGGTCGAGCCAATACGGCAATAGATCATTCAGAATCGCGGTATTCACATCTCTTGTTCTTCTAATTTCAACTTCTGTGGTTTCGCAGTACGGTTTGATTCCTTACATAGCAGATGCTGAAACGACGACTTGGGCAAAGACTTATGGCGGCGGTGCCGACGAGAGTGGCGCGTCGGGCTATATCATTTCGGTACAGCAGACATCTGAAGGAGGCTATGTAGTTGCAGGAGAAACTGATTCATTTGGTACTGGCGGTGACTTTTGGCTTCTGAAGCTCGACTCTGACGGTAATATCGAGTGGGAGAAGGCGTACGGCGGCACCGAGTTTGATATCGCCTACTCCGTACAGCAGACATCAGACGGGGGCTATATAGCTGCAGGTAGTACGCTTTCATTTGGCTCTGGTCTTGACGCTTGGCTTCTGAAGCTCGACTCTGACGGTAATATCGAGTGGGAGAAGGCGTACGGCGGGAACTCAACTGATTTGGTGTATCCGGTACAGCAGACATCAGATGGCGGGTATATAGCTGCAGGATTTTCGGACTCATTTGGGGCCTGTCCCTGCACCTGGCTTCTGAAGCTCGACTCTGACGGTAATATCGAGTGGGATAAGGCGTACGGCGAAGCCTATATTGGAGCTCGTGAAACTGCGATAGAACAGGCATCTGATGGCGGGTATCTGGTGGCGGCCACTACAGAATTTGGTGCTGGCAACGGTGACGCTTGGCTTCTGAAGCTCGACTCTGACGGTAATATCGAGTGGGAGAAGTCATTTGGTGGCACCGAGTATGAAGTAGCGTATTCGGTACAGCAGACATCAGACGGGGGCTATATAGCGGCAGCTATTACGCTTTCATTCGGTGATGGTAACAGGGATTTTTGGCTTCTGAAGCTCGACTCTGGCGGTAGCATCGGTGACTGCATAGATGACGTGACAGCACAGGATACGAACGCCAGTATAGTGGACCCACAAACTGAAGCGACAGATACGGACTCTACTACGACAGACTCTGAAGCCGACGTGAATGAGAGCAACGCCGCAGTCG
>Ga0070698_100005286_pt1 | contig 14127 bp, 12 predicted proteins | sample KBSK1502metaG_FD_65477 | JGI IMG/M metagenome (GOLD analysis project Ga0070698, IMG submission 65477) | Corn, switchgrass and miscanthus rhizosphere microbial communities from Kellogg Biological Station, Michigan, USA - KBS K1-50-2 metaG | ecosystem: Host-associated > Plants > Roots >...
CCCCGCCACCCCGCCCAGTGCTAGCCCTGACCCCGCCACCCCGCCCAGTGCTAGCCCTGACCGCGCCACTCCGCGCTCTGCTAGTTCCGACCCCGCCACCCCGCGCTCTGCTAGCCCTGACCCCGCCACCCCGCCCACGGTCGGCTGGAGCCGGCGCAGCAGTGCCGTCGCGGGGTCCGTGCCGGTCAGGCCGCCGCGAAGCGCCCGGTCCCCGAGCTCCCGTAGCCGGTCCCGTTGGTTCCTCGTGTCGATCGGGCCGGCCTGGACCAGGGCGGCCGGCAGCGGCCCCGAGTAGCCGCTGCCGATCTTCAAGTCGATCGTCCCGCTGGCGTCATCCACCGCCCGGACCGACCAGGCCTTGTTGGTGGCGGGATCGTAGGCGGGAGTCCCGGCCGAGAACCGGTGGTCCTGCGGCGGGAACGAGAACCGGCGCACGACCGACCTGTTCACGTGGCCGACGACGGCGCCTCCGGTCAGGCCGCCGAGCGCATCCGGCTCGCCGATCAGCTCGCTGGCGCTCAGGCCGCGGACGTAAAAGTACCGCCACCAGAGCGGTTTGGCCTCCCGGCGGTGCCAGTCGAGCAGATCGGCCAGCAGCGCCTTCGCCCGGTCCGCGCCGGTCCGCGCGGCCGGGTCCGCGGGGACGCTCGCCAGCAGCGTCGCCCTGATCCGGGTCACCTCGGGGTCCTCGCGGGCGTGCGCCTCCTCCGCGAAGACCGGGCGGGGCAGTGGTTCGCCCAGCCGCCGGGACAGCTCCGCCCGCCGCTCCTCCAGCCAGTCGCGCAGCGCCAGCGTGGCCCGGCAGTCATCCTCGTTGTAACCGGCGACGACCCGCTGCCGGTCGCGGGCATCGTGGGCGGTGCCGTCGTCGAGCGCGGCCTCGAACGCGATCAGGCTGGCCGTCGCCTCGCGCAACTCCACCTGCCGGGCGTACCCGCACAGCGGCTCGAGCCGCTTGAGGGAGTAGCTCTCCACACCGGCCCGCACCCCCTGCCGGACAACCCGGTACAGGTCGACGAACACGCCGAGCCGGAACAGGTCATCCACGTCGTCCTCGCGGGTGGCGAACCGGCCCATCAGCCGGCCGACGGCCTCCTGGCGGGTCTCGTGCAACTCGGTGAGGTGATCGACCTCGGTGGGCTCGTAGTGGTTGTAGTGGTACACGTGCAGGCGAGGGTTGCGCGCGCGGCGCTCGGTGATGAAGTCGATCAGCTTCTCGAACGCGCGCTTCTCGCCGGCGCGATCGAAGGACCAGATCTGGGTGTACCGGGGCGCGCCGGACGGGCCGGTGTCGGCCGTATCCACGATGCCGAACAGGTACTGCAGCCCGAACTCCCTGCCGTCCTCCGAGTAGTAACGGGCGCCCTCGATGTCGAAGAACAGGTCACCGGCGCTTGGTTTCGGCAGCGCGAGAAGGCCGCGGTTGGCAACCGGTGCCCCCGCTGCGTTGCGTTCTGGATCCAAAATCTCGTAGCGGACGTGTCCCTCTTCCTCGCTGGCCACCTGCAGCCGCGCCTGCAGGTGGGCACGCTGGAGGGACTCCCGGCTCGCGCCGGGCACAGCCGGGGGCTCGGGCAGGCCGGCGAACCCGCGCATGGTCGGGACGCCGGCGGCCTTCAGCGCCCGGCGCTGGCCCTTCGTGATGCCCGCGATCAGGGACAGGTCGTCGTCGCTTCGCCGCCGGCCGGCGCAGAACTCGTTCCACCGGCAGATGGCACAGTGCGCCACGGGGTCGGGGTAGGGATCGGATGGCGGGTTGTCACCGGGGTCGGCCGCGATGAATGCCCGCAGCAGCCGCCGCGTCTGCCGTTCGTAGGCGGCGTAGTCGCTGACCCGCAGCGACGCGAGCGCGCCACCGCCGAGCGCCAGGTGCATCCAGCGAGGCGTGACGCCCTGGACGCCGGCCAGAAGGTGCGAGTAGAACGCGGTCTGCGCCACGGCGCGCGCCTTGGCGGACCTGGCGAGCTTGGCGTCGATGACCTCGTAGTGGGTCCCCTCGGGGCGCGGCTCGCCGTCCGGCGCCGCGAGCAGGTCGGCGCGAACGAGGAAGTCGGGCCGCCCCAGCAGGGCCGGCTCGCCCCCCGCCGGCTCGCGCGCAGTGCTAGCCCCGACCCCGCCGCCCCGCCCAAGCACACCCTGGTAGATGACCTCGGCGCCGGCGCGGATCGCCTCGGCCGTGGCCTCCGCCGCAGCCGTGGTCTCCGCGGCAGTCGTGGTCTCCGCCGCCGCCGCGGCCGCGCCCAGGCCGCCGCCGATGTCAACGACCTGCCGCCGCTGCGCGCGGAACTCCTCGAGCACGTCCCGCTCGTGCGCCTCGCCGCGCTCGACCAGGGTCTGGAACCCGATGTCGAACGCGGCAGGCGGGCTCAGCTCTCCCCGTGCCCGCCGCAGGTCCAGCCTGGTCAGGTGCTGGCACGCCAGGAAGTTGGCGACGTCACTTGCCGAGAGCCGGAGCCGGCCTTCGATGATCTTCAACTGATGCCGGCGAGCGACCGCGCCTCGGTGCGGTCGCGGCAGGCGTGCAGCCCGACGATCAGCCCGTCCCGGACTGTGAGCACGTCGTAGCTCCGGTCGTCGGGGTTCCGGTGCCGGTACTGGCCGACGCCCGGCGTTCGCATGACGAGCATCACCTGGTCACCAGCGGCGACGACCTCCTCGACCTCGGCCTTCAGCCCCAGGCCGGCCTGCCGCCGCAGCGCCTTCTCCAGCTCCTCCCGGCCATGACAGACCTGCGGCTGCGGATCCTCCAGGCCCGGATCGAGATAGGTCCACTCCAGGTCCGGGTCCACGAACTCCATCATTCGCGCGACGTCGCCCCGGTCGTAGGCGAGGAAGGCTTCGCGCACGATCCACTCGTTCTGGTTGCACATCTGGAGTCCCTCACTGCGATCGTGTGCCGGCGGGAGAGCAGCCGCGGACACCGGGGTGAGGACAGCCTATTCCGAATGGCCGGCCGATCCCGGTGCATTGTGAACTGGGGCAAACTGGCCTGGTGGATGCCGACGTCGTAGTCATCGGGGCCGGTGCGCTCGGCCTCAGCACCGCCCTGCACTGTGCGATAGCCGGCCGTTCGGTCGTCGTGGTGGAACGGCTGACGGCGGGCTCGCAGGCGTCAGGGCGCGCGGCGGGGCTGTTCAAGTCCGTCCAGGCCGATGAGCTGCGCACCAGGCTCGCCCGGCGGAGCATCGACAGGGCGGCCAGCTTCGCAGGCTGGGCCGGGGTCCCGCTGACGGTGGCCCGCACGGGGAGTTTCCTCGTCGCGCGGACCGCCCAGCACCGCGAGTACCTGCGCCGGGAGCTGGCCCAATCGCGGCGGTGGGGCGCCGACGTCCGCGAGACGGGCCCGTCGCAGCTGGCCGGCAGCCTCAGCTACTACCGGGCCGCCGGCGAGGAGTACGCACTTTGGTGCCCCGAGGACATCTACATCGAGGAGCCGGCCAGCCTGGTGGCAGCGTACCTGGCGGCCTGCTGGGCGCACGGGGCGGTCGTGCTGGAGAACGAGCCGGTCACCGGCATCCCGGTGACGGCCGGTGGCGTGGCTGGCGTCGAGACGATCCGCCGGACGGTCACGGCGCCGGCCGTGGTGGACGCGGCGGGCGGCTGGGTGCGGCAGGTCGCCGCGCTGGCCCGCGCCCGGGTACCGGTTGCCGCGGTCCGCCACCAGCTGCTCATCACCGCGCCGGCGCCGGAGGTGAACCCGGCCGACCCCATCACGCGGGTGGTCGACGCCGCCGTGTACCTGCGCCCGGCGCGCGGCGGGCTCATGGTCGGCGGGTTCGAGCCGGACCCACTGCCGTTCGATCCGGGCCCGGGCTCGTTCACCACTGATGACCTGCCGCTCGACCTCGGCGTGCTACGCGGCCTGGCGGCACGGGTCGCGGCCGAATCCCCAGCCGCCGCCGCTCTGGCCGCCGCCGCCCCGGTGGCCGAGCACCGCGGCGGGCTGTTCACGATGAGCCCCGACGGCCGGTTCGTGGCCGGCCCCGTGCCCGGGCGGCCCGGCCTCTGGGTGGCCAGCGGCTGTAACGGATCCGGGTTCTCCTCCTCGCTCGCCCTTGGCGAGGCGCTGGCCGCCTGGATCACCACCGGTGCCGCGCCGCCGGGCATGGCGGAGCTGGCGCCAGGCCGGTTTGGCCCGCTGCCCGCGGCCGCCCTCGTCGCCCGGGGGGTCTGGCAGTACACGCACTACTACGATCCGGCTGGTGCCCCTTAGCGCCGTGTGACAATGAGCGAGGAATGTCCCTGATCGTCCGTGGCCAGGAAAGGTGCTCCCGTGCTCTATGCCTTCGGTTTCGAGCGTGTTGGCGTGGTGGTGGGAGACCTCTACTTCGTGGACCCGAAGCCGGTCAAAGGCCAGGAGGGGGCCGAACACGGCGTCCGGCTTGAGCTGCGCACGCTCGGCCGGGGCGAGCTGAAGGGGTCGGTCTACTCCGCGCAGCCCATCGAGGTCGGCGCGCCGATCTGGCGGGTCGACCTGCTGGAATCGGTCGCCGGCCCGCCGGGCACTTTCGACCGCACCCATCACCATCCGGCGTTCACCGGCTGGAACCCCGGTCACCGGGTCTTCGTGCCGGAACTGTCCGCCGACCCGCTGGGCTGGCTGAGCGGCAAGCTGGCGGACCTGGACTCCCTGCTGGCCTCGGCTGGGCTCCCCGCCGGGACGGCCGGGCCGCACGACGCGGAGAGCCTGCGCCGCGCCGCGCCCGAGATCGTCGACGCGACCCGCAGGCTGCTCGACCGCGTGTGGTCGGGGGAGCTGGGCAACCCGCCTCCGAGCGCGCCATCTTCGGACGGGCAACGGATCCTGGTCCGCGCGGGCTGGCTCTAGCCCGCAGCCTTACCCGCCCGTAGCCCTCACCCGCCCGCACCGCCCTCCAGCATGCTGGCCAGCGCGGCGAGATCCCCCGCTCCGGGGAGCTGCCGCCGGGAGCCGGCCAGCCAGCCGGCGGTCAGCGGCCGCTGGCTGGCCACATCGACGGCAAGTTCCGGCGCCAGCCCGGCGGCCGTGAGGCAGCGCACCGCCTGGGCCTGCGGCAGCGAGTTGAACCAGCGGTAGCCCGCCCGGCTGCGAGCCGCCGGGTCAACGCCGCCTATCACCCGCACCCGGGAGAGGCCGCCGTCGGGGAAGGCGTCGATGCGGACCGATGCGACCGGGCCGGCGTGGCTGACCGCCAGATCGTGCCTCGTGTCGGGCTGCAGCCGGGTTCGCGGGAGCAGTGGCTCCCAAGCGGGGGACTCTGTGGCAGGTGGGGTCTCGTCGCCGCAGCCGTAGACCGCGACCTCGGCGGAGGCGTTGTACTTGAAGTGCGCGGTATCAGCGATCAGCCGGTGGACCCGCCCGGCGAAGGCCAGCCGGACGATCGCGTAGTCATGCCCGGAGTCACGCCGCCGCCGGGTCTCCCACCCCTCGCCCATGGACCGTGCCGTGTCCGGGCGGATGAGCAGGCTGGCGGAGTTGTAGAAGTCGTCGCTGCTGGCGACCACCGTGCCGCCATATTCCTGGCTGGCCAGGTCGATGGTCAGCAGCTCAAGGCCGCGCGGATCCGGAATCACGTGACCCAGAACCCGCAGCCTAGCCACGCCCCCGTCGGGAAAGATCGACAGCCTGATGTGCGTGAAGCGGCGCGGGTCCGTCACCGGGAAGGTGTTGTGCGCGTCCCCGCGCAGCGGCGACCGCGGCACGAGCTCGGCCCAGGAGGTGGCCGGGTCAAGCAGCTTGGCCGGGCTCGGATAGCCCTCGGCGCCGCACCCCTCCACCACGCACGCCGCGGGAAAGTTCCCGGTGAAGAAGCTGGTGTCCACGTCAACGGAGCTGACCGTGCCGGGGGCGCCGAGGCGGATCAGCGCCCAGTCGTGGCCCGGCTCCCGGCGCCGCCGGGTCTCCCAGCCGTCCACGATCTCGCCGCGGTGCCCGTACCTGCCCGGTTCGAAGGCCGCGGCGGCCGGTACGAGCAGGTTCTCCTTCTCGCCGAAGGACTCGTCGCTGGCCGCGACGACGCTGCCGCCCAGCCAGCGCGAGGCGAGGTCCACGCCAGGCGTCATCTGAGCTCCTCGCCGGCGGGCCTGCGCGCCGGACCGCTGTCCGCCGGGCCCGGGCGCAGACCGAGCGCCGCCGACAGCGGCCACGCGGTGATTCTTTTCGCGTCGGGAGCCGCGTACGTGGAGACCTTGCTCGTCCGCAGGCCAAGCCCGGCGATCGCCTCCGCCAGGCGGATCGCCGCGCCGACGCCGTCGATCACCGGGACGCCTAGCTCGGAAGTGATCGCTTCCTCCAGACCGGCCATGCCGGCGCAGCCCAGGCAGATGGCCTCGGCGTGGTCGGCCTGCACGGCCGTGCGGGCCTCGGCGACGACCGCGCGAACCGCGCCCTCGGGGTCGTGATCGACCTCGAGCGTGCTCATGCCGCTCGCGCGCACCGACGCGCACCGGTCCGAAAGCCCCGCCAGCCGAAGGCGGTCCTCGATGGCCGGCACCGAGCGCTGCAGCGTGGTCACCACGGAGTACGCCCGGGCGATCATCATCGCCACGTGTGCCGACGCCTCACAGATCTCGACGACCGGCTGCTCGATGAGTTCCTGTAGTCCGTCGCGGCCGTGCTCGCCGAACCCCGCCAGGACGACCGCGTCATAGGGCCCGTCGTAGGTGACGACCCGGTCCATGACTGCCACCGCGGACAAGTAGCTCTCGAAGTTGCAGTCGACCGCCTCGGCGCCGAAGAGCGGCGTCAGCGCGACGATCTCGGTGCCCGCTGACGCATACCGCCTGGCCGCCTCGCCGATGACCGCGGTCATCGTCTCGCTCGTGTTCACGTTGACGACAATGATCCGCATTCCCGCCATCCTTCCGGTCGGGCGCCCGCGCGCACCGTCCCTGCGTCCGTGGTAGCGGCTTGCTAGGCCGCGTCCCTGGCCAGCAGCCGCCCGCGCGGGCGGGCCAGGCCGGTCGGCTCGCCCCGCAGGATTGTGCCGCGAACGACGCCCCGCAGCGGCTGCCCCGCGTACGGCGTCACCGGGTGCCTGTGGTGCAGCAGCGCCGGGTCCACGGTGAAGCCTTCATCCGGGGCGAAGACGCAGAAGTCCGCGTCGTAGCCGGGCGCGATCCGCCCCTTGTGAGGCAGGCCGGCGAGCCGGGCCGGCCGCTCCGCCATCCAGGCTGCCACGTCGCTCAGCGAGAACCCCCTGCGGCGCGCCTGCGTCCACACGACCGGTAGCGCCAGCTGCAGGGAGGAGATGCCACCCCAGGCAGCACCGAAGTCGCCGCTGTCCAGCTTCTTCATCGCGGGCGTGCTCGGTGAATGGTCGGAGACCACCAGGTCAAGGGTCCCGTCCTCCAGGCCCCTCCAGAGCAGCTCGCGGTTTGCGGCCTCGCGGATCGGCGGTGAACACTTGAATGCGGTCGCGCCGTCGCCGATCTCCTCCGCCGCCAACGCCAGGTAGTGCGGGCACGTCTCCGCGGTCACCCGGACGCCCTCCCGGCGCGCCGAGGCGATCATCGGCATTGCGTCGGAGCTCGACACGTGCACGATGTGGGCTTGCCCTCCGGTCCTCCGGGCCGCCTCGATCACCTGAGCCACTGCCAGGTTCTCCACTCCCCGCGGGCACGACGCAAGATAATCTGCATAACGGCTGCCGGTGGCCGGACTGATCGCCGCCGCCGCTTCGGCGCTTTCGGCGTGGACCAGCAGTGGCGAGCCGAGTTCGCGCAGGACGCCGAGTGCCTCCTCCATCTGCCGGACGCTGACCGGTGGGAAGTCGTCAGCCCCGGAGTCGGCCAGGAAGCATTTGAAGCCGAGCACGCCAGCGTCCCGGAGTGCGGCGAGGCCGGCCAGGTTCCGGGGAACGACCCCGCCCCAGAAGCCGACGTCCACGTGGCAGCGCCCCTCGGCCGCGGCGCGTTTGGCCTGCAGCGCCGCCACGCTGACGGTGGCGGGGACGCTGTCCAGCGGCATATCGACCAGGGTCGTGATCCCGCCGGCGGCGGCCGCCCGCGTCGCGGTGGCGAAGCCCTCCCAGTCGGTGTTGCCCGGCTCGCACACGTGCACGTGGGAGTCGACCAGGCCGGGCAGCAGGACGACATCGGGACCGAGGTCCAGCAGCTGCGGAGCTGAGGCCAGGCTCCCCAGGGGCTCGACCGCGGCGATCCGCCCGCCGGCCACGCCGATGCTGCGGGCCGTCTCGTGCCCCGCGCAGACGGCGCGGGAGGCGTTGATGACCAGGTCGTAGGCGTCCGCCACTCAAGGGCCGCCCGCGTCGCCGACGGTCGCCGTGCGCGCCGCCGGGACCTCCTCGATCCGGGAGTAGCCGAGCAGCGTCTTGGCGCGGGCGCTTCGCGCCACCACCGCGACGGCGAGGAGGTACACCACCGCCCCGGTCAGCCACGCCTGCAGGGCCGGGAAGCCGATGTAGGTGTGCCCGAACCCCGCCGTGCCAGGGACCAGGCCGCCCGTGAGCGCGCCCACCGCCGTTCCGGACAGCAACGCGAGGATGCCCGGCCAGTTGGCGATGGCAAGCTCGGACCAGCTCGCGACGCGATACAGGGGCCGGTGCAGCCCGAACAGCCGGGGCACCACGAACACGTCCATCGCCATGATCGTGCTGGCCACCGGCACGGTGACCGCGCCGATGCCGGTGACGATGTTAAACGTCTTGGTGAGGCTCGGCAGGATGTAGGTGAGGCCCGCCGCGGCCAGGCCGAGCCCCAGGACCGTGTACTGCCGCCGCCAGCGCGGGATGCGGGAGAGCAGGTTCTGCGCGCCGTTGATCGCGATGTAAAGGTTTCCGTCCTGGACCGCCCACTGATTGACGAGCAGCACCACCATCATCAGCCCGGCCAGCCCGAAGAGGGTGAAGGTCGCGAAGTACTTGATGCTCGCCGTGAAATTTGACTCGTTCGACAGCGCCGCGATCAGGTAACCCATGATCGGGAAGAGGAACGCGCCGAGGAAATAAGGAATGACGATCGTGGGCACGTTCCACCACGACGCCCGCCCGGGTTTGGAGTAGCGGAAGATGTCCGGCTCGTTGCCCCACGTCGACAGGCCGACCATGGCGCCCACGACGACGAAGAACGACGTCGGCGTCGACGTGTGCGGGACAGCGGCGAGCGTGTGCCCCGAGGTCGACGTGAACGCCTTGATCGTCGCGTAAATGCCCCACAGGATCACGACCGGCACCGCGACGTACTGCGCGAAGCGCTGCAGGCCGGTAAAGCCGAAGTAGTTGTTGAATATCATCACGAACGCCAGCAGGGCGGTGATCGTCGCCAGGGCCGGCAGCGTGCCGATGAGCGCCTGGCCGAGCGAGATCACAAACAGGACGGTGAACAGGTAGAAGCCCATTCCGTCGATGACGAGCAGCAGCGAGACGATCGCGCTGCCCACAGTCCCGAAGATGCCGCGCGTGGTGACCGCGTGCGTCTGGCCGACCACCGCCCCGACGTTCGCCGAGCCGATGCAGTAGACGGTCATAGTCGTTGCGGCGATGGCCATGGCGATGATCAGGCGGGCGAGGGAGAGCCCTTCGAAGCGGGCGCTGTAGCCGACCAGCACCGCGCCGAACACCAGTTGCATAGAGCCGAACGTCAGGAGCATCCGGAAGTTCGACCGCCGTGCGCTGCCCGGCACCACGGTCTCGGTGTAATCGGCAACGACGGACTGCTCGGTGCTGCCGGTCGTGGATATGGCGCCTGCGTTGTATGCCGGAGTCGCACCTTCGGGTCCGCTCATGCCGCCTCCACCTCAGCGACCTGAGGGGCGCACGGCTGGCCCGCGGCCCCTGCTCGGGATACAAGAGGTCCGGCGTCTCGGACGACCCGGCAGCAGACCTGGCGAAACGCTATAGCGGAGGACGCGCGCTGGTCAAGATTCCGCGGCTGGCCGCTCAGCCGCGCGCTAGATGCCAGCGGGGAAGCTGGCCTCGATCGCGGCGACGAGCGCCGGGTCGTCGGGCTCGGTCAGCGGGCGGAACCGGCTGATGACCGAGCCGTCCGGTGCGACCAGGAACTTCTCAAAGTTCCACTGGATGTCGCCGGCCTGGCCTTCGGCGTCGGGCACGGCGGTGAGCTCGGCGTACAGCGGGTGCCGCCCGGGCCCATTGACCTCGATCTTCTCGAACATCGGGAAGCTGACCCTGTAGTTCTCCGAACAGAACTCACCGATCTCCTCGGCGGTGCCGGGCTCCTGCGCACCGAACTGGTTGCAGGGGAACCCGAGGACGGCGAAGCCGCGCTCGGCGTACCGCTCGTGCAACTGCTGCAGGCCCGCGTACTGCGGCGTCAGCCCGCATTGCGACGCTACGTTAACCACGAGCAGGGTCTTGCCCGCCAGGTCCCCCAGCGACGCGCGCTGGCCATCCAGGGTCTTCACGGCGATGTCATGCACGGTCACGGCGGACTGCCCCTCGGGGTTGGGCGAAAAGGACAATGGCGGCAACACCATTGCACCCCGCCGTTATGCCCGGGTGGTCCCTAGTGACCCTGCGGGCGCTCCCAGTCCGGCAGCGTGGTGGGCTGCCATTCCTCGCCCACCGTCGGCGAGTCGGCGCGCCAGGGGCCAAGCTCGGGCTGCGGGAACTTGGCGTGCTTGCGCTTGAGCCAGATGCCGTAGGAGTTGCCCTCGCGCAGGTGGGTGATGAGCACCTTCCGCGCGTAGGTGTCCTCTTCGCCCTCGGGGATCTCGAAGTGGATCTTGAGGAACGCGTTGGTGTACCGGTCGAAGACGGCAGGCACGCCGTCCTCGTACATCAGGTGGATGTCCTCCAGCCAGTTGATGTCCGCGCCCGGCGTGGCGGCGACCAGGTCGACGTCCTCCACGAGGGAGCGGTCGAACTGGTAGGGGAACGTCCGCCCGGTCAGTTCCTCGGTGTCGATGCCTATCTTCGTGGTCAGATGCCGGCCACCCTCGGCGGCGGGGCCCTCCGCTGGCCCCCCCTGCGTCAGGTCCGTGCCCGGGAGCTCGTCAGACATGGGATCCCCCGTTCCCGTCGCCGAGGATCCGCTTCTCCAGCAGCGCCTTGATCTCGGCGAGCGTGCGCTCCTCGGTCAGGCCCGGGATGTAGGTGGTACCGGCCAGCGGCACCCGGGCCATGGCGGCGGCCTCGACGGTCAGCGCGCACAGGTCCTCCGGCTCCAGGCTGTGCACGTCGGTCTTGCCGCAGGCCCGCGCCAGCATCTGGGTTTCGAGCGTGAGCGTGTGCAGGAAGTTGTACACCCGCTCGGCGGCCTCATCGACCTTGAGCCGCTTGCGCAGCTGCGGGTCCTGCGTGGTGATGCCGACCGGGCACCGGCCGGTGTGGCAGTGGTAGCACCGGCCGGCCGGGACCCCCACGGTGCCCTCGTAGTCGGTGACGCCGGGGATCTCCTTGTTGCAGTTCAGCGCCATGAGCGCGGAGTGGCCGATCGCGACCGCCTTCGCGCCGAGGGCCAGGCACTTGGCCACGTCCGCGCCGTTCCGAATGCCCCCGGCGACGACCAGGTCGATCTCGTCGACCAGGCCGACGTCCTCAAGCGCGCGCCTGGCCTCGGGGATCGCGGCCATGAGCGGGATCCCGGTCTCCTCGGCGGCGACGTGCGGCCCGGCGCCCGTGCCGCCCTCCGCGCCGTCCAGGTAGATGATGTCCGGCCCGCACTTGGCCGCCATCCGCACGTCGTCGTAGACGCGGGCCGCGCCGAGCTTCAGCTGGATCGGGACCTGGTAGTCGGTCGCCTCGCGGACCTCCTGGACCTTCAGCGACAGGTCATCCGGGCCCAGCCAGTCCGGGTGCCGGGCCGGGCTGCGCTGGTCGATCCCGGCCGGCAGCGAGCGCATCTCGGCAACCTGCTCGGTGACCTTCTGCCCCATCAGGTGGCCGCCGAGCCCGACCTTGCATCCCTGCCCGATGAAGAACTCCACGCCGTCGGCGAGCATGAGGTGGTGCGGGTTGAACCCGTAGCGGCTCTGGATGATCTGGTAGTACCACTTGGTGGACAGGTCACGCTCGGGCGGGATCATGCCGCCCTCGCCCGAGCAGGTGGCGGTGCCCGCCATCGAGGCGCCCTTGGCGAGCGCCATCTTGGCCTCCAGCGACAGCGCGCCGAAGCTCATCCCGGTGATGTAGACGGGAATGTCGAGCTCCAGCGGGTGCTTGGCGAAGCGCGCGCCGAGGACCGTCTTGGTCTGGCATTTCTCCCGGTAGCCCTCGATGACGAACCTGGTCAGCGTGCCCGGCAGGAACATCAGCGCGTCCCAGTGCGGCATTGGCTTGAACATCGAGAAGCCGCGCATGCGGTAGCGGCCAAGTTCGGCCTTCACGTGGATGTCGTTGATGACCTCCGGCGTGAAGATGCTGCTGTGCCCGAGTACGGCCTTGCCGCCGTCTTCAATCGTGCTCACGTGATTATTCGCCCCTCATGCTTGCTAGAGGACGAGCTTGCGTTCGGCCGGCTCGAGGTTGTCGTAGTTCCAGAGCTTGCGCCCGCACACGAACTTGCGGAAGGCACCGGGTGGCTCGATGCCGTAGATGCGCAGCTTCCTGGCCAGGAACTCGTCGTCGTCAGCCGTCAGCCCGGCCTCGACGCAGTCCACGCCGAGTGAGGTGATCTTGCCGCCGACATAGAGCGCCCCGTCGTACATGGAGTCGCCGAGACCGCCGCCGACGTTGCCGCAGATGATCTGGCGCCCCCGCTGCAGCATGAAGCCGGTCATCATGCCCGCGTTGCCGCCCACGATGATCGTGCCGCCCTTCTGGTCGATGCCGGAGCGGGCGCCGACGTCGCCGCGGACCACCAGGTCGCCGCCGCGCAGCGCGGCGCCGGTCAGCGAGCCCGAGTTCTTGTCCACGAGGACGACGCCGGACATCATGTTCTCGGCCACCGACCAGCCGACCCGGCCCCTGATGTGGATCTCGGGCCCGTCGATCAGCCCGCAGCCGAAGTAGCCGAGGCTGCCCTCGATGGTGAGCCGGCAGCGGGCCAGGATGCCCACCGCGATGGAGTGCTTGGCGCCCGGGTTGCGCACGGTCACGTCAGTGACGCCCTCGTCGTAGATGAGGCGGCGCAGTTCCAGGTTGATCTGGCGGGTGCTCAGCGCGGCCGCATCGAAGACTGCCCTGCTGCCGCTCTCGCCGGTCTCGATCGTGGCGATCTTGGGTGCCTGCGCGGCGGGCTCGGCCAGGCCGCGGGCGTCATAACTGATCTTCACCGGTGCCACACCAGCACTTCGCGCTCGTAGGGGTCGTAGGTATCGATCTCGCGCCCGATCACGGTGCGGATGGCGACCTCCTCGGACGCGAGCGCGACCAGTTCCGGGGACTCGTAAAGGACAAGGGGCTTGGCGGCCATCTCGTCTTTGGCCGCCCCCAGCGAGTCGGCCGTCACGACCAAATAGGTGAAGACGCCGTCGAGCTCATCCAGGCTCTGTTTCATCGCGGTCTCCAGGGACAGCCCGCCGTCCATCTTCTGGGCCAGGTAGACCGCGATGATCTCCGAGTCGCACTCGGACTGGAAGCGGTGGCCGCTGCGCTCCAGCCGGCGGCGCCACATGTGGTAGTTCGTGAGCTGCCCGTTGTGCACCACGGCGATATCGGAGAACGGGTAGGCCCAGTACGGGTGCGCGCCGGAGATGTCCACGTCGGACTCCGTGGCCATGCGGACGTGGCCGATCGCGTGCGTCCCGGTGAACCCGCGAAGCCGGTAGCGCTCGGCCACGCTCTCCGCGTCGTTGAGGTCCTTGATGATCTCCAGCGAGTGGCCCAGCGACAGCACCTCGCACCCGGGCACGTCCTCGATGTAATCGGCTAGCGGCTTGAGCTCGCCGCTGTACCGGAACGTGACCCGGTAGGCGTACTCCTGCTCGCCCTGGATCACGTCGACCATGGCGCCGATCTTGGCTAGGCGGTGCTCGACCTCGTTGCGGTGCCGCTCCAGGCGCTCGCTCCAGCCGAAGTCACGCGCCTCGTTCGGGTCGGCCAGCTTGATCCGCATGACGAGCAGGTCGTTCGGCGGGCCGTAGAGGGCGAAGCCGCTGGAGTCGGGCCCACGGTGCTTCATCGACTGAAGCATCGTGGTCATCTCGGTGCCGATGTCACCAGTGCCGTCGCGGTGGATGATGCCTGCGATGCCGCACATGTTGCCAACTCCTCTCGGCCGCTACGG
>Ga0070698_100005287_pt1 | contig 14127 bp, 35 predicted proteins | sample KBSK1502metaG_FD_65477 | JGI IMG/M metagenome (GOLD analysis project Ga0070698, IMG submission 65477) | Corn, switchgrass and miscanthus rhizosphere microbial communities from Kellogg Biological Station, Michigan, USA - KBS K1-50-2 metaG | ecosystem: Host-associated > Plants > Roots >...
TCCGCAAGGCGAGCGACGCCGGCCTGGTGGTCGAGATGCACGCCGAGGGACTGTGCGCCTCGGGCTGCACCTGGGTACTAGCCTCGGGCACGCCCGGCCGCCGATACATTACCAAGTCGACGCTCTTCCTGGTTCACCCGGTCCATATGAACGGCTCGTGCGTGTCGTACACCGACAAGCCGAAGACCGAGGACGAGAAGCTCCTGAACGCCCTGCTCCACCTGCTGCGCGACGCCTACGTCCGGTACACCGGCCACACTCAGGCCGAGGCCGAGGACTGGCTCTCATGCGGGCAGGAGCGCGCGGGCGGTGGCGAGCTGGCCGTCAACCTCGGGATGGCGGACAAGGTCGAGGATTAGGTTACAGGCCAATCTTATGCGACACGCGGAAGGGGTCTCGAAGTCGGGCTGCAAACCCGCGCCATGATTAGGTGCGCCAGAGAAGGCCTGTAAGCCGGGTTAAGATCGCGGTCGCAGAAAAGCAAGAAGGGACGCAGAGATGCGTCCCTTTTGTTATGTGCCGCAGCGCGTGGTCCGTAACCTTACCGCACGATGATCTTCTTCAGTGCCTTCAGCATCTTGTTCAGCGAGCCCGTGTAGTTCATGCAGCGGCTGTTCTCGCAGGAGTAGATCGGTGCCAGCACAGGCCGGTCGCCGAAGTCGTCACGAAAGAACAACCCCTCGTGCTCGGTGCGCTCCATCGGTCGGCCGCAGACTCGGCAGTTCATAGCTTCTTCGCCAGGATGGCCTCGAGGCCGAACAGCCTGTGGATCTCAGTCACGAGGGCGCGCCACTTCTCGGTCGGGATCGTGACGACAGGTCCGTCCAGACCGGAACGGACATCCTCGACCGCGAGGAAGGCGCTGCGAAGTTTCGCCATCGCCTTCAGTCGTTCGTCGCTCATTGCTCCACCACCTTGTACCCTCGAGCTTCCATGCAGCGAGTGTACATCTGGCGCGCCTTCTTCTCGGCCTCCGACCGCGCGAGCCACAGCAGGGCACCGGACGCGCCGTAGGACTGCTGCGAGTCCCGCTGGCACTCGTAGTCGTCGCGCTTCCAGCTGCTCATGTCCGCCTTGTGGGAGCTGAGTGTCGGCGAGCTGCAGCCGACCAGCAGCAGAAGGCCGGCGAGTGCCGCCCTACCCACGAGCCACCATGACGGCGGCGAACGCCTGCGCGTCGGACACCTTCGTGTAGACCAGCGTCGACTGGATCGAGCCGTGGCCCAGCAGCCGCTGGATCACGCGGATGTCGGTGCCTCTGGCGAGCAGATCACTGGCGTAGGTGTGGCGGAAGCGGTGCGGGATGCAATCGCTTACGCCGGCCTCCTGGCCCCACGCGGCGGTCATCCGCTCGACCGTCTTGCGACGGTACGGCCGGCCGTTCGTCTGGCGCATCAGATACTCGTAGCCCTTGCCGGGGTACACGCGCAGCCAGTCGCCGAGGATCTCGGCCAGCTCCTTCACCACGGGCACGATGTGCTCCCGGTTGCCCTTGCCGATGGTGCGGATGGTGCCGTAGATCTCGACGCGCTTCCCGTCCACGTTGATCTCTTGAACCCCGAGGTTGACGTTGGAGATCAGGATCTCACAGATCGGCGTCACGCGGAGGCCGGTGTAGTAGAGCAGCGCGCGGAAGACCTTCTCCGCGCCAGTGAGCGACAGGCCCATCAGGCGCGCGGACTCGTCGCGGGTGTATGGCTTCGGGATCGCGTCCGGCCGCTTGAACTTGAACATCGGGTTGCCGGCGATGGGGTTCTTCGCCCACAGCCCCTTCCTCACACCCCACTCGGCGAGCTGGGAGACGGACGCGCGCTTGCGGTGGAGCGTCGACATCCTCTGGCCCTGCGAGGACAACGCCTGGAAGTACGTCGTCACCAGGGACTCGTTGAACGCAAGCACCGAGTCGGGCCGAGCCATCGACGCGAGGTGGTGCAGATCCGACGCGTAGCCGTCGCGCGTCTGCTTCGCCTTGCTGGGCTCCAGCTCCTTGATGAACTCGCCGACCGCCCTCGAGAGCTTCATGCGCCACCTCGCCGTACGGGGCTGCGCTTCAGGTCTCATAAGGCTAGTCCTCTACGACCAGTCTGTCAACACCATTCGCGAGCCGGAGCGCCTGCTCCGCAATCCCCTGTTCTGACAGGGGTTCGCTGACGCAGACAGCCAGGTACTTCGGCGGATCGCAGGGCGGCAGCTCCTCGAAGCAGTACGACCAGCCGTTGCAGAGGCCGTTGTGCCGCAAGCAACGCGCGCCGGAGCCGGGCAGGTAGACGATCACCGGCCGGAGAGCATCGCGCGCAGCACCTGGCGGTACTGCTTCAGCGTCATCGCCTTAGCGATGGCATCATTGTGGATGAATGTCGACAGCGCGCACAGTTTCTGGAAGTCCGCAGTCATCTCGTACGGCTGTCGGATGTCGACCACCGGACGAGGAATGGCGCCCCCGGCGGGACTCGAACCCGCGCTCTCGGCCGTGACAGGGCCGCGAGGACTCCGCTCCTCCACGGGGGCAGGCTGCTCTTCACGCTGGTCGGGGTAACCGGCGTCGACACCACGACCGACACGGCTCGCGCGCGGGCCAGGCACCTCGTCGGGCAGCAGCGTGCGCTGGCGGCCGGCCAGCAGCGTCCGCTTCTCGGCCTCGAGCCTGGCGATCTCATCGGCCGGCAGATCGAGCTTCGGGCGCGGCGCGTCCAGGTCTTCGTCGTCACCGAGGATGCGGTTGTCGTCCATGAGGCTCATGTCTCCCTCGTTCGTGTCGGTGCGTCTTCGGGCTGCTAGTGTGGCCCGCCTCCTCTACGCAGAGGGGGCACTCGGTTCCGTAGTCGCTGTCGTCATCGAACACTGGCTCACCGGTCGGCCATCAGCTCGGGGTCGAGTTTCGGGATGAAGATCGGCGGCATCTGCGCGATGCTCACTTTCACTTCGGCCTCGATCTCGGTCTGCAGCAGGGCGAGCGCCCGCCACGCCATCTTGGCCGAGTGCCGGGCGCCGTCGTTGTCCCGCTTCCCTCGCTCGATCAGGTGCCGGCCGATGCAGTCGGCGTGATCGGTCGACTTCTCTTTCGCCCAGTGCAGCGGCTGGCCGGGGTTGTGCTGGTCATTGCCGATACGCGAGACCTCGGCGACAGCGGCGATGGCGTCGGGGAAGTAGTCGAGCACGCCAGTGGTGATCGGTAGAGACTTGCGCGCCTTCGGATCGGTGGGCAGAGTCATCACGCCACCTCCCGCCGGCCGTGCGTCAGCGTAATGAAGCGTTTCTCGTTCGGCAGGTACTCCTGCCAAGTCTTGGCCCACGGGCCTCGGAACGAGAGCACCCAGGTATCACCGACGCTGATGACCTTGTGGAACATCGTGCGCGGTGTCTTCACCGGGGTGAAGCTCGGACGGTAGAAGTTCGCTCGGTTGGCGCGCAACGGTATCTCGATCAGCTCGCCGCGCAATACCCACGAGATGGCATTGAACGCGTGACTGTGGTACGCGTCACGCGAGCCATCGGCGAAGTGCAACAACACGACGGAGAATAGGCGCTTGATCTCGACGAGGAAGTAGCCGGTCACTCGCGACTCGGGGCCGCCGTCCTTGAGGCGCCGGAACAGCTTCATGCTGCCATCTCCTTTTCGACGATGGTGAGGAAGTCGCCCACGGTCTTGACGCGGGTGACGAACGGGTACTCGCCCTGGTTGTACGGGCGGTCGAGGATGAAGCTGCTGCCGGCCTTCGCGAGGAGCGCCACGTCGCGGGCGTTATCCCAGTTGTCGTCGATGACGTGCGTCGCGCGGATCGCATGGGCCACCGCGCCCTTGTGCGGCGAGCGGATCACGGCCGGATGGGCAATCCTCTGGTCTTCGAGCCAGATGGTGCTGACACGATGGGCGTCCTTGCCTACGCGCGCCGTGACGAAGTAGACGTCGGCGCCGTCGTCGCGGATCTCCTTGATCCAGTCGAAGATCGTCCGCGATACCAGCGGCGGGACGTAGTACCAGAAGAGCGGGTCGGCCTTGATGCTCTCCCACACCTCCGACACCTTGTCCGCCGGCACGTCGCCGTACGCGTCCCAGGTGAGCTGTTCGGCGTTGGTGCTGACCTTGTCGGTGAAGCCCATCCGCTTTGCCCGGCGCGTGAACGCAGCCATGAAGTCGGCGAGCACGCCGTCGAGGTCGAACTGGACTACAGGCTTCACTACACCCCTCCTCGGCGCGGCGTCCGCTGCCCGATGTACTCTCTCGGGTTCGGCATCGTCGTCGCCAGCGACACCAGGTTGTGCTCCTGCTCCTTCTGCTCGCGCAGCTGCTGCTCGTGCTCGAGCTGGGCCTCGATCAGTAGCGCGATGTACTGCTCGCGCGAGATCTGGCTGTGGTACTTCGACAGCCCCCACTCCTTGGTGACGCGCTTCGCCACGTCCTTCCGCAGGCCGACGGTCTCGACCTCGACCATCTGCACCGGGGCCGGCGGCGGCAGCTCTCCACCCTGAAGTGCTCGCTGTGCGCGCCGGGCGCGCCGCATGCTGGAGGTCGCCATCAGTCGTTCTCCCGTATCGCGTGGACGTATTTGTCCAGGTAGTCGTGCCGTAGCTTGTAGTCCGCCGACGACCGCCACTTCTCGCACCGCTGGCCGCGCTGCGCCTCGCCGTGGATGATCCGGCCGTCGTACTCCACGGCCAGGTACGCCGGCAGCAGGGGCTTGTAGCCCTTGTCTTCGGCGTAGCCAGTGCGGGAGTCGTACGCGGTGCCACAGACGTACTGGTGCCGCATCCGAGTCTCGACCGAGTAGACGCCGCGCGAGTGCGAGCCGCCGACGAACTGAATCGGCGACGGCGTCAGATCCTCGGCGATGTGCGAGTGCGCGGTGTAGATGGAGTCGGCGAAGATGTGCCCGCCGAACGACTCAGCCGCCGAGATCTTCGCGCGCAGCGACGTGCCGCTGTCGGTCCCGTGGTGGAAGTACGCCGTGTACGGCGTGCGATTCACCAGGAAGTGGGCGAAGGTGCCGACCCCCATGTACGGGACGCCGAGCCGGGCCATCAGGTTCTTGTCGAACGAGAGGCCGGTCTCTTTGTAGACCCGGCGCCCGTGGTTGCCGCGCACGCCGAAGAGCGCCTTGTCCTTGATCGGCGTGAGCAGGTCGATCAGCATCTCCATCTGGCCCTGCGGCGAGAGGAGCTGCCCGTAGATGTCGCCCTTCGAGTGCTTCGTGGCGCACTCGCCGCCGTCGCCGAGGTACACCCAGCGGGCGTCAGGGTCGTCCGCGATCCGGCGCAGGTGCTCCCGCAGGAACTTCACGTCGCACTGCGGGGCGCCGACGTGGATGCAGACGAGGGGATAGAGACGGAGTCGGTGGAACTTGAAGGTCGGTACGTTGTTCACGAGGCTCGCTTGCCTTTCTCGATCTTGTGGAGTGCGATCCAGTGCATGCCGAGCGAGCCGGTCATCGTGCCGGCCGTGTAGACCACGGCTGCGATGACGCCACCGATCAGATCCGCGTCGCGGATTACCTGTACGAAGGTGCCGATCAGGATGAACTGACTCCCGAACCAGATCCCGTTCGAGAGCACCGCTGCCCAGGCGTGGTAGCCCAGGCTGTTGCTGTTACGTGCTCTGCTGACCAGCGTGAAGCTGGCGTTCTGTGCGACTAGAAGGAGAAACCAGAGAACCCAGATCATGCGAGCACCCGACGACGCGCGGGCCGCTGTGCGGTGATGACGACGAAGCTGATCGCGCCGCCACCGTGGTACGGCTTGAACTCGACGGTCTTGATCTCGGCCTTACGCGGCAGGCCCAGCAGCTTCTTCAGCTCCCAGTCGTGCAGCTCGTAGCGGATGGTAGGCACCTCGATCATCAGTTCCCCCTTGTCCGCCGGCCGTACTCTGCGATCAGCAGGGCCTCGGCTCGGCCGTCGTGCTTCTTCAGGTGGAGTTCTGCCTTCGGGAAGAGGGCCTGCGCCTTGAAGCGCGAGGCATCCTTGTCCTTGCCCTGGCCGTCGAGCATCAGCTTCTTCCACCGCTGCGGCGTGACGCGCTCGAACGGGAGGCCGAGGCCGGCGAGCAGGCCCTCCCAGAGTCCTAGCCCGTAGCCCATCGAGAACATCGAACGCACGCCCTGGCCGGGCATCGCGTGGACGTTCTCGATCAGAACGAGAAGATCGCCGGCCACGCCACGGTACGGGCTTAAGATCTCAGCCATCCGGCTGATGGCGTACACGCGCTTCTTGCTGCCATCACTGCCGGCGACGGTCATCGTAGGCGTGTCGTACACGGCCGGCCCGAACGCGCCGCCGACTGCAGCCACCGCGCCGTCGAGGCCGGGGTCGATGCCGAGGTAGATCACGCGGCGGCCTTTTTGCGCGGCAGCAGCACGCCAGAGGTGCGGTGGAACGGACAAGGGTCGGTTCTCCGCAGCCGCTCGCCCGAATGTTCGCGTTGCCACTCGACTGCGTTGATGCGGCAACCGAGTGTAGAGCAGTAAAGCAGTTCTTCGTGAAGACGCACGGCTACATAGTCCTCGTCCACACGTTTCGACTCCATCACGTACCCGTCCTTGTCCATTAGACGAATACGAACCGAGGCGCTGAGACCGCTGATGCTATCCCCGGAATAGGGAGCCTTACCGCCGGCTTCGCGCACCGCCTGGTGGGGCGCGAAGATCAACACGCCCATGCCGCTCCTAGCGGTACTAATTAGCTGGTCGTACTGTTGTTGCTGTGCCGTAGTGAACTTCTGCTTTTCACCGCGCAGCGCACGCGAGACATCGGTGTCTCGTACGGGACGCCATCCTTTTTTCGGGAACTCGATTTCCTGAAAAGCCATCGCAATCTCCTCAGCCTTGAAGTGCTCGCCGCCCTCGCGCGATCACCGAGCTGCGTGGAAACGCCGGCTCAGAGTGACAAGGCAGGACGCGAGAGCGACGAACCTAGAACGGCTGCTCGGTGTTCCGTTCCTGCTCGACCGGCGCGGCCGAGAAGGAGCGACCCGGCGTCTCGGAGAACGTGTAGCGGGAGCCGTCGTAGTACAGCCAGAAGCTGCCCTGCCTGGCGTTACGCGCCTTCGAGACCATCACATGCACCTGCGCCTGGAACTGCTCGCGGTGCAGCAGCACGATGACGTCGGCCTGGTACTCGAGGTCGCCGGACTCCTTCAGGTCGGTGTTCTTCGGCGGCGGGTTGTTCTGACGCCGCGCGAGCGACGAGATGGCGATCACCGGAACGTGCAGCTTCTTCGTGATCTCACGCAGGATCGCGCTCGATTCCTTGATCTCGATGCGGGGCTGGTCTTTGCGACCGACGACAGCCTTCATTTCCTGCAGGTAGTCGACGAGCACGAGGTCGTACGGCTCGCCGTCCTTAGCAGCCTGGTCGACGTGCGCGTAGATCTGGTCGGCGCGGTTCAGGCCCGACTCGATCACGAGCGGCAGCGTGGCGAGGTCTCGAACGGCGGCCTCGAACTTCGCCAACTTCTCGCCGTGCAGGCCACCAGCTCGTATCTCGCCGGCATCGAGCCCCGAGTGCCGCACCACCAGGCGATCCGCGACGGCCTCGGCCGCCATCTCGAGAGAGCAGAAGAGCACTCGATGTCCGCGCGCTGCCGTCAGGTCCGCGATCTCGAGGGCCATCGCCGTCTTACCGACGGACTCGCGTGCGGCCAGCAGCAGGTACTCGTCGCGCGCCAGGCCACCGAACAGACACTTGTTCAGCGTGCTGTACGGCAGCGAGACGAAGTCCGTCGGCGTCTGGATCGTCTTCGCTCGGGTCGCCAGGAGGCTACCCACGAGCTGGCCGGTGCTCTTGCTGACGACCTCGGCGCGCAGAGCGTCAGGATCGAGGGCCGGAGCCAGCTTCTGGTGCGCGGCCCGGCGCGCGATGCTCGCGCAGATAGTCTCGACCTCGCGCGACGGCAGCGGCGGCTTGCAGCGCTCGCCCCACATGTGCATCGTGACGCGGGCAAGATCGTCCGGCAGCGCCTTGAACAGGTAGCCGGCCAGCTTCGCGCCGTCCTGATTGCGCTGGCCCTCGGGGCTGCCCTTGTACAGCAGCTCGGCCACCCAGGTCGGGTGCTCGGCCTCGGGCGCGAACAGGCCGGCGGCCTGCTCCTCTCCGCGACGACCCAGCACGCCGAGCAGAGCTTCCGGGGCCGCCGGGATCGGCGTAACGAACGGCTTGACCCACCTGTACTGGAAGCCGGAGGCGTGGACGCTCGGCGCGACCACGATGTAGCCGATACCCCGGATGTCGATCTGCCATCCGTCGCCCTTCATCCAGCCGACGGAGTCGCGCACCGGCTTCGGCACTGAGAGCAGGACGTGGTAACCCTTGCCCGTTTTCTGCACGGGCGCGGTCGGCGGAAGCTGCACGCCCTTCTCTTGCAGGGCGGCGTATGCCTTCTTCAGGTCGCCGTCGATGTCGATGGCGACGTGGCCCGTGTTGCCCATCACGAGCGCCACGTTCGAGTCGGGCCACATCTCGCACCACTCCTCGATCTCCTCGTTCGAGGGCAGGCGATCCTGGTACTCCTGCCACTTCACGAGGGGAGTTTTGTCCCGCGCCACCGGGATCGTGGCGAACCCGGCAGCGCGGTAGCCGTTGTGAGCGCCGGCCAGCTCCTGATTCACGCGCCGGTGTCCTTCTCGATCTTCGTGATGTAGACGCCGCCCACGTCCAGGGCCTCCACGATTGCATCCTCAGCAGCGTCGATGGCGTCCCAGATGCTCTTCTTGGGCTCGGGATAGTCGAACTCGACGGAGATGCGGCCTCTGAGCTTGTCCATCAGAACGGAAGATCCTCGTCGCCCTTGCCGACCGAGCCGGCGCCGCCGGTCGCGGCCGGCGTAGTGGCGTCCTGCTTCTTCTCGCGCCGCACGTAGTCGGTGATGGCGAGCTTCTGCGTGCCCTTCAGGAGCGGCATCACGCTGTTGATGTTCGCGAACGTGCCGCCGGTCTTGCCCGGCGCGTGGACGATGCCGAGCATCGCGTTCGCCCCGATCAGCAGCATCAGGTCGAACTTCGACATCTCGTCGTCCTTGAACTGCTTCCCACGCCAGGCCTCGAGGAACTTTCGCAGCGAAGCCTTCTCATGCGACGAGAACGTGAAGCGCTGCGAGACCTGGAGGGGCTTCCCGTCCTTGCCGAGCTGGTCGACCTGGAACACGATCTGGATCTTGTGCGTCGGCTTCCCCTCGAAGCCAGGCACCATCCCCAGGTCGATGATGTCGGCGCAGACGCCCTGCGCGACGCCCTCTTCGGGGATCTCGTACTGAGCGGCCTGCGGTGCGAACAAACCCATCAGACTTTCTCCTTCTGGGCGGCCTTCTTGGCGGCCCTCACATCGGCGCGGTGCGCCTTGAGATGTGCCTTCTGTTGCTGCTTCAGCTCGTCCTTGAAGTGCTCGCGCTTCGCTTCCTGCTGCGCGAGGAACTCCGACTCGCCGGCACGACCGCGACCGGGCGCCGTCCAGACGAGCGGGCCACCAGTAGGTGGCGTCCAGTCTTCGATGTCGCGCGCTGTCAACCAGTAGCCGTAAGCAATCGCGCAGCGTTGCGGATGCGCCTCACGCACGAGCGCGTCGCAGTCGGTGATGAACTGCCAGAGCTTCCAGGCCCGCTCGATCCAGACATTCAACGCAGCCTTCGCTTCACGTAGCTGCTCCTGCTTGTCGAGCGCGGCCTTGATGCGGTCCCAGGCCGCCCACATGTCGGCTTCCCACTCGTCGAGAGGCTGGAGAGGACGACGTTTCACTGGCTCAGCTCGCGAAGACGTTCCAGCAGCCAGTGGTGATACGACCCGATGCGGGCGCGAAGGTGGCTGTAGTGCCAGCCGCCGCAGCAGGGCAGGAAGTACTCCTGCCAGGCTAGTGCGGCGGCCCGCTCGAACGCCGCGTCGACCGCGTCCGTGTTCACGCGCCGAACCGCTTAGACGCGAAACAGATCTCGTCGACCAGCTTCTTTTGCAGCTTATCGGTGACGACGATGCCGTACTCTTGGAACGCGCGATGCACAAGGGTACCGACTAGATCGTTCGCGACCTCGGTGATTGCATCTTCGAGCCGGTAACGAATCGGGTCGCTCACTTCACCCTCTTCTTCAGCTCGCGATCCAGGTCGTAGGCCTGGCGGTACACGAGGAACAACTTCCTCGCCGTCTCTAGCTCGCCGTAGTGGTAGTGCGCGAAGTCGGGGTTGTCCTTGGCGAACCGGATCAGGTGGAAGCCGCCGAGGATCGGCTCCATCACGCGGTTCTCTTCCCAGAGGATTCCGTACGCGGCGAGCTGCAGCAGGTAGTCCTGGTAAACGCTGTTGCTCGTCTTCCAGTCACCGAGCGACAGGCTCCCGCCGATCAGCATCGAGTCGAGCGTTCCTCCGAATCTGTACTTCTCGCTGACGAGCCGCACCTCGGTCTCGACCGGCGTCAAGTTGGTCTGCTGTTTCCAGGAGATGTAGTTGTCGAACGCACGCAGGGCTCGCGTGTAGATCTCGTACGGCCACGCCGATACGGCCGGCGGCGTCTTACCTCGGATGTCGGCCTCGACCATCAGGTGCGCGAGCGTGCCGGCGTCCGCTGCCTTCTGCTTCGTGTCGCGGTAGTCGCGGCCTTCCTTGCCTTCGTTCCAGGCCCACCAGATCAGACCGCCCGATTCCTTGAAGCGGCCGATGATCGTCGTGACGGACGGGACGACCGTGCCGTCCGCGAGCGTGTAGGGAACTCGAGCCGGCGCGTGAAGAGCGCTCATTGCGGCGAACCCATCAGCCGCTTCACGGCGTAGCGAATCAGGCCGAACACGATGCCGGCTAGCGCGCCAACAGCGAACGCGAGCGAGACCTGAACACAGGCGTGCAGGAACTCACTCATCGCGGGCCACCCGAATCTCGATGAACGTGCCGCGCTTGTCTTCGCCCTTACGGATGTCGGCGGCGATGCTGGACAGCACGTCGGCCACGCGCTGCAGCTCGGTGGGGCTCAGGTTCACGTCCTGCAGGATCATGGCGCCCGCGTACTTAGTGCTCAGGTCCATCACTTCACCTTCGGCGGAAACGGCGTCTTGCAGATCCGGCAGCGCGTTGCCGACGCATGGTTGTGGAGATGGCCGCAGTACTCGTTCGGACAGGTCTTCATGCTTGCTGCCCCTTAGGCGCGGCGTCACCTTCGATGGTCTTCTTGAAGAGAGCCCCGCTGGCGCGGTGATAGATCACGACGCCCTCAGGCTTGTCGAATCCAGGCGCGGCCTTCGAGCCCCAGCACTGCAGGCTCAATAGCCAGCCGTCGATCAGCGTCGTCTCGAACGGGCCGGTGTAGAGCACCGGCACGACGTGGCAGCACTTGGGCCGCACGTCGTCCGTCCAGCGCGACGTGTTGAAAAGCGAGAACCGCTTCTCGTCGAGCCCGTAGCCGCGCTGGATGCCGCGACCCCACCACTCGCCGTAGTGGTAGCCGGGGCCGAGGCCTTCGCGTAGCTCGCGCTCGTGCTCCGCGACCCAGGTAGCGAACCCGAAATTGTCCTGGCTCTTCACGGGCGACAGCCAGCGAGAGCGCGAGCCGGCGAGGACGATGTCGCTCTGATCGTCCACGTACACGACGGCGTTGGTGCCGTCGATCTTCTCGGTTACGACGATGTCGCGCGAGAGCCGAGCGATCTTCGGGAACACCTGGAACTCGGCGACCGGCGTGAGCGTGCAGTTCTCGCAGGTGTGCTCCACTCTCAGCCCTCCTTGCGCGCGGCGAAGTACGTCTCGAGGTACGGCACCGTGATCTCCGACGCCTCGTGGATCTGGACTGCGCGGTCGCGCTCGGCCAGATCCTGGTAGGAGCTGCTCACGTAGTCGTTCCACGCCTGCGCGGCCTCACGACCAGCAGCGCGCTCGTTCCTGTCGACGATCACCTCGAGGGCGTGCATGCGGCCTCCTGGTAGTCGAGGTAGCGGAAGAAGCTGCGACGCAGCACGGCGCGCCGGTACTCCGCGCGCACGTCGGCGGCCCACCGACGCAGGAAGGTCTCGCTGTCCCGCGACAGCTTCCTCTCGCGGTAGGCGTGGTTCGCCTCGCCGATGAGCGGCCGGACGGCCTCGCGGACGACAGGGCCGCCATTGAACATGGGGAGCGGACGCTGGATTATCGGGCGAGCCATCGCTGCACCTTGTGCGCGCGGTACGTGGCCTGATCGACCTCGATCCGCACGTAGCCGCCCATGTACGACTCGGTGCTCACCCAGAAGCGGAGCCGGTCGCGGAACTGCCGGAAGTTGTCCAGGCAGACCTCACGCGCCTGCTCGATGCTGCAGCGGCTGCGCCGCATCACTGCCTCGAGCTGATCCGGTCTCGGCTGATACGCCCTCGCTGCTCTCACAGGTCACTCCCCTTTGCCGGCGGATTCTGCTTCCCACCACCTGTTCGCCCATGAAGTGCTCGCGAGCGGCCGATGTTTTTCAGCTCACCGCGAACAGCACTCTGGGTATGCGCTGCTCTCCTGGCGTTGAAGGCGGCCTGCTTGATGGCGAGCGTTGCGAAGGGCCACGCGGCCATGTATCGGCGGTCGCGCGTCTGGTTGTGCTCACGCACGCGCGGAAGCACCTTGCTGGCGAGCATCGTGGCGATGGCGGACTGCAGGATGTCTTCGGGCGAGAGGTCCATCGCGCGTCGGACTGCGACCGCGAACATCTCACCGTAGTGCTGCTCGATCCAGACACCAGCTTCTTTGACCGTCATTGCTGTCTCCCCCGGCCCGGCGGGAGGCAGCGCGTGGGCAAAGAAAAAGCCCGACGGGATCTGCATCCCGCCGGGCTTCCGTTGTTGTTGGATTGCCCGGTACTACGTGGTCATCGCGCGTCTACTTGCGGTTCACTCTCACTTTCCCTAGCTCGAGGTTCACGACGATACCGGCGCTCGCGTTCAGCACGATCTCGCCCGTGAAATTCTCGGGAAGGATTGAGGTGACGACCTCCATCAGGTGCTGCTGCCACTCTTCGTGGCCCCATCGTGCGGACTCGACCCGCTCACCGAGAGGCTTGACTTGAGCGGCCATCAGATCGTGACCACGACGCCGGCCCGCTTCATAGCGCGCCGTGCGTCAGCTCGGTCGTTCAGGAACGTGCGGTGATCGCTGGGCGTGCGCGCGGTGACGGCGACCACGCCAGTGGGGTGGCGCCAGACGCGGTGCCGTCCCTCGCGCGGAGTGAAGCCGGCCGCCTCGAGAGCGGCCTCGAGACGGCGGTACTGGTCTTTCATCGCAAGGCCTCCGCGAGGGCGTCGAGCGACTTACCGATCATGATCGCGGCCCACTCGGCTGCTGCCGCGTGCGACGTGTAGAACGGCGTGAGCACCTGCGGGCCGTTGACGCTGGCGTAGACCTTCGACGTACCGGCCATGCTGTAGGTGATCACACCGCAGTCCCACTGCTTCACGATCCAGCAGAGCTTCGGCGCTCTCATGCCTCGCCTCCCTCGTCGTACTCACCCAGCGGCTCAGACACGTCGCCGGTTAGCTCCTCGTAGCAGCCAGGGCACACCCAGCAGATGTCGGGGTAGGTGCCGTGCGTCGGGCATGTCTTGTGCTCCATCACCGCACCTCCGTCACGTTGATGTAAGACGACAGCTTCGCGAGCCGGCGCCGTGCCTCGCCTAGCTGCGAGCCGTTGAGTCTTGCGTAGGCGACCTTCAGGTTGGCGTTCGCGAGTTTCAGAGCGGACTCACGCGCGGGCGTCTGCTCCTCGCCATCGCGCGGCTGGTAGGAATCGCGCTCGATCACCGCTTCGATGTAGGCCTGGACCAGGGTCTCGCCTTTCATCACTTCGCCTCCCGATGGAATCCGCCGCCGCAGAACCGGCAGCGGTAGTGCGTGAGACGACCGAGGACGCCAAGCAGCGCTTCGACCTTTGTGTTCAGCTCGTGGCACCAGGGGCAACGGATCATCTCATCCTCTTGCGCTTGCGTGATCGAACTAGTTTCATGAGCCTACACCCAGGCCGCAGATTGCGTCAACGTCTTTTTTTGGCCTTATTTTTCGCGGGCTTTTTAGGCTGTCGCGCCCGCCGCCCTATGTGAGAGCATGTGGCGTGCCTAGGTTATCCACACTGGTTTCCCCGGGAACGCGCACGGGTTTCGGCTCGTGGTCGCGTTCGGCCACAGCGCAGTGGTGAAGATCTCTTCAGGAGACTA
>Ga0070698_100005288_pt1 | contig 14126 bp, 12 predicted proteins | sample KBSK1502metaG_FD_65477 | JGI IMG/M metagenome (GOLD analysis project Ga0070698, IMG submission 65477) | Corn, switchgrass and miscanthus rhizosphere microbial communities from Kellogg Biological Station, Michigan, USA - KBS K1-50-2 metaG | ecosystem: Host-associated > Plants > Roots >...
CGCGCCGCCGCCTCCTCCTCCTCCGGCCGCGGCGCCGCCTCCTCCGGCCGCGGCGCCGCCGGCCGCGCCGGTGCCAGCCGCCCCCGTGCCGCCGCAGAGCGCTCCGCCGCCGTATCCGGCCGGGCCGCCCCCGTCGGCACGCTCCGCGCCACCCCCCGCGGCGCCGTATCAGGCCGGGCCGCCGCCATACGAGCAGGCGTCACCCGGGGCCGCCGACGCCGGGACGGCGCCGGCCCTGGCCGGGACCGACGGGCCGTACGTCACGCCGCTGGTCCGCAAGCTCGCCGCGGAGCACGGCGTCGACCTCGCCGGGGTGCCCGGCACGGGGGTCGGCGGGCGGATCCGCAAGCAGGACGTGCTCGACGCCGCCCGGGTCCGCCGCGACGCTGCAGCAGCCGCCGCCGCCGCGCCGGCCCCGGGGTACGCGGCCGCGGCGCCCGGTGCGCCCGGTGCGCTGGCCAGGCAGGCGTTCGCGCGGCCGGAGGTCGTGCCCTCGACGCTGCGCGGCACCACCGAGCACATGTCACGGCTCCGACAGGTCATCGCCCAGCGGATGGTCGAGTCGCTGCAGACGTCGGCGCAGCTCACCACCGTGGTCGAGGCGGACGTCACGCAGATCGCCCGGCTGCGCGACCGGGCCAAGGCGGACTTCGAGGCGCGCGAAGGAGTGCGGCTCAGCTTCCTGCCGTTCTTCGCGCTGGCCGCGGTCGAGGCGCTGAAGGTCCACCCGAAGCTCAACGCCGTGCTCGACACGCAGACCGCCCAGGTCACCTACCACGACGCCGAGCACCTGGGCGTCGCGGTGGACACCGAGCGCGGGCTGCTCGTCCCGGTGATCCGCAACGCCGGCGACCTCAACATCGGCGGCCTCGCCCGCAAGATCGCCGACCTGGCCCAGCGGACCCGCGACGGCAAGGTGAGCCCGGACGAGCTGGCCGGCGGGACGTTCACGCTGACGAACACCGGCAGCCGGGGCGCGCTGTTCGACACCCCGATCATCAACCAGCCGCAGGTGGCCATCCTGGGCACCGGCACGGTGGTCAAGCGGCCGGTGGTCGTCGAGGATCCGACGCTCGGCGAGGTCATCGCCGTGCGCTCGATCGTCTACCTGGCGCTGACCTACGACCACAGGCTGATCGACGGCGCCGACGCGGCCCGGTTCCTCGCCACCGTGAAGAACCGGCTCGAAGAGGGCGCGTTCGAGGCCGAGCTCGGCCTGTGACGGCTCTTGCCGATCGGCCGGTGACGCCTCCTCCGGGGAGCTCGCCCCGGTGAGAGTCGCGATCACCGGTTCGTCCGGCCTGATCGGCGGCGCGCTCGCCGCCAGCCTGCGGGCCGACGGGCACGAGGTGACCCGCCTGGTCCGCCGCCCGGCGAGCACGGGCGGCCCCCCGACGGACGGTCGCGGCGACGCCGTGTCCCGCTGGGACCCGGACGCCACCGACGGCGGGCTCGACGCCGGGGCCTTCGCCGGCGTCGAGGCGGTCGTGCACCTGGCCGGCGCCGGGATCGCCGACAAGCGCTGGAGCGCCGCGCGCAAGGCGGAGATCCGCGGCAGCCGGGTCCGCGGCACCCGGGCGCTGGCCACCGGGCTCGCCCGACTCGACCCGCCACCGGCCACGCTGGTGTGCGGGTCGGCGGTCGGCTGGTACGGGGACACGCACGGCAAGGAAGCCGACGAGTCCGCGCCGCCTGGCAGCGGCTTCCTGGCCGACGTCGTCAGGGACTGGGAGCAGGCCGCGGACCCGGCCCGGGCCGCGGGGATCAGGACCGCGCACCTGCGCTCCGGCATCGTCCTCGACCCCGGCGGCGGGACGCTCGGCAAGCTGTTGCCGCTCTTCCGGCTGGGCCTCGGGATCCCGCTCGGGTCCGGCGCCCAGTACATGAGCTGGATCACGCTGGCCGACGAGGTCGGGGCCATCCGCTTCCTCCTCGGCCGGGAGGACATGAGGGGCCCGGTGAACGGTACCGCCCCTCATCCGGTGACGAACGCGGAGTTCACCGACGCGCTGAACGCCGCGCTCGGCCGCCCGACCCTGCTGCGCCTCCCGGTCCCCGGCCTGCGCCTGCCTGGCTCTGTCCTGCACGTGCCGACGGTGGCGCTGCGAGTCGCCCTCGGCGAGGTCACCGGCGAACTGCTGGCCAGCGCCCGGGTGGTCCCCCGCCGCCTGCAGCAGGCCGGATACGAGTTCCGCCACCCCGAGCTCGGCCCGGCCCTCCGCGCCATGCTCACCTGACAAGCCGTCAGTCGCTTCCCCCGCCCGCAGCGTGCGGGCCCCGGGTATTCGCCGGTCCGCCTACCAGGGTGTTCCGCAGGGTCGTGTCGCTGGGTGGCTCGCCGCCGGCCACCGACCCCACCGGACTCCACTTTCCATGCAGACCTGCCTCCCAAACCGGGACAAATCCGGGCATTGGATCTTCGTTGCGCATGGAAAGTGGGCGCGGGGGCGAACTGATCGACGGCCAGACCGGGCTCGGGCCGCGCTGAGTAGCCGCAGCGCGGTCAGGGCGCCCAGCCCGGGCCTCGATGAATTACGCGCTCGTTAAGGCGCCGGATTCGCTCCGCTGGCGGCGGCGGCGCCGCTGGTGGCGGGGGCGCTGGTGGCGGGGGCGCTGGTGGCGGGGGCGCTGGTGGCGGGGGCGCTGGTGGCGGGGGCGAGCTGCATGCTCTCGTGCGGTACTTCGCCGAACAGCGCGACCCGCCACAGCGGCGGCACCGGGCCGGGCAGCCCTTCGAGCGCCATCTGCATCCGCACGGTGAGCCGGAGCAGCCGCCGCGCGCCGAAGATCATCAGCGCGGCCAGCGGCAGCTCCGCGCACAGCGCGGAGATCAGGCTCCAGTAGAACGCGTGACTCCCCCAGTCGAGCGTCATGTCGAACCAGGCGTCCGCGCACAGCAGAGTGGCGGTGACGACGAGGCACACGATCAGCAGCTGCTTGCCCTTCCAGGCCGTCCACGCGATCGCGGCGAACCCCAGCAGCTCGGCGACGTCGAACCCGATCCAGGCCCCCCGCCACCCCGAGGCCCGGTACGTGGCGGGCAACGTCACGGCCAGGATGCCGATCCAGACGCACAGGAACAGGCAGCACCCGACCGCGACCGCCAGGGCTATGTTCCGGCGCACCCTGGCCTTCGGGTCGTGGAACAGCGGCGGCAGGTCGAGGGCGGCGAGCATGCGCGCGAGACGGTAGCGCTCGTGCGGGCTCATCCCTCGCAGGTCAGCCTCGTCGAGCATGCCGGAGACTCCCTTCAGCCGCCCTGCCGGTGGCGGCGCCCCCGGGCCCCGCCTCTATAACGTGCAACGCTCGCTCTAGACAACGTTCTTCCCCGTCCGGCCGTCACAAATCCGACACTTTGGGCTGGCCAGCGGGATGGCGGGCCGCGGGCCGCGGATATGCTGGCTGGCGTGACCGGCGAGATTGTCTTCGCCCACGCCGGGTTCGGCGCGTCGGCGATCCCGTACCTGCAGGGCTGGGAGCTCCAGCGGCGGCTGCACGCGCAGCGCGTCGCCGACGAGATCCCCGACACTTGCCTCCTGCTCGAGCACACGCCCGTCTACACGGCCGGCAAGCGGACCGCGCGGGCCGACCGGCCGCTCACCGACCCCGGCGCCCCGGTGATCGACGTGGACCGCGGCGGCAAGATCACCTGGCACGGCCCCGGCCAGCTCGTCGGTTACCCGATCATCAAGCTGGCCGAGCCGATCGACGTGATCGCCTACGTGCGCGCGCTTGAGGAGGCCCTGATCGCGATGTGCGCCGACGCCGGCGTGACCGCCGCCCGGGTGGACGGCCGCAGCGGGGCCTGGGTGCTCGGCGCCGCGGCTGACGGCCCGGTGCCTGCCGGAACCGTGACCCAGGACCGCAAGGTGGCCGCCATCGGCGCCCGGGTGTCCCGCGGCGTCACGATGCACGGCTTCGCCCTCAACTGCGACTGCGACCTGTCCTGGTTCGACAAGATCGTCCCGTGCGGCATCAGAGACGCAGGCGTCACGTCGCTGTCGACAGAGACCGGACGACCTGTCACAGTCGCCAGCGTCCTGCCCTCGGCCGAGCACGCCCTCGCGGCCACCCTCGGCGCTGACCGCTGGCGCCGGACCTTCACCGACAGCACCCCGTCCCATGCTGAACGGCTGGCGGTCTGACGCCTCGCTTGCCCTGCTGGTAGCGGCGGCCGCGGCCGCGGTCGCGGCCAGCTGCTCGTCCAGCTCCGCCCGGCCACCGGCGCGCCCCGCGCACGCCACGAGCCGGCCGGCCCCGACCCCGGCCTCGTCACCGAGCAGCGCCCGCGCCGCGGGGCAGGCCCCGCGCTACGCGCACATCGTCGTCGTGATCGAGGAGAACCACTCGTACCCCGAGATCATCGGCAGTCCCGCGGCGCCGTACATCAACGCGCTCGCCCGCCACGGCGCGCTGTTCACGAACGCGCACGCGGTCAGCCACCCGAGCGAGCCCAACTACATGGCGCTGTTCGCGGGCTCGACGTTCGGCATCGCCGGTGATCCCTGCCCGGTCGACGCGTCCGGGCCCAGCCTGGCCTCCGAACTGACCGCCGCCGGGTACAGCTACGCGAGCTTCTCCGAGTCGATGCCGTTCCCCGGCTACGAGGGATGCAGCAGCGGCGAGTACGCGCGCAAGCACAACCCGGCGGCGAACGTCGCCGGCCTGCCGCCGACGGTGAACAAGACGTTCGCGCAGTTCCCCGCCGACTACGCGAAGCTGCCCACGGTCTCGTTCGTCGCCCCGAACCTGCTCGACGACATGCACGACGGCACGATCACCCGGGGCGACCGCTGGCTGAAGGCGCACTTTGGCCGGTATGTCACCTGGGCGGCGGCCCACGACAGCCTGCTGATCCTCACCTGGGACGAGAACGACGGCGGCCCGGGCAATCAGATCGCGACGGTCTTCGCCGGCGCGCACGTCCGCCCCGGCCGGTACGGGCGGGGCCTCACCCACTACGGCGTGCTGCGCACGATCGAGCAGGCCTACGGCCTGAAGCCACTGCGCGCCAGCGCGGCCGCCGCGCCGGTCACCGGCGTGTTCGGCTGACCGGCGAAGCGCATACGCTAGCAGCGTGGTACTTGCTTCCGAGGGACGGCGGATGCTCCGGCTGGAGGCCCGCAACAGCCAGGTGCCGATCGAGCGCAAGCCGCCGTGGATCAAGACCCGGCTGCGCACCGGCCCTCAGTACTCCGAGCTGAAGGACCTGGTCCGCCGGGAGAACCTGCACACGGTCTGCGAGCAGGCCGGCTGCCCGAACATCTTCGAGTGCTGGGAAGACCGCGAGGCCACCTTCCTCATCGGCGGCGACCAGTGCACCCGTCGCTGCGACTTCTGCCAGATCGACACCGGCAAGCCCGCCCCGCTCGACACCGGCGAGCCGCGCCGGGTCGCCGAGTCGGTGGCCACGATGGGCCTGGCCTACGCCACCGTGACCGGCGTCGCCCGCGACGACCTGGCCGACGGTGGCGCCTGGCTGTACGCGCAGACCGCCGTCGAGATCCACCAGGCCGTCCCCGGGTGCGGGGTCGAACTGCTGATTCCGGACTTCAATGGGGATCCCGAACGGCTGGCGCCGGTGTTCGCCGCCAGGCCGGAGGTACTCGCCCACAACATAGAGACGGTGCCGCGGATATTCCGGCGGATCCGGCCCGGGTTCCGCTACGACCGCTCGCTAGACGTGCTGCGGCAGGCGCGCGACGCGGGCCTGGTGACCAAGTCCAACCTGATCCTGGGCCTGGGCGAGGAGCGCGACGAGATCCTGGCCGCGCTGGCCGACCTGCGCGCGGCGGGCTGCGACCTGCTCACGATCACCCAGTACCTGCGGCCGACGCCGCGGCACCACCCGGTCGAGCGGTGGGTGCACCCGGACGAGTTCGTTTCGCTGCGCGAGGAGGCACTCGGCCTGGGTTTCGCCGGCGTGATGTCGGGACCGCTGGTGCGGTCGTCCTACCGCGCCGGCCGCCTCTACCGCGAGGCGATCGCCTCCCGCCAGCCGACCGAAGCCGCGCAGAGCGCGGCAAGCTGAGGGCCCACCGCGCCCGGGCCGCCGTGCCCGGGCTGGCGCGCGGCCGACCGCGCCCCCGCCGCTCCGGCACCAGGATCGATGGAAGGTTGTGTGGCACCTGACCCGCACAGGTTTCCATCGATCAAGGTCTGCGGGCTGGATCGGGGCAGGCGGCCGGGCCGAATACCGGCGCGGCTGGGCCGGGCGCGGCAAGCTGAGGGCTCGCTGCTTATATCCTTCGTGCATGGCAAAAAAGTCCCCTGACACAGCGGCTGCCGGCGCGGCGGCTGGCGGTACCCCGCCCGGCCGGATCGCGCAGATCCGGATGGCCGCCGGCATGGTCCGCGAGGCCAACCCGAGAGCCCTGCCGCTCGTCGCGCTGGCGGGTCTGGGGACGCTGGCGGTCCTCGTCGTGCTCGGCGTCGTGCTGGGGCAGTACTACCTCATCGCCCTGGGCGTGCTGCTGGGGCTGCTGGTGGCGATGATCCTGTTCGGCCGGTTCGCGCAGTCGGCCCAGTACTCGGCCATCGAGGGGCAGCCGGGCGCCGCGGCGGCCGTGCTGCAGACGATGCGCGGGAAATGGACGGTGACGCCGGCCATCGCGGCGAACCGGAACCTGGACGTGGTGCACCGGGCCGTCGGCCGGGCGGGCGTCGTGCTTGTCGGCGAGGGCTCGCCGAACAGGCTGCCGAGCCTGCTGGCCGCCGAGAAGAAGCGGGTCGCGCGGGTCGCCTACGACATCCCGATCTACGACATCCAGGTGGGCGAAGGCGAGGGGCAGATCCCGATCCGCAAGCTGCAGCGGCACATCATGAAGCTGCCGCGCAACCTGCGGTCCAGCGCGGTGTCCGACTTGAACTACCGGCTCAAGGCGCTGCCCCAGTCGCTGCAGGCGCCGAAGGGCCCGATGCCCAGGACCGGACGTCAGCCCAAGATGCCGCGGCCGCGGATGCGCTGAGGCCGAGGCCGTGTCTCGCAGCTCTTCGGCGGCGCGGATCGGCGCCCAGACGACGACCGGCGGCGTTGTCGTCGTCGCCAATAGTTCCGCTATTGGCTCCTCCTCCGCCTTGCCGGACGCCGCCTGGATCGCCGCCCGCATCCACCAAGAGCCACGAGACACGGCCTAGACGCGCCGAGCCCGCCGGGCTGTCGTCGCGGCGGCTTGCGCGGCGGGGCCGGCCCCGGCCTCTGGCCGTTCGGAATAACCGGTCAGATCGTGACGACGACCGTGTTCGCGGCGCGGTCGTGCAGCCCGCGCAGGTCACCGTCGGTCACCAGCGGCGCCACCACGCTCAGTAGCAGCAACGTTCTGACCAGGGCCCATCCGAGGCCGACCGGCTTGCTGTCCAGCCGGACCACGCGGATCCCCGCCAGCCGCTTGCCCAGCGTGAAGCCGGTCAGCGCGGTGAGCAGGTAGACCTCGGCCGCGAAGACCGCGATCGTCCAGTACTGCGAGTGCAGCGTGGCCAGCGCGATGATGCTGCAGATCAGCCAGTCCACCAGCAGCGCGCCCAGCCGCCTGCCCATCCGGGCGACCGACATCGGCCCCTGCTCGGGCAGCCCGAGCCGCTCCCCCGGGTAACGCGAGTCACTCTTCGCGGTCAGCACGCCGGTCAGCCAGTCGCCCGCCCGCCTCTGTTCGGCCACGCACCTACGGTAGCCGGTCTTTGGCCAGCCATTATCGGAGACCCGGTTGCGGCGCAAGTGCGTCGCTGGGAGGCTGGCGCGGGGAGCGGCCAGACCGGCGAAGCCTTGGAGGCCGCCATGAACGTTCGGCACCGGCTGATGATCATCATCGCCGTGGCCTGCGGACTGCTACCGCTGATCGCGTGCGCCGCCGAGCCCGCGCCGAGCCCGGGCGCCGGGGCGACCCGGGCCCGCGCCACGTCGCCCCCTGCGGGGTCCCCGGCGGGCGAATTGATCTACGTCGCCAACGCGGACTCGGGCCCGGTGACGGCGTACTCCGCGGGCAGCTTGGGCTCCGCGGCGCCCGTTCGCGAGGTACTCGCGCCCAGTGACCTCAACGCCGTCTGGGATCCGTGGGGCGTCACGTCCGACGCGACCGGGAACATCTACGTGCAGTCGTTCCTGTCCGACGCCACGACGGCCGTGTTCCCGCCCGGGGTGCACGGGACCGCCGCCCCGCTGCGGAAGTTCATGGGTATCAGCCCGGACAACCGCGGCATCGCCGTGGACTCGAACGGCTACGCGTACGTGGCAGGGGGCGACCAGCCCACGGTCGTCGCGGTGGAACCACCGGGCGCGAGCGGTGCGGGGAAGGACCTGTACTACGTGCCGCCGGTGCGCACCATCCACCTCGACGAGCAGTGGAACCCGTGGCCCAGCGACCTGGCCGTGAACAGCAGCAACGAGTTGCTGGTGGTGACCGCACGGCAGCAGGGCAGCGCGGTCGAGGTCTTCGCCGGCGGCCCGAACGGCGGCAGCACACCCGTCCGGGTCATCTCCGGCCCGCGCACCGGGCTCGGGTCATGCGGGACCGTCTGCGACCTGGTGGTCGCGTTCGCACCGCTGACCGGCCAGATCTACGTCGCGGTCAGCGACGGCGCGGCCACCCGCATCAGCGCGTTCGCCGGGAACGCCAAGGGCGACGCCCGTCCCGTCCGCACGATCGAGGGCCCGGCGACGGGGCTGGCGGGCACGTCCGTCACCGGCCTCGCCGTGAGCCCGTGCGACGGGACGGTCTACGCGATGGTGCACGCCTCGTCGTCGGCCTTCGGCCCCGCGGCCATCGACGCCTACGGGCGGTCCGCGGGCGGCGACATCCGCATGCTTCGGTCGTTCACCGATAGCCGGTCCCGGTTCCGCAGCGCCGAGGGCCTGACCGTCACCGGCTGCCCGTCCCGTTGACGAACGCTGCCCGGCGGCCTGATGCCGGCGGTGGGCCGCCGGGCCGCGTAACACGCGTGAAACACCCGGGACACGGCGCGGAAACTGTCCCCGCCTACGTTCCAACCAGTGAACCTTTTTCAACCTCAGGTAGTCCTCCAGCTCTCCGCGATACATTGCGGGCGGTTGAAAAAGGCTCATCTAGAAGCGTGTCACTGGGAGGGTCAATGTTCGGCAGCGCCGACGAGGTTCTGAAGTTCATCAAGGACCAGGGCGTCCAGTTCGTGGACGTCAGGTTCTGCGACCTGCCGGGCACGCTCCAGCACTTCACCGTGCCGGTGGAGTCCTTCGACGAGAAGGTCTTCACCGACGGCCTCATGTTCGACGGCTCTTCCATCCGCGGGTTCCAGCAGATCCACGAGTCGGACATGCTGCTGCTGCCCGACCCGTCCACCGCGGTGCTCGACCCGTTCCGCACGCACAAGACGCTGAACATGACGTTCTTCGTGCACGACCCGCTGACCGGCGAGCCGTACACCCGCGACCCGCGCAACATCGCGCGCAAGGCGCAGGAGTACCTGCGCGGAACGGGGATCGCCGACACCGTGTACTTCGGCCCGGAGGCCGAGTTCTACATCTTCGACTCCGCCCGGTTCCAGACGTCGCCCAACGAGGGCTACTACCACATCGACTCGGTGGAGGGCGCCTGGAACACCGGCCGCGACGAGGCCGGCGGCAACCTGGCCTACAAGCCGCCGTACAAGGGCGGGTACTTCCCGGTGCCGCCGATGGACCACTACGCCGACCTGCGCGCGTCGATGGTCCGGGCGCTGATCGACGGCGGGATCATGGTCGAGATGCAGCACCACGAGGTCGGCACCGCCGGCCAGGCCGAGATCAACATGCGGTTCGCCCCGCTGCTGCGGATGGCCGACAACCTGATGCTGTACAAGTACCTGATCAAGAACGTGGCCGTGGCGCATGGCAAGACCGTGACGTTCATGCCCAAGCCGATCTTCGGCGACAACGGCAGCGGCATGCACTGCCACCAGAGCCTGTGGAAGGACAGCGCCCCGCTGTTCTACGACGAGGTCGGCTACGCCGGCCTGTCCGACATCGGGCGCTACTACATCGGCGGCCTGCTCAAGCACGCGCCGTCGCTGCTGGCCTTCACGAACCCGACGGCGAACTCCTACCACCGGCTGGTGCCCGGCTTCGAGGCCCCGGTCAACCTGGTGTACTCACAGCGCAACCGGTCGGCCTGCGTCCGGATCCCGATCACCGGCGCGAGCCCGAAGGCCAAGCGGATCGAGTTCCGCGTGCCCGACCCGTCAGCCAACCCGTACCTCGCGTTCTCCGCGATGATGATGGCCGGCATCGACGGGGTGAAGAACAAGGTCGAGCCGCCCGAGCCGGTGGACAAGGACCTATACGAGCTGCCGCCGGACGAGGCGCAGGCGATCCCGCAGGTGCCCGGGTCGCTGGAGAGGGTCCTCGACACGCTCGAGGCCGACCACGACTACCTGCTGGACGGCGGCGTGTTCACCGCCGACCTGATCGAGACCTGGCTGGACTACAAGCGGTCCAACGAGCTCGACCCGCTCCGGCTGCGGCCCCACCCGCACGAGTTCGAGCTCTACTTCGACGTCTGACGGCCATACCCACTCTGACCTGCACTGTTACGAGCTTGCCTCGGCACTGTTCCGCCGCTGTTCCGTCCAGGCCGTGAGGACAGCATCGACAGCGACCCGGGTGGACTCGTCCCGGTCGGGCCAGATGTGCCCGTAGGTGTCGAGCGTGGTCTTGGCGCTCGCGTGGCGCAGCCGCGCCTGGACGGTCTTCGCGTCCGCCCCGGACGCAATAAGAAGGCTGGCGAAATAGTGCCGCAGGTCGTGGTTAAGCCGATATCGGCTTAAGCACGATTATGCCGACGTCCGCGTTATGCCGACATCTTCGAGAACCTCCTGGTCATCGGGGTGAGAGCCGGGAAGTTGTCGGCATAACGGCGAGGAGCATCCGGCGGCGATCCTTGTGTCCTTCCGAGACAAGGAGGCAAGGATGCCAAGGCCAGTGAGCAGATTGAGCCGGGTAGTGGTGACGGGGCCCCTCGGCCCGTTCGCCGAGATCTATCGCCGGGAGCTCCGCCGGCGCGGTTACACGCCACGATCGGCGGTGAACGAGCTGCGGCAGGTGGCGCGCCTCAGCCGTTGGCTCGAGGATCACGAGCTGATGGTCGCGCGGCTCAACCGTGAGGGGGTCGAGGAGTTCCTCGCCTTCCAGCGCGCCGGGGGGAGGCACCGGTCGCAGTGGTCACGGCCCGGGCTGTGGTGCCTGCTCGACGTGCTGGAGAATCTGGGCGAGCTGAAGCACGAGGAGCGGGCCTCGGTCGCCTCGCCGGGCGAGACGTTGCTTGCCTCCTTCGAGACCTACCTCTTTACTGAGCGCTCGCTCGCTTCGGGCACCGTGCGCGGCTACGTCGATCACGCTCGGCGATTCCTCGGATGGCTGCCGGCGGGCACCTCCCTCGCCGAGGTGACCGCGAGCGACGTGACCGCGGCGCTCCGGCGTGAGGCCGCCGCGGTCTCGGTCGCCGCGACCCAGTACTTCAGGGCGGGGCTGCGCGCCTTCCTCCGGTTCTGCTTCACCGAAGGACTCCTCGAGGGTGACCTCTCGGGCGCGGCGCTCGCCGTGACCGGCCGGCGGCGCACGGCGCTGCCCCGGGGGATCGAGCCCGGGGCGGCCCGCGCGCTGCTTCGCTCCTGTGATCGCAGAACGGCCCTCGGCCGGCGGGACTACGCGGTCTTGATCACGCTGCTCCGGCTCGGTCTTCGCGCCGGCGAGGTGGCGCAGCTGCGCCTCGATGACCTCGACTGGCGCGCCGGCCAGCTCGTCGTCCGCGGCAAGGGCGCACGCCAGGACCGGCTGCCCCTGCCGGTCGAGGTGGGCGAGGCGCTCGCCGCCTACCTGCGACGAGGACGACCGAGAAGCGGCCGGCGGGAGGTGTTCTTGCGGGCGAGAGCGCCGTTCGAGCCGATCGCGACCGGCACGGTGGGCTCGACCGTGCGCCGGGCGTGCCGGCGCGCCGGGATCGCTGAGGTGGGCCCGCACCGGCTCCGGCACACCGTGGCCTGCGAGATGGTGAAGGCGCATGTCCCCCTCGCCGAGATCGCACAGGTGCTCCGGCACAAGAGCCTGCAGTCGACGGCGATCTACGCCCGGGTGGACCTCGACGCGCGGCGAGAGCTCGCCGCGCCGTGGCCGGGAGGTGCGTCGCAATGAGCGCCCTCGCCGGTCAGGTCGCGGAGTACCTGGCGCTGCGGCGCTCCCTGGGTTTCACGCTGAAGCGCGAGGAACAGCTGCTCGGACAGTTCGTCGCCTATCTCCAGGCGGCTGGCGCCGAGAACGTGCGAAGCGAGCTCGCGATCGCCTGGGCGCAGCTGCCGGCCACGGCGTCCCCGAACCACTGGGCGAAGCGCCTGGGGGTCGTCCGCCGCTTCGCCGTCTACCTGCGGGCGATCGAGGAGACGACCGAGGTCCCGCCGCCGGGGATCTTCCCCACCACCCGGCGCCGGCCAGCTCCCTACCTGTTCTCTGAACGTGACGTTGAACGAGTGCTCGAGGCCGCCCGAGCGCTCGCCTCACCGCTTCGGGCGGCGACGCACGAGGCGCTCTTCGGACTGCTCGCGGTCTCCGGCATGCGGATCGGCGAAGCGCTCGGTCTGGCCCGTGGCGACGTCGACCTCGACGCAGGCGTGATCACGATCCGGCACGCGAAGTTCGACCGCACCCGGCTCGTGCCACTGCACGAGAGCAGCACCGCGGCACTGCGCACCTATGCCGCCGAGCGAGACCGGCTCTGCCCAGGGCCGCGGGCGGATGTCTTCTTCTGCTCGAGCGCCGGCACCGCCCTCCATCGCAGCGGCACCGGCAAGACCTTCCGGGAGATCACGACCGCGCTCGGCCTGCGCACCGCCACGGTGCGTCCGCGCGTGCACGATCTCCGCCACGGCTTTGCCGTCCGCACGCTCGTCAACTGGCAGCGGTCGGAGGTGAGCGTCGACCGCCATCTCGCGACGCTGTCGGGCTATCTCGGCCACGTCGCCCCGTCCGACACCTACTGGTATCTGTCGGCCGTTCCGGAGCTGATGGAGCTCGCCGCGAGCCGGCTCGAGGTGCGGTTCGGAAGTCCGCGATGAGCGCGCTCGCGCCTTCGCTCGAGGCGTACTTCACCGGGCGGCTGGTGAGCCAGCGAGCTGCGAGCCCGAACACGATCGCCGCCTACGCGCTCACGTTCCGGCTGCTGCTCGCGTTCGCGTCAGGCCGCGCCGGCAGCCCGCCGAACAAGCTCGACATCGCCCAGCTCGACGCGCCGCTCGTCGGGGCGTTCCTCGAGCGCCTCGAGCGCGACCGGCACAACGCGGCGGCCACCCGCAACATGCGCCTCGCGGCGATCCACTCGCTCTTCGCCTACCTCGCGCTGCATCACCCCGAGCATGCGGGCTCGATCCAGCGCGTCCTTTCGATCCCGCAGAAGCGGACCGAGTCCACCCTGGTCACCTACCTCGTGGAGGACGAGGTGACCGCGTTGCTCGAGGCGTGCGATCTGCGAAGCTGGACCGGCCGGCGCGATCACGCCATGTTCGCCCTCACGATCCAGACAGGGCTGCGGATCTCCGAGCTCGCCGGGCTCACGTGCGAGGACGTGTCCCTCGGCCGCGGCGCCAACGTGCACACGCTCGGCAAGGGAAGGAAGGAGCGACGCACCCCGCTCGTTCCGAGCACGATCAGGGTCCTCGAGGCGTGGCTCCGCGAGCGGGCAGCAGCCCCCACCGACCCGCTCTTCCCGACAAGCACTGGGAGGTGCCTCAGCCGCGACGCCGTCGAGCGGCGACTCGCTCACCACGTCACCCTGGCCGGGACGAGCTGCCCGTCGATCACTGCGAAGCGGGTGACCATGCACACGCTCCGGCACACCGCGGCGATGCGACTCTTGCTCGCGGGAAACGACGTCACGGTGATCGCTCTGTGGCTCGGCCACGAGCAGCTCGCGACCACGAACATCTACCTGCACGCCGACATGAGCCACAAGCAGCGAGCGATCGACCGCGTCACCCCGCTCGCCGCGAAGCCCGGTCGCTACAGGCCGCCGGACCCGCTCATCGCGTTCCTCGAAGCGCTTTGATTATGCCGACAACTTCCAGGCTTTCACCCCCGATGACCAGGAGGTTCTCGAAGATGTCGGCATAACGCGGACGTCGGCATAATCGTG
>Ga0070698_100005289_pt1 | contig 14126 bp, 12 predicted proteins | sample KBSK1502metaG_FD_65477 | JGI IMG/M metagenome (GOLD analysis project Ga0070698, IMG submission 65477) | Corn, switchgrass and miscanthus rhizosphere microbial communities from Kellogg Biological Station, Michigan, USA - KBS K1-50-2 metaG | ecosystem: Host-associated > Plants > Roots >...
GTCTCCATGGCTTTCGGCCCGCAAGCCGGCCTCGAACTCATCGAGAGTCTCACATCCGAGCCTGCTCTCAAGTCTTACCATCTCCTCCCCGCGGTCCGCGCCGACCTCCTCAAAAAACTAGGCCGCCTCGACGAGGCCCGCTCCGAATTCGCACGCGCCGCATCCCTCGCGCAGAACGCGCGAGAACGTACTCTCCTCCTCTCCCGCGCCGCATCGTGCACGTCTTCTCAGAATTCCTAGCGGGCCGGTAGCGCAGTCATCTCTTTCGTATTCTACGTAGTGGAATGAAACCTGGCCGGGTGCTCTTCCCAGTTCGTTCCGGGACTGCCGCCAGTCGACCGACCGGGGCAGAAAGGCTCGCCCCTGTGAGATCATCCGGAACGTATGAAGCGCAATTGACGGACTTCCGTGCTGGCTTTTCCGAGGATGCCGCACCCCTCTGCCTTTCAACGGGCGGTTTTTAACGTCCACAGTCCACTTCGCAACACCTTCGTCAAAACAGACAAAGCTACTTCGACTCCGTTTTACCCGGCTCCAGCTCGAGCGCTCTCGGTCTCGACCGGTTTACATAACCCGACACTAGCGCCGACGCCATCCCCAGCCCTACCACCCACATCGCGTTCCAGTCCTGCATCAGGGGCCAGCCGATCGATCCACCCGCGATTGCTCCACAGAGCAAGCGCTGCCGGTACAAAGCCATCACTTCTGGCTTCTTCGCACCGCGCGGCCACCATAAATCAATTGCCGCCATCAGGCACGCGTAAATCAACCCAAGCAGGACCCCGAAAACACTCGCTACGCTCAGCGACAGCGGAATCCAGAACGCGTAGAATCTGACATCACCCCGCGCCCCAGGCTCAGCAATCACCGGAACACGAACGAACATCATCAAAACGCCAGCCAACAGCCCGATTACCGCCCACGCGCACCCCCAACCGAGCGTCGTGCTCGCGATCGTGCGCAGTGGACTCGCCATGGCCTCCGCCAAATGTCGTACTGAAAACGTGCAGAAAGCGCTTGCAAGCGGAGTATATCACCGGCCCGCGCACACCATCGTTTCACGCCTTTCCCAACTCTCACTCATTGATGCAAAATGAATGTGTTGCTGTCGCTGGCGTTCGGAAGTTCCCGTTTGAGAGGTGAGCGATGAAGCGAACCGTGCTCCTGGCAGCAGCAAGCTTGGCGTGCGTCTTGGGAGTGAGCGCTCAGCAGCACGATATCGACACGCAGAAATCCACGTTAACGATCCACGTTGGCAAGACAGGGCTGTTCTCGGGGTTCGGGCACGAGCACGAAGTGCGCGCACCGATTCACAACGGTAGTGCCGACACAGGCGCTCATCCTGCAGTTGAAATCCACGTGGATGCGCGGGCGCTCCGCGTGATCGACTTGGAAGCGTCCGAAAAAGAGCGCGCCGAAGTGCAGCAGACCATGCTGGGACCGGAAGTGCTCGATAGCGAGAGTCACCGGGACATCGTCTTCAAGTCCACAGGTGCAGACTCTGCCGGTCAGGGACGTTGGACGCTCCAAGGGGACCTTACGCTCCACGGGAAGACCCGGCCGGTCACGGTGCACGTGACGCTGAAAGATGGCCGTTACACAGGCGAAGCCACTGTGAAGCAGACCGACTTCGGCATCAAGCCTCCCGGGAAAGCGGGCGTCAGAGCCAAAGACGAAGTCAAAATCGCGTTCGACATCAAGCTGGCCTCGTAGGAAGCCACCGAGAATGACTCTAGCAAGCGATCTCCCTTGCTTTCCCTGTAGCCGTCCGCCTGCCCGCCGGCAGGGTCTTCCGGGCCGATTCTTTCTGGAACGCCTTCCCAAAGGGCCCGGCTCGCCGGGGGGCTTGCTAAAGCGGACATATCTCGGCAGCCAAAGTTGACCGCTCGCGGAGGATTCTGTAGCCTCCCTCTGGCCCCAATCTTCCCTTTCACCGGTGACACCATGCCTCCAACTGATAAGCCCGTCTCCCGCCGCGAATTTACGCGCCGTGCCGTCGCCGGCGCTGCTTCCGCCACAGTGCTTCCGCTGCGCGAACTGCTCCTCCGAGCGGCGACCTCCGAAACTGCCCAACCAGCCCAAACTCCCGCTAGCGGGCGCAAACTTTCTCCGCAGGGGCAGGCTGAAGCCGAAGCCCGCTTCCAGGCTATCCTCCAGCAATATCCCGATCGCTTCTCCGATGCGCAGAAAACGGATCTGAGGCGCCTCTGCGTTTCAGCTCAGCCGCCACTCGATCGCATTCGTGCCTACGCCGTTGGCAACAGCGATCTGCCGGCCCTCTATCTGAAGCCGCTCGTCGATCGCGACAAAAAACCGGTCGCTGCCTCGGGCTCTATCAAGCCCGCGGCAAATTCCGCACCACTCTCATCGGGGGCCACAAAATCTCCCGCCACGTCGCGCAAGCCCTGAGGAAAGCGACCATGCTCAGCGACGAAATCCTCACTCTTCCCATCAGCGAACTCGCCAAGCGCATTCAGTCCAAGACACTCTCGCCCGTGGATCTCACCAAAGCCTATCTCGACCGTTCAGAAAAAATCGGGCCCAAGCTCAACGCCTATGCGCGTCTCACTCCGGAAATCGCGCTCGCCGAAGCCGAGACGGCCGACAAAGAGATTAAGCGAGGACACTATCGGGGACCTTTGCATGGCATCCCCTACGCCGCAAAGGATCTCCTTTCTGTAAAGGGCGTGCCCACCACCTGGGGCGCGAAACCGTATGAAAATCAGGTTTTCGATTACGACGCCACGGTCATCGAACATCTTCGCCGCGTCGGAGCCATCCTCATCGGCAAAGCCGCCATGATCGAGCTCGCCGGCGGAATGAATTACCGTTTCGCGTCCGCATCGCTAGAAGGAGCGGCAAAAAATCCCTGGAACACGTCGTGTTGGACCTGCGGTTCATCTTCCGGCTCCGCTGCAATTGTCGCGGCGTCGCTTGCCGGTTTCGCCATCGGCACGGAAACCTGGGGCTCCATCGTTTGTCCCGCTGCGTTTTGCGGCGTGAGCGGACTCCGACCCACCTACGGACGCGTCAGCCGCTACGGCGCAATGGCGCTCGCCTACTCCATGGACAAAATCGGACCGCTCGCACGCTCCGCCGAAGACTGCGCGCACGTTTTCGCCGCTATCGCCGGACACGATTTCAAGGACCGCGGCACGCTTGCCATCGACAAAGCCGCGTTCACCTATTCGCCTTCGTTGGAACTTTCCGCGAAACCGCTACGCCTCGGCTGGCTGACCAATGCATGGAAAAAACTCGATTCGCAGGCGGAGAAGCCGCTGCAAGCCGCCGAGCGTGCCGTGCGTAAGCTTTTTCCCGGTACCAGACTTGCCACCCTTCCCGAAGGGCCGTTTGAAGACGCGGGCGGCGTGATCATTGCCGTCGAAGGCGCGGCCGCGTTTCGCGAGCTCATCCGCTCAGGAAAAGTTGCGCAACTCGCCGATCCGCTCGGACAAATCAACGGCTACGTCAGCGAACAGCTGAGCGGCGCGGACTACGTTCGCGCATTGCAGGTCCGCGACATCCTGCAGCTGAAAATGACCGACCTGTTCGACACCTTCGATGTGCTCGTTGCTGCGTCGCAGCCTATCGCTGCAACCCCACTTGAGACCAATCTTGAAACCGATCTCGTTTTTCCCGATCCCCTCGGCGGCATCGGTAATCTTTGCGGGCTCCCCGCTTTATCCGTTCCATGCGGTTTCACTGACCGGAATCTTCCCGTCGGCCTGCAATTCGTCGCAAAAGCTGGCAACGACGCTGCCGCAATCCGCGCGGCGCGCATTTTTCAGCAACACACGGACTGGCACCGCAAACATCCAAAACTCAGTTAGCGGAAGTGCCGGTCAAATGTTCTTCGCGATAAAGCAAAAAGAAAGCGCCTGCCGCATCGCCGTTTCCGAACGGAGTCTCTCGGGAAGCGATGGTATCTCTCTTCGTGGTCTGAGCCACCGGGCGAAGATGATCAGAGAAAGCGGAAAGAACGAGGAAAAAGAACTAAACGGTTGGAATCGGCAAAATGTCGCGAACGGTACGAAGAAGCACGGTGCGGCTGAACGGTTTGGTCAAGACGACTGCGGCAGAGTCGCACTTGGCGGCTTCGCCCGCGGCGTGTTCACTGTAACCGGACATATAAATTACGCGGATGCCATCGCGCAATGAGCGCATTTTACGTGCGAGTTCCTGCCCGCTCATTCCGGGCATGACCATGTCGGTGATCAGGAGATCGACGGCGCCAGTGTGCGCGGCGGCAACCCCCAATGCGGCTTCGCCGCCGGCCGCTTCGAGAACCGTATAGCCCGCGGATTCCAGGAATTCGCGCGCCACTTCGCGCACCTCCTGCTCGTCTTCGGCGAGCAGGACAGTTTCCGTGCCACGCGCGAGGCTGCGTGGAATGTGCACCACAGGAATGGAAGCCGCCGGTTCATCCACGCGAGGCAGATAGATCTTGAATGTTGTGCCTTTGGCGACTTCGCTGTACACCCAGATGAATCCGCCGCTCTGTTTCACTACGCCGTACACCGTGGCGAGTCCGAGCCCGGTACCTTTGCCCTGTTCCTTGGTGGTGAAGAACGGCTCGAAAATGTGGGCCTGAGTGTCCGCGTCCATCCCGGTGCCGGTGTCGGAAACGGCGAGAAGGACGTACTTTCCGGGCTGTACCACCGGGTGTGCCGCGCGGTAGAGGTTGTCGAGTTCGACGTTGGAAGTCTCGATGGTCAAACGACCGCCGTTCGGCATGGCATCGCGCGAGTTCACCGCGAGATTCATGATGACCTGTTCCATCTGGCTCGCATCCGCGCGAATGGTGCCAAGGTCGGCTGAGCTGCGAACGATCAATTCGATGTCCTCGCCGATCAGACGCGGAATGAGCTTGCCCATTTCGTCGACGACGGAATTTAGATTCATCGCGCGCGGCTGCAGAACTTGCATCCTGCTGAAAGCGAGAAGTTGGCGCGTCAGCGCAGCGGCGCGATCCGCTGATCGGTCGATCTGTTCAATCTTGCGCGTAACGTGGTCTGGCGACGGCAGAACATTCAGCAACAATTCCGTGTGGCCCTTGATCACCATGAGCAGGTTGTTGAAGTCGTGAGCAACGCCGCCTGCAAGCCTGCCGATGGCTTCCATTTTTTGCGCCTGGCGAAGCTGCCCCTCGAGAAGTTGGCGTTCACTCACATCCTGCGCAACCACCAGGCGCACGCTGCGTCCGGCGTATTCAACTTCATGCGAGATCTCGTCCACATCGAATCGCTTACCATCTTTTCTCTTGTGCTGCCAGTGGCCTTGGTGGCGGCCGCCCTGCTTCCACTCCTGGACATGCGCGGCGAAAGATGGCGCTTCGCCGTCGGGGCGAATGTCACGGACAGTCATGGCGCGAAATTCATCTTCGGAATAGCCGTATTGTTTTGTGGAGGCTTCGTTTACCTGGAGGAACTGGAGGGTTTCGGTGTCGAATACCCACATGGGGAGCGGAGAGTTCGAAAAGAGCAAGCGGAACATGGATTCGCTCTTTCGCACGGACTCTTCCGCGCGCATGCGGTCAATCGCCAGGGCGATGTGGCCGCCGGCGGAATCGAGAAATTCAAGATCGCGCTGATCGTAAGCGTTTTCATTTTGGTAATGCTGGACCACCAAAACGCCGATGGTGGCGCTGGGAGTCTTGAGGGGAACGCCCAGCCAGGCGGGCGACGCTGAACCGACCAGTTCCACTTCCCCTTCGGCAGCCAGACGATCAAATTCCGGCTGCGGGATCAGGCATGCCCTTCCGGTGCGAAACACGTAGGCCATGCAAGTGCGTGCGACTCTCTGCGGCGGAGGCGGGGGATCGAACTGGTCGACGAAAAACGGGAAATGAAACATCTCCGACTGCGGGTCGTGAAGAGCGACAAAGAAATTTTCGGCATAAACGACTCTTTTGAGAGCGCCGTGTATCTGATGGAGCAGGGCATCGAGATTGGAAGTTTCGTTCAGCGCGTGAACTACGTTGGAAAGAACCATGCGCTGGGCTTCCATGCGCTGGAATTCCGTGACGTCCTGGTAGCTGATCAAAATGCCGTGAACACCTGGATCGTTGAGGCGATTTAAAGCGACGACGTCGAACCAGCGCAAAAGGCCGGATTTTGCGCGAAGACTGCAATGACAAGCGGCGGTGGCGCCTTCCTGCATCGCCAACAAGGCGAACTTTTCGCTTACCGCGCAAGCCTCGGCCGGGGGATGCAGCCAGGTCAGCGGTTTACCGATCAGGTCTTCAGGCGCGTAGCCGAGAACGCTCCTAAATCCCTCATTCACGAAGAGAAAGTCGCCGTTTGCAGACACGATAGCCAACAGCTCCCGGGTGACCGAGAGAAGAGCTCTGGCTTGTTCCGTGGGAACTTCCGTAACGTGCTCGGGGATCAGATTCTTTGGCATGGTCCTAAAATGGAAATGAAAGTCGCCGGGAACTTCCGCTTGGACCTGAGCCCTGGAACGACCTATAAACAACGTAAAAATGATCTAGCCCGAACCACACCGAACGTGCCGTACTGCCAACAGAGGACGAACGGCCCACAGAATAAACGATTTAGCGCGCGCTACCAAGAGCAGAAAAGGAAAGTGTTGCGAAATTATGACTGGGCGTCAGGACAGTACTTTAGTTTGTACGGCAGACGACATGGTACCCTCGTCTCACACCGGCGCTTTTTTTGCCGATTCCTGGTTACACTCTGGCCCTCACTTTCCGAGGAGGAACAACCTAAATGCACAGCGTTTGGAGAGACATGTTTGTATTGGCAGTGCCGGTCCTGGAGAAAATCCTACGTCCAGTCTGTGTGTACGTATTCCTGATTGTGAGTTTGCGCCTTTCGGGTAAACGCGAACTGGTGCAACTGAATCCATTCGACCTGGTGGTACTGCTGACGCTGTCGAACACAGTACAGAATGCGATCATCGGCGATGACAACAGCGTAACCGGCGGAGTCATTGGCGCCACGTCCCTGTTGGTCGTAAATTACCTGGTGGTGCGCTTTCTTTACAAACACCGCTCGCTCGACCAGCTCGTGGAGGGCCGGTCGGACGTGCTGATTGAAGATGGCAAAGTCAAGACGCAGCACTTGAGGAAGGAACTGATCACAATGGCGCAACTCGAGGCCGCGGCACGCAAACAGGGATTCGATAACTTGAGCGAAGTGCAACAGTGCGTGCTGGAGCCGGGCGGAACGATTTCGTTTATCGGAAAGAAACCTGGCACGGACGAGACGCGGCATCAAGCCCTGATGCACCGGATGGACGTGCTGCTGGAGGAGATTGCGAAACTGCGGCAGAGCCAGCCGCCGTTGCAGGCGTAATTCCGGACGGCGAATCAGGCGCCCGCGACTGAGGTCAATGCACGAGGAAGCCGGCTACTCCTGCCGCGACGCCCAAAGCTCCAATGAGCATGCCAGCGTACCAGAACGTTTTCCTGTCGGTGAGCAAGGTCACGGAGCAGATCATCAGCGCAATTTCCAGAATGCCTTCGCCGGCGTCAAAACGATCCGCTTTATGGCGAAGAACGTCACGCTCCTTCTCCTGCTCCCTCGCCTTGTCGCTGATATCACCTTTGTCGCCTTCATAGCGGCGGACTTCCTTTTCGTATTTCTCGCGGAGCAGTTCGCTCTTTGCCTTGTCCTGTGTCGTGACCACGCCGAGCAGGTCGACCATGCTTTGCATTTCATGTAGACGAATATTCTTGGCTTGATAGTAGGCCCACTGGTCAGTGGCTTGCGCCTGAAGGAGGAGTTCCTCGGTGTGAGCTCGATGGCCGAATAGCGTGGCGACGGCGACGAGCACGGCCAGAACGGAGATGGTCAGCGAAACGGGCAGCACCAGAGGGTTGTCACTGTGCGCTGCTTGTCCACCGTGGCCGCCGTGCCCCTCGATCTCGTGCATGATTTTCTCCGCCCCCTAGGAAGTTGCGATTTGATGAAGGCTTTCCGAAGCAGCCTTCGCAGCAAAGTCGATGTCGGCGGGGGTGTGCGCCACAGAGACAAAAGAGGCCTCAAACTGCGAAGGCGCAAGGAAGACACCGCGCTCCAGCATGTTCTTGAAATATTGCGCGTAGCGCTTGGTCTCTGATTTTTTCGCGTCGGAATAGTTGTTCACGGGATCCGGGGTGAAGAAGAGGGTTGCCATCGAGCCGATAGCGTTGACCTGGGCTGGAAGCCCTTCCCTACGGACACTCTCGCGAAGTGCAGTGACGAGCGATGCCGCGAGCGTTTCGATGCGCTCATAGAGCCCTGGAGTGGAGAGCTCGTCGAGTGTGGCCAGACCCGCACGCATTGCGAGCGGATTTCCGGCAAGCGTGCCGGCCTGATAGACCGGACCGAGGGGCGCGACGTGGTCCATGATTTCTGCGCTTCCTCCGTACGCTGCAACGGGCAGACCGCCGCCGATAATCTTCCCGAGCGTGGTCAGGTCAGCTTCGATGCCGAAAAAAGTCTGCACCGAGCCGTTGCGCAGGCGGAAGCCGGTAATCACTTCATCTACGATGAGCAGCGCGCCGTTTTTGCGTGTCAGCGCGCGCAAGCCTTGAAGGAATCCTTCCTGGGGAAGAACAACGCCCATGTTGGCGGCAATCGGTTCCACAATGATGGCGGCAATCTTGTTTGCGTGCGCGGCGAACCGTGTTTCGACAGCAGCGAGATCGTTGTACGGTACGTTGAGAGTGAGTTGCGCGAGGGCTTGGGGTACGCCGGGACACTCCGCGATGCCAAGAGTCGCGAGTCCGGAGCCTGCCTGCGATAAAAAGCTGTCTGCGTGACCGTGATAGCAGCCTTCGAATTTTATGATCAGGTCGCGTCCGGTAAATCCGCGAGCAAGACGTAGAGCGCTCATCGTTGCTTCCGTGCCGCTCGAGACGAAGCGTACCTTTTCCATGAAGGGAATCGCACGCCGAATGCGCTGCGCAAGTTCAACTTCCAGTTCCGTGGTTACGCCGTAGCTGGTGCCCTTCTGTGCCTGATCGGAGATCGCCGCGGACACGGCGGGGTGCGCGTGACCAAGAAGCACAGCTCCCCACGAACAGACAAAATCAAGCAGCCGATTGGCGTCAGCGTCATAGAGATACTGGCCCTGGCCGCGTTCAATGATCAGCGGCTCGCCGCCGACAGAGCGAAACGCGCGCACCGGGCTGTTCACGCCGCCCACGAGCACTTTTTCGGCTTCGGCGAAAATTTCGCGCGAGCGGCGATTATTACGGCGCGACGATGTCTGCGTGACGCTCATCTTAATGTCCTTACTTCCTCCCTGGAGTTCTTTTCACGAACCCGACACATTCTGCGCAACGCCTCGGGCCGTGCACAGCCATGCGTGCTGTGTGCTACTTAAGCCAGCGAGCGGCGTCTTTTGCATGATACGTCAAAATGACATCGGCTCCGGCGCGCTGAATGCCGGTGAGAATTTCGAGCACCACGCGCTTTTCCTCAAGCCAGCCATTTTGCGCGGCGGCTTTGACCATTGAATATTCCCCACTGACGTTGTATCCACCGAGCGGCACGGAAAATTCTACGCGCACGCGGCGGATCACGTCGAGATACGGCAACGCGGGCTTAACCATGATCATGTCCGCGCCCTCCTCAAGATCGAGCGCGACTTCTTTCAGCGCTTCGCGGGCATTTGCAGGATCCATTTGATAGCTGCGGCGATCGCCAAACTGCGGGGCAGAGTCCGCGGCTTCGCGGAAGGGGCCGTAAAAGCCCGAGCAATATTTGGCTGCGTAGGCGAGGATGGGCAAGTCCTGAAAACTGTTTTCATCAAGTTTTTTACGAATGGCGGCCACGCGGCCGTCCATCATGTCGGATGGGGCAACGATGTCGGCTCCTGCGCGCGCGTGGGAGAGCGCCTGCTCGGCGAGAATCGCAAGTGTTGCGTCGTTCGCGACTTCTCCATTTTCGATGACTCCGCAGTGCCCGTGATCGGTATATTCGCACAGACAGACATCCGTGATCACAGCGAGATTGAGTTTCGCCCTGCGAATGGCTTCAACGGCGCGTTGTACAACCCCGGATGCCTGGAGTGAACTTTCACCGCGAGGATCTTTTGTTTCCGGCAAGCCGAAGAGGATGACGCTCGGAATGCCGAGTCCTTCGACTTCGCGGCAGTCTTCGACGATGCGGTCTGCAGATTGCTGGAAAACGCCGGGCATGGAGGCGACTTCCTGACGGACCGAAGTTCCCGGGCACACAAACAGGGGGTACACGAAGCTCGCCGGGGAAAGACGGGTTTCACGTACGAGGTTGCGGAGGAGCTCTGTTTTTCGCAAGCGGCGTGGCCGGTGGACGGGAAAGCTCATCGCAAGTTGACTCCAGAGGCAGAAGAGACTTTCGCTTTTTCGAAATGTGCCGCAAGGGCCGTGACTATCTCGTTGACCGACGGCTCCGGCGCCTGAAAATCGCAACGGAGGCCTGCTTCCCGCAGAGCCGAGTCCGTAACCGGGCCGATCGCCCCAACCGCGACATTGTCGCGAAGCGAGTTGAGTGCTCCAGATTTGATCAAGCTGAGAAATGCTTCCACTGCAGAAGGGCTAAAAAAAAGGATGGCGTCAGCCCTGGCGACGATTTCCCGTTTGGTTGAATCGACTTCGGTTATCGAAAGAGTACGGTAAGCCATGACGTCGACGACAGTTGCGCCAAGGTTCCGGAGTTGTTTGACGACTGAGGAGGCGGCACGATCGCTCCGCGGAAGAAGAACACCTTGCCCGCGAAGGTCGTTTGCCAATTCGTTGACAAGATCCGCGGCAGTGCCGCCCTCTCCAGCGTAGGCGACGGAAAAGCCGGCGCGCACTGCGGCATCTGCGGTGGCGCTGCCGACGGCTGCGACGCGAGGTGATGTGAGTGTTTCCGGCGGAGAGATCCCGAGCTCCGCCAACCGATTGGAGACTGCTTGGACTGCATTTTGGCTGGTGAAAACGAGCCAATCGAAACTTGCGAGCTGACGGAGCGCTGAATCGAGATGCGTAGAGTCCCGCGGCGGCGCGATTCGAATCAGGGGAAGCGAAATGATCTCCGCTCCTCTGGCGCGCAAGGCCTCGGCTGACACGGCCGATTGAGATTCCGCACGCGTGATGACGACGCGCTTGCCGGCGAGAAAAGATGGAGAATGGTCAGCCACGCTGCCGGTAGACCTCCTCCAGAATTTCGCGGGCCCCGGAATCGATGAGGAGTTGCGCGACGTGCTGGCCGAGCTCGCGAGCCTGTTCAGGTGGCGCGGTTGCGCGCTGGCGAACGTGGTGCACGCCATCCGGCGAACAAACCACCGCATCGATGGCGAGTTCACCGCGTTCGAAGCGCGCCCATGCGCCAAGCGGCACCTGACAGCCGCCCTGCAGCGCTCCGAGCAGCGCGCGCTCGGCGACGATCGACTGGCGGGTTTCGAAATCGTCAAGCGGCGCAAGAGCGTCGGCCATATCACTGTCCTTTAAGCGCGCCTGAACACCAAGAGCACCTTGACCGACGGCAGGCATGCAGACGTCCGGGGGAAGAATTTCGCTAATGCGATTGCTCCAGCCGAGACGATCGAGTCCCGCCTTGGCGAGCAAGATGGCGTCGTATTCGCCGCTTTCGACTTTGCGGAGACGCGTGTCCACGTTGCCACGCAAATCGCGAACGTCAAGATCGGGGCGCAGGTGGCGAATCTGCGACTGGCGGCGCAGGCTGCTGGTGCCTATGCGCGCGCCCCGGCGAAGTGCGGCGAGCGTCTCCCCTTTTCGGGCGACGACACAGTCGCGCGCATCTTCACGACGGCAAATCACGGGAAAGCACAGGCGCGACGGAACGTCAGTGGGAATATCCTTGACGCTGTGAACGGCGAGGTCGATCTGCTCGTCGAGCAACGCTTCTTCAAGCTCTTTGATGAAAACGCCTTTGCCGCCGATTTGCGAGAATGGCGCTTGCTGCAATTTGTCGCCGGTGGTTTTGATGATGACGATTTCGGCGTCGACGCCGGTGCTTTGGAAGATTTTTCTGCGGACGAATTCAGCCTGCCACCTGGCAAGCATGCTGCCGCGGGTGCCAATTCGAATGGGGCGAATCGGCTTCACGGACGCTCCCGGTCCTGCAGAAACAGCTCGCGAATGGCTTCGACTTGCTGAATTTTGCGGCGCAGATCCTTTTCGCCCCGCAGGCGGCGGGCGGGATCGAGGAGCATTTTTTCGAGCAGGTCGTCAATCATTGCTTCCACGTGCCCGCGCTGCTCGGAAGTGAGCCCGGGAACGCGTTCGGCGCGTTCCCGGATGAACTCGGCGCGTTCGGCTTTCAATTTATGGCGAAGCGCCTCGACCACGCTGATGAGTTCGACGCTGGCTTGCCAGGTAAGGAATTTACCGATGTGTTCATCGACAATGACTTCGGCGCGCGGCACTTCGCTTTCGCGCGCGCTGCGGTTTTGTTGCACGATTTGCGTCAAATCGTCGATGTTGTAGAGGTAAAAATTATAGAGATCCGCGGCGCCGGGATCAACGTTGCGAGGCATGCCGAGATCCATGACGAAGAGCGGACGGTTGCCGCGCGAGGCCATGGCTTTTTCGAGTACGGCGCGTTTCAACACGGATTCTTCGGCGGAAACGCTGGAGACGATGACGTCGGGCAGCGTGAGTGCGGATTCCCAATCATCCCAGGCGATCACTCTGCCGGAGAATTCGCGCGCGAGATGTTCAGCGCGGTCGAGCGAGCGGTTCATGACGAAGAGGCGGGCGATGTTGCGGTCGCGAAGCTGCGAGACGACTTGTTCGCTGATGAGGCCCGCGCCGAGGACAAGAGCGGTGCGCTCGTGTAATTTTCCGAAAATGCGTTCGGCGAGCTTCACGCCCGCGGAGGCGACGGACATCGGACGCGTTCCAAGCTCAGTTTCCGAGCGCACGCGCTTGCCGACTTCAAGCGCGCCTTGAAACAGACGATTCAATACCGGGCCGGTTGCGCCTTGCTCGTAAGCGATGCGATAGGCTTCGCGAACCTGGCCCAGAATTTCGGCTTCGCCGAGCATCATGGAATCAAGGCCGGAAGCTACGCGAAAGAGATGACGCACGGCGTTACGATCGTAGTGGTGATAGAGCGAGGCGCTCAAGACATCAAGCTGGACGGCATGGAAGCTGCTGAGATAATTCGAAAGAGCGGCGGCGGACTCGCGGGTGGTTTCGGGAGGAACGCCGTAGACTTCGCTACGATTGCAAGTGGAGAGCACGAGGGTTTCGAGGAGAATGCCACGCCCCCGGAGTTCCTCCGCTGCCTGGCGAGCCTGGTCGTTGGTGAATGACACGCGCTCGCGCACCTCTACCGGCGCTGAGCGGTGATTCAGTCCGACGAGCACAATCTCCATGACGCTGATTTGCGTGCTCCTAAAAATAGCGGTGCGAGCGCGAAAAGAACAGATTCACAACGGTGAAGCTGAAAATCACAATCGCAAAGTTAAAAACGCAAAGCTGTGAGGCGCGGGCTCCCCGCCAGCCGGGATTGCGCGCCAGCCGCAAATAAAACACGTATGCAACAAGCACCAGCAAGGTGATGACATACTTGGGATCGTAGCGCCAGACGTTTCCGGTGAGGCGGTCGACCCACACAAAGCCGAGAACGGTGCCGATGGCGATAGAGATGAGCCCCACAAGGACGCTGCTCTGGCTCATACGATCGAGAAGATCGAGCGAAGGAAGGCGCCAGACGACGTCGCCAACGCGGTGTTGGTGCAGCAGGCGCTGTTCGCCGAGGTAGATGAGGCTCAGCACGCAAGACAACCCGAATGCCGCGTAAGCAAGAATACTGAGCGTGACGTGAAACGCGAAGGTAACACCGGCGGCCGGCGGCGCTGCGAGGCGGTCTGGCGGAGAGAGCTGCGCGAAAAGAAAAAACGCCAAAACGAATGGAAGGACAAACGCACCGACCGAGCGCTGGCGGTGGAAAAGTTCGAGGCTCAAGTAGGTGAGTGCCAGCAGCCAGCCAAAAAGAGACATGGAGCCGGCCAAGTCGTGATAAGGGACGGTGTGGAGGCCGCGAGCGCGCTCCAGTAGTGCGAAATAATGAGCGGCGAGGCCAAGAGCCAGCAGCAGCGAACCGAGGCGACCGGACCATTCGCGACCCGCTACGAGATAGCCCACGTAGCCGGCGAAGCTGCCGAGGTACGCCGCAAGTGTG
>Ga0070698_100005291_pt1 | contig 14123 bp, 10 predicted proteins | sample KBSK1502metaG_FD_65477 | JGI IMG/M metagenome (GOLD analysis project Ga0070698, IMG submission 65477) | Corn, switchgrass and miscanthus rhizosphere microbial communities from Kellogg Biological Station, Michigan, USA - KBS K1-50-2 metaG | ecosystem: Host-associated > Plants > Roots >...
CTCAAAGTAGGTTTGTTCCTGCGGACGCGCAATCAGGCCAAAAACGTAGTTTGGGGGCGGAAAGACCCTACCGGAGCGAAGCTCCTGCGATTCCGACAAGTAGAAATGTTTCCTGGCCAGAAGGCGGTTGTAATGAGCAGCATTGGTGGGTCGAGTTGGCTAGTAGCAGACTCCGCGTCAGGCCGCTCTGCACTTTTGAGGAAACATTTTGGCACGGATGCCCGTATACCTAGCCAAGCGCACATTGGAGCCAGCCCGCGAACCTGGCAGGCGGTCTCGGGTGCCCACGAAGGAGGTCCTCGTTATGGCCAGCCATTCCTGGCATTCTCTTCGCAACTCCTTTTTCGGTGCTGCTTTACTGCTGCTAATAGCCGCTGCGACGGTCGCTCTCAATAGCTTGGCACAGGCCTCGGGCAACCCTCCTCAATCGTCCTCCAACACCAAACAAGACCGATGGCTGCACGTCCGCGTAGAGAACCCCGATGCCAAGGACGAGATCGTTCGCGTCAATGTGCCGCTAGAGCTTGCGGAACGAGTCCTGCCAACAATTGATCGCGACAGCCTCCATCACGGCAAGGTCCGAGTTGACCAAATCGACTGCCACGGAGTCGACCTCCGCGCCTTGCTCGACGCTGTTCGTGCATCCAAGGACGGCGAATTCGTAACCGTACAGAATAAGGATGCCGACGTGCGTGTCGCGAAACAGAACAACTATTTCCTGGTCCACGTGATCGACAGGAAGAACTCGAAGAAGGCTCACGTAGAAGTCAAAGTGCCCATGAAAGTCGTTGAGGCGCTGCTGTCGTCGGGCAAAGACGAACTGGACTTGGTCGCGGGGCTGCACGCGCTATCAACGCAAGGAGACACCGAGTTGGTTTCCGTCAAAGACGAAAGGAACACTGTTCGTGTCTGGCTTGATTCCAAAAACGTTTCCGACTAGGGGCAACGCGCGGTCCGCGGGAAAGGAAGAGAAATGCTGCTGGCAAAATTGGCACTAGGTTTCGGCGGAACGCTCCTTGTAGCGGGCGCTTACACGTTTCATGAGGGCGTGATGCGTGTCGATGAAGACCACGTCAACGTCAGGCACGTGCACGTGTGGCTTCCCGCTGCGGTTGTGCCTCTCGCGTTGCATGTGATCCCAAAGCATCAGCTTGAGAGGGCGGCCGAGCAGGCAAGCCCTTGGCTACCGACTCTGCGGGCCCTCACCAAGGAGCTGAAAAAATATCCCGAAGCCGAGCTGATAAACGTCCGTGACTCCAACCAGCGCGTTCACATTCGCACCCATAATGGAAAGCTGCTGATCGATGTCGATGGATCCGAAGAGCAGGTCCATTTGGCATGCCCGCTGGCGGTGATCGACGATGTTTCCAGCGAGCTGGAAGCGAATGCACCAACCGTCTAGCCCGTTCGCATTTGTGGTGCGAGTTACTTGAAACAGGTTCGAGAGAGTTACGGGTTCTGTTGCTTCTGCATCTTCTCCATCATTTGCTTCTTCATTAGTTCAGGATCGAATTTCGTCACTGGACCGGTGATGTGATCCTTCGCATCGGTGATGACCCGCACCAGCACCATGGTGTCGCCGGAATTCACAGACTTCACCATCCCCATGGGCGAAATCTTGTCATTGAACCAAACGTCTCCGACGCCTGTATCTTTCTTCCAGTGCACACAATTGTAGGTGCCCGCTGGTACGGTGATGGTCTCTTTCCCGACGGAATGCCATTTGTCGAATTCTTCTTGCATGTGGCTTCGCGTCCGCTCTCCGTAGCCAGTTCCGCCGAAGGCCATTTCCATTGCGGGTTGTCCCGGCTGTTGAAATATCACTTTGTGAAACCTGAAATCGTCCTTCGTCACCAAGACTTTGCCGTAGCCCATTTGTCCAGACCTAGAATCCATGTGCCCGATTTCCATCCAATAGCCCTCTTGCCCGTCCACCAGTTCCTTCCCCACGACGCTCATTTCCAAGTCGGTCTTCGGTGCGTTGGGGGTGTTTTTCTGTTGCTCGTACACGGCACCGTTTCCGACTACTGGCCTGAAGATATCGGCGATATTGGGTTTCTTGAAAAAGTCCATTCCCATCTGCGCGGCGACGCTGCTCGATAGGCACACACAGGCCGCCGTAGCCAACAGCACAATTTGCGTCCGCTTCATCTTTTGCACCTCTTAGTTGTTTCAATCCGGCCGATGTGGCGATTATACGGTTTGAAGGGTGGAAGTGCCTCCGAGATTTTCGGAAATTGCCTCAGGCCAAAGTGGCGCGCCGAGACCGAAGTGCTCGCCTAGATACGCCGGCTTCATTCGTACGCCAATGCAACCACGGGATCATAACTCGCTGCGCGGAACGCCGGATATGCAACCCCAGCAGCAGCTCCCACCAGCGCGAGTGCAATGGACTGGAAGATCCATCGCGGGCCGATGAGAATCATTAATCCGGGATTCGTTTCTTTCAGCACGGCCTGGGTCAGGAACGTCAACAGAATGCCAAAGGCGCTTCCGAGCAACGCAAGCACCAGAGTCTCACCGAGCAAAATCCGCGCGACGTCCAGACGCGAAAAACCCAGAGCTTTCAGGACTCCCACCTCGCGGGTACGCTCCATAACCAACGTGTGCATGTTCAACAGCACAACGAGAAAACTGATCACGATGCCGAGCCCAACCATCGACCGCAAGAACGGTTTTAGCTCGGGAAGATTCGACGAGCTCATCAGCGTTACGTATTCGGCCATGGAGCGAACGCGATTGTTGGGCGATAACCGCAAAATCTCCGCTCGCGTCGCCTCCGTATCACCCTTGCTACGCACGTAAAACATCGAAACGCGATTTTCGACGCCTGCGATCTCTTGTGCCGTCTTCATTGGGATATAAAATCGTGCTCCCTTCCCGTGCGCCACGATCCCACTGATCGTAAACGTATGATTCAAGAGGGTGATCTTGTCTCCGGTCTTCAGGTGCTTCGTTTGCGCCATGATATCGTCTTCGAGCGCTTCGTCCGGAGCCTCGAACGGCCGTCCCGAGCGGAACAGAAACCCGCGGCTCAGCGCGTTAAAGCGCTTGTAGTCGATCCCATAGATCATCATCAGGGTCTTCGGCTCATTGAGAATCACCGTGGGAGCCACTTCGTCCACGCCATGAAGCGCCGCGATCTGATCGCCGAGGCTCTCCGGCATTACCGCGCTTGTGAACGCGAAGAAGATGGATGAATTGGGCGGCTGGACGAGGATGTCTGCGCCAACTCCTTCCACGCGTTTGCCCCATTCCGAAATCACTCCGGATGTGAGACCCACGATCATCAAGACCAAGATCACTTGAATGGCGATGGCGATGACGGTTAAAGAACAACGCAGAGGGCGAGCGGAAAGGTTGCCCAGAAGCATCTGCATCAGGGAGAATGGCCCGTCGAACGTGTCTTTCATTTATTCATTCTACAGAAAACAGTTCGATCTTAGAAAAAGCGTGCAGCAAGACACGTGCCGAATCTTGCCGCAAATATTTCTGCCCTGTAAAGTTTTCAACACAAGTGTTGATAAGTTTGTGGAAAAGAGTGCGTTTCCTAGGGCTAACTACACGATTCTATGTACCCTAATACGCTTTGCACTATTTCGGTGCAATCTGCTTCCGACTTTCTCCTCTCCGCCTATCGAGCCGATCGCCTCGCAATTGTTTGCACTCCCGTTCAAGCAGGTCCCAGTTCAGTCGCGCTCAGTACCAACGCTGTGGTTTCTCAAGATGCACTTTGATGACCTGCTTTGGATCTGTAATGTCGTACCACCGCCCATAAGTCTTCCATCCATCCGCAACCACTTGAATCAAAACTCTTCCCAATGGGGCATCCGGAACGTGCGCAGTGCCTTCGCGATTGGTCTTCACGTTCAGTTCGAGTTTTTTGTCTTTCCGGATTTTACGCTCTTCTACGTACTTGATGTAAACGCTGGCGTTCTCCACAGGTGTTTCGGGCTCACCGCCTGACACTTCTATCGTGACCCGCGAAGTCGGTGTTGGAGGAGTCTGTGTCTTGCCTTGCTGTCGGGCCTTGCTCGGCGCAAGGAAGATTTGCATAGCGGAGAGCAGTGCGATTGCCAAACATGCCGCCGCGAATGGTTGAAGTCTCATTGCGCTAATGATTTCATCCTCTCCGGAACCCTTGCGTCGGTCAAGTCTGCCGCGAGCTCTTAGAGGCTGCTGTCTCTCACCATCTCATGGGATGGAACACGTTAGCATCCGAAGTTTGACTGCCCAATCTCGCTACGATACCTTCTCAGCAGCATCGTCTCGGCGGGCAATAGCGGAACGCATTAGAGCATGTGCGCCTGCCACGCGGTCGCCTTTCGCTGTCCGCGAAATTCCGTCAAGTTTGGTGTAAGAAAAGCACGCAGCTCCCAGCTTTGCCTGCGGTGTTCCGCATCGGATGGCCCGCTGCGTCTGGCGCTGCCTTCTTTCAGAGCTCTCTGCGGTGCGCGCCTCAAAGGAGATGACCATGGGTTTTGCTACCAATGCCATACATGTCGGCCAGGAACCCGATCCCTCCACGGGAGCTATTGTCGCGCCCATCTATCAAACCTCGACATACGTGCAATCCGAGCTCGGCAAAGACAAGGGCTACGACTACGCGCGGACCAATCATCCTAACCGCAAGGCTCTCGAGCGTACCATGGCGAAACTCGAGGGCGGTGTCAGCGCTTACGTTTTTTCCTCGGGGATGGCTGCCATCGACGCCATATTTCGTTTGCTGAGACCTGGCGATCATGTGGTCATTTCGGAAGCAGTGTACGGTGGCGTGTTCCGCCTTTCTACGCAGCTTCTGGTGCACTTTGGCCTGGAGTTTACGTTTGTCGACACCTCGTCCACGGAAGCTGTATTCGGGGCGCTGCGCCCGAACACGAAAATGCTTTACGTCGAAACGCCGACGAACCCGACCCTCCGCATTGCCGATCTCGGCGCGATTTCCAAGATCGCCAACGAGCGCGGCATCACCCTCGCCGTCGACAACACGTTCCTCAGCCCCTATCTTCAGCGGCCCATCGAACTCGGCGCTCACATTGTGGTGCATTCGATGACCAAATACTTGAACGGCCATAGCGATTCCACCGGCGGGGCCGTTGTGCTGACACGTCCGGAGGACGCCGAGAAGATCTACTTCATTCAGCGTTCGGCGGGCACAGGCCTCGCTCCCATGGATTGCTTTTTGGTCTCACGTGGAATTAAGACGCTCGCGGTCCGCATGCTGCAACACAACGCCAACGGCATCTCTGTGGCCCGTCATCTCGACGCCCATCCCAAAGTCCGCAAAGTCTACTATCCCGGCCTGCCTACGCATCCTCAGCACGAAATCGCTCGCAAGCAGCAGCGAGGTCCCGGCGCGATGCTCTCTTTCGACCTCGAGACGCTGGACGCCGCTCGTCGGTTTCTGAATCAAGTGAAACTCTGCTCGCTGGCTGAAAGCCTTGGCGGTGTCGAGACATTGATCTCGCTGCCCGCGCTGATGACGCATGCGTCCATGCCGCCGGAAGTTCGCGAGCGCGTGGGCATCACGCAAGGATTAGTTCGGCTTTCCGTAGGGATCGAAGACGTCGAAGACATCATCGCCGATCTGGACCAAGCCCTCCTCTACGTCTGACGCCGCCACGCGCGAAATGCCACGACAGGGTTCGAACCGCATGCATTTTGGAGTGCGGCCGCTCGCCGCCGCTTTCGTTACGCTATAACTCTAAAAACTTTGCAAGACCTACCCAACGCAGCGCCGTCGCTGATCCGTATGCCCGCTCTTGTACTCTTCTACCTTTGTACTCTGATGCCCGTCCACTCTTGTACTTTTCCGCCCTCATACTCTCCCCGGATTGACTCCCCTCGCTGCTCCCTCCTAGAATCCCGGCAATGCCTGACCTAGCGACAAAATCAAAAAACTGGCTGACTCTTTCCATTTCCCTAGTTCTGATTGTTGCTCTCGCCGCAGGCGCTTACCTCTGGCACTCGCGCGCCTCCGCCGCAAAGCTCACCAATAAAGACCCCGTCGTCCTCGCTGACTTCACGAATACAACCAGCGATTCGGTCTTCGACGACGCTTTAAAGCGCGCCCTCGCCATACAACTCGAACAATCACCCTTGCTGAACGTGATCTCCGACGAGCGGGTGGGCGGTGTGCTGAAGTTGATGAATCGCTCTGGTAACGAGCGCCTGAGCCCAGATATCGCCCGAGAAGTGTGCCTTCGCTCCAACAGCAAGGCCTATCTCACCGGCTCTATCGCTCACATCGGCTCGCACTACTCGATTGGGCTGAAGGCGGTCAATTGCCAGAACGGCGATGCACTGGCCAGCACAGAGGCCGAAGCCGAGAACCGTGACGCCGTACTCAGAGCTCTTGGCGAAGCTGGCGGCCGGCTACGCGAGAAGCTCGGTGAGTCCATCTCTTCGGTTCAGAAGAACAACAAGCCTTTGGATCAAGTCACCACTTCATCGCTCGAAGCGCTCAAGTCCTTCTCCCAAGGTCTCCGGGCGCAATACGCAAGCGACTATGATGCTGCTTTTCGCTTTTATAGGCGCGCGGTGGAGCTCGATCCCAATTTCGCGCGTGCCTACGCCGCCCTGGGCACTTACTATCTGACCCACAACCAGGCAAGCCTGTCGGCCGCCAACTACAAAAAGGCCTTCGACCTCCGCGACCGCGTCACCGAGCGCGAGCGCTTCTACATCGAAGCCGGTTACTACCAAAATGTCACCGGCGAACTGGAAAGGGCTCGTCAGGTGTACCTGCAGTGGGTCCAGTCTTATCCCAGCGACGATATACCGCAGGGGAATCTTGGTGTCATTGATTCCAGCCTCGGGCGATTCGAGGCCTCTTTGGCGGCGACTCTGAAGGCTCAGGAAATTGTCCCGGACAGCTCGATCGGTTATGGCAACCTCATCGAAGGCTATCTGGCTCTCAATCGTTTTGACGACGCCAGCGCCGCCTACAAACAAGCGGTCAATCGCAACCTGGATAGCCCTTTCTTGCGCCTAACCCGCTATCTTCTGGCTTTTCTCCAGAGCGATTCGGCCGCTATGCAGGATCAGTTCAATTGGGCGGCGGGAAAAGAGTTCGTCGAAGATATGTTTCTGAGTGCGCAGGCCGATACCGAAGCGTTTTACGGACATCTGGCAAAATCCCGCGATCTTTCTCAGCGTGCTGCAGACTCCGCACTGCGCGCAGGTTCGCGGGAGACCGCCGCCATGTGGACGATCACCCAAGCCCTGCGGGAAGCGGAGTTGGGCAACGAAGCTCGCGCGCGTCAATCTGCCGCCGCTGCGCTGGCCCTCACGCCGGGTCGCGACGTGGAATTACTCGCTGCGCTCGTCTATTCGCGCGTCGCCGACGCAGCGCCGGCTCAAAAAATCATCGACAAACTCGACCGCGACCATCCCGTGGACACCCTCATCCAAAGTTATTGGCTGCCCGCCTTGCGCGCGTCTCTGGAGTTGCATCACGGCAAGCCCACACTGGCGATCGATCTGCTTCAGTCCGCAAGTCTCTATGAGTTAGGGACTCCCGCACAATTTCAATACGGCACGCTTTATCCTGTATATCTTCGCGGGCTCGCTTATCTCAAAGCCGGTCAGGGCCCGCAGGCTGTAGCCGAGTTCCGGAAAATTCTGAAACATCGCGGTGTGGTGCTAAATTTCTGCACTTATCCGCTTGCTTACGTCGGTCTGGCCCGCGCATACGCGCTTTCCAGCGATAAACCCAGAGCCCGCGGTGCCTATCAAGCCTTTCTCGCCCTCTGGAAAAACGCCGATCCCAACATCCGCATCTTCCAAGAAGCCGACTTCGAATCCTCCAATCTCCACTAGCCATAACTATCGCCGAGCGGGTGCACCACCCTCGGTTTTTGAGGGTGGCTCTTTCCCTTCGATCGCCATCATTCCTGCCGGGGTGCGCGTTTAGACCTTGTGGAAGCATCCGTGCCCCCCGCGAAACCAGCCAATCATTCGTACCTCAGCGCCACCATAGGATCGACCTGCATCGCTCGCCGTGCGGGCAGGAAACTCGCCAAAAGAGCGATGAATCCCAACCCGGCCATGGCAACGACGAGCACCCAAGGGTCAGTAGGTTGCAGGCCAAAGAGCATTGCTCTTGCGGCCTGCGCAACGGCCACGCTCAGCGTGGCGCCCAGCGCCAATCCCAGCCCGAGGAGCAACAGCACGTTGCGTAGCACCAGCGAGAGAACGTCTCGCCTCTGTGCCCCCAGCGCCATGCGGATCCCGATTTCATTGGTGCGCCGCGCGACCAGATAAGACGTGACGCCATAAAGACCAACGGCGGCGATCAGCGCACCGAGCAGGCCGAAACAGCCTGAGAGTTTGGCCATCAGCCGTTCGCGCAACAGGCCTTCCAGGACCGTAGTTTCAAACGGAAGAAAATCGAGAGTGATCAGCCGGCTGACCTGAGCGACAAGGCTTCGGACATTTGAAACGGTTTCGGCCATGGGCACAACGGAACGAATCACGAATTGAGCAGATGGGCCGGGCCGAGGGTCTTGAGCGGTGGGGAGAAACGCGATCGGACTAAATTCCTCGCGCAAACTGGAATACTTCGTGTCCGCAACTAGGCCGACAATCTCGAATAACTGTTCCGGTTCCAAGGGCGTTGCCTGCCGCCGAAACATTATTCCAATTGGATTCACCCCCAGTCCAAGGTTGCGGGCGAAGGATTGGTTCACAATGGCAACTTTGGGAGAAGAAACCGTGTCTCGCTCATTAAAATCCCGCCCCTCTATCAGAGCAATGCCCATCGTCTGGAAGTAACCATCGCTGGTCCAGTTGAACAGCGAATCCAGTCCACTGGCTTGGTTGGCCCCTTCCATCCAAACGCGATTCTCCGTGCTGCCCCGGCTGAGAGGCAGGATCCCAACCTCGCCGGCCGAGACGACGCCTGGAACAGCGCGAATCTTTTCCAGTAAGTCACGTTTGAATGCGACGCGTGCCGCGTAAGGAACATTTAGACGGCGAAACAAATCGACATCGGCGATGAGGATTCCCTTCTGGCGGAAGCCAGGATCTACGTTGAGAAGATTGCGCAAGCTACTAGAAAAAAGCAGCGCGCCGACCACGAGCACCAGCGACAGCGCCACTTGCGATACGACCAGCACCTGGCGAAATCCAAATCGGCTGCGACCCGCCGTGACCCTTCGGCTGGTGGTGCTGAATGCTTGGGAGGGAGAAACGCGTGATCCCCGCAGTCCGGGCGCCAAGCCAAACAGGATGCAGGTAAGGCTGGCGAGTCCGCATGTGAAAGCGAGCAGGCGCCAATCTGGCTTGAGGTCGAGAAATAGTGGGTTCGCCTGGACGCCGAGCGAGGCCACCAGGAACTGGCTGAGGCCTCGGGCGAGGAAGAGTCCCAGCACACCACCCGCCATCGCAAGGAGAAGGCTCTCGGTCATCAATTGCTGGATGAGGCGGCTGCGCGGCGCGCCGATGGCAAGCCGCACAGCGAATTCGCGTTCTCGTGCCGTGGCGCGCGCCAACATCAGATTGGCGAGATTCGCACAAGCAATCACTAGAACCAGGCCGGCGGTGCCTAACAGGAGAAACAGCGAATTGGAATATTGAGTCCGCAACCAAGAAACGCCGCCCGCCGCGGGTACTGCCGCGAGTTTGAACTTCACGTAGTCCTTCACGTTTTCGGTGGGGTAGTTGGACGGAAGCGTGGCTTCAAAGATTCGCGGCGAAATCACCGCCAACTGCGCATTCGCCTTTTCGGGTGTCGAGCCGGGCTTCAACCGTCCTATCACGTTCAGCCACCAAATTGTACCTACGTCTAGCCAAGTGCCTTCGCTCCACAGAACTGCTTGCGAGCAAATCGGGACAGCAACGTCGTAGGAGCCCCCGATTTCAACACCGAAAAAACTAGGTGGCGTGACGCCGATGATTTCGGTTGGATGGTAATTGAGCGTGAGCTTCCGACCGACGGCTAAAGGATCACCGCCAAGTTCGCGCTGCCAGAACGCATAGCTGACGACGGCTCCCGGCAGGCCGCAACCACGATGGTCGTCGGCAGCACTGAACACGCGGCCCATCAGAGGCCGCACACCTAGCACCCGGAAGAAATCCCCACTGACAAAAAGGCCATGCGCGAAACGGACTTCACCGCCAGGAGTAAGATTGAAATTATTGCTATCCCAGGCCAGGACGCCTGAGAATATGTCCTGGTCGTCGCGCAGTCTTTCCCAAATGGCATTCGTAAGAGTGGAATACACACTGGCTTGGTTTCCCCTCACTCCAGTTCTGTCCGCCAGTTCCACCGTCACGAGTTGCGATGGGTCCTTCACGGGAATGGCGCGCAGGCGCACTGCATCGATCAATTGAAAAATCGCCGTGTTTGCGCCAACCCCGAGGGCCAGGGACAGAATAGCCACGGTGGTGAATGCGGGGCTTCGACCGAGCGAACGTACCCCATGGCGCAAATCCTGCCACACGTTTTCCGTGAAGTTTATGCCGCGCGCGTTGCGGCACTCTTCTTTCGTTTGCTCGATGCCGCCAAACTCCAGCCGTGCTCGTCGCTGGGCCTCCTCCGGCGGCACGCCGCTGCGCACCAAATCCGCCACAAACGCCTCGATATGGAAACGCAGCTCCGCATCCATCTCGCTTTCCATGCGACCGCGCCGCAGCATAGCGCGCACCCAGCATTGAGCCCAATTCCAAACCCTCATACTTGCTCCTGTGGGTCCTACGGCCCGCTCATATACATCAACGACAACACCACGCTCATTCGTGCCGAAGCGCCACTATAGGATCAACACGCATCGCGCGCCGCGCTGGAACTGATGCTGCAAGGATGGCACAAGCAACAAGAACGACGGCGGCCACGCCAAGGATCATCGGATCATGGCTCTTAACGCCGTAGAGTTGGCGCGCCAGCACGCGGCCTCCCGCCAGCGCCGCTGGAATGCCGACTGCCAAACCCAAGCCGAGTTGGGCCAACGCAGCGCGCAGCACCAGCGTGAGCACCTTCCTCCGGTCAGCGCCCAGCGCCATGCGGATCCCGATCTCGTTAGTTCGCCGCGCGACCGTGTAAGCTGTCACGCCGTATAGCCCAACGCATGCCAGGATGAGTGCCAGCAGTCCGAATAGCTCCGTCAGCCTCGCAATGAGCCGTTCCTGATTGAAGTTGCGCGCAACCTGCTCGCCGAAGCTCACCATGTTTAGGACGGTGAGATTCGGATCGACATCGGCCAGGGTTTTCCGGACGGTCAAATCGAGATTCTCCGGTTTGCCGGCAACATGCAGCTCGATGGCGCCGACCCATCCACGCACGGGCTCGCCGGGTGGTGCTTGGAGTAACGGCAGAAAGAACGTGGCATAGGCAGGGCCACGCGTGTCCTGGTATTTCGCGTCCTCGACAATGCCAACGATTTCATAGTCGCCACTGTGACTCACATCCCCCGTCCCCAAGTGCTGACCGATAGGATCCTCGTTCGGAAAGAACCTGCGCGCGAATGTTTCATTAATGACGGCAACGTGTCGGGCAGCGGGTGTGTCATGCTCATCGATGACGCGCCCTCGTAGCAATCGCGTGCCGATCGTCTCGAAATAATGGGGACCGACCCGGTCCCAGGATGGCGCCGTCCAACGATAGTCGGGTAGTTTTCCCTCAATGTATACGCGTTCGTTCGCGTTGTTACCGCCCAACGGGCTGTACCATGACAGGCTGGCGCTCAGGACGCCAGGTATTTGCGGCATCCTGTCCTCAAGCCGTTGATAAAGCCCGCCGAGCTTATCCGGCGTGTAGCCAGCCAGCGACGGAGCGATATTCACGATCAGGCGGCCCTCGGTCACAAACCCGAAATGCTGGTATTCGAGATTGCGAAGACTTTGAGTGACCAGACCAGCTCCAATTAAGAGCACTATCGAGAACGCGACCTGCACGATCACCAAAGACTTCTGAACCACCGATGAGCGGTCGCCGGTGGAACGCCCTGCTCCGCGAAGGACATCGGCAGGATTGGACTGCGACGTCATCCAGGCCGGCGCAATGCTGAATACGATACCTGTAGCGACTGATAGAACGAGGACGAAGCCCAGTACGGCGACGGAAGGTCGGGCATCGATAGGAATATAGTGGGTCCCTCGAAAAGCAACTAACAGGATTACATGTGTCCCGGCATAGGCTACGTAGAGTCCCGCCGCCCCGCCAACCAGCGCCAGCAGAACATTTTCGGTGAGCATCTGTTGAATCACCCTGCTTCGTGGCGCTCCCAGGGCCAAGCGGACTGCCGTCTGCGCACGGTTGGCCGACCCGCGCGCCAGCAGCAAGTTAGCGATGTTCGCGCAGGCGATCAGCATGAGCAATGCAGAGAGTGTCACCAACAAGTGCAGCCCTTTTGCATAGTTCGTTTGCATTTGCTCAACACCGCGGCCGCCCGGCGTCAGCCGGACGTATTGCCGAGCGATGTCTTTCCAGTCTCGTTCGGGGATAACTTCCCGATGGCTGTCGAGCCACTCTTGCAATTCAACCGTGAGCCGAGCCTGAACCTGCTCGGACGCAACGTCCGGTCTCAAGCGTCCGATCAGATAAAGCCACTCAGGTCTAGAGCGGTATAGCCAGCGGTCGGGGTCGGCAGCCAAAGGCAGCCAGAAATCGGGAGGGTCGCTGCGGAGCGTATCGCCGTAGAACCGGGGCGGTGCCACACCCACGACGGTGTAAGCCACCGTGTTGATGGCAAAGGGCGCGCCAATCACCAAAGGATCGCACCCGAAGTGCGTTTGCCACGTGTGATAGCTCATCACCGCTACGGGTAGAGCGCCTGCCGTGTCGTCCTTCGCCGTCAGCGTACGACCTGCAAAGGCGCCGATACCGAACATTTCGAAGTAGTTCCCAGAGACGAATTCGCCTTTGTAGGGCTGAGCAGGGGCGGAATCGCCATGGCGACGAACGCTCAAATCCGATAAGTGGGACCCAAAGGCGGCGAGCCCGGTAAACTCAGGCGTGTGGTCGCGAAGATACTCGTACAACGGATAAGAATAAAGAACAAAGCTACCGCCGTTTTGCGTGCCGTCCATAACACAGCAATTATTATTATCGCCGAGCCGATAGAGCTGCTCGGGATTTGCCACAGGCAGGGGCGTCAGCATAACCGCATGAATGAGTGTGAAAATCGCTGTATTAGCGCCTATACCTAGCGCCAAAGTCAGCAGCACGACCGCCGTGAAGCCTGGCGACTTGCGCAGCGTTCGCAGTCCGTAACACACATCTTGGACGAGGCTTTCGATAACGTTCACCCGGCGCGCGTCGCGGCATTCCTCTTTCGTTTGCTCGATGCCGCCAAATTCCATTCGCGCCCTCCGCATCGCTTCCTGCTGGGGCACACCGTTGCGCACCAAATCCTCGATGAACGCTTCGATGTGGAATCGCAGCTCCGCATCCATCTCGCTTTCCATGCGACCCCGCCGGAGAATTGCCCGCGCCCAGCTTCGAACGCGACTCCACACCCTCATACTTCCTCCGGCGCGGCACCCAGGATTCCGGCGATGACATCCGCCATGCGGTTCCACTTTGCAGCTTCGGTTTGTAACCTGCGCTTTCCTGCTGTAGTCAATCGATAGTATTTCGCTCTGCGTTTGTTTTCGGATTCACCCCATTCACTGGTGATCCAGCCCTGATGTTCCAGACGATACAGCGCGGGATACAAAGAGCCCTGCTGGATCTCCAACCGATCCTTCGAAATCTGCTGGATGCGCAACAGAATGCCGTAACCGTGTAGTGGCCCAAGCGAAACAGCCTTGAGAATCAACATGTCCAGCGTGCCTTGCAAAAGCTCTAGCTGTTTATCCACAGAAATCCCTTCGCAAACTGCCTTCTCCTAGACCGCCTAGGAATATACGTCCCCGTCTCCTAGACTGTCAAGGAGAAGCGCCGAGCAGAACCGCGGGCCCTTAGTAGCACAGGCACTCCTGAGTCGGTGTGGCAACTGGGCCTAGACATGACAGGTATACTGCGCGCAGGAGGCCCCGCGATGCCCACTTTTTTGGAATACAACCCGGAGCAAGCATATTTATTGCCGCCGAGTGTGAAAGACGTGCTGGGAGAAGAGCATCTCTGCTTTTTCGTGCATCGCGCGGTGGAGAAGTTGGATGTGCAGGAGTTTGAGGAAAGC
>Ga0070698_100005292_pt1 | contig 14123 bp, 15 predicted proteins | sample KBSK1502metaG_FD_65477 | JGI IMG/M metagenome (GOLD analysis project Ga0070698, IMG submission 65477) | Corn, switchgrass and miscanthus rhizosphere microbial communities from Kellogg Biological Station, Michigan, USA - KBS K1-50-2 metaG | ecosystem: Host-associated > Plants > Roots >...
AACGTATCATCCGGCAACCAATCGCAAGTAACAGGATCATGCGACCCGAACGGCGAAGTCGCCAGTCGTGGACACAAAATTTTTGTGAAGCACTGTGCGGAATGTCACGGCTTCGACGCGCGCGGCGACGAAGGTTCCGATCTTTACAATCTCCGCGCCGGCGACGCTCTCATCCGTCAGGTGATTACCGGCGGTATTAAAGGAGTGATGCCAGCGTACGGAAAAGTCCTTAACGACGCAGATGTGCGGGCGTTGACCAGTTATCTCCGGACGCTCCGCCGTTGATGTGTTTTGTCTTTTTGCTTTCGACTTACGACAATCCGAGAGAATAAGGAACTCGTGAATGAAATCGGCTGTGGCTTGATGATTTAGTTGGCAAGTAGCTGGATTTCATGTGCGCCAAATGCGATTGATTCTCAGGCGGGTCCATCGGTTGAGCGTTGTTCTTTGCTATCGAAACTCCATTTCGGCCTTTGTTTTACTCTTCGCGCTTCTCAATCTCTCTCTCGATTCGGGGATCAGGAATCAACCAGAGCAGCGCGCCGAGCACGTACAGTCCACTCGCGATCCATGGACTAACAAACGCAAGTGGGATGGCGGCGAAATAAAACATAGCAGAGAGTTTGGCCTTCCAATCCCTGCCTATCGCCTGCGCCAGAATGGAGTCGCGACCTTGCTTGGCAATGATGGTGCGCTCGAGAACATAGTAAGCGATAGCCGCCATCAGTAGAACGAATCCATACACGGCGGTCGGAGTGGGGGAGAGACCGTTTTCGCCCATCCAGCCTGTGGTGAAAGGAAACAGCGACAACCAGAACAGCAGATGCAGATTGGCCCAGAGAATTCCGCCGCTAACCTGCTCTGTAGCCTGGAACAGATGATGATGATTGTTCCAATAGATGCCGATGTAGATGAAACTTAGTACATAGCTCAACAGCACTGGCAGCAGGGGCTTCAATGCGCCAAGCTCAACCGCGTGCGGCACCTTCAATTCCAGCACCATAATCGTGATGATGATGGCAAGGACTCCGTCGCTGAACGCTTCGAGCCGGGTGGTTTTCATCCTGCTTCGCGCTGATGCGCTTCGCAGGATTTGCCATGGTTTCTTGCGCGAAGCAGGATGCCCTCTGAAGCTTCAGCGAAGGAGGGCCGATGTACTACGTATATCTTATTCAAAGTCTTTCTGCGCGAGGTGAACGCTACGTGGGAATCACGAAAGACCTCAAACGGCGTTTCCAAGAACATAACCAAGGGAAATCTTCTCATACCATAAAGTTCGGCCCATGGAAGCTAATCACCTACATCGCATTCAGTAATCGGGCCAAGGCAGAAGCTTTCGAGCGTTATCTCAAATCCGGTTCAGGTCATGCATTCGCGAGAAAGCGCCTATGGTAACTCGGTATCCCAAATTCTTCACCTGCTCTTCAGCCAGCCGTGGGCTGCGGTAAGATCATCACTCGTTAGGCCGTGGCCGGCTTCGAAGAAACGAATTGTTACATCGGCGCCCGCGCGGCGAAGAAGCTCGACAAGACGTTGGGTCTCGGATGTTGGAATGATTGGATCCTGGTTCCCAGCGCCGATCCAAACGCGCACAGACGAAAGATCTGGTAATTTGTCGGGAACGAGCGGCACCATCGCGCGAAATAGGGTTGCCGCGTGCATAATTTCCGGCCGAAGCAACAACATGCTTGCGGCGATGTTGGCGCCGTTGGAATAACCGACACCAACAATATCGTCCGCAGCGAGTTTGTAATGGCGCACCGCGTCAGTGACGAAATCAGCCAGTTCGTTCGTCCGCGTTTTCAAATCTTCCAAATCGAACACACCTTCGGCCAGTCGCCGAAAAAATCGCGGCATTCCGTTCTCCAGAATTTTTCCGCGGGGGCTAAGCAAAGAAGCATTGGGATCTATTTCGCGCCCCAGCGGCAGGAGATCCCGTTCGTTTCCTCCGGTTCCATGTAACAGCAGCAGCGTTCGCCTCGAATTACCGGGAACGAATTCGTGGAGAAAATCCGGTTGCGGCCTCATTGTTTGTGCGGCACGTGGATTGACGGCAAAATTTTTTCGATCTGCGAACGCGCAGATTCCAGCCATGGCGGGAGATGCAGGCCAGTTCCGAGTTTTTCGATTGTCTCATCAACGGTAAAACCGGGAGGTTCGGTTGCGATTTCAAAGAGCACGCCACCAGGTTCGCGAAAATAGATTGAATGAAAATAAATGCGATCGATGACCGGCGTGACGTTGTAACCAAGATCGACGAGCTGTTCGCGCCATTGAAGTTGCTCTTGTTCGTCACGCGCGCGGAAGGCAATGTGATGAACAGACCCAGCCGCCACACGCCCAACGCTCGTGTCAGGCAGACAAAGGAGATCAACGATTCGACCCGGCGTAGCATCATCAGGCGATGCGAACCGAAACCGGTTTCCGGATTCCTCGATCAAACGGTAACCAAACGTGTCACTGAGCAAACGCGCCGTCTTTTCGTAGCCTTCCAAAGCCGCCGAGACGCTGTGGAATCCACGAAGCGCATGTTCCGGAGGAATCGGGCTATCAGGCCACTGCTCGACTGATGCGAGCGAATCTGAAGCGACCAGTTCGAGTAAAAGTCCGTCGGGATCCACAAACCGAATCACTTCTTCTCCAAAACGCGGCGCCGTCGTTTCCGCTGCGACATGCTGCTGTTTCAAACGCTCCAACCAATAGCCGACCGAGTCTGGTGGAATTGAAAATGCCGTCGCCTCGATTTGGCCGATACCACGGATCCCGCGCCGTACACCGGGCCACGGAAAAAATGTCAGAATTGTTCCGGGCGTTCCGCGTCGATCGCCGAAATAAAAATGGTACGTTCCCGGGTCATCGAAATTGACTGTGCGTTTCACGAACCGCAGACCGAGAATCCCGACATAAAAATCGAGGTTCCGCTGCGGTTCGCTGGCGATCGCAGTCACGTGGTGAAGTCCCGGGATTTTGCTGTTCATCAGGGCGATGAGGCTTTTCGCTTAAATAGCCCGAGAAGGTTCGGGGTGAAAATCGGACCACGGTTAGATCCGACCGCGCCGTTGTACGTCCGGACTAGCTTTCGTACTTAAAGGAGAGTTGTAAGCGCGTTCGGAACTCGAGCACTTTGCCGTCCTCGATCTTCACGTCCATCTTCACAACCTCGGCAATACGCAGGTCGCGCAGCGTCCCAGCGGCGGTGCCCACCGCATTCTTTGCCGCATCCTCCCAGGATTGCGCACTCGTGCCGATTACTTCTGTTACTCTGTATACTGATTCTGTGGATTTATCTTGCTTGGCCATAATGTTTCCTTCCTATCTGCGTGTTTGATCTTCCGATTACATCCGTTTGCAGGCAAGTCTTGTCGCATCAGTTACCACGGCATACGTTTTTTTCCCTGCAGCGCTCGGTCCGAGTGACTCAACAAGCTCTTGAAACGCGGACCATTCCGAAGCGGATCTCCAGGGCGCACCGCACCGGGGCCTCAACGGTTTGATGAAATAGCGGAGTGAGAAAGATTCAGTTTTAGAATTCTTTCCACTTCTCGAATCGCGTCTGGATTATATTGGGCGCCGTGATCTGAATTGACAATTAACTCCGACTGCGCGCCGTCCAGATGAGAGCTCCAGTACGGAACAACCCCATCAGAACTGTTGGGTGTGTCGCCCCGGCCGCGATCACCCATTATTGAATGATAAGGAATACCGCGCGTGATTGGCAGTTTGTTGACCGCTTCCACGAATCGATCGTTAGGCTCGAGTGTATCGACGCTATTCGGCATACGGTTTAGCGGTCTGCCCGCAGGGTCGGCGATCAGGAGCGGTTTGGTTGACGCATAGATCGAGTTGAAGAGCCGTGGAGTCCTGACAAGAGCGGCGCCGATGCGCCCGATCCAGTTCGAGGCCAGTTCGCTGCCGCGATGGGGCGTCGAGATGAATATCACTCGTTGAACGTCCGGCCGGTGATTAAATACGAGCGCCTGTTCCAAAAGTTTACGTGTGTCGCTCGCCAGCGGGGTTCTGGCCGGAGGCGTGGCAAAAAAATCTCTCCAGATTTTGTCACCGGCATCTGTGACCGTTAGTCGACAGATCAATCCTCCCATGCTGTGACCGATCAGGACGATGCGCTTGTGATTTGGGAATGCGCGCTCGATCCCATCAAGATCCTGGCGGAAGAGCGCCGCGGCGTACGGATAGGGATAACCACTCGGATAACTGAAGTACCAGAACTGATAATGCTTCCTTATCGCTGGATCATGACGGAGGGAGTCGATCATTGGCGCCCAGCTGGCTCCTGTTTCTTGCAAGCCGTGAACGAAAATCACGGGCGTTCGCGCGGGATCGAATTGCTGCAACCGGGTAAGCATTGCTGTATCTGCATAAGCTTCCGGGTTCATGACCCGCGACAGCCCAAGCCGTTCCGGGCGTTCACGAGCGACCAGGAGTGCCGTAGGCGCATCAAAATCGGCGGCAATCGGAAAGGTTTGCTTGTTCAGCGTGATTCTTTCGGCGTTTAACGGATCGATGAACTCCAAGTCGGCTTTCCGGCCGGAGAAGCGTACGATCGCGGTGGTCGGCGCGTAGATGCGGCGTAATTTGTACTGTTGACGGAAGTGCGGACTTTCCGTGCGGCCAACCACTGCAATCGGCGCACCGAGGCCACTTACAGTCGAGTAGGTCTGGAAGAATTTTCCGCCGATCTTCAACGTGTCGGTCGGAAATAAATCGTATCGACTCGGGTCATGGTCCGTGTCGACGGGCTGGGGAGATACGAGAGTATAACGACCTTCATCCGTCACGACGGTAACGGGATGCCGCCACGGCTCAATATCTGTTCGGTCGACATCCTGGACGACGCGCGCTACGGCGAAGTTGTAGATGCTGCGCGCCGATTCATTTTTTGGCTGCCGTTCCAACACTCCATACGAAATTTTGGCAGCGAGCACGTCATGCCCTAGTGCGGCCGACGGCTGTTCGTGTTCTGCTGCAAGCAGGTATTTTGTGGCGGAGACAAGTGGCCCTTCCACATCTAATCCTGTCGTTAGGCGCGCCGGTATTGTTTTTACCGTCGCGAGATGAGAGGCGCATCCGCAGCATTGGAAGAAAAAGAGGGCCAGGCCGCATTTGGCAGCAAAACCTTGCCACCTCTTTTGGAAACTTGACTGCATGGTTTCCTTTTACGTTCACCCTCCAAGTCTTCGAAGTTCCTGACGGGCGGCTTCGCTAAAGGTTTGCAACACATCTACGGCGCCATGGTTCACCATGTCCTGCAATTCCGGCAGAGTCTTATTAGGCGCGCGATAGGTGTTAACAATCATGCGCGCAACTGCGTCTGCTTTTTCAATCGTGTTTCTCGAGGAGAGAACACGCATCTCGCTTATTATCGCGTATAGCCCGACAAGTTCCGAGACGTCGGTTGTGTCGTGGACAAGGGCATCCCCATACAGTTTCGAGGCTTCTTGAATAAAGGCTTTGTACAATTGTTCGCGGCGACTTAGTTTGTGGGTGAGCTCCTGAACTCTGGCTTGAGTACGCTGGGTAAGCCATGTGGCCGCGAACGATGTTACCCCGCCAATGGTTGCTCCGGCGAGTGCGGCGAGAGCGGAAATAGTCGCTGGTTCCATCATAATCTTTAATCTTAGTTAGGTATTGATTTCAGTTGTTGAACTTCGGTCACAAGTTGGGATACGAGACCGACTCGACTGTTTGTCACATGCAGCGCTTGCAACGTTTTGGTCCATCGAGCGAAAGCGGTTGGGAGAACTCTGCGCTTTCATTTAGATGCGGAGGTGGAAGATGAAGCGGTGTCGTTCGCCTGATCTTCCGGACGGAGTGGACGTTTGCGTGTTTCCAGGAATGCAACCAGGTCATCGAGCTCCCCTGGCTTGAGCGAAGGACCAAAGGCCGGCATGTTGGTGCCGCCATTAACGATGCGGATGATCAGATTGTCGCGGGTTAGCTTGTCCGCGATGTAGGTTAGGTCGGGTCCGCGCCGGCCCCCGAAACCCTGAATGAGGTGGCAGTTCAGGCATCCTTTGTCGTGAAACAATTGACCACCTTTGAAGACCGGGCCGCTTGTTGCTCCTACTACTTTCTCGCTCAGCGGCAGAGCATCGAAATTAGGCGACCAGGGCGACTGCTGTCCTTCCCACCAAAGCCCACCAATCATGATCACCGAGAGACACACGACGGCAATTGCCCAGGGGCGTCGGGTGGCAGCGCGCTCGCCTTTGTGATTCCAAATAGGAACAAACAGCAGGAGTAGCCCGATCAGGATTGGGAATCCGATCATGACGTAGCCTTCGATCCTGGCTGGGATGAGCGCGAGCAGCGCGAAGTACCAAAGAAGATACCAATCCGGTCGTGGATCGGCGGCCAGTATGCTCGGGTCCGGCGGCTTATCCAGCGCCGGAGGTCCGACGAAGAATGCGGCGAGAGCGATCGCGATGATCAGGCCCGTGACGACAATCACATCTCGCCAGGCCAAATCCGGCCAAAATGGTTTGCCACTCTTTTTGAGCAGCTCTTCGTATTCAGCGCGGTAGGTTGCAGGATCGACAGGTTTGCCTGCAACCGGCGGCTCCGAGATCCCGTGGCGAAGGACGAGCCACAGATGTAACCCGATAAAGGCAAACATAATTCCAGGCAGAACGAAAACATGGATGGCGAAGAACCGACTAAGCGTCGCGCCGCCAATCGTGTTGCCACCCAGGATGAAGCGCGCCACCCAGTCACCGACAATCGGAATACGTCCCGCCTGCTCAGCCGCGACCACGACCGACCACGCCGCAGTTGAATCCCACCGGAGTAGCTGCCCGGTAAATCCCATTCCGAGAGTAAAAGCCAGCAACAGGATGCCGGTGGTCCACGTCATCTCGCGCGGAAATTTGTAGGCGCCGAACAAAAACGTCTGCGCCATATGCGCTCCGATCATCAACACCATCGCGGACGCGCCGTAATAATGAAGCCCGCGCAGAAAACGGCCAAACGGTGCGTTGTTAGTTATGAATAGAAGCGTCTCGTAAGCTTGTGACGACGAAGAGATGTATGAAAACGCCAGCACGACTCCGCTTGCGACCTGCACGATAAAGGCAACGAGTGTGGCGCTCCCAAAGACGTACCACCATTTCGAATCCTGCGGCGCAATATGCTTCATTGGCGACAGCAGCACGCTGATTCCGAGCCGATCGTCGAGCCAATTCCAGACTATTTTGAATATCTTGATCACAGCGTGGTGGAAATCGGAACAATCGCCTGTTTCATTTGCACCTCGCCATTTGCAACCCGCACGTCATAGCGGAAAAGAGGCAGCGGCGGCGGACCGGCGGCGACGTTGCCGTCGCTATAATAAACACCACCGTGACATGGACACATGAAAAGGTCGGCGCCCTCCAACCACCGCACCGGACACCCAAGGTGCGTGCAGTTAGCTGAGAAGGCGATGAAGCTATCTTCACTTACGCGTCGCAGCCAGACGCCGCTCTTTGCCGTGACTCCGGCCCAGGGGAGCGACGAAGGATCTGTCACCGTCACGGCGACAGTCTTGCCGATCTGGAAATCATCTGGCTTGCCCAGCGTTACCCATTTCTCCGGCACCTTCCGAAAGAACGGTGCGACGATGAAGCCTACTAACGGCACTCCAACAATCGCGGTGCACAGTCCGACCAAAGCGATCGAGAGCTTTTCAAAAAATCGCCGGCGACTGATCTCCTCCGAAGTTTCGGTCAACGGCGGAGACGATGAGTCAGTGAGCTTTGTATTCATGGCGAATCTCTGTGATCCAACCGGCAAGCGCTGCCGCGAAGAGGGCAACGCCGACGAGCAAAACGACCCAGGTAGTGATCAATCCCCAAAAGAGAAAGGCGACTCCCATGGCTAGCCCAGCTGGGAAGTAGGTTGGGCGAGGCAGTGGTACATCTGGTAACATCTGCCACCCGGTCGGCACCGCGTCTGAATGTTGTGTGGGTAATGGTTCGTTAGGCATTTGATTGTTCCGGTTGTGGTGATGAATACCAGCGAGCGAGCTGGGCGAGAATTGCAGTCGCATAAATAGCACACATGGGAACCCACATTAGCAGTCCGCCAATCTGCTGATCTCTATCACTTGTCAGGCCCCAACTGTCGCGGATCGTGCTGAGCATTCCCAATCGATCGACCGGGTGTTGGTAAACCGGACAAATCGAAACTGGCGCAAAGGTCAGGATAATGCCGAGCACGCTGCAGGCAGTGCATGCGGTAAACAGGTAAACAATGCCTGCCGGCGGTGAAAGCCGCTGCTCCTCGCGCGGCGCCAGCACCTGCCACCAAAATACGCTTCCCATTATTAGAAGCGAAGTGGTCTGGATCGCCGAGACAGTCCTCGAGGTAGCTGCCGCGTTGCAAAGAGCGGGCGCGTGCCACAGCCACATCGCACCAACTCCGGCAATCCATCCGATAAGCGGATGACTAAAATAGGTGAGGGGAGGACGAAGCGAGAACGACCGAGGGAGACTTAGCAACAAGAGCGCGGGAACGATCAGCACGAGGAGGATGTGCTGAAGCATGTGCGCGCTGAAAAGGTAACCGTTAGCCAGTGCGCTAAACGGTGAGATGAAGGCTAAAAGAAATAAAACGAGCGCAGCAGCGAAATAGACCGGCCTGCCTCGTCGCCAAAAGGCGAGAAGGTAGCCGACGAACGCAAGTACGCTAAGAAGCAGAAGAATCGAATTCCATGTCCAGGCGGTAGTGAAGAATTGATAGGTAGTCATCGAAGAAGTGGAAGGATGTAAACAGTGAGTAGAACAAAAACCCAGACCACATCCACAAAGTGCCAGTAGTAACCCACGGACTTAAAGGCCGATTCGCCGCGGCCAGAAGCGAAGTCACCCGCCCGCGCCAGCCAGAGAAAAATCAGCAGCGCGATCAGACCAAGGAGCACGTGCAAACCGTGGAAGCCAGTTAGAGTGAAGAAGGTGGTAGAGAAGAGATTGGTGCTGAGATCTACCCCGGTCTGAAATAGTTTCCAATACTCCGTTCCCTGACCAACAAGAAAGACACCGCCGAGCAGGATCGTCAGCGCGAGCCAGCCAAGCATGGAACCGCGACGCCGTTTCGTTAGGGCAATCTCGGATCGCCAAAAAGTGAAACTGCTCGCGAAAAGACAAACGCTGAAAACCAGCGTCCGCGGAACATCCAGTTCTTTCGGTCCGGGGCCCGCTTGTGGCCGAGCGTAGAAATACAAATAGGCAAGGATAAGCGCGGCGAAGAATCCTGCTTCGGAAAGAATGAAGCTCAGGATCCCCACCTTGTTATGATCGGGAAGGGTTACCGCGGCGCTATTCTCACCTACGATTGGATCAGGACGGTCGGGGTTAGCCAGGTCCCATAGCGGGCGTCGACTCCGGATCGGCGGCAGCGCGACAAAGTTTTCATGCGGTGGCGGCGAGGTTGTCGCCCATTCGAGGGTCCATGCGTCCCAGGGGTTATCGCCGGCTACTTTGCCTCGGAAAAAAGAGGTGGCCAAATTCCAAACGAGAATAAGCGCCGACGCGCTCATGAAGAAGACGCCGGAGGTCGAGAGCATGTTCATCCAACCGAAGTGCGGTAGATCCGGATAAGTGAACACTCGCCGCGGCATACCCAGCAACCCAAGGAAATGCTGAATGACGAACGTCATGTTGAAACCGATGACCATGAGCCAGAAGGTCCAACGGCCTAACGACTCCGACATCATTCGACCGGTCATCTTCGGAAACCAGTAGTGCAGGCCACCTATGACGGCCAAAACGATCGCGCCCACTGCGACAAAGTGGAAATGCGCGACGAGGAAATAGCTGTTCTTGGTCTGCCAATCGAGCGCCACGCTGGCATGACTCACTCCGGTGAGACCCGCGACAAGGAATTGGATAAGAAAGGCGATACAACATAACATGGGGACTTGAAATCGGATGCGGCCGCCGACCATCGTTGCGGTCCAGTTCAGCACTTTTACACCGGTTGGAATTGCAATCAGCATCGAGGAAATGGCGAAAAAGACATCAAGTGGACGACCCATTCCCACCGTGAACATGTGGTGTCCCCAGACACCCAGGCTTAGGACTGCGATGGCAACACTGGAGGCAGCGACAAATTCGTAACCGAAAATCGGTTTCCGTGAAAAAACCGGAATGATTTCGGAGACGATTGCGAAGGCCGGAAAGACCATGATATACACTTCCGGATGGCCAAACGCCCAAAAAATGTGCTGCCACAGAACGGGCGAACCTCCGCCAATGGGTAGAAAGAAATGACCCTGTAGCTGGCGATCGATCAGGATCATCGCCAGGTTGGCATTTAAGACTGGAAGAGCGAAAATAATAATGAACGCGTTAACGAAATTGATCCAGGTAAAGAGCGGAAGACGACGCATTGTCATTCCTGGACCGCGCAGCGAAATAACTGTCGCGATGGTGTTGATGGCAAAGCTAATTGAACCGATACCCAGGACGAAGAGAGCGACTGCCCAATAATCGACCCCGGGAGATGAGGAGTAGGGCGTCTCGCTTAAGGGTGCATAAGAGAACCAGCCGACCGCGGGAGCGCCGCCTGCGAGGACGCTAAAGTGCAAAAGAATTCCACCAAATGGCACACACCAGAAACCAAAGGCGTTGAGACGCGGGAAAGCCATGTCGCGCGCACCGATCTGTAACGGCAAGACATAATTTGCGAGACCGAACACTACCGGCATGACGACGAGGAAGATCATCGTCGTGCCGTGCATGGTGAATAATTGATTGTACGTGTCGGGCTGGAGAAAATGGTTGTTAGGCACTGCGAGCTGCAGGCGCATGAAAAGCGCTTCGATACCAGCGATCACGAAAAACACCAAAGCAGTCAGCATGTAGAGAACGGCGATGCGCTTATGATCAACGGTGGAAAGCCATGCGAGTCGATAGTGTGCGCGCTTGGCCGGATCGAGCACTGCGTCCCGAACCATCGCGATAGTGGTCGTGCCATTCATCGTAGCGTGGAGAGATATTCGCTTATTTGGTCCAACTGCTCGTCGGTGAAGTTGAAGTCTGGCATGAGCGCCCCCGGCTTGATGTGCTGCGGGTTCTTGACCCATCTGCGCATGTTCGCCGGCGTATTCTGCAGAATACCCGCGCCAAGTTGCCTGCGGCTGCCAACGTGCGTGAGGTCCGGTGCGACCCGCAAATCCGCTCCAGCTACTCCGCGGATAGCATGACAGTTGATGCAGGTCGACGTCTGAAACAGCGCCAGTCCTTTTGCAGTAGTGTCACTTATCACTGCCTGGCCTGGTTGTAACTGCGCACGTTGCCACTCTTCGAACTTGGAAGGCTCCTCGGCCACGACCAGGATGCGCATCCAGGCATGTTGCGTTCCGCAAAATTCCGAGCACTGGCCGATGTACGTACCCGGTCTGTCCGCTTGTAACCAAATGTGGTTAGGCTGACCCGGCACATTGCTCATCTTACGGGTCAACTCCGGGACCCAGAACTCGTGTAAGACATCCTTGGATTCCAGCCGCACTGACAAAGGTTTGCCGGTCGGGATATGAATTTCGTTAGCCGTAATAACACCAGAAGCCGGATAATCCACCTGCCACCAGAATTGATGTCCGGTGATCACCAAGTCCGGCGAAGGCGCCGGCGGCGGATCAGCACGATTCATCGCGCTAAGTGTCATGACTAAAAGAAAGATCACGATCAGGAACGGAATGATCGTCCACGCGATTTCCATTTTCCTGTTACCCGGAATTTGCTTCGGGTCGGGCTCTCCCGCGCGCGCACGAAACCGAAGAATCGCGTAGATGATCGCGCCGGTTACGATGACAAAAATCAGAGCGAAAATGATCGTCGAATGGATCGCCAGATCGTAAATCGCGCGTGCCTGCGGCGATTGCGGATCCAGAGCATTTGACGTCTGCATCGCACGGACCTTACATCTTTGCTTTGCCTTCCTGGCGCCCTGCCGCGGACTGAGCGCACGTTGCGGCAACTAAGTAGTCACGCGTGCCAATCCGCGATTTCACCTGGTTAAGCCCCCATCTGGTTGCGGTTTCATCGCTAATTTTTTTGTGCGCGGCAGTCAAGAAAGAAATACCCGAGAACTATGGCGCTGCCTGCTCGCTTTCCTGCGCGGACAAAATCAACGTCCAGTGTGTTGTTTGAAATGAGGCGCCCCCCTTGCTGCAGAGTTCCCGGGATCGGTTTCATACGCTCGGTATTAGTCGAGGTGTTGAACTTCAGCGGCAATCTCGGATACGCGCCCAGTGCGAATGTTTGTTTCTTTGAGCTGCATAACACCTTGGTTCCACCTGCTGAACGCAACCACGAAATCGGCGTTGCGATTTTCTGATGCGATCGGAGCCACGGCCTGCTCTATTCGGTTTGCAGCCGCGTTGCGTAAAGCACTCTCCGTCATTTGCAGATCAGCTGGAAGCCGTTGCCAGGTCGCCAACGCTTCATCGCCAACGAGTGAACTTGCGGCAGCGAACACATTCTCGGTATGTGAAAGCGTACTTTCCAAATTGCCTAACGAGGTTCGCTCGCCACCCGGAGACTCTTCAAACTCGAACACGGTTAGGTCAACGTAACGGCGCGCCTGCTCAAAACTCTTTGAGGTTTCCGCTATCAGACCGTGCGCTTCCGATTTTGCCGTTTCGATCGAACTTTCGGGACGGGGAATTTCGAGCAGACGCGCAAGTTGTCGAAGCGCCGCTCGCAACGCATCTCGGAATCGATCGATCGTGTGCTCAGGCCAGATGTATCGGAACACGAGTCCGGTAACGAAGAGCCCAAGCAGGATTCCGACGACACGATTGCGGACGTTGTCCAGGTCAGTATCGGGCGCATAACCTTGGAAGACGCTGTAGAAGAAAGCGAATGCGATCTGTAGGCCAGCGTAAGAAATCATTTCGCTCCCGGCGGCGACCCAACCGGCGACGGCCGAGGCACCGGCAACGACCATAACCAGCGACGCAATTGTCACCATATGCGGCATGAGGAAGACGATGGTGAATAGCGCGAGTGCTCCGCCGATTAAACAGCCGCCCATCCTGAGCACGCCCTTGTGCAGCGTCGCACCGGTGCTTTCCAACGCGATGAAAGTGCAAGTGATGAATGCGGTGTGGATTCCCGACCAATCAATCCCTTCATAAACGATGTAACAGAACATCGCTGCAAAAGTAACTTTGAGGGCGAAATGCACATGCGCTGGATTGGTGAAAGCGTCTGGCACAAATAAACTTATTGGTTTGGGCCGATGTTCAGCGGCCTCCGCGGAATCCGGCAAGAATAGGAGATTCAGCACAACTGTGATCCCGACGCCGTAGACCACGGCCACCCACACCCAGAGAGCCGCGCGAACGACTAGTTCCGGTGACGGAATTTGTTCGCCGATTGATTGCGAGTAAGCGACGACAAATCCGATAATGAATCCGAGCGGTCCGATTACTAAGGCGCGCGACAACCACATCCCTAGAAAGAGCGCGATTGCCATCCCCGGAATGCGCAATTCGGGATGACCATAGGTGAACTTGTAAAGCAGGAGACTGCCGATGATCGCAATGGTCACGCCGATTATCCCAGCGATTCCGGTAATCGTTGTAAGACGTTTAGTTTCTTTCGAGACGAAGAAAGCCATGTAAGCGCTAAGGTCCAACTCCGGCACCTGAAGCGTCATCGAAGTGATCACGCATAAAACTGCGGCACCGACCATGATCGCGGTTCGGCGAGCGCGGTCAGGCTTCGATGCTAACTGGCGTTTGAACCATTCAAGAGAACCAAACGGCAGGAAAACGGATTTCGTCCCGGTTGCGCTGGTCGCGTTCATACGATTAGGGCCACATGCGCCTCTCCCTTCTTAAGGGAGAGGGCAGGGTGAGGGTTTCTGACCTCGTTCCCCGTCGTGGAACCCCTCACCTCAATCCTCTCCCCTTCAGCAAGGGAAGAGGCGGAGAGCACACCGGTCACACTAAGCACGTGCGAGCTCATTTAGTGGGTGGGCCGTCGATGATTGCAACAGCTGACGCGCCCATGCGGAAAAGATCTTGGTCGGGATTTTCGACTTCGATACGGACAGGGAATCGTTGCGCGACGCGCACCCAGTTCAGTTCGCGCTTCACATAAGGCACCCCGGAGGGAGGC
>Ga0070698_100005293_pt1 | contig 14121 bp, 14 predicted proteins | sample KBSK1502metaG_FD_65477 | JGI IMG/M metagenome (GOLD analysis project Ga0070698, IMG submission 65477) | Corn, switchgrass and miscanthus rhizosphere microbial communities from Kellogg Biological Station, Michigan, USA - KBS K1-50-2 metaG | ecosystem: Host-associated > Plants > Roots >...
AGCCGCAGCTCGTCGAGGTGCCGGTCCCGCGGCCAGGCCCGGGCGAGCTACTGCTGCGGGTCGACGCCGCCGGCCTCTGCCACTCGGACCTGCACGTGATCGACAGCGGTGGCCGGCTTCCCTACCTGCTGCCTTTCACGCTCGGGCATGAGGTGGCCGGCACGGTCGCGGCCGTCGGGGTGGGAGTCTCCACTGCCTGGCTGGACGAGCCGGTCGCCGTGCACGGGGTGTGGTCCTGCGGGCGTTGCCGGCGCTGCCGGCAGGGCCGGGAGAACGCCTGCCTGCGTCTGACCGGCCCGGTGGGCTGCGGTCTGGGGTACGACGGCGGGCTCGCCGAGTTCATGTTGGTCCCCTCGGAACGCTTCCTGGTGAACGCGAGCGGGGTGGCCGCCGAGGAGCTCGCCCCGCTCACCGACGCCGGCCTCACGGCGTACCACGCTGTCGCATCCAACCTCGACGCCCTGTCAGGCGAGGCGGTCGTGCTGGTCGTCGGAATCGGTGGCCTGGGGCACCTTGCGATCCAGGTGCTCCGCTCGCTCTCAACGGCCACCGTGGTGGCCGTCGACCCGCGCGAGTCTGCCCGCGAACTGGCTGCGCAGCACGGCGCCGACCTCGTGGTGGCCGACCTCTCGCTCGTTGCCGCGGCCCTCGACACTGATGGCGTCGACGCCGAAGGTGGGATCGACCTGGTCCTCGACTTCGTCGGGTCGCAGGCGACGCTCGGTTACGCGGCCGGCCTGCTCGCAGCCGGCGGTCGCCTGGTCGTGGTCGGCAGCGCCGGGGGAGAGCTGGTTGCTTCCAAGGCAGGTGGCCTGCCGCGGGACTGGCAGGTCTCCGCGCCGTTCTGGGGGACCCGGTCCGACCTCGAGGCCGTCGTCGCGATGGCGGCTCGTCGTGACCTGGCCGCCGAGTCTGAGACCGGGAGCCTCACGGACGCGCCAGACCTCTACCGACGGCTGAGCCGGGGCGAGATCCGCGGCCGGGCCGTCGTCGTACCCAACCGAAGCCGGACACCACTGTCCCCGGCCGAGGCGCATCGTCAACACTGATCTCAGGAGGACACATGCAGGTTCTAGCGCACGAGTTCGCGGCGCGGGCCGAACGAGCCCCGGGCGACATTGCCGTCGTGGACGCGCTCGGCACGCACACCGTCGGCGAGGTCATGCGGGCAGCGAGCGCGCTCGCCGCCCTGCTCGACGACTCCCTCGGGGGTTCTCCGACCGTGCTGGTGCAGGCCGACAACACCTGGCGGACCCTGGCTGCCGCGATTGCCGTCGGCCTGCGCGGCGGCATGGTCGCGGTGTTCAGCAGCCATGCCGTTGCCGCCGAGTTCGAGCTGGCGATGGAGGACATCCGGCCCGATGCCCTGTTCGCCGCCCCCGAGACGCTCGAGCACTGGGCGGTGCCCGGCGAGGCCTTCCCGGACCGGCGCGCGGCCCTCGACGGCTGGACGCTCGCCTCCTCGGGCCGACCCGTCAGCGAGGTCGACCGCTGGGCCGGAGGCGCCGCGGTCGCCATGACCTCCGGGTCGACCGGCCGGCCCAAGTCGGTGGTGCAGTCCGAGGCCGCGATCAGGTACGCCGGTCGCTCAACCATCGATGCGATCGGGTTGGAGCCTGGCGATGCCGTCGGTGCCTTCGTCCCGTTGTCGTCGGTGGCGGCGTTCTGCTTCGGGATGTACCTGCCGGCGATGCTCGGAGCGCCGATGGTGTGCATCGAGTCGTGGCAGCCGGACGTCGCCCTCGAGGCCATGGCCAGGCATGACGTGCGCTGGACGATGCTCGTGCCCACGATGGCGCTGCAGCTGGCGATCCGGCCGGACGCGGAGGGCAGGCTGTCCGGGCTGACCGCGATGACCGTGGGTGGCGGGCCGATGAACGCCGGCTCCCTCGAGCGCGCTGAACAGACCCTGGGCACCAGGATCATCCGGGTCTTCGGGATGTCCGAGTGCCTCGGGCACACGACCACCCGGCCGGCCGACGACGCCGTGACCCGGCTCGCCAGCGACGGCCGTCCGTTCCCGGGCACCGAGGTGCGCGCCGTCGACGACGACGGAAACCCGCTGCCGGTGGGACAAGTCGGCGCCGCGCAGGTCCGCGGTCCGAGCCTGTTCGTCGGCTACGCCCGCGACGGCCGCCCCACGCCACCCCAGCTGACCGACGACGGGTTCCTGCCGACGGGCGATCTGGTGCGCGTCGACCCCGACGGCTCGATCACCGTGCTGGGGCGGGAGAAGCAGATCATCATCCGGGGTGGGCGCAACATCGACATCAACGAGGTCGAGGCAGCGGTGGCGCGCATCCCGTCGGTGATGCAGGTGTGCGTGGTGCCGGTGCCCGACGAGCTGCTCGGCGAGAGAGCAGCCGCGCTGGTCGTCGCCTCGGACCCGGGGCTGACCCTCGAGGCGGTGACCGGTTTCCTGGACGAGAGCGGCGTCCCGAAGTCCAAGTGGCCCGAGTTCGTCTTCGTCGTACCCGACCTGCCGCAGAACCGGGTGGGCAAGCTGTCGCGGCCCGACGCGGTGAGCCTCGCGGCGCGCTTGGCGCACGGAGAAGTGACCTGAGTTCATCTCAGTTGCTACCATGGAGCCAGGCCGAGCGGGTTCGGTGAATCAAGGACACAGAGCTGGGTGACCACATGGTGCAGGCGTTGGTGGAGACCGAGGGCCCCCGATCCAAGCGAGCCGTGATTCTCGCCGCAGCGATCGACAGCTTCGGCCAGGACGGCTACGAGCACACCAAATGGGCCAAGATCGCCGACGAGGTCGGCATCGGGCAGACCGCGCTCTATCACTACTTCGAGTCCAAGGCGCACTGCCTGCTGACCATCATGAGCCTGGAGCTCAACCGGTCGCTCGAGCGCTTCCGTGAGGTCACGGCCGATGTGGCGCAGGCCGACAAGGCCCTGGAGGTCGCCATTGCCGCGGCCTATGAAGTGACACCGCGCGAGGTCCTGCAGATGCGCATCCTGCAGAACCACATGGACCTCCTGGCCACTCCTCGCCCGTCGGTGAAGGAGGAGGCCGAGCGGCAGGCCGCCCGGCAGCATGTGCGTGAGATCGAGCAGGAGTGGACGGCCCTGCTCCAGCGCGGCATGGCGACCGGCGATTTCCCGAAGCGCGACGCCCATGCGCTGGCGACCCTCGTGCTCGCGATGGTGGTCAGCGTGTGGCGCTGGTACCGCCCCGGTGGCGCGATGACGCTGGAGCAGGTCCGTGACCTGATCTCGGATGCCTGCCTGCGCGTCGTAGGCAATTAGCCCTCGTTCTCGGTATTGCGGTGGCCTGTGAGCCGCGTTACAGTCTCCAGACCAAACCGAATTCAGTTTTATCTCACAGCTCGAGGACACCCTCGACGGCGAGGAAACGAGGACGTGATGACCAGTACGGCGAAGGGTGACCGGATCGAAGGCTCCGAGCGGTCGACCGGCGGATGCCCGGTCATCCACCTCGACGCCTCGCCTCCGCTGGAGGTGGGCAGCCACTGGCAGAAGGCCAACGAGATGCGGGAAGCCAGCCCGGCCTTCTTCAACACCCACGCCCAGGGCTACTGGGTCTTCACGCGGTACGACGAGGTCCGCGAGATGTACCAGCACCCGGAGATCTTCTCCAGCGAATCGATCACACCGTGGGAGCCAGACCCGGTCTACCGATTCGTCCCGACCCAGATCGACCCGCCCGAGCACGCGAAGTACCGGCAGCTGATCAGCAGCTGGTTCGCCCCCAACGCGGTCAAGCGGATCGCCCCGGAAGCCCACGAGATCGGCCGGCGCCTCGTTGCCGACCTCGCAGCGAGGGGCGAGTGCGACTTCGTCACCGACTTCGCCATGCGTCTGCCGACCGAGATCTTCCTGACCATCATCGGCGTGCCCAACTCCGACGCCGACCTGTTCGTCCCGTGGGTGGAGGACTTCTTCGCCGGCTTCGGCGGCGACCTGGCCCAGCAGGAGGCGATGGGGGCGGCGCTCGGCGGCATCGGGCAGTACTGGGTCGACGTACTCGACGCCCGACGCCACGAGGCCCAGCCCCGCGAGAACGACTTCGTCTCGCTCCTGATGCACTCCGAGATCGACGGCGAGCCGCTGGGCGACGCGCTGATCCTGGACATCCTCACCGTGCTCGTCCTGGCCGGCCTGGACACCACCCGGGGGCAGCTGGGCTACCTGTTCCGCCACCTCGCCGAGCACCCCGACGACCGGCACCGGCTGATCGCCGAACCGGAGCTGATCCCGTCGGCGGTGGAGGAGTCACTGCGCCTGTACACGATCGTCTTCGGTGACGGACGCAAGGTCGCGCAGGACACCGACTTCCACGGCTGCCCGCTCACCAAGGGCGACATGGTCTATGGACTGGTCTCCGGCGCCAACCGCGACCCCCGCGTCTACGACCGGCCGGACGAGTTCATCGTCGACCGGAGGTCCAACAACCACCTCGGCTTCGCCGGCGGCCCGCACCGCTGCCTCGGGGCACACCTGGCCCGGATGGTCATGAAGGTCGCCGTGGAGGAGTGGTTGACGGTGATTCCCGACTTCGAGGTGGCGTCGGTCGAGCCGCTGATGGAGCGCGGTGGTGGCGCGATGATGACGCTGCTCAGCCTCCCGCTGTCGTGGGAGGTCTCGGCATGAAGCTCTCCGTCAGCGCCGAGCTCTGCCGCGGACACGGACGCTGCTACACGCTCGCCGAGGACCTGCTGGAGGACGACGACGAAGGCTACGTGTCCGTGCGCGGCCTGATCATCGACGTACCGGACGACCAGGTCGACGACGCGCGCAACGCCGCGGGCTCCTGCCCCGAAAGGGCGATCACCCTCCTCGAGGACTGAGAGGGATGCGGGGCCGGAGCACTCGTGGCGAGTGCGCCCTGACCGCGCCTGACCACAGGCCTGCGCCATAGGCAAGGTCGTTCAGACGGCGCCCGGCGGCGAGCGCAGCCGGGCCCAGCTGGGACTCTGTCGGGCGCTCGGACATCGCGACCGCTGCATCGACGACCAGCGCGCTGACCAGTGCCCGACGCATCTGCTGTGATCGGGTTGCGGCCACGAGGGCGACGGGCCACCAGTGCCGAAGCAGAAGAGCGGACTCCTGGCGCACCGCCCACACCAGGCCGCGTACGGCGAGTCGCGCGGCGATGGCGTCGCGACCCGGTGTGTCGGGCAGGGCAGCGCGGACCGACCGCGTGCCACTCGCGAGAGCCAGCGTGGCGACCGGAATCGTCCAGCGGCTGCGGAGGAGCAGCGCTGCGGCGGCGATGGCGTAGCTCGGGGTGAGCACGGCGGGCGCCAGCTTGTTGCCGTGTCGCGCGGCGAGGGCAGCGCCACCGCTGCCGTAGACGAACTTGCGGCCGAGCCAGCCGTGCATGGTCTGGCGGGCGTCGTGGTGAGCCTCGATGGTCGGGTCGTAGCGCACGCGGTGGCCGGCCTCGACCAGGCGCCACACGAGGTCGACGTCCTCGCCGACGCGGAGCCCGGGGTCGAAGCCGGGGGTGATGGCTGCCGTTCGGGCGACCAGGCAGGCGCTGGGGAGCCAGGCGACGGCCGCGCCCGGCTGCACGGTTCCCGGCGTCGTTCCGAGCGTGAGTGAAGAGGCCTCTGCGTCGTACCTCTCGAACCACCAGGGGTGTGCGGACCGAGCGATACCGGAGATCCGGGGTCCGACCAGGCTCACTGCCGGGTCGGCGAAATGCCGGGCCAGCCGGGCCACCTCGGAGCCGGCGATCTCCACGTCGGAGTCGACGAACGCGACGTACGGCGTGCTGACAGTGGCGAGTCCGGCGTTGCGTGCACCCGCCGGGCCGACGTTGACGGGAAGGGATATGAGGTGCGCGTTGTGGCGGCGGGCAACCGCTGCAACAGGTTCGGGGTCGAGGGAGGCGTCGTCGACGACGACGCAGTGCAACGGGTGCAGGGCGGCGAGGGTGCGGTCGAGCTGGTCGGGGCGGTCGCGGACCGGGATGACCACGGTCAGGTCGTGCTCGGCGACAGCCGGGATCTCCCCAAGGTCGGGGATGCCCAGGTTGGTTGCCAGGAGCCGGTCGGCCACCTGGGCGGAGTCTGGATCGGTGACGCTGACTGCGCCCTTCGTGAGCATCGCCTGAGCACGCTGGGACAGTCGCATCGCGGTGAGCGGCGAGCCGCCGACAAGCAGCCGGCCGTGGTCCGCGATGAGGATGCCCGGGACGAGGCGGACCCCGAACCCGTGGGGGAGGGTCATCCGTGGAACCCGCCGTCGGCGCGGATGACCGATCCGTTGAGGGGGGCGCCCGCGCGGGAGCAGCACAGGGCGACGATCGTGGCGATCTCCTCGGGCTCCATGAGGCGGCGAATGGCTTGGTGGGAGGCGAGGTCCTGAGGCGTCGTGTCGTAGAGGTCGGCAGTCGCAGAGAGCATGGGGGTTCGGGTGGAACCCGGGGCCACCGCCACGGCGGTGACGCCGGTGCCGACCAGGTCGGCGGCGAGCCCCCGGACGATGCCGATCACGGCGTGCTTGCTGAGGGTGTAGCCGGTCAGGTTGTGCAGGCCGCGTTCGCCGGCAGCGGAGGCGATCGCGACGAAGCGGCACCCCGAGGGATCTGCTCCACCGAGCATCGCGGGGATGGTCGCGGCGGCGGTGTTCCAGACGCCGAGCACGTTGATGTCGATCAGGGTGGTCAGGTGTTCCTCGGGGGTCTCCCACTGCGGCAGTCCGCCCACCACGACCCCAGCCGCCGCCACGACGGCGTCGAGACGGCCGAAGCGGACGAGGGTGGCTTCGACTGCCGACTGGAGGGCATCGCGGTCGCGTACGTCGGACTCGATGGCGAGGAGCCGGTCGGGATGTCCCCCGACCACGGAGGCGAGCTCGCCGGGAGTTGCCATGGGGTAGCCCACCCCCGGGGGTACGTCGCCCCCGCTGCACACGTCGAGCGCCGTGACGGCGTACCCCTCTCGGCACAGCTCCGCCACGGTGGCCGCGCCGATCCCGCGTGCCGCGCCGGTGACCAGTGCCACGCGTTCAAAGTCCACGCTTCGCAGCCTCCACCATCTGATCGAAGAGGACAGCGCCCGCGGCTGCGGTCGCGCCGGTCGGATCCCCCAGGACGCCGTTGGGTGAGACGGACCGTACGCCGCGCGACCTCAGCTCGCGCAGCAGTTCGACGATCGGCCGGGTGTTGCCTGCCTCGGCGCGGTGGGAACGCACCAGCCAGGGGGCCAGGTGCAGCAGCAGCGAGGTCTCGGTGTGGCCGGCGTGGGCGTCGCCCGCGACCGTGCAGGGCACCCACGCGACGTGGTGCTCTTCGTTGCGCAGCTGCTGGACCGCCCCGGTGAGGGCCTCGACGTTTCCCCCGTGACCGTTCACGAGTACGACGTGTCCGGCCCAGAGCGACAGCGAGCGGACCACCTCGACCACCACTGACCGCAGAACGTCTGTGCCGATCGACACCACGCCGGGAAAGCCTTGGTGCTCGCCGCTGGCACCGATGCTCACCGCCGGCGCGACGTACCCGCCAAGCTGGGAAGCGAGCTCGCGCGCGACCGCGGTCGCGATGAGCGTGTCTGTCTCCAGGGGGAGGTGCGGGCCGTGCTGCTCGGTCGAGCCCACGGGAACGAGGACGAGAGGGCGCTCCGGGAGCTCGGTCCAGACGGCTCCGGCCAGCTCGCGCCCAGGGTCGGACATGGTCAGACGCCGAGCTCGCGGTGGAACCCGGCCGGGACAACCAGGTCCTCGGGGCGAAGGTCGTGGATCGAGGAATGCCCGAGGCCGAGCAGCGCGGAGTCGATGCCGCCACGGAGGAGGTCGAGGACGTTCTCGACGCCGGCCTGGCCGTTGGCCGCCAGCCCCCACAGGTAGGCGCGGCCGATCATCACCGCGCGAGCGCCGAGAGCCAGAGCCTTGACGACGTCGCTGCCGCGGCGGATGCCGCCGTCCATGACGACCTCGACCTGATCGCCGACCTTGGACGAGATGGGCTGCACCATGCGGATCGGGGCCGGCGTGCCGTCGAGGTTGTTGCCGCCGTGGTTCGACACCGAGATGGCATCGACGCCGGCGTCGACAGCGCGGAGCGCATCGTCGATGCGGCAGATTCCCTTGAGCATGAAGGGCTTTCCGCTGATCTGGGCCCAGTGCTCGCGCATCCAGGCGACGTCCTCCCACGACGGAGGCGGTGTCGTCATCCACTCGTAGTAGGCCGCGAAGAACGTCGGCGCCTCCCCGCCTGGCGGAGCGAGATTGGGTGCCGTCAGGTCGGGGAGCTGCCCGGTGCGGCGATAGTTCTGGCCGAACTGATAGAGCCACCGCGGTTTCGTGACAACCTTGGGCGCCATCCGCACCATCGCCTTGAGATCGACCTTCTCGGGGATCTCGGGGCTGCCCCAGTCGCGACCCATCGAGAAGGACCAGTCCAGGGTGGCGATCAGCCCCTTGGCGCCGGCGGCACGGGCGCGCTCCATGCGCTGGACCATCACGTCGCGGTCACCGGTCCAGTACATCTGGAAGAACGTGGCTGCCCCTGTTGCGGTCACCTCTTCGACGGACTTCGACGCGAAGTTCGACAACCCCATGACGGTGCCGCGGGAGGCGGCCGCTCTCGCGACGGCGACCTCGCCGTCGGGGTGGACGGCTTGGACGCCGGTGGGGGAGATGATCACCGGCAGCGAGATGTCCTGACCCATCACCGTCGTGGCTTGCAGGCGTTCAGCCTGCTGACCGGCGACATGCGGAGCCAGACCGAGCTCCCTGAACGCAGCCTCGTTGTCGGCGATGCTCTGGCCGCGCTCGGATCCTGCGACGAGGGCGCCGTACACCGGCTTGGGCAGCCGCTTCCGGGCGCGTTCCTGGGCGACGGCGACGGACTCGAACCAGGGGTTCGGCTTCCACGGGTTCTCGAGCTTCACGAGCAGCACCCCTCCGGGTCGAAGCCGGCAAGAGGGCTCTCGGCGCAGGCAGAGACGGGCGGTCGGGTCAGAAGCTGGAGCATCACCGGCTGGTTGCGGGTGGCGTTCGGCCTGGAGTGGTCCTGGCTGGGTGCGGGTACGACGCGGTCGCCGGCCAGTGCTGCTTCGCCGTACCCCTGGACGCACTCGGGATCGGGTCCGTCCAGCGGGAGGCCGGTGAAGAACTTCGCGGCCATGCAGCCCCCGCGGCAGGAGTCGAAGAACGAGCAGGAGGCGCAGGCGCCGCCGGTCTGCGGGGACCGAAGCTCCTGGAACAGCTCGGAGGTCTGCCAGACCTGCCGGAACCCGCCGTCGGTGAGCAGGTTGCCGGCCAGGAAGTTGTCGTGGATGGCGAACGGGCAGGCGTAGACGTCGCCGATCGGGTCGATCAGGCAGACCACCCGGCCGGCGCCGCACAGGTTCAGGCCGGGCAGGGCTTCGCCGAACGCGGCGAGGTGGAAGAAGGAGTCGCCGGTCAGCACGTCCTCGCCGTGCGCCATCAGCCAGTCGTAGAGGTCGCGCTGCTGCTCAGGCAGGGGGTGCAGCTCGTCCCACACCTCCGCACCACGACCGGACGGCCGGAGGCGGGTCAGCCGCAGGGTGGCGCCGAAGCGGTCCGCGAGGGCCTTGAACTCGTCGAGCTGGCCGATGTTGTGCCGGGTGCAGACCACAGAGATCTTCGCGTCGCGGAAGCCCGCGTCGGCCAGGTTCTGCAAGGCCGTGAGCGCCATGTTGTAGGAGCCGGGTCCGCGGACGTGGTCGTTGACCTCGGCGGTCGCGCCGTCCAGCGAGATCTGCACGTCGACGTAGTCGGTCGAGGCGAGGAAGCGGGCCCGCTCGGGGGTGATCCGTACGCCGTTGGTGGAGAACTTCACGCCGACCTGGTGGTCCACGGCGTACTGCAGCAGGTGCCAGAAGTCGGGGCGGATGGTCGGCTCGCCGCCGCCGATGTTGACGTAGAAGACCTGCATCCGCTGGAGCTCGTCGATGACGGCCTCGCACTGCTCGGTGGTGAGCTCGCGCGGGTCGCGCCGGCCGCTGGAGGACAGGCAGTGCGCGCACTCCAGGTTGCAGGCGTAAGTGAGCTCCCAGGTCAGGCAGATCGGCGCGTCCAGGCCGTACTCGAACTGCTGCACCAGCGAGCCGGTGGCGGGGCGCTCTCGGGTCGTCGTCATCGGGGCTCCTCGACTCGTGGGCGGATCATGTCGGCGGCAGCCAGGCCGCGAAGGGCTTCGACATACGCCGGGTGCTGGCTGGTCGGGATGCCTGCGTTCGCAAGGGCGCTGCGGACGTCAGGCTGCTTGGCGAGGGCTCGGACGACAGCGACCAGCTCCGGCCGTTTCAGGAACGTCAGCCTGCGGTTGCCGAAGTGGTAGGCAAGCGCGCCGAACGGCTCCGGACGCAGGGCCACCGAGGGGGAGAGGGCCCAGGGCTCGTCGAGCATCATGGGATCACCGGGTCTCAGTAGACGCCGCACATGCCGTCGATCGAGACCTCTTCGATGAGGTCCTCCGCGAGCAGCGGCTCGCCGGCTGTGTCGGTTGCCGCCTGGGTCGCCGTCGCGAGCGGGGTCGAAGCCGTGGGGGTCATCGCGTCTCCTCGGGGTTGGGTGCGTGTTCCCGAGAACAATAAGTGCACTCGATGCCATAATGGAAGAGCTTGGAGGAAGTAGGTTCTCCCCGTGTCCCAGACGGTTCGACGATCCCTGGCCGGACGCCCCGAGGCGACGTCCCATGCGGCCATCGAGCAGGCTGCGTTCCGGTTGTTCGGCGACAGCGGTTTCGACGCGACGACGCTCGACGCGATCGCCGCGGAGGTCGGGGTCGGGCGACGCACCCTCTTCCGCTACTACGCCTCGAAGAACGACATTCCCTGGGGCCAGTTCGACCGAACCCTCGACGGCTTCCGCGAGATCCTCAACGCAATGCCTGCGGATCTCCCGCTCCATGAGGCCGTCCACCGCGGGGTGCTCGCATTCAACGACTTCCCCGAGGACGCGGAACCGCCCCATCGCGACCGCATGCGGCTGATCCTCCAGACCCCGGCGCTGCTGGCGCACTCCGTCCTCCGCTACGCCGAATGGCGCGCTGTCATCGCCGAGTACGTCGCCGCACGGCTCGACCTCGAGCCCGACGACCTGCTGCCTCGCACGGTCGGACACGTATCGCTGGCCCTCGCGCTCTCGGCGTACGAGCAATGGCTCGCCACCCCCGATGCCTCCTTGTCGGAGCTGCTCGACTCGGCCATGGCCATGCTCATCCAGCACCTCCGCCCCTGAGGCACGCCCTGGATCACTCCAGGTCGAGAAGTCAAACCAAACTGAACTCATGTGAGCATTGACACGAGTTCAATTCAGGTTCTACCTTCGTGTGATCGCAGCGACACTTCGGAGGAGACAGAGTTGTGGCAGCCACACAGCAGGCCAACCCGGTGGTAGAGATCGCGGCTCCGGCACCCCATCGTCCCGAGCGGCGACGCCGGCTCATCCAGCAGGGATCGATGCTGGGCAAGCTTGCCCCGAGGCGGATCAGCGCGATCTACCTGTTGGGACTGTTCATCCTGCTGTTCGGCCTGCTCAGCCCGGACACGTTCCTGACCGAGGTCACCTTCACGCTGATCTTCCGCTCGGGTGTGGTGACCTGCATCCTCGCGCTGGCGTTCCTGGTGCCGCTCACCGCCGGGGTGTACGACCTGTCCATCGGCGCGGTGATGGCACTGTCGCTCGGGCTGGTCGTCTATCTCTCGCTGCACACGGGCCTCTCCACTCCCGTCACGGCTGTGATTGCCGTGGCCGCGTGCGGGGTCGCCGGAGCCGTGTCCGGGTTCATCGTGGTCAAGCTGCACGTCGACTCGTTCATCGCGACGCTGGGTGTCAGCCAGGTGCTCACCGGCGCCGTGCTGCTGCTCTCGAACAACACCCAGCTGATCGGCCAGTTCCCGGACTACTGGTCCAACCTCGGGACCGGTGACTTCCTCGGGCTCCCGCGCGTGGTCTACATGCTCGTGCTGCTTGCGCTGGTGCTGTGGTACCTCCTCGAGTTCACCGCGATCGGCCGCTACCTGCTGGCCACCGGCGGCAACCGCGAAGCCGCGCGCCTGGCCGGCGTGCCCACCGAGCGGGTGCTGTGGAGTGTCTTCGTGGCCAGCGGCATGATCGCCGGGATCGCCGGGGTGATCTTCTCCATGCAGAGTGCCGTGTTCTCCTCCAGCATCGGTCCGGGCTACCTCTTCCCGGCCGTCGCGGCCGTGTTCCTCGGGGCGTCCCAGCTCTCGCAGCGTCCCAACGTGTGGGGCACGCTCATTGCCTACTTCGCGCTGGCATTCGGCATCCAGGGGCTTGCCCTGTCGACGGCGTCCGCGTCGGTCTGGAGCCAGCCCGTCTTCCAGGGTGTCTCGCTGATCATCGCGGTCGCCGTGGCCAGCAGGCCCATGATGCGCAAGCTGCGTGCCTCCAACGCCGCGACGGAGTCGGTGGACTGACGTGACCACATCCCAGGCGGTCGCCGACAGCGTGGATGCGACGGGACCCATGCTCACGGTGCGCGGACTGTCCAAGACGTTCGGCTCCGCGATGGCTCTGAACGGTGTCGACTTCGACCTGCGTGCGGGCGAGATCCACGCCCTCATCGGGCAGAACGGCTGCGGGAAGTCGACGCTGATCAAGATCCTCGCCGGCTTCCACCAGCCCGACCCGGGCGCGGACATCAGGCTCGCGGGCGACGAGGTCGACCTGGCGCGTACGGCGGACTCCCACGACGCCGGCTTCCGCTTCGTCCACCAGGACCTCGGTCTGGTGAACACCCTCAACACCGTCGAGAACCTCATGCTCGGCCGCCAGCTCACGACGGCCCGGGGCGGACGGATCCGCTGGGATGCCGAACGTCGCGACGCCGAGCGCCGGATGGACGACCTGGGCTACCAGTTCGACGTGTTGCGGCCGGTCGGCGAGCTGGGCGCGGCCGAGCGCACGGGCGTCGCGATCGCCCGGGCGCTGTGGGACTGGCAGACCGCGCGGGTGCTCGTCGTGGACGAGCCGACCGCGTCACTGCCACGCGAGGAAGTGGCGATCCTCTTCGCCGCACTCGAACGCGTACGACGGGCCGGCCTGGGCGTCATCTACGTCTCGCACCGGCTCGACGAGATCTTCTCGATCGGCGACCGCGTCACCGTGCTCAAGGACGGTCAGCGGGTGGGCACCTGGAACGTCGCCGACATCGACCAGGATGACCTGGTCCGCTCCATGATCGGCGGCGAGAAGCTGCGGCCGTCGCACGACCGCACGGCGCGAGCGGGCAACGAGGTGGCACTCGGGGTCTCCGGCCTGTGCGGAACAGTCGTCGACAACGTCGACCTCGAGGCTCGGCGTGGCGAGGTCATCGGCATCGCCGGCCTGACCGGGTCCGGCCGCGAGGAGATCCTGCCGCTCATCTTCGGCGCTGCCTCGCGATCAGGGGAGGTCCGGCTCAACGGCCGGCCGGTCCCGGCTCATCCGCGCGGTGCGATGCGGGCGGGCCTTGCGCTCGTCCCCGCGGACCGACGCGGTCACGGTGCGGTCCTGGCCATGACGCTGCGCGAGAACTGCAGCCTGACCGACCTCCGGCCGTTCTCGACCCGACTGGGTTACCTCAGCCGCGCGCGGGAGAACCGCGAGGCCGACGCGTGGATCGCCAGGCTCGACGTACGCCCGGCTCGTGCGGACGCGATCTTCGCGCTGATGTCCGGCGGCAACCAGCAGAAGGTCGTGCTGGCCAAGTGGCTCCGTCGCCGGCCCGCGGTGCTCCTCCTCGACGAGCCGAGCCAGGGCGTCGACGTGGGTGCCAAAGCAGCCATCCACGCTCTCGCGCGGGAGGTCGCTCAGGACGGCGCCACCGTGGTCATCGCATCGTCCGACGACGCCGAGCTCTGTGACACCTGCGACCGGGTCCTCGTCATGCGCGACGGACGCATCGTGGCTGAGGTCGACGGGGCGCGGCTGACCACCGAGGAGCTGGGCCGCCTCCAGCTCGGCATGGCGACGCGGGGCGCCACCGGCACCTGACATCCAAGAGCGCCGCCCAACCGGAACGCTGACACGCGCAATACCAAAGGAGAACGACGTGGGATCGCTTGAGGGAAAGGTCGCCTTCATCACGGGCGCCGGCCGCGGTCAGGGCCGATCGCACGCCCTTCGCCTGGCGGACGAGGGCGCCGACATCATCGCGCTGGACATCTG
>Ga0070698_100005294_pt1 | contig 14120 bp, 7 predicted proteins | sample KBSK1502metaG_FD_65477 | JGI IMG/M metagenome (GOLD analysis project Ga0070698, IMG submission 65477) | Corn, switchgrass and miscanthus rhizosphere microbial communities from Kellogg Biological Station, Michigan, USA - KBS K1-50-2 metaG | ecosystem: Host-associated > Plants > Roots >...
GTGCCCGCCGGTTCCTCTTCCTCGACCTTGTCGGTTTGCTCTTCCTCTTCTTCTTCTGCGGAGGCGGTCTTCTTCTTATCGTCTTCTTCGTCTTCGCTCTTCGCGCGCTTCTTCGGCGGCGGCGCGTCTTCTTCTTCTTTGTCCTTCTTCGTCGCGAGCGCGGCGCGCTCCTCTTCGGCGAGCTTCTTCTTGTCCTTCTTCGACTTCGGCGGCGGAGCTTCTTCCTCCTCTTCGACGACCTTCTTCTTGTCCTTCTTCGACTTCGGCGGCGGAGCTTCTTCCTCCTCTTCGACGACCTTCTTCTTCTTCGAAGCCTTCTCTTCGTCGTCGCCGTTCTTGCGCGCGAAGCCGCTCTTCTTCGGCGGCGGCGCTTCTTCCTCTTCTTCGACCACCTTCTTCTTCTTCGGTGGCGGCGCGTCTTCTTCGGCCTCGTCATCGCCACCGCCGCCGTGGTTCGCTTCGAGCTCGTCGATCGCCGGCAGCAGCTCGTCTTTGAGATCGCGCTGCGACTGCGCATCGAGGCGCGCATCGCCCGACTTCGTCTGCACCGGGTTCGGCGTCAACGCGCCGGTCGTGCCCGCGCGCAGCTTGATGCGAACGATGTATTCGTCGCGCCGCTTCTCGATCTTGCCGGTGACGACGCCATCGATCTTCAGCTTCTTCGCGACCTTCTTGACGTTCTTATCCGTCACCGCATCGGCGCCGAGCTCCTCGGCCGCGCTGTTCCATTTCTCGACGGGCAGAACGGTGTGGCTCTTCTTGATCAGCTTGACGACGTCGGCATGAAACTTATCGGCGCCGGGGCCATCGAAGTCGAGCACGACGAGCCGTTTGCGCCCGGCGTACGCGCTCGACGCCCACAGCGCGAGGCACGCGAGAACGATCAGCCACCTACTCGATCTCGAACTCGTCATTGCCAGCTCCCTTGGAATCTGCGGCGACGTTGCCGGTCCAACCGGGACCGGTGGCTGACACGCCTCGGAACAACAGCGCGAAGTCCGAGGGGCTCGTCGAATGCTTGACCGCCTCCTCATACGTGACAAGGCGTTGCTTGACCAACGAAGCTAGACTCTGGTCGAACGTGATCATGCCGTAGGGATGGAGGCCCTCGGAGATCGCATCTTTGATCTCGCGCGTGCGCGTCGGCTCTTCGATCATCTCGCGCACGCGCTCGGTGTTCACCATGATCTCGAGCGCCGGCACCATGCTCTTGCCGTCTGCGCGCGGCAGCAGGCGCTGCGAGATCACGCCGCGCAGCACGCTCGCGAGCGTGAGTCGCGCTTGCTGCTGCTGATGCGTCGGGAACATCGATACGATGCGGTTAACCGTCTCCGTCGCATCGACGGTGTGCAGCGTCGACAGCACGAGGTGACCTGTCTCCGCCGCGGTCATCGCGATCTGCGCCGTCTCGAAGTCGCGCATCTCGCCGACGAGGATCACGTCTGGATCCTGACGCAGCGCCGCACGCAGCGCGCGCGCGAACGAGTTCGTATCGAAGCCGACCTCGCGTTGGTTGATCACCGAACGCTTGTCGCGGAACGCGTACTCGATCGGATCTTCGATCGTGACGATGTGATACGCGTGCTGCGTATTGATGTAGTCGATCATCGCGGCGAGCGTTGTCGACTTGCCCGAGCCAGTCGCGCCGGTGACGAGCACGATGCCGCGGTTGTGCTGCGTCAGATCGAGCACGGCCTGCGCCAGGTTGAGCCGATCGAACGGCGGCACCTCGGGTGGAATGAGGCGCAGCACCATGCCCACCGAGCCGCGCTGCTGGAACAAGTTCACGCGGTAGCGCACGCCATCGGGCGTGCCGTACGCGAGGTCGATGTCGAGGTTCTGTTCGAACTCGGCGCGCTGCCGATCGTTCATCATATGCACGGCGAACTGCGCGATGGCCTCGCGCGTCAAAGCCGGCACGTCGCGCACCGTTCGCAGGTCGCCTTTGATGCGGAAGATCGGGGGCAGCCCCGCTTTCAGGTGGACATCCGAAGCGCCGAGCTGACGAGCTGCGGTCAGCACGCGATCGAGGATCTGACTCATTCGCTAGCATCTAGGTTAACACACCGACTCTCTAGGATCGTGCGGCGATATGAGGCGCTGACAGGGCTTTGGAGTTACCCTGATGGCGGGATGCGTTGCCCGACTTGCGGCACCGAGAATGCGCCGGATTCCAGGTTCTGCGGAGGTTGTGGCGCGAAGCTCTACCCCGCTGAAAAACCGCGGTTGGCGCCGACCCACAAGATTTTGGATGACAGTCCCTATCCGCCTCAAACGACGACGCCGTTGCCGCCGAGCGGGCCCGTTTCGTATGCGCCGCCGTCGATGCCGCCCGAGGGCAGCTCGGCGAAGACGTCGAATCAAAAGCCGGTGAGCATACCGCCGACGAGTCGACCGCCGAGCAATCGTCCGCGCGCGCAAAGCTCGTTGCCCACACAACGCAAAGACAAACCTCTCGCGGTTTCGGGATCCGATGTGTTCGCGGCGCCGCGTCGACCGATGGGTCTCATCATCGCAGTGTTGATCATCGATCTCGGTCTCGCGGCGGCGGGCACCGTGTTGCTCGTCAAAGGTCTCGGCGCGCAGCAAGCAGCGTCGCCACCGCCACCGCCGCCACCGGCAAAGGTCGAACAGAGGGCAGAGGCGCCGCCGCCGCCGGCGCCGGTCGTCGAGCCCCTGCCGCAACCGCAACCGCAGCCGACGCCACCGCCACCACCACCGGAAGAAAAGAAGAAGACGGCCGCCGCACGCAAAGACAAACCAAAAGAGCCAGACAAGAAGGGCTCCGGTGGATCCGGATCTGGATCCGCGGTGACGCCGCCGGAGCCGATCGATCCCGAGAAGGGTCCGAACTACGAAGCGGAAGTCCTGCAGCGCAGCGCGAAGTCGAAAGCCGCGTTCGATAAGTGCGGCGCGAGTGCCGGCAACCCGAAAGGCTCGATCCAGATCATCTTCGAGATCCAGCGCGACGGCAGCATCAAGAATGCCGCGCCTGCCGACAACTCGACAGGCAGCGACGAGCTCGCGCGCTGTCTCAGCGCAGAGATCACCAAGTGGAAGTTGTCGCCGCACAAAGGGCCCATCGCGCAGTTCATGAAGTCGTTCATCTACCAGTGATTCAATGACCACCGGATCCGGCTACCGCACCATCCAGTCTGGCGTTCACGCCGCGCTCGTCGGAGTCGAGGTGCTCGTGCTCGATGCCGACGAACGCGTGCACGCCGGCATCGCACAGCTATTGTCGGAAGCGCAGCTCCACGTCACGACGACGGCGGATCCCGAGCGCGCGCTGTCGCTCGTCGAGCGCAGCTTCTTTTCGGTCGCGCTTGTCGACATCGATACGCCGACGCCGCGCGCCGGCATCGCGACGATCAGCGCGATCAAAAAGAAGTCACCGACGACGATGATCGTCGCGCTGACACCGCGCCGCTCGTACGACGATGCCGTCGATGCGATCCGCGCGGGTGCCGTCGATCTCGTGCTGAAGGCGCCAGAGTCGGTCGCGTACCTCAAAGAGCGCGTGCTCGATGCAGCGGGTCGCTCCGTCGGCAAGCGCGAGGTCGATACGATGCTCGATGAAGTTCGCAAGGTCCACGAAGAGTTCCTCGAGCGCTTCATGGAAGCCGAGCGCCGCGCAATCGATGCGACCGACAAGCTCACCGGTCGCGATCAATCGCGCATGATGTATCTGTCGGAGCTGCGCGTGCTCGTCGTCGACGAGACCGAGGACTTCTACAACGCGATGACGGGCGCCAAACCTCAGGGCTTCGCGTGGATCCTCGCGGGCTCGGGCACCGAAGCGCTCGATCAGATCAGCACCGGCACGTTCCACTACGCGATGGTCGCGGCCGACATCAGCGATTTACCGGCGAGGACGATCGCGCGCACGATCCGCAACCAGAGCCCCGACACCGTCGTGCTCACGTACCGCGGCCCGGGCCCGGAGGGCTACGTCGATCTCGTCGAGACAAACAGCATGCGCTCGATCGTGAAACCGTTCACGCAAGCGCAGCAGCTGCTCGGCCGGCTCGACGAGCTCGCCGAGGCGTGGCGTGCGAAAGCGCGCGAGCGTCGCTATGCGCAAGAGTTCCGCGAGCGCCACTACGACTTCTTGCGCAGGTACGTCGAGCTCAAGGCGAAGATCGAGCGCGCGATGAAAGAAGGCCCCGGGTAACGGGGCGTCAGAGGGCCTCTATATACTGCGACGGTGGACCCGCGGACTGTCATCGTCGTCAACCCGAACTCGCAAGGCGGCAAGCTTGGCAAGCGCTGGAGCGAGCTCGCCGAGACGATCGGTCGCGCGTTTGCCTTCGAGCACGTCACCACGAAGGGGCCGGGGGATGCGACGAAGCTCACCCGCGATGCATTGCGCTCTGGCGCCGAGCGCATCGTCGCGATCGGCGGCGACGGCACGGTCAATGAGGTGGTCAATGGCTTCTTCGAGGCCGGTGCGCCGATCGCGCCGGAGGCGACGTTCGCGCTGATCCCGTTCGGCACCGGCGGCGATTTTCGGCGCACGCTGCGAATTCCGGAGGACACGGCGGAGGCCGCGCGCGTGATCAAGGCCAACGTGCGGCGCAAGATCGATATCGGCAAGCTCGAGCTCACGACTCCGAGCGGCGAGAAGGCGTTGCGGATGTTCGCGAACATCGCGTCGTTCGGCGTGTCGGGCGTCGTCGATCGGTTGGTGAACGAGTCGGGCAAAAAGCTCGGCCGTCTCGCGTTTGCATGGGCGACGGCGCGCGCCACGTGGTCGTACAGAAATCAGCGCGTGCAAATGGTGTTTGATGGCGGCGATCGCGTCGAGGCGACGATCAACACCGTCGCGGTCGCGAACGGCAAATACTTCGGCGGCAAGATGAAGGTCGCGCCGAATGCCGAGGTCGATGACGGCATGTTCGATGTGATCGCGATGGGCGATTTCACGTTCGGCGATCTGCTGACGAGCGGCCGCCGCCTCTATCAGGGCACGCACCTAACAATGGATAAGGTCACCTCGCGGCGCGCGCGCGTGGTCGAGGCGCAACCGGTCGAGCCGAGCGCTGTGGTCGAGCTCGATGTCGATGGCGAATGCCCCGGCAAGCTGCCGGCGCGGTTCGAGCTGTTGCCATCGGCGCTGTGGATGGTGGTGCCCGGGGCGTGATATGGCGCTGCGCGCGATCCATGGCAATCGCGTCGAGTCGTTGCTCGGCGCGCTGCTCGACATCTTGCCGGCGGCGGATCCGTTCACGCCGTCGACGATCGTCGTCGGCAGTCACCTCGTCGCGCGCTGGCTGACGCGCGAGATCGCGCTCGCGCGCGGCATCGCGGCGGGCCTCGAGCTCTTGACGTTCGATGCATTCATCACGCAGACCTGGGCCGGTGATGAGGCCGCGCGCGCGGCAAAGCTCGTCGCGCTCGACAAGCGCCAGCTCGCCGCGGCGATCGCATCCGTGCTCGCCGATGAAGCGATCGTGCGCCGCCTCCCAGCGGTGGCCGCGTACCTCTCGGCGGCGCCGGCGCCCAGTGATCGCGCAGGCCCGCGCCGCGTTCAGCTCGCCGAGCACGTCGCGACGCTCGCGTGGAACTACGCGCTGACGCGTCCCGATTGGATGCCCGCACTGCTCGCGGGCCATGTGCCGAGCGAGCTCGAAGGCAACGCGAACGCGCGCTGGCAAGCCGCGCTGATCGGCGAGGCGGTGCACATGGCCGGCTGCGATCATCTCCACTGTGCGCCGGTGCCGACGCTGCCGTGGGCTCGGCGCCGCCTCGGTTTGCCCGCACCGCGCCGCGCACCGGTCGCGGTGTTTGGCGTGTCGTTCTTGTTGCGCTCGCAGCTCGAAGCGCTGAGTGATCTTGCGACCACGAGCGACATCACCGTGTGCTTGCTCGATCCATGCGCCGAGCTGTGGGACGACGTGTCGGGTCGCGCGCGCGCCGAGGTCGCCGTCGATCCGCTGCCGCTCGCGTTGTGGGGTCGCGCGGTACGCGACACACTCGGCGCGCTCGTCGAGCGAACCGGCGGCGATCTCGATGCGGCGTTTGTCGAGGCGCCACCGCGCAACGCGCGCGAGCAGCTGCTCGACGATGTGTTGCACCGCCGAATGCGCGAGCGCGCGACTGGCGCGGAGCAAGCGACGGGGCTGCGCGTGCTCGCGTGCCCGGATGCGCGCCGTGAGCTCGAGATCGTCGCGGCGGAGATCCGCACGCGGCTCGATGCAGATCCATCGCTGCACGCGCGCGATTTCGGCGTGTGGATCGCGAGCCACGACGAACGCTACCTCGCACAAGCGCCGGCTGCGTTCGAAGCGGTCGGTGTGCCATGCCATCTGATCGATGCGCCGATCGACGATCGCGGACGGATCGGTGAAGCGGTGCTCGCGCTGCTCGAGCTGCCGACCGGCGCCATGGCGCGCGGCGATCTATTGCGCGTGATGACGCATCCTGCCCTGCTCGCCGGGCACCCGCACGTGAGTCCCGAAGACTGGGTGCGCTGGACCGAGCGGCTCGGCATCGTGCACGGCGCGGATCACCACGCGCACGAGGATACGTATCTCGCCGAGCATCCGGGTCACTTTCACTGGGACCAGGGCGTGCGGCGCCTCGCGCTCGGCGCGTTCATGACAGGCGCGCGGGCGCAGCGCGGTCCCGTGCGCATCGCCGGGCTCGATGTCGCGCCCGAGGAGGTGCGCCCCGAGCACCACGCGAGCGCGGCAACGTATGCGCTGCTCGTGCGCTCGCTCTGCGCTGATAGCGCGTGGCTCGCGGCGCACGAGGCAACGCTGACGGAGTGGGCCGAGATCTTCGTCGGGCTCGTCGATGCGTACCTCGCGCGCCCGACGGAAGAAGCGGCACGCGATGTCGAGCGCGTGCGCGCGATGCTCGCGGGCATCGCCCACGTCGATCTCGATCGTCGCAAGGTCGGCTTTCGAGAAGCGCGCGAGCACGCAGTGCGCAGGCTCGTCAGCGCGCGCGCGGATCGCGGCGAGCCGCTCGCCGCAGGCGTGATGGTCGCGCCGCTCGGCGCGATGCGCGCCCTGCCATTTCGCGTCGCGTTCGTGCTCGGTCTCGACGAGGGCGTGTTCCCCGCAGGCGATCAGCCAAGCCCGCTCGATCTGCGCGTCGACTCGCGCACCGGCGATGTCTCGCCGCGCGATCGCGATCGCCACGCGTTCCTCGAGGTGCTACTCGGCGCACGCGATGCGTTGTATCTGTCGTACGTCGCGGTCGAGGCCAAGAGCGGCCAGTCGCTCGGTCCGTCGTCGGTGATCCTCGAGCTCGGCGATGCGCTTGCGCCGTATCTCGGTGCGCCGTCGAGTCGTGCCGCGCTCGAGCAGCTGACCACGCGCTACCCGCTGCACCGCTTCGCAAGCGACGTCACGTTGCCGCCCGCGGTGGCGCGCGAAAAGTGGGCCGTGTGCGTGCGCGATGCGCTGCGCGCGCATCTGCGTTCGAAGGGCTACCCGATTCCCGACGAGGACGGCATGCTCGCCCTGCTCGCGAGGCGTGAGGAGCTGCGTGCGGCGCTCGCGATTAGCGAGACGGCGGTGAGTGCGCCGCCGGCGCCGCCAACCCGACCTCTGTCGATCATCTCCTCGCCGGTCCTCGCTCGCGGCGCCGCCGGGTCCGTTCCGGACCCGCCGGGTTCCCTGTCGGGCGCCGCTGCGCTCCTCCGGACCGGCTCGGTTACGATCGCAAACGTCCGCGCGTTCCTCGAGGCGCCGGTGCAAGCGTGGGCGCAGGCGGTGCTCGGTCTCGATGAGCTGCCCGATGAAGCGGTGATCGATCACAGCGATGAGCCGTTTCACGTCGATCGGCCGGCGCGCGCCGTACTGCTTCGTGAAGTGCTCGCGGCGCAGCTCGGGGTCGGAGCGCGCAACGGCACGCTGCCGCTCGATGTCGAAGGCGATGCTGCGCGACGCTACGACGCCGTCGTTCGCGATCTCGAGCTGCGCGGCCAGTTCCCCGTCGGCGTGTTCGGCGATGCCGCGCGCGCTGTCGATCTTCGCGTGCTCGCGGAGTGGCGCCAGAAGCTCGGGCCGATCGCCGTCGGCGCAGCAACGCGGCTGGCGTTCGGTCGGTCCTCGTCGGCGAGCGCCGAGCTGATGCCAGCGCTCGAGATCGAGCTGGCACAACACCGGACGGTTCGGCTCGTCGGCCAGACCGAGCTGCTCGTGCGCGAGGGCGAGCGCTATCGATCGATCATCCCGCTGCTCGGTAAGGCGGACAAACGCTCGCGCTATCACCTGCGCGGCGCGCTCGATCACGTCGTGCTTGCAGCGGCCGGGCTTGCGAATGCGGGGCACACGCACGTGCTGCTCGATCCCGATGGCACGGTGCGCCGCGTCGAGCACGATCCATGGACGCGCGACGAGGCCCGCGACTACCTGGGCGCGCTCGTCGGCGAGCTGCTCGATGCTCCGCACGGCTACCTCTTGCCATTCGATCATCTCGTTCACGCGATGCACGGCACGAAGCCATCGCGCCAATACGGCCCCGAGACGAACACACTCGGCTACGGGCCGATCGATCGCCTCGATGGCCTCGCGCCACCACCCGATGCCGCCGCGATCGCGCAGCGGCGGCTCGGCCCACTCGTCGAGCGAATGCATGGCGATCACAGCCTCGGAGGTGAGTCGTGATCGCAAGGCCCGATTCGCTGCCACCGGCGACGGACAAGTTCGTCGTCGTCGAGGCCTCGGCCGGCACCGGCAAGACGTACTTCCTCGAGCACCGCGTCGTCGATCTCATCCTCGGTGCGGACGCCGAGCTCGGCCAGATCTTGCTCGTCACGTTCACCGATAAGGCGGTCGCCGAGCTGCGCCTGCGTATTCGCGATCTGCTCGACCGCACGGCACGCGCCGACGAGGCGACCGGATGGCAGCTCGACGACACGGCACGCAAGCGACTGCGCGCCGCCGTCACCGCCTTCGATCACGCACCGATCTTTACGATCCACGGTTTCTGTCATCGCGTGCTGATCGAAGATGCATTCGCGGCGCGGCGCCTGTTCGAGCAGACCCAGGTCGCCGACGAAGTCGCGTTCGATACCGCGTTCGGCGCGCTGCTGCGCGAGCGCTTCGCACGCGTGTCGCCGGATCGCGAGCTGCTCGCGGCGTACCTCGAAGCCGGCGACACCGTCGACAAACTGCGCGACCTCTTGCTCAAGTGTGCGCGCGCGGATGCGCGAGCGCCGCGTCGCTTCGACCCAACGCACGCGCAGCAGGTCGCCGATGGCTTGCGCGCCGCGTTCGGCAGCCCCGAGCACTGCACGCGCATGCTGCATGACATCAACTGGAAAGGTCAGCAGCGCCACGCCGGCAAGTGGATGGACACGATCCAGCAAGCGATCGCGCTCGCGCGTGATCCGGCGCGCGTGCTCGCCGCGTGCGACCTCATGCGCGAAGACGCCGCGAAGTTCGTCAAGTACGCGAACGGGAAGTACGGCGAGGCGATCGCGGCGCTGCGCGATGCGATCAAGTTGATGCCGCTCGCCGAAGCGATCGCGAGCGAGCTCTTGCCGCACGTGCTCGATCGGATCGGCGCCGATAAGGCCGAGCACGGCATGTTCGATTACGACGACATGCTCGAGCTCGTGCGCGAGGCCCTGCACGGCTCGCGCGGCGCCGAGCTCGCGGCACGGCTGCGCGCGCGCATGCCGTGGGTCATGATCGACGAGTTCCAGGATACCGATCCGGTGCAGTGGGACATCTTCCGCACGGTGTGGATGCACGCAGATGCGCGCGGCCTCACGATCGTCGGCGATCCGAAGCAGGCGATCTACGGCTTCCGCGGCGCAGACGTATACACCTACCAGCAGGCGCGCGAAGAACTGCTGCGCGTCGGCGCAACGGCGGTCACGCTCGACATCAATCGCCGCTCGACGAAGCCACTCGTCGATGCGGTCAACGAGATCCTGATCGGGCCGCCGATGATGCCGATGCTCGACAAGACGATCACATACGATCATCCGGTCAGTGCGTCGGGCGATGTCGTGTGCGACGACGGCCGCGCGCCGGTGATCGTGCTCGCGATGCAGGGCCCCGGACGCGATGACAACCGCAACGCGCTCGCGCGCGCGATCGGCGCCGAGATCGAAAAGCTGCGCGCTGCGCCGCCCGCGTGGCGCTCGCGCGGCGCCGAGCGGCCGTTCTCGCTCGGCCACGTGATGGTGCTGACGCGCAGCAACAAAGAGAGCGTGGCGATCGCGGTAGCGCTGCGCGCGCGCGGTCTGCCGTGCGCGCTCGTCGAGAGCGACCGGTTGTTCGAGACGCGCGAGGCGGCGGAGCTCGCCGCCGTGCTCGATGCGGTCGCCGCGCCGCGCGATCGTTCCGCGCGTATGCGTGCGCTGCGCACGCGGTTCTTCGATGTGCCGTGGGCGGAGCTGATGCGCGTCGTCGATGCGCCGGATCATCATCCGCTGATCGCGCGGCTGTTCGATTGGGCGGCACTCGCGGCGCGTCGCGATTACGAGCCGCTATTCCGCCGCCTCGTCGAGGACAGTCACTACGCCGAGCGCGCGCTCGTGCTCGGCGGCGGCGAACGCGCGCTCGTCAACACGTGGCACCTCATCGAGCTCTTGCAAGATGAGGTCGCGCGCTCGCGCTGCGATCTGCACGAGCTCGTCACGCGCTTGCGTACGTGGATCAACGAGGATGAGGAGCTCGTCGACGATCGCGATATCCAGCGCGCCGAGACAGACAGCGATGCGATCCGCATCCTGACGATTCACAAGGCGAAGGGCCTCGAAGCGCCATACGTGTTCTTGTTCGGTGCGGCGAGCGCGGCGCCGCGAACGAACGTGCACGCGCTGCGCGACGCGGTCGGCCGCACACTCGTGATCGCGAACCACGACGAGACGATCAAGCAGCAGCTCGCAAACGAGATCGATGCCGAGAACCAACGGCTCGCGTACGTCGCGCTGACGCGCGCGCAAGTGCGGCTGTACCTGCCGCTGTACGGTGACAAATGCGTCGAGGGCACCTCGACGTATCACCCGATCCAGCGCTGCCTCGCGCCGCTCGCGATGCGCAAGCATCCGCTGCTCGAGATCGTGCCGGTTGTCGTCGGTGCAGATGCGGAGCGCCCACCACCGAGCGATGCGCTCGCCGATTTCGACGTGCCGTCCCCGCCGGTGGTCGCAGCGCTCGCGCCGCTCGCCGTCGAGCGCGCGGGGCTCGCGATGGTGTCGTACACGCGCCTCGCGCGCGAGCTCGATGCGGTCGCGATCGAGCCCGGCGAGCTGCCGCTCGCGATCGATCCGGCAGAGTTCGCAATCGACGAGCGCGCGGTCGCCGCCGATGCCGCACCGCATTCGGGTCCGCGCGAGCTCGCACCGGGCGAGCTGCCTCCCGGCGCCGATACCGGCCTCATGCTGCATGATCTGTTCGAGCACGCGGATCTCGCGGTCGTGCGCGCGGCACCGGATGCCGACGCATGGCGCGCAAACCCCGAGGTCGCGGCGCAGCTCACCGATCGAGCGCGCGAACGCGGCATCGGCGAGGCCTTCGTGCCGCATGCCGCGCGCATCGTCCACACGACGCTGACCGCACCGCTCGCGCTCGTCGACGGTAGCGAGCTTCCATCCCTCGTCGCGGCAACGGCGCTCGCGCGAGAGGTCGAGTTCAGCTACCCGATTCCCGGGCCCAAGGTTCGCGGCATCGTGAAAGGCTTCATCGATGCGCTCGTCGCCTGGGACGACGAGCTCTGGGTGCTTGATTACAAGAGCGATTTGCTCGCCGGCGACGACGCGCGCGCCCTCGGTGACGCCGCACGCGCGCGCGTTCAGGAGCACTACATCGTACAAGCGCGGCTGTATTCGATCGCGGCGGATCGTCTGCGCGGCGCGCGCCGATTCGCGGGTCTTCTGTTCGCGTTCGTGCGCCACGGCGTCGTGGTGCCGCTGCGCGTCGCGGACGAGACGATCGCGAGCTGGACGCAGTGGCTCGCGCAGCTGCGGTTGGAGGCACCGCGATGACGAGCGCATTACATCCGCGCGGCACGTTGCGCGCGCGCTTCGCGCAGGTCGGTGATGCCGATGCCATGTTCCGCCGCCTCGGCATCGGCGCCCGCCGCTGCGATCTCGGCGACGAGGGCCTCTATCTCGCCGAAGAGATCGTCGCGGCCGATCGCTGGCTCGGCGGCTCGGATCCGGAGGCACTCGGCATCCTCGTGCTCGCGCTGATGATCGCGCAGCGTCAGGGCTCGAGTCGATTGCCGCTCGATCCGCGCGGTCGGCTGCGCACGCTCGTCGCCGAGATCCTGCACGTTGCCAAGCTCGAGATCGAGCCCGCTCGGATCGCAAGCCGCGGCTTCGCCGCGGCGCGCAGCACTCCCGCAGGGAGTGCGGAGTTGATCGTCAAACGGATCACGAACCTGACCGCGATGCCGAGCTTCAACTCGGTGATTGGTACCGCCGATGCGCGGCTACCGCTCATCGTCGAGGATGGCTGTCTCTACACCGAGCGCTCGCGCTGGCTCGAGCAGCGTGTCGCGGCACGACTCGCCGCGCGCATCAGCGTCACGCGGCCGGTCGACCGCGCGCTACTCGACGATATCTCCGCGCGCCCGGGCTCTCGGGCTCTGTCGAACGAGCAACTGCGCGCCGTCGAGCTCGCGCTCGGTGGCACGCTAACGGTCGTCACCGGCGGCCCAGGCACGGGCAAGACGCTCGTCGCCGCGGCGATCGTGCGCGGCTTCGCGAGGCTCGGCATTCCGCCGGTGCAGATCGCGCTCGCGGCACAGACGGGCAAAGCGGCGAACCGGCTCACCGAAGTCATCGGCCAGCAGCTCGCGGCGGTCGCCTCGCCAAGCGATGCCGATCGCGCGCTGCTCGCGGCACCGCCGACGGCGCAGACACTGCACCGCTTGCTCGGCTATCTCGGCGGTCGCAGCGATATCGGCCGGTTTCACGTCGGCCGCGGCAATGGCTTCGCCCATCACGCGCAAAGCCCGCTGCCGATCGGCGCGCTGATCGTCGACGAAGCCTCGATGATCGATCTCGAGCTCGTCGATGCACTGCTCGATGCACTGCCCGAAGCCGTGCCGCTCGTGATGATCGGCGACGCGCACCAGTTGCCCGCGATCGATGCGGGCCAGATCCTCGCGGATCTCGCAAATCCCGCGACCGGCGCGCGCGTCGCCGTGCTCGAGCACAGCTATCGCATGGATGCCGCCGACCCGCGTGGCCGCGCGATCCTCGAAGCAGCCGGCGCAGTCCACACGGCGCAGGCGCACTTGCTCACCGATAAGCGGGGCCTCGCCGTCGAGCGCACTCCCGGCACGCTGACATGGAGTGGCTGCGAGTGGGTCGATACCTCGCAGCAGCCACTCGAGACGGTTCACGCCGTCGCCGCCGCGCTGTGGCATCACTTCGATGGGCCACGCGCGCAACGCATCGCGAACGACATCGTGTTCCGATTCACCGACGGCCACGTCGACCCATCGCAGGCGCGTGAGCTCGAGGATCTGTGGTCGCTGCTCGGGCGCGCGCGGCTACTCACCGTGACGCGCGCGTTACCGACGGGCTCGCTAGCGCTCAACGCATACATTCACGATCTCGCGCTCGATCGGATGACCGTGACGGGCCGCCCCGACTTCGTTCCCGGCGAGCCCGTGATGATCACCGCGAACGATTACCAGCGCGGTCTGTTCAACGGTGATCAGGGCATCGTCGTGCGCGCCGACGAAGGCGCCGGCCACCATCGCTTCCGCGTCGTGTTCCGCGTCGCCGGCCAGCTCGTGCCGTTCGCGATCGAGGCGCTTCGCGATCGCCTCGAGCTCGCGTGGGCGCTCACCGTGCACAAGAGCCAAGGCAGCGAGCTCGATGCGCTCGCGCTCGTTCTGCCGGAAGATGATCTGCCGCTCCTCACGCGCGAGCTGCTCTACACCGGCATCACACGCGCCCGTACGTCAGCTGTGTTGTGCGGTACACGTGCAGCGCTGACCAATGCCGGCAAACGCGCGCAGCTTCGTCACTCCGGTCTCGCGACCAGGCTGCGCACGATGCGATAAGATTGCCGCATGAGGGCGGCAAGTATTGTCGTGGTGGCTCTGCTCGTCGGCAGCGCCGCAGCAGACCCACCCAAAGAAAAACCCAAAGACGAAACCACCGTCGAGATTGTCAAGCCACCGCCGCCAAA
>Ga0070698_100005295_pt1 | contig 14119 bp, 16 predicted proteins | sample KBSK1502metaG_FD_65477 | JGI IMG/M metagenome (GOLD analysis project Ga0070698, IMG submission 65477) | Corn, switchgrass and miscanthus rhizosphere microbial communities from Kellogg Biological Station, Michigan, USA - KBS K1-50-2 metaG | ecosystem: Host-associated > Plants > Roots >...
CACCAATACGAGAGCGAGCGATTGAGGCATATTGCAAATACACAATATATATCTGTTGTTGTCACGTTAATTCTGCCACCCTTTCAGGGTGGATCGCTAGGGTAATCGGTTCCCAGGGTTAAAACCCTGGGCTGAGTCCTCCTGTCCCTTCGGGACGAAAGAGTCGGAGCGGAGCCGGTTCGTTCACAATATCTCTTGGCATCTGCGCCATAGAATTTCAGCGTCGCTTCATCTGCTGACTCGCTCATGCGGGGAACAATGTAGTATTAAGAAAAGGAAGGTCTCGTTTTTCGTCGAGCAGGTAGGACTCAGCGCAGATTCTTTAAGTATAAGCGCTCTAAGATAAAGTTGGGCAACCCCGATGTGTCCGCGAAGCCAAACAATGGTAGGGGAAAACCCGACTCCGCAGAGCCTACGTCCTGGCCAGCTTTATTCAAATTGACGACCAGGGCGCGCCAGAGCGTAGCGACGGCGGCCTGTCGAGAGGGCGGGAACTTTGCTAAACCATGCCGGCAAGCTACCGTTCTGCGCGGCATTCAAGTCCGACCGGCTGCTTTGTTGCCGTACAGTTAAGCCAGGTCACGGGTGCACCATCGTACCCCACACCAGGAGCTTCTTGGATCTCCAATGACGTCCACGGAGCCGCTTCTTCAAAGATCGTTCTCAAGCGGATCGGAGACGGATAGTTGTAGTAGCGGCCAAACTTATCGCGGCTTTCTCTCTCACCAGCCTTAAAGCTGGCGAAAAATACTCCACCTGGGCACAAGCTTCGGTGTATTCGTGCGACGACAACGCCTAAATGCTCAATCGGTACATGAAGGAGAGAGGCGCCAGCCCAGACACCGTCGAATTTGGCTTCACCCTCAATATTTCCAAACTCGAGAACCACTATGGGTCGATGGAGGAGCCGCTCAGCCTGCTGCGCGATTTCCGGCGACCCATCGGTAGCAGCACATCATAGCCTCGCCGTAACATTTCTGCGCTATCGCGTCCCGAACCGCAACCCAACTCTAAAATCGTCGCGTCCCGCGGTAGACGGCCAAGGAACTCTTCTAAAGTAGAGGTCGGCGCAGAGCCGATCCGTTCACAATATTTCTCGGCCTCTTTGCCATAGAATCTCAGAGTAGCCGCATCTGCTGACTCGTTCACGCGGGAACAATGGAGTATTAAGAAAGGGAAAGGTCTCGTTTTTCATCGAACTGGGGGCGCGAACTTGAAACTGGGAAGCTCTGCTCCCAAAACATACCCGGCTCTAATAGCGCCATGTGCGGGAACAACCTTTAGGGCGGGCCTTCCGTTGATGGCATAGAGAGCTGGATATTTTGCATCAGAATCATTCCGGATGTGAAATGCCCATCCGAGAGGAGCACACACTCTGGACGCGGTGAGAGGCCCTGAAGTCCCGACTGTGACCTCAGACCGATGCGAACCGACGCAAGCCGTCAGTCCGAATAAAATCAGAGCCAGCGTCACCCGAAGCAACGATAAGGTTTTCATTCCGTTTCGTGACAGTGTTGCGCGCCTTTCGATTTACTAATCGCTCGCTATTCCCAGCGAGATCAGAAGAGGTCGGTCGACAACCGGTTTTACTCTCTGGCATTGGTCGACCTGGAACCTCTGTATTCCGAACGCCGTATCTTGGCCGAGATACCCATCGACAAAGCCAGCGTAATAGCCACGATCGCGTAGGGCAATCTGGACCTTTCTGACGATCGCAGAATTACTGTGATCGATCGGGTGCGACAACTGCGGCGGCACCTGCTCGCTGGTACACGCTCCCAGAGAAACAGCGGTTCCGACCAATAATAGAAGCCTATATATTCCGGGCATATTTCCTTGATCCAGTCTTCTTCGTTCGTTACCGCGTAAAAAATCTAACCTGAATCGTCACAGCCGATGCTTGAGACGATACAACTATAATCGACGCAAACATCCCTATTTTAACGTAGTTTTCCAATAATAAACTTCGCGAAATCGTCAGGCTTTCGCGCTATGTCCGCACATCCGCATGGTTAACCTCGAAGTCCTGCTTCAGTAAGTGCACTAGGCTTTAAATTTCTCCCAACGCTCTCGAGTAGCTCACCCGCGGCTCCCATCGCCCGGCGGCTATCTTGGCTGCGGAATTTCTGCAGGAGCGAGAAGAGTCCGGGTGTCTCTGATCGTTTCGCTGATATCTGAGCTAGACCTTCAGGAATGGCGCGCACGACAACGTCCAGCAATTCAGGCTCGATCTCGCCCAACACTTTGCTCAACAAAAGTAAATTGCGAACCGTCCGAATGGCTTCCGGCGTTTTAGCCGCTTCTACGACGGTGTTGACCAGGGTGTCGCTTGCACTCAGTGCCCCCTTTAGCGTATCCAGGACACCACGCTCATGCAACCCCTGGAGTACCTCGGATGCGGCGAGTAGCGCTTCAGCGTGCTCCAGCGGAGCGTGGTCTAACCGATCGCGGAGTTCTGCACGGGCGTCACGCGCTGCTGGTTCAAAACGAATCGGCAGAGCCATGATTTTCTCCTGTTGGTAGGTTCACGTTATCTGTGTTCACCGGGGTCGCTGTGTTCCAGGCATCCAATAGTCTGGTCGTTTCCACTTACGTTCTACTTCTACGCCGCGCTGCGGAGTAGGATGACCGAAACGATGATTGGTTTTGGGCAACGGGGATTGACCCATCTCCGGCAGCAGTCGCATCTTGACCGAAGTATCTTTAAAGGCCGGAGTATGGGTTACCGGATCCGTGTGGCTACCAGTAAGCCGATTGACCGGACTTTCCGTCGAATTCATTGGCATATAAAGTTCATGCCCCTGCACTCGATCCGTCACCAACGCGCGGACGCGAACCCGACCATGCCGAGAGGTAAGTTCTACCCAGCGTCCACTCTCGATCCGTCGCTCGGCCGCGACTTGTGGTGAGATCTCTACCCAGGTATCGGGAGTCTTTTCCTTAATTCCGTCCACTCGATAGGTCATATTTCCTTCGTGGAAATGTTCGAGCAGTCGGCCATTGTTTAAATGCAGATCAAATTCTGCGTCTACTGGTTCAGCTGGCTCACTCCATGCCACCGGAAAAAACCGGGCTTTTCCATCCGGGAAATTGAAGCGCTCAGTAAAGAGCAGCGGTTCATCTGTTCCATCCGGATGAACTGGCCATTGCAGTGATTTCCAGCCCTCGAGCCGTCCATAGGTCACTCCGGCAAATAGCGGCGTGAGTGAGGCTATTTCCTGCATGATTTCGGATGGATGATCGTAGTTCCAACCCGCGCCCAATCGGTTGGCGATTTCTTGAACGATTTGCCAGTCGGGTTTCGTACCCTTTAACGGTTCAAATACCTGGTAGAGCCGCTGAATGCGCCGTTCTGTATTCGTAAACGTGCCTTCTTTCTCCAGGCTCGGAGCGGCCGGTAAAACAACATCGGCGAAGCGGCAGGTTTGACTAAAGAAAATTTCCTGCACAACAAAGAATTCCAGTTTCGAGAAGGCGTCTTCGACCAGGTTAGCTCTCCGGGATTAAACAGGAACATGGATCAGATGCCATTGCATTGATTGCCTCGTAAGGCAGCCCGGTACTGATTTGGTCTGGCTCGGCGCAGTGAGTCGATCAGTGGGTGAATGGATTTGCCGAGTCGATGGTGTCTGCGTTTGTTGGGCGATGGGTACTCCATGGTGAATGGCTCGAGACTCTGCTTATGAACTGTGCAGTTGCCGTTGTTGTTGTCGCAAACGGTACAGTAGAGAAGGTGGTTCCCAAGGATGCGGTCGAAGGCCTCTCGCCGAGCTGATTCTACCCTCGCCGATCCGGTGACAATCTGCATCCCTGCAGAAACCGTGGTTCCGCAAGCGCGCGCGAGCTGGCCGTTTACTTCCACCAAGCAGGTATCGCACGTCTGGATTGAGCCTAACTGCGGTTGGTAGCAAACCTGAGGAATCTCTCTCCCCGTTTGATTAATGATATCGATTAGGCGCGCGCCGGTTTCTGCATCATAGCTGGCGCCATCGATAATCAATTTTATCATATAAATAGCTTTTTCAATTCAGGTAGCGTTAGCAGCCACCACGTATTAATCGTTTGCAGTTCAACCGATCCAAATTTTGAGAGAGCTCCTTAAAAAGCATGCCGATCCAGTCTAACTTTTACGCGAGAACTCCAATCGACACGTTAGGTGGCCTCACGAGGGTGACAATCCTGCCTGGTGATGTTGTTTGTTAGCCCGAAAGGATGACTTCTCTGAGCGTACTAAACGGAAACTGGAAAACAAAGCCGGGTATGGCGCGAGTAGCGCGAAGACAGGCTCTCGGTCTCACTTCCCTGTTTCTGTCTTGAGGACGATTGCGGCGCTTTCCGTGTCCAGAGCGAAGCGCAATTCTCCGTAGCGGTGTTCCGTCCTGGGCATTCCGTTAGAGTTGCCACCGGGTTCTTCAGCAAATTCAACCTGGAACTTGCCTTTCCAAACCTTCCCAGTTCGCTCCGTGATCTCGACCATCCAGATATCGGCACAACCAACGGCGGACGCATCGCCATTGCTGGCGTCCAAATGCTCCGGTGGGAGTTGGCTCGCGGTTTCAATAAAGGCGGCGGTAAGAAAATCCTGGAAGTCAGCGTCTTCTAAGCGCTCCAGGATTTCCGGGATAATCATTGATGTCGGGATATTGAGAAGCATGGCCGCTAATTCCTTGGGCATCGTATCCTGGAACAACTTCATTTCCAGGATCCGAACGGATATTTGTTTTCGACTCGTCCGAGCGATAAATTAATCATCCTCAAGGAGTCGGACACAAACACTATTCTGAATGATAGAGCTATCTTCGTTCGATGATAGTTTTCTTCTCTGGGTACTGGAGCCGCGATTATCTCTTGCCTGAGGCTCCCGGTGAAAGCCGGGCGTTTGCGGATATTAGCAATCCTGATGACGCATCCGACGTTTTGATTATCTGGATTGGTTAGGAGCTGCCAATTTAAAAAACGCTTCCGAATGAAACGACTAATCATATTCGACATCCTTCGAGGCATCTTATTATTGATGATGATCGTTGATCACTCGCCATCGCAGCTTCGCCTTTTTACCGATCAGCCGATAGGATTTTTCACGACCGCCGAGGGTTTCGTGTTTGTTTCAGCGTTTTTGGCCGGCATGCTTTTTCGCCGGCGTACGGAACAGTCAGGGTTTGCCGCAGCGCGGTCGGCTACGGTTGGGCGAGCGTGGCGCATTTATCGCGCACATCTGCTGACCGTTTCTTTTGCCTTTGTTATTGGCAGCTTTTTTTTGAGTGAGTTTCCGGGAGTTGGCAATTTGCTAGATCAGTATTTAAAAAATCCGGCGGCGGCTCTTGTTGGGTCTGCCCTTCTGTTGTTTCGGCCGCCGTTGATGGACATCCTCCCAATGTATATCTGGTTTTCGTTCTTAACGCCGTTGGCATTCTTAGCGGCGCAACGATGGGGATGGAAAGCGGTGATTTATACGAGTCTTGCGCTGTGGCTTATCTCGCAGACGCGAGTGAGAGACTTGTTAGTAACTGCTTCCAGAGGCATTCCTTATGTAGAACTTGGACCATTTAATATCCTCGCGTGGCAACTGCTTTGGATCAGCGGCCTATTCTTTGGTCAGCGCTTTCAAGGCGGCGCGGCGGTTACCCATCTACCCGGTTCTCTTCAGCGCGTCTTGCTGGCGCTGGTCATTGGATTTCTCGGCTGGCGCTGGGGATCGATCTACCTGGGCGTGGATTTAAGTAACCAAATGTGGTTGCTCGACAAATGGCACCTCGGACCGCTCCGGCTCATCAACTTCTTTGCGACTGGTTGGCTTATCTCTAAATTGCTGAAACGATTTGAATGTTGGGAAGCTCCCCTTCGCCCATTGTCATTGATTGGTCGGCATATGCTTCCAGTTTTTTGCTGCCAAATTTGTCTTTCGGTTTTGTTGATTGGTATGGTCGAACCACTTAAAGACCGAGAGCCGATTGCCTCTGTCCTGGTGATTGGTCAATTGCTTTCAGCCTGGCTGCTCGGTTGGCTCTTCGAGTGGATCTCGCGGAGTAAAAATTCTACGGCGGTACGGCCGAGAGCTTTTGCGACTCCCCGGAAGGCTTTAACGGCAGAAAGTTGAACGATTCCTCGACCTTCCAGCCGCGTGCAGCCCCGTTTCCGTCGTGCTTCTCACTGATCACCTCTCACGTCTCGCCAATCACTCTTATTTCTCGTACGGTAAGTATTCCGGAAACCATTGACTCGCTGCCAACTTTTTACGTAGCGCTTCCGGCTCCGATTTGGGAGCTAGCCCTCCTTCTTGAGCCTTTTGCCCTACCGAATAGGCAATATCGAAAGCAACTTCTCGGATAGTTTTCACTCTCGGCAGGAGAGAGCCGGTGGGATCTTGCAGTGCCGGTGAATGATTCCCGAGGGTTTTGGCCGCGGCGAGCAGCATTTTATCGGTAACTCTGCGGGCGCGTGAACCGACAACTCCAAGGCCGACCGCCGGAAAAATGAATACGTTGTTGCATTGAGCGATCTCAATGGTTTTTCCGTCGTATTTAACCGGCGCAAATGGTGATCCAGTCGCGACCAGAGCTCGACCTCCCGTCCAGGCGATGAGGTCGGAAGGTTCCGCTTCGGAATGGCTGGTTGGGTTTGATAACGGAAAGATAATTGGCCGATCGGTTTTTTTGGCCATTTCGCGAACAATCTGCTCGCTGAAGATTCCCTTCACGGTGGACAAACCAATCAACGCGGTCGCATCCACTTTGCTGATCACTTCGGCCAAGCCAATTTGACCCTTCTGATTGCGTGGCCAATTTGAGATCTCTTCGGGCGACCGGGCGTAATTTTTCTGCTCATCCGAGAGGTCTCGGCGATCGCTATCTATCAATCCATCTTTGTCGACGATCCAAAAGCGATCGCGTGCTTCCTGTTCGGAAAGACCTCCTTCAACCATCGGCGCGAAGGTAGTCGGCAACGCCGATGGCAGCCGAACCAGCGCCGACGAAAACTATCTGGTGCTCTTTAATATTCTTACCCGCAACCTTGGAAGCACCGACGATGGCTCCCAGAACTACCGCGGCGGTTCCCTGGACGTCATCGTTAAAGGTCAGAAGTTGGTCCTGATACCGTACCAACAACGGACGAGCATTAGGCGTCGCAAAATCCTCCCACTGTAGACAGGTCTGCGGGAGTTCCTTTTTCATCGCCTGCACGAAGCGGTCCACAAAATCAAGATACTCCTGCCCGGTTACTCTTTCGTGGCGCCAACCAAGGTATTCCGGGTCGTTCAATTTCGGGTGATTGTTCGTGCCGACATCCAGAATAATCGGGAGTGTCCTCGACGGATGAATTCCTCCGATCAAGGAGTAAAGCGAGAGCTTGCCAATCGGGATACCGAGACCACCTACTCCTTGATCTCCCAGTCCAAGGATGCGTTCACCATCGGTAACGACAATGACGTCTACTTCCGGGTTAGGACGATTGCGTAGGATTTCAGCGATTGAGTCGCGCAAGGGATAGGAAACGATGAGTCCTCGCGGCCGCCGATAGATATGACTGAATTGCTGGCAGGCGAGGCCGACCGTCGGAGTGTAGACGATCGGCATCATCTCTTCAACGTGACCAAGCATCAACCGGTAGAAGAGGGTCTCATTCGTATCCTGCAACTGACGCAAATAGATGTGGCGCTCGAGATCTGTTTCTTTGGTTTTAAAAGCTTCATAAGCCCGACCGACCTGTTGTTCGAGTGACTCGACGCGCGGCGGCAAGAGGCCGTGCAGACCAAAAGTGGCTCGCTCATCATCGTCGAACGCCGTTCCTTTATTCCAGATTGGCGTATCCAGCAGATCCATGCCGCGAAGTCCGGCCGGAACCTTAACTCTCTGCGAAGTTGGCATAGTCAGTTTTCTGGTGCGAATGGTTTAACCTTGGATAAGGGAAACACTATTGCATTACCTTTCTACGATAGCGATTTGATCCGCAAAAAAAAGCGTAGTTGAGCGACAGCGATGCACACACATGGGAGTCGTGCGCCGCATCAATCAATCGAGTGGGAAAAACCCAATTTCTTCTCGAAACCGATGGTTGATCTGTGTGGTCAGAGTGTGAGCTAACGTCATTGACGTTCTGCGTCGAAAACCTACGGTAGCACCGACACTTTCTTTATATGGACGAAACCAAACAGGACAGTAGAGAGGCGACCGTGTTCCCGTTCCGATTAGCCGCGATCGACCTCGATGGCACGTTGCTCGGGCCCGATAAGACCATCAGCCCGGAGAATATCGCCGCGGTTGACCGGCTACACCAAAGTGGGGTAACGGTCATCATCGCATCTGGCCGCCGCCACCAGAATAGTGTTCGGTTTCAGCGGCAGCTTCGACTCAGTGGACCGATCATAGCGTGTCAAGGCGGCTTGATCAGAGATGGCGAAAGCGGCAACGTGATCGAGGCCCATTTTCTACCACAAAGCGTGACGCGCCAGATCATCGGCGAAGCAGAAAAGCGCGACATTCAAGTGATCTACTACCATCTTGACCACCTGTACGTGGCGGAGCGCAACAATCAGTGGGTTCATCTTTACGAGGCGCGGGTTGGCGAAAGGGCAGAGATACTTCCCAATCTGGAGCAACTCGATGGTCGTCGCGCGCTCAAGCTTGTCTGGTACGGAGATCCGGAAATCCTAAACAAGATTCGTCCGGAAATGTCCGCACACTACGGCGAAAAAGTCGATATTCTTTCGACTGAACGGGAGAATCTCGAGTTTATGCCGCGCGGAATTAATAAAGCAACCGCTCTGGCCAAAGTCGCTGCAGAATTATGCGTGCGTCCGGACCAGGTCTTGGCCTTCGGCGATGGCGAGAACGATGTACAGATGTTGGCCTGGGCCGGTATGGGTGTAGCCATGAGCCACGGAAGTCAAGCGGCCATCAACGCAGCTAAACGCGTCAGTCCTAAAGGTCCGCCCGAAACTGCGTTCGCGCGCGCCGTGGATGCTTTGCTCGAAGAGTTGGCGACGAACAAAAGCGAATAGCCAGAAAGAACACAGCGCGGCAAACCGCAACCAAAGTGATTGGTGAGAAGCGAGAGGTGACCGAGACTCACGCACGCCGACTTGTCCGACAGAGGGAGAATCCTCGCGAAATTGCACGATGTTGAACGTCAGTAGTACACAAAGTGGCTGAGCCACAACCAAAGCGACCAAGAAGAACCGCGAATAGACGCTAATGGACACGAATAAACTGATTTAATTCGCGTCCATTGGTGTCCATTCGTGGTTAGAAAAGTCCTCAGAGGCATCTGTGTTTAGTACATCGACCAAGCGGCCAGAGTAAATAGAACGACACGACTCTGTTTCCTCCGTGAGCTCCTGTTCAACTGTTTTTCAGCCAGGCAAGACGGGCTCCACTCGGATTCTTTTTCAACAGAAGGAAACAGAGCAAACGGAGAACCAAGTTTCAATTTCGCGGATTGTCGCGATCCGTCGAACCGGAGTTCACTACAATGCGTAGTCCCCCCAGTACCGCTGAATTTTCAAAGTTCGAACCAATCGGCCGCATTCTTCCAGAGCATCCGCGGTTGCGTGATAGTGATCCGCGAGGTCCAGCATCTGCAAAGGCACTTCTAACTTCTCGTCGGCTAAGATTCGACTATCGCGGATCTGCTCGACTGCCTGATCCAAGTCGGCCAAGGCTCCTCGGACCGTGGGAAGGTCGCGCCGGCAATCACCCTGGCGAAAGCACTCAGTAAAAGCATCCAGCATCTGTTTAAACTCAACTTCTAACCGCTCAAACTGCGGCCGCAGGATCGCTTCTGTGGTTTCCGGCAGAATGTTTGGGTGAGAAACTAGCTCCGTGATCCGAGTTACCGCCGCTTGCAGCGCGCGAACCAAAGCAACGACCCTGGTTTTTTCTTCTTCGGCACGCCCGGGTATTCGAATCTGACGAGTAACTTGCAGAGCCTCTACCGGTAGAATCGCCAGTTGGGTTTGAATTCTCTCTCGATGGGGATCTCCGCTGAGCAACGCTTTGGTCTGTGCAAAAATAGCGATCAGATTATCTCGCAAGATTCTTTGCGGCAGAGCCGGCCAGATCAGTCGACCGATTACGGTCGCGACTCCCATTCCGATGATTATGCCAAGAAAAGTGTCGATGATCGTCTGCGACGGCACTGGCTCTTGCGGATTGAGCCCGACAAAGGCGCTCATAGCGATCAATGCGACCTGCATCCAAAAGTTAACGCCAGCGATCCGGGCGGTGAGAAAACCGTACACAAAAAGAATGAGAAACAACACCAGATTCATGACCGCATAATCTGCGAGAAATGGGGTAGTCAGCAAAAGGAGGGCCGCGCAGAACGCAAGAGCGATAGCAGCGAGGAACGCATTCTGAAAAGCCCGTAGATCGCCGGTACCGCCAACGCGCAGGAATGGCCGTCCTAGTATAGTGAGAGTCCAGGCCATGAGCGGAAGTGAAGCTGGCCCGGGAGGATTGATCCACTTGAGAAGAAGGATTGAAATCACTGCAGCCAAACCGCCCTTTACCCCAACCCTCACCCAGAACCAGTCGATCGTCGGCAGAAAGTCCCAGTGGGGCTTGGCCTCGGGCGGTGGTTGGCCGAAGCGCGGGAGACCCTCAATCATGCTGCGAATATTGTTCAGGTTGTCCCGAAGCGAGCGCAGAGCAGCGTAATGCCCAGCAAACTTCATCGCAATCTCGGTTGGCACAGCCACCAGGACACCCTGATCCCGGATCTCGTTCAGCTTTTTCTCAAAAGCTGCAAACGCCTCAATCAAACCGCTTGAGCCCAATTTTTCGCCGGGCCGATGCGGTGCAGTCAGGATGCCAAACTCTTCAGAAATCGCGGTTTCCAGCACCTCCTGCTCGTGCCGCAGATGGTCTAGAATGGAACTCTCTCCTTCACGTCTCCCTAAATCGAGCACGGCGTGAAACAGGTTCGTCAGAGCCACTAAAAAAGCGTTGTAATTTGAGAGGCGAGCGGAAAAGACGGTGCTTTCCCGGGATCCAGCTTGCAGCAGATTTCTGAGAACGGATAACCGGTTACCGAAAGCTTGCTGAATTTCTTCCACATTGGCCCGAGCGTTCGTTCGGCCGACGTTGACCTGCATTGCGAAGAGTTCGCTCGCCGTCCTAAGAGCGTCGCGCCCAGCCGCCGCAAACTCTTCTCGCGCGTAGCGGGGCCATAGCAAGGTCGTTACCAGTAGCGCGCTTCCGGCCCCAACTAAAATCTCCAGCGCTCGATTGAGACCGATCTGCCAGACCTGATCGGGATCGGCGACTCCGTAGGTTGCGACCGCAATGAGGGTGACACCGACCAGGAAATAGGCATAGGGGACCTGGCTGGCCGGGAATTGCCCAAATTTGTAGCCGGCAAAGGCAACAACAAAGAAGAGGACGGTTAAAAATATCGCTGGTGTCGATGCATAGTCGCCTACTAACCAGACCCCAAGCAGGGCGCCGCCGATCGTACCCAGCGCCCGCATGATCGCTTTGATCGCGATCGAACCGACATAAATTGAGCTCATCATCACCAGCACGGTGAGGATGGCCCAACTGGAATGCGGCAGGCGCAAGATTTGGGTGAAAAACAATGCGAGCAAAGCCGCCAGGCCAAGCTTTATTCCGTATCGTACTCCCAGGTCAGCAAAGACACTCTGGAGCGGCCAGTGCCATCTCGGAGCGAGAGCAACAGCTTCGGTTCGTGCAGCCATAGTCACGGCTGTACAGTACTGTTTCGGGGCGTTCCTTCCGCATGCTCGAATTCGGCCGTCATCGCCACGGATACGGTTTGACCGATTCGTAACGGCACCGGACTGCGTCCCAAAACCTGGATGCGGACCGGAAAACGTTGCGGAAGGCGAACCCAATCCACGGTCTGATTGATCGAGGGCAACAATCCAGTGGCGTCGCTGCCGGACCCATCCTGAACATAGATGCCCCAGCCAACGCTTCGAACAATACCTTGGAAGGGTTGGTTACCGTAGCCCATGATGGTCATATTGGCTTTCTGGCCAACCTGAATATGCGGCAACTGCGTTTCTTTGAAATACGCGGCAATCCAGAACGAACTCGTGTCGACCAAGGCGATCAGTTGCTTACCAGCGGTGACATAGGTGCCCTCGCTCGTGTTCATGTTGGTCACATAGCCGTCCACCGGAGCAAAGACTTTCGTGTAGTCGAGGTTTAATTTCGCTAGTTCGAGATTTGCTTTTGCCGAGGTCAGCTGTGCCTGCGCAGCGGAGAAGGCGTCTTGTGCGTTCTGAAAATCCTGCTGGGCGGTCACGTGTTTTTTGAAGAGGTCGGTTTGTCGATCGAGATCTTGCTGGCGCTGTTTCAAGTTCGCTTCGTCATTCAGAAGCTGGCCGGTCGCCACGTCGACCTCGGCCTGAAAGTTGGCTGGATCGATCTCAAAAAGCAGGTCTCCCTTTTTCACGTCTTGGTTGTCATGGACGGCAACGTGAATGATCGGACCGGATACGCGGGGGGCGATCCCAACGATATTCGCGCGGACTTGGCTGTCCCGGGTCCAGGGGTTTTGGATATATTGCTGGTAAAGAGCGACAGCGGCCCAGCCGGCCAGGGCAACAATGACCAGCGTGATAAGATAATGAAGCAGCCTTGCCTTCATGGTAAGAACACCATTCCGATGACGGAGGTGAATAGAACAACCAGGGCGAGGAAGAAAAGCGGAAGATGCCAGACATAACGGGATAGGCCAGTGTGTTCCAAGATTGCGACGACGAACCAGGCTGCCAGAAAGCCGAGCAAAGCAATCACTAGAATCCAGGGAATGAGGAGCTCGGTAAACTTGATCTCCGGACGATTTAACGACACCGCAAAGAGGCTCATCTGGCTACTCTACGTTTTCTACCCAGATTAGATCAATCGCGGAGAATATCGCTGTTCAACGAAGGCCAGCAAGCTATTGTTGAAAACGAACGATTTTCACGGGCAGGATGAATCGGTTTTTGCCGGGAACTCCGGTTGCCAGGGGTCAATCTGGCGGGCTTCATGACATGAACAGCTCGCGATAACGCTTCGGAGCCAGAATCGAAGCGCAAGTGACGCGCTCAGCGCATCTTAACTAGCCACATAGTGTGCTTACTGGCTGCGATCAAGCCGTTTCATGGCGACTTTTAGCGCTTCAACGCTGTTTCCTATCCCTTCCTGCTCTTCCTTATTTACCTCGATCTCGAACTCATTCAGCACACCCCTGCGCCCTACTCGGCGCGGCAGTGAAAGGGTTACTTCATACTTCTGGCTGTAAGCAGAAACAGGAATCACCATGCACTCGTCGCGCAGGATGATCTCGACCACTCTGGCAATGACGGTCCCGATCGCAAACTCACTCACCCCTTTGCCTTTGATCACATTGATGTTGCCTTGCCTTACGTATTCCTCCACTGACTTCCGGAAGGCCCGCTCCTCAATACCTCTCCCGGCGAGGTACGACTCGAGCGACACGCCGCCGATCGTCACTTTGGACCACAAAAGCACTGAGCTTAGTCCGTGCTCTCCGAGAACTAATGCCGACACGCATTCCGGCGCGACATTCAAATAGTCGGCTAACGCCGTCTTGAAGCGAAGACTATCAAGAAACGTACCGGTACCAAGGATAGCTTTACCGCTTGCCAGACGTTGGGTCAGCTCGGTCATAGGATCGAGCGGATTTGTTGCGACAAGCAGTACGGCATCGGGAGCCGCAGCTATTACCTTGGGAACAACGTCCCGAAAAATCGGATCATTGGTTTCCAGTAACCTGAGACGACCCGCTTTGTCCCCCGGCTTATCGGCGCCGCCGGCCTTCTCGTTGATTCCTGGTGCCAAGACAACCACCACTGCCCCGAAGAGATCCTGATAATCTCCCGCTCGGACCCGTGGCCCAGAGACTAATGCGCTTGTCTGGCTGATATCCAATGCTTGGGACACGGCTAATTGGCCATCCGCATCAATGAGGACCAACTCTCGACACGAATCCCTTAATGCCATGTTTAACGCGGCTTCACCACCGACATGACCAACGCCAACGATTCCTACTTTCATAAGACTAGCTACGGCTGTCTCTCCCTTTTCACGGGCTACCTTTGAATACCCGCGATCGATCGAGTTCCTTGGTAGTACCTGCTGCAATCGTT
>Ga0070698_100005296_pt1 | contig 14118 bp, 7 predicted proteins | sample KBSK1502metaG_FD_65477 | JGI IMG/M metagenome (GOLD analysis project Ga0070698, IMG submission 65477) | Corn, switchgrass and miscanthus rhizosphere microbial communities from Kellogg Biological Station, Michigan, USA - KBS K1-50-2 metaG | ecosystem: Host-associated > Plants > Roots >...
GCCGGAAGTAGTTGAGCATCACGGAAACGACCCGGTCGCTACCGCTCCCGGTTCTGACTTTGTGTATCCACACAGCGGCCATATCGTTGCCATCCGAGTTTTGACACAGTCTCAGAGCCACGCCTCACATCGGGCGGCATGGCCGATGTCGGCGTAGCTCATCGTGCACTCTCATCGGGAGTCGCCGCGTTACTTTCTCTTGCTACAGATTACGAGACGAGATTGCGTGGACCCGACGCTACCGCGTTACGCTACTGACTGCATTGTCTTGCGAAGGTCGTGATCAGCGCGCCTGCGCTTTGGCCAGTTCGTAAGCACCGTTCCACGTGGCTTCGATCTCGGTCTCCGATTTTGCCACGGTCTTGAACGTGCCACCGCCAGTGACGCCGCGGTATTGACCATCGCCGCCCGTGAATTTAAAAGTGCCTTCGACCGTCATCGTGCCGCCCGCTGCGGAGACTTTGCCCTCGAATGTGCCAAAGTCTCTGCCCCCGTCAGCGTGGACGTTGTTGAAGTAACCGGTTTGCGAGCCCTCGCCGTTGAGCAAGTCGTTAACGCCCCAGTATGTAATCTTCGAGTCGTTCCACAACGGATCAGGCGAGTTCTGCGTACCGTTAACCTCGGCGATGCCGAGTAGGTGATTGGATTGGTCATTAAGTGGCAGTCCAAACTGCTGAGTGATTTTTCCCGAAAAGGATCCTGAAATGGGAGGCATGATCTGTATTCTCTACTTTCTTTAGATTGGTTGTCGCGTGAGTTGGGCGCATTCTGAACCTCCTCTATCGCCACTGTCAATGGACACTTACGTTCAATATGGCTTTCCTTAAGTACCAGGCGTAAAATAGCCGCCGAGGAGAGCACAAACAGATGGCCGATCCGAAGCAAACTGAACTTGTTGCCGCGAAGACTCAGGAACTGCCTGCCGTGCGGCCTGCCGTCGCCCCGCCTGCTGCTCAAGATGACAGACAATTTCGCGCGGAGCAGGAGCGCATCATGAAGATGATTGCCAATAACGCGCCGCTTAGCGAAATCCTCTCGAACCTGGTGTTGATGATCGAGGAACAATCCCCAGAGATGCTCTGCTCGATACTGCTGCTTAGCGCCGACGGCAACCATGTCCGACATGCAGTGGCGCCGAGTCTTCCGGAGAGTTACGTTAAGGTGATTGATGGCAGTCCGATTGGGCCGAAGCATGGCTCATGCGGGACGGCTATGTTCCGGGGTAAGCCGGTAATCGTCACCGACATTTCTACCGACCCGCTCTGGGACGAATATCGCAATTTTGCGTGGGCCATCGGTGTGGCCGCTTGCTGGTCCACCCCGATAATGTCGAGCAAAGGCAAAGTGCTTGGATCGTTTGCCATGTATTACCGCGAGCCACGCACGCCAGACGGCCAAGAGAGGCACCTCACAGATGTGGCCACCAAGCTTGCTGCCCTGGCGATTGAGCACCGCGCGGCGCTTGAGCATCCTGCGTCAGGCGACACGACGGCTCGAACGTAGGCTGAACACTGACCCTCAGTGACGACTTTCGCACAACAAACCCTCCCCAAAACTCAATTCAAGCTGGAGCTAAATGTTCAAGCTGAGCAAATTTACTCGACTTGAATTTGTCCAGTTGTTAGGTTAAAGGTTGGGAAAACTCAACGCGGTTCAAATAATAATTTATTCATGAGAAAAAGAATCGTCATTTTACTCTTTATGACTGCTGCTGTGGGCGGCGCAGTGTGGGCCCTGATCCACTTTAGGGCTGCAAAACGCAATCGCTTGGTCCAAACGGCACCAGACTTATCTCACGCTACAACGAATACGGATCCTGAAGCGTGGAACCGGGCGGTGGAGAAAGTTAAAGCGGATCGAAGTGAGGCTGGTGGAAACGGCGCTGTCGAGATTCCAACCGAGCTCCGGCTCTACAGCGACCGGCACTGGTTTCTCGCTGCGCAAGTCGCCGAGGTTGAAAAATACAATGTCCAAACTTGTCAGGACTTCGTGGATCTCGCCGCGATCATCGAGCGCGGCGAAATGGTTGCCGTGCCGGCTGTCACTGACACTTACGTCTTATTCGGAGTCGGCGCGAAAGCAGACGACGCTGAGTTCACCAGATACGAAGACGATCACAGCATCGAACTCTACAACGAAGCACAACTGGGAGATGCATACAGGCGTCTCGACGAGAGACGATCAAACCTCCAGACCGAGATTGCCGCTTTGAAAGTTCAGTCAGGCAAGCTGAATAAAGGCGACCGCACAAAACAAAACGAGCTGCAAAAACAGATAACGGCGCGGCAGCAGCAGCTGAAATCGACGGATGAAGATAAAGCGCAGCTCGATCAATTCTACGGGCAACCTGACAGTCGCCAGAAACTATTTCGCGATTGCGAGTCGTTACAGATGCTGGCGAAGAATTTCGTCGGACGCTCTTACAACCTCGACGACGCGTTGGACCGGCAGGCGATGAAGGTCAACATGCTCCAGTCGCTAAGACCCGCAGCGTTGAGAATCCTGGAAGAAGTAGCGGCGGCCTACCACCAACAGTTTGATCGCCCGCTACCTGTGAGTTCACTGGTGAGACCGGAACAGTACCAACATGCATTAAGCAAGGTGAACCGGAATGCCGTGCTCATCGACACGCCACCACATTCAACTGGTCTGGCGTTCGATATCGACTATCGTTATATGGGCGGGGCAGAACAGACGTTCGTGATGCGCGAACTGGCCCGCTTGAAGAACGAAGGCCGCATTGAAGCAATTCGCGAGCGCAACGCCAACTATCATGTGTTTGCTTTTGTCAACGGCACTCGACCAAGTGACGAACTGATCACAGCTGCATTGGACAAGGCCAGCGCGCCAGTCGAGCAAGCCCAGCACGCGCGCAGCAAACCGGCGAAGGTCAAGAGCAAATCGCAAAAAAGTCGATCAGCCAAAGCGCGACCGCGTCGATCGAACATGCGCGAAAACCGAAAACGTCGCCATTAGTCGGTACGATCACGCGGTAGAGACCAAGTAGCACTCAGTACAGAACCGCGAGCGTAGCGACCGGATGCCGGATGCCGTCATTCAACCTCAAAACCGATCTAATTGCGCGACGCCGAGGGCAACGCGGGAGTTGAATGGCGGCATCCGGTCGCTACGCTCGCGGTTCTGTACTGAGTACTATTTCGACGCTCGCTACTGAACTGCCAGATTCACTTGGGCAAGCCGATACGCCTGACTAGATCGGCAAAACGCGGGTCGTCGCGCAAGGGATCCAAGAACGGGTCCGTCTTGATTCGTGGCAGGAACCAGTCGTGTGCCTGATAGGCCTTTTCAAGTTCGGCAAAGGCTGCTTCTTTTTCGCCCAGCGCGGCGTATGACGAAGCAACCCAGTAGTTCATTATGTATTTCGTTTTTTCCACTTCCTTCCACTTATTTATTACTGCCTCAGCTTCCCGCGGTCGGCCGGATTTTGCATAGGCGTAACTGATATCCTGAAAGAACGGAAAATTTGTTTGCACGGTCTTTTCTGAGATCGCAAGCGATTCCGCGTACATTCCTTTTACGTCATAGGAACGACACATCCAGCTTTGCCCTGTAACCATGCTCGGGTCGAGGTCGTAAGTCTTTTTGGCTTGATCCAGCGCATTATCAAACTGCCGGGCGTAGATATAAACCGCGGCAAAATTTGCACCCTGGACAAGCGAGAGAGGCTCCAGTTCCATTGCCCGCTTCATTTCTGCGATCGCCTCATCGTGACGACCCATCGGGCTCAAGTAAACCCAAGCGTAGCGATAATGTGTTAAGGCAAGATTCGGGTCGAGCTCGAGCGAACGCTTGAATTCGCGTTCCGCTGTCGCCCAATCCCAGTCATACACCGAAGCTATCACGGCCGAAACGGTATGCGCTTCGGGGAGTTCGGGATCGAGCGCCAGGGCTTTTGCAATTGCGGCCTTGGCCTGCGGCATCGCATCCTTCGGCGACATATACGGGTAAGACGGCATCACTGCATACGATTCCGAGATGCCGACATAAGCCAGGGCGAAGTTCGGATCGAGCTTTATGGCCTCCTTGAACTCTTCGATACTGCGATCGAGGTCGTCTTTTGTTCGCCTGGCAAAATGGAACCGGCCCTTCAGATATAGCTGGTAGGCTTCGTTATTGTCCGTGTAACGTTTTGTGATCCCACGGGTTTCATTTCCCGACAGCTTCAATTGCAGCTTTTGCGTGATAGCCGCCGCAATTTCGCGTTGTGTTGCCAGCAGGTCAGACATCTTGCGCTCATACTGCTCGCCCCACAGCAGTTTGTTATTTCGCACATCAACCAGTTCCACGCTGATTGTCAGATTGTCACCTCGTTGGGCCATGCGCCCAGTCATCACAGTACTGACGCCGAGTTCGCTGGCGATTGTTTTTACGTCCATCTCCTTACCTTTGTAACGCATGACCGAACTCGTGGGGCTGACTTTCAGATTGGGAAGCTGGGAGAGTCGATAAATCAGCGACTCCGCCAAACCGTCGGAGAGGTATTCGGTATCGACAGCGTTGCTCTTATTCTCGAAAGGCAGGACGGCAATGGAGTCAATCGCGGCCGTCGTGTTGCGCGCGCGTACAAGAAGACTGAGGCCGACGCCTCCGACAATGAGCACTAGAACAGCGATGGCCGCCGCAAGTTTGTGCTGCTTGATTCCCGTGACGACGTACTCGGCACTGGAGGTAGTGGGAACCTGAACCGCGCTTGTTGCTCCGTCGTTTATTAGCGAACCTTGTGTGCTCGCGCGCGCTGAGCCACCACTCTTGCTCCGTACTCCAGGCGTTACGGTGCGTTCTATTTCAGCGTCGACGTCCAGCCTGCGTCTTAGGTTTCGCAAATCGATCAGCAAGTCCTTCGCAGTCTGATAGCGTTCATCTTTATCTTTGGCCAGACACTTGGCCACAATCTCTTCCAAACGATCCGGCACACCTTCGACCAGCTGTGAAAGTGGCGCCGGCTCCGTCTCCTGGATGGCGATGATCTGCCGGTGAATATCCTTTCCCGGAAAGGGCACGCATCCGGCTATCATCTCGTAAAGCACGACACCGACGCTCCAGATATCTGTACGTTGGTCTACGCCCTTTCCAACCGATTGCTCCGGCGACATGTAACTAACGGTCCCCATCACCAGCCCGGGCTCCGTCTGCACGAACACCTGGGTGCCGGCTTCGGAGTCGATCTGCTTATCCGACAAAGTTGCCGTCAGCTTCGCCAACCCAAAGTCGAGTACTTTCACGATCTGGTCACGGCGGACCATCAGATTCTCAGGCTTTAGGTCGCGATGAATAACGCCGGCTTCGTGGGCCGCATTGAGCGCGGCAACCATTTGAATGGCGAGGTCCAACACGTCGATTAACTTCAGACGGCGGCTGGACAGATGTTCGCGCAGCGTCACGCCGTCGATGTATTCAGTCGCAATAAAACAAGCCGAGTCCGTCTGACCGAATTCGTAAACGGTAAGGATGTTGGGATGATTGAGATTCGAGACGGTACGCGCCTCCTGCGTGAAGCGTTGTAAACGATCTTTGTCTTTCGCAACTTCAGCCGGCACGATCTTGAGCGCCACCCTTCGAGCGAGCTCCGAGTTATCCTGCGCCAAATAGACCTCACCCATCCCGCCTGCGCCGAGCTTTGCGCGGATTTCATAACGACCGAGACGTGTTCCATCAACAAGTGTCAAAGGTTCTCTTCCAATCACGGCGCCAGTCCGACACGCCGCAGCAGATCGCTGAATCGTGGGTCCGAACGGAGGCCATCGAATTTTTGCTCCCGTTTCAGGTTGACCAACAAGTCAGAACGTTCGTCATAAGCTTTGTCGAGCCATGCAAACGCTTGATCCTTGTCGCCCAAGCCGGCATAGATGGCGGCAATCTGGTAGGCCGGGACATACTTATGTTGTGCGGTCTCTTTCAACCTGGCCAGCTCCTTTTGCGCCTCATCTCTCTTTCCTGACACGGCATGCGCATGTGCAAGCTCTGCTTCTGTGAGCGTGTTCCCTCCAAACAGATCGTTCGCTTTTTGCAGCTCCGCGATAGCTTCGGCAGACCTGGTCTGTTGCTCTAAAGCTAATCCCAGCCAGCGGTGTGTCTGACCAAAATTGGCATCCATCTCCAGCGTCTTCTGTAGTTGTTTTACTGCCTGGTCATACTGGCGCGTGTAGAGGTAATGCCAGCCGAGATGAACATTGAGGAGAAGATTGAGCGGCTCCAGCTCCAGGCAGCGACGACTCTCGGTTAAGGACTCTTCATCGCGCCCCATCGCGATTAAGTAGTGCGAGTAGTAGTGATGACCCTCAGCGTAAGCTGGGTTCAGCTCGATGCCTCGCTTAAATTCTGTTTCAGCGCCGGGCCAGTCCCAATCAAAGTAGAACTTGACGTAACCCAGCGAAGCGTGAGCCTCGGCGAGAGAGTTATCAATCGCCAGCGCCTTCATCGCTGCCTCCTTCGCCTTGGGCATTGCTTCCCGCGGGGTTACAGCCTCGATCGGGAAGACCAATGCGGAGTAGGAGTCCGCCAACCCTGAGTAGGCCAGCGCGTAGACGGGGTCCTTGGCGATTGCCTGCTGAAAGTACTCAATCGCTTTTCCTGTGCTTTCCTCCGTGCGCGCGTTCAAAAAGTAGCGCCCTTTAAGATAGAGCTGGTATGCCTCAGGGTCCTCTGTGTAATGTTTGGTCAGGCGGTCTTTCTCTGCACCCGAAAGCTTCAAGCGCAGGTTGGCGGTGATCTCCTGAGCGATATCCCGCTGCACGGACAACAGGTCCGAAACTTTGCGCTCATATCGTTCGCCCCAGAGTTGCTTCTTATCGCGGGCGTCAATCAATTCCGCACTGACGGTCAGATTCTCTCCGCGCTGCAGGATGCGACCGGTCAACACCGCCCTAACACCTAACTCGTTCGCGGCTGTGATTGGGTCAGTCTGTTTCCCTTTGTATCGAAAGGCAGAACTGCGCGCGATTACTCGCAGGTTCGGAAGCTGCGTCAGGCTGTTGATGATGCTTTCCGTTACCCCGTCTGAGAGGTATTCTGTGTCGAGATCGTGGTTTTGATCTTCAAAAGGCAACACCGCGATTGACTCAATTGCCACTTCCGTGTTTCGCGCGTACAGATAAAGACTCAGACCAACGGCGCCAATAACCAGCACGAGAAGAGCAATTGCCCCGGCGAGTTTGTGTTGTTTGATTCCGGATACTATGTACTCAGCACTTGATGTCACGCGGGAGTTGTCGAACGCGGTATGTGCGGCTGCGCGCGAACCAGTCAAACCGATCTCGCGCGCGTGGGAAGGCTTTGCCTCGCCGCTTCCGCTTCCCGTTGACGAGGTGCGTTCGATCTCCGCGTCAACCACCAGCTTCTGCTTCAGTCGCTTCAGATCGATCAACAAGTCCTTCGCCGTCTGATACCGCTCCTCTCTATCTTTATCCAGAGCCTTCATAACGATCCGCTCGAGCTCTGCTGGCGCTTCAGCAATGAAACGCGCGAGGGGCGGCGGATCTCTTTCAAGCAGCGCAACAATGAGATCGCTCTTGGTTGCGCCGCCAAAGGGTGCCTGACCGGCAACCAATTCGTAAATCACTACGCCCAGACTGAAGATATCTGTGCGCGCGTCGACCGCCAGTCCGCGTGCCTGCTCGGGCGACATGTAGGCGACGGTCCCCATCACCACTCCCGGATCCGTTTGCACCAGGGCCTTCGTCTCCGCTTCCGCGTCCACCGATTCTGGCGGCAGTGGTTCGGTTAGTTTCGCGAGACCGAAATCCAGCACCTTCACAATGCCGTCTGCCCTCATCATGATGTTCTCAGGCTTCACATCTCGATGGACGATGCCGGCAGTGTGAGCCGCAGAGAGTGCACTCGCAATTTGCGCGGCGACATCGAGAACTTCGCGGAGCTTCAGCGATGCTTTTCGACCGCGTTCGCGCAGCGTTTCGCCATCGATAAATTCCGTCGCGATGAAATGGACCGAGTCGATTTGCTCAATCTCGTGAATCGTAATGATGTTCGGATGGTTGAGCGCCGAGGCGGCCTTTGCTTCCTGTACAAAACGGCGCATACGGTCCTGATGAACTGCAACCTCGGCAGACAGAATTTTGAGGGCGACCCTGCGATCAAGTTTTGTGTCCTGGGCCAAATACACCTCGCCCATCCCGCCTGCTCCAATTTTGGAGACGATGCGATAGTGCGAAAGAGTCGTACCGGGCAGCAATTCTTTCATCTTTGCGTTTCAGGTCACTGTGGAGAACCGACTCTCTTCAACAACTCCTGGTACCGCGGATCGTCGCGCAAGGGTTTCATGAAAGGATCTATTTTCAAGAAACCAAAAAATTGATCGGCTTGCAAAATCCCTGCCAGTCGCGATCGAGTTTCGTATCCTGGACCAGGTAGACTTCTCCCATCCCGCCTTCGCCGATTTTTTGAAACGATCCGGTAAGGCGACAGAATTGTGCCGGGAGGCAGGTCTTGAATAATCTTCAAAGGCTTAATTAACTCCCACCGGGTCACCTAATCGTATAATCCCTGAGGCTTCGACCACGGCATATACACCCGCGCAGGGAAACTGACCGGCGGCGCCCACTTGTACTTTGTTGTGCCGAACTAGTGTCCGGAGCACGTCAGTATCCCTGGGAAGTTCTTCCTGCGCGAGCGTGGTCATCACGCATCGTGGATCGGGCAGTGATACTTTGAGTCGTACCTCATCTCCGATATTTAGCTCGCGATTGACCCAGTCGTTCTCCACAAACCCCTCAACCTTCGTGTCGACTATGATGTTCATCCGAAAGCGCCTCTGGTCAAAGCGGCTTTCGGGTTGAAGCGCGTTCAATTGTTTGAGTGTGGAGGTAGTCAAGACAGTAATCGGGAACAGGTCAAAGAATGATCCGACGGGAACGGGTGACACCATACCGGCTTCAGCAAAGAAGGCTGCGCCGAGCTTCTGTTCGACGAAAGTATCTCGGTGGCCCTCTGGATCCAGCTCCTCGAGGTCTGGATGGTATTGATCGATGGTGAAATCATCAGGCGCTGCCTGAGCCAACCTAACGTCTCTTCGAAAATATGCCGACAGTACGTTGTCGACTTCGCTCGAGTCACTGTTCACCGAAGTTCCGCTCGGCAATGTGATTCGTGCTGGTGGCAGCTCGCGGCTGAATTGCGGCGGCTCGACGAAAGCTGCCCGACATCGTAGCAAATCGGGAAACAGTCTGACGCTCTTCGCACTGGCGACCTTGCCAGAGTTCACATCGATGAGCGCATAAGCACGATCGCCCAGAAGACCTCGGCCGGTTAACGCCACCGTCTCGAGTTGTTCACCTAACATTGATTTGACGGGGAACCGCCACAGACCAGCGACGGCGCCCACTAATTCCTTTGCTGCCATTTGTTCCTCCTTCAAGTGGTCCAGGGATCACTGTGGAAAGCCCATTTTCTTCAGCAACTGACCAAAGCGCGGATCGGATCGCAACGAGTCAAGCTGAGGTTCAACCTTAAGCCAGCACAAACTCGAGAGGCGGTTCTCGTAAGCCTTGTTCAATTCCGCAAACGCTTTGTCTTTCTGGCCAAGGTCCAAATATGCCTTGGCCACCACCCAGCTATTGTTACTGTCCTTGAGCGGGGAGTTTTCTGCGGTCACCAATCGCAAGAATCCGAGCCAGCCATCTCTTGCAAACGTAGCTCGAATCAATGCGGCATTTTGAGACTGCCCGATCAGGTCGAAAAATCTTGCCCGTTCTTCGACCGCGTTCGCATAGTCGCCTTTAACACGATAGACCTCAGCCAGAGTGCGATGGGCTCGCGCGAAACCCGGATCTAATTCGATCGTCTTCTTATGCTGCGTCATCGATTCATCATACCTTCGACTCATGTAAAGGAATCTGCCGAAATCCCAGTTGATGGGAAGTGAGAGCGGTTCTATCTCTAAGGCGCGCCGATATTCGGCAGATGCTTCGTCGAACCTGCCGGCATTGAGGAGCATTTCGCCATACCATTGATGCGCAGTCGCATAGTTGGGATTCAATTCGATGGCCCGCCTAAATTCGCGTTCCGACCCGGCAAGATCATAATCAAATGTGAGCGACAGGTATCCGAGCGTGGTGTGTGGCTCTCCCAGACCGCCATCCAGCGACACGGCTTGACGGGCGAATTCACGCGCTTTTGGTACCCCTTCGGTCGACGGCATGAAGCCAAATGTGGCAAGCAACGCGTAAGTATCGGCCAGCCCTGCGTAAGCCAGAGCGTAGTTCCCATCAAGCGCGATTGCCTGATTGAAATACTCGATCGCCTTCCGAAAATCTTTTTCTTCGCGCTTGTTCCAGTAGAAACGTCCCTGCAAATAAAGTTTGTAGGCTTCGGAATTCGTCGTGTAAGTCTTCGCTAACTTCTGTTCGTCCGCTCCTGACAATTTGGTTCTGAGTTTGCTCGAAACATCACGGGCGATCTCACTCTGCAAGCTGACCAGGTCGGATTGCCTGCGATTGTATTGCTCACTCCAGATAACGTTTTCCGTCTGCGCATCAATCAATTCCAAACTCAACGTTAACTGGTCGCCGCGCTGAGTGACACGTCCGTTTAAAATTGCTGGTACATTCAACTCCTTGCCGATTGTCTTCGCGTCAGTCTCTTTGCCTTTGTAACGAAAGACTGAAGAACGCGCTTTCACATTCAAGTTCGGCAAATTTGACAAACTGCTAATCAGCGTTTCAGTCATGCCGTCTGATAGATATTCAACATCCGCATTGCCGCTATCGTTGACGAACGGCATCACCGCGATGGATTCGATCTGCTTAGTCGAATGGTTTCTGAAAAACCAGTAACCCGGAATTCCGATCCCGGCAAGCACGAAGAGAAGTAGAGCGATGACGACTATGTTTCTGGGCGACGTGCGCGCTAAAGACTCAGGTGTCGAGTTGGTTGTTCCAGGATTCGGGCCAGAAGTACCTGCCACGTCCTCGACGAACGAGATCTCATTACCAATTCCATTTGGTTGACGTCTGGCGAGGTTTTCGCCATCGCTGTCTTTCTTGGCCGAATTGAATAGCGCCGTATCCACTTCGAACGCTTTCTTTGCAGCGACTTCCTCCGGCAAACCAACACGCCGCCTAATGGACTGAAACCTCGGATCACTGCGAAGCTCATCGAGGCATGGATCAGGCAGGAAATAAGGCAGACGTACCGCTCGCTCATCGCACGCCTTCTTCAGAAACTCGAGGGCTCGCTCATTGTCACCGAGACCGACGAAAACTTTGGCGAGATTGACCGCTGAGATATAGTGATGTGCTGACTGAGCAATTAGATCGTCGAGAATCCTGCGAGCTTCATGCTGACGACCCATCTGCGCGTAGATGCGGGCGAGGTCGGCGTTGATATGCTGGTTGCCGTCCGTTAGTCGAGCAGCTTTTTGTAGTTCTTCAATGGCCTCTTCATACCGTGCCTTCTGTCCATAGGTAACACCAAGGACCCAATGAGCAAAAAAATGATTTGGTGCGATCTCGATGGTCCTTAGCGCCTGCGCCACCGCTTCTTCAAATCGATGACCCAAATAGTGCCACCAACCCAGGCTCGCGCCGAAGATCGCGGTGAAGGGTTCCAGTTCCGTCGCGCGGCTTTCGGCTCCGATCGCCGCTTGATTCAACCCCAATACCACCAGGCTCGCAGAATATAGATGATGAGCAAGAGCATACTTGGGATTGATCCTGATTGCTTCTTCAAATTCTCCCAGGCTTCCATGGAAGCTCCATTCATAAAGCATCTTGAACAGCGCGATAGAGGTGCGCGTTTCTGCAAGCTTGTCGTCGAGTTCAACGGATCTGTATGCCGCGGAGCGTACTTTTTCGAGCGCCTCGGAGGGCCTCACGATTTCATAAAACCCGAGAAACGTATGACAATCTGCGAGGCCTGAATGGGCCAATGCATACTCGGGGTCAAGATCAATCGCCTGTTCGAAATACGCTATCGCTTTCCGAAACCCTTCAGGCGTCCGTTTGTAGAAGAAAAAGCGTCCCCGCAGATAAATTTGGTAGGCCTCAGCGTTATTGGTATAACGTTTCAACAACGCCTCTTTCTCCTCGCCAAGGAGCCGTACTTTCAAGGCATTTACGACCGCGAGTGTGATCTCGTCCTGCACGTCGAAGATGTCCTGAATCTGGCGGTCGTAACGCTCAGACCACACGTGGTAGCCGTCCGCTGCATTGATGAGCTGAACGGTGATGCGCACGCGATCGCCAGACTTTCGCACGCTCCCTTCCAAAACCGTATTGACACTCAAGGCACGTCCGATAGCGCTGACGTTTGCGTTCTTGTCTTTGAAAGAGAATGAAGACGAGCGCGCGGCGACTTTCAAATCATCAATCTTTGCCAGTGCATTCAGGAGTTCTTCTGCCAGCCCATCGCAGAAGTATTCGTTCTCTGGGTCGTTGCTCATGTTTGCGAAGGGCAACACCGCAATTGAGTTTCGCGGTTCTGTTGGAGCAGTCGCTTCGGCTCTGACGATCTGCGTCGGTGCTTCAAAGGGTTGGTCCGGTGAGCCGGTGCGTTCGAGTTCAGCTTCAAATTCAAGACGCTTCTGAATACCCTTTAGGTCAACCAGCAGTTCATTTGCTGATTGATATCGCTCCCCGAGATTCTTCCTCAGCGCTCTGTTGACTATCCGGTCGATCTCTCGAGGAAGTGAAGGGCGAAGCTGAATTAATGGTGTGGGTTCGTCGGCGATGATCGCACCGATTACATCCATCGCATTCTCACCGCCAAACGGCTTTGTCCGAGTCAGCATTTCGTAGAGTACTACTCCGAAGCTGAAGATATCCGACCGCGCATCTATCGCTTTCCCACGGGCCTGTTCCGGCGACATGTAGCTTGCAGTGCCAATGATCGTTCCAGTGCTCGTGCCGGATTTAACCGCCGTGACGGCTTCCGGGTCAGTTCCCTGGTTGAGCCCATCCGCTACGGCGCCAGGCCCTGACAGCTTAGCGATGCCGAAATCTAGAATCTTGACCACGCCATCGGGACGGATAATCACGTTTTCAGGTTTGATATCCCGATGAATTATTCCGGCACAGTGTGCGGCGTTAAGAGCAGAGACAATTTGGGTTGCCACATCCAGCGCCGCGATGAGAGAAAGCGATTCCCGATCATTTAAGGTCTTACCCTCGATGTACTCCGTAGCGATAAAGTTCGTGCCATCAGTTTCGCCGATTTCGTAGATCGTGATGATGTTGGGATGATTGAGTGCCGAGGCAGACTTTGCTTCCAGCACAAAACGGCGCATACGGTCGGCATCGGCTGCGAACTCTTGTGGCAGAAGTTTAAGCGCCACGCGGCGGTCGAGTTTTGTATCCTGAGCAAGGTATACGTCTCCCATTCCACCGGCTCCGATCCTGGAGAGGATGCGGTAATGCGAAAGGTTGGAATTGGATGGAAGCATTTCACTCATATGGCAATCGATGATTCAGGAAATCGGAGTCGCCGCCGCGGCTCTTGAAAAACGCGGATCGAAGGATCAATGTGCAGGTCAATCTCGATATGACAGCATCTCATGTTTGGAGTGCTGCGCGTTGGCGTACTTCACCAATGCCACTTAGGCCGCCAATTTGGTTTTGATTTCATAGCGGAGTAAACGAGCGCCCGAGAAAGGTTTGGTCTCATGCGTAATGGAGTCTGGGTCCGCCAACACGAAAAGAATCTTGCAAAGAGACTTTTTGGAAAGCGCTTAAGAAGTGCCTATCAAATTCATTCTAGAACAGTATTGACCGTGTCAGCTAGTGCGGAGCGATCCTCCTGAGCGATTCTCCATAAACTGCCTTACAATAAGTGCGTGGAACCTGTGAACCTGAGGTGGGCTGGATACGTTGGAGCGATCTTCGGGACTGCCTTTGTCACGGCTTCCCTCGCTCCGTTTCATGAGCAGATAAATTCTACGACGGTTGCCCTGGCTTTCCTCCTCGTGGTTCTGTTCGTGGCATTGTTTTGGGGAAGTAGGCCGGCACTCTTGGCGTCAGTGTTGGGAGTATTCTGCCTTAACTTTTTCTTTCTTCCTCCGCTCTACACTCTTTCAATCGCGCATCCTCAGAACTGGGTTGCCTTGACGGCCTTTTTCACCACTGCGCTTGCCGTGGGTCAGCTTTCAGC
>Ga0070698_100005297_pt1 | contig 14112 bp, 17 predicted proteins | sample KBSK1502metaG_FD_65477 | JGI IMG/M metagenome (GOLD analysis project Ga0070698, IMG submission 65477) | Corn, switchgrass and miscanthus rhizosphere microbial communities from Kellogg Biological Station, Michigan, USA - KBS K1-50-2 metaG | ecosystem: Host-associated > Plants > Roots >...
GCCCTACGAGCGCCTCGATATCACGGGCATCCGGGGCTTGACCCAGACGCAGAAGGCGTCGCTGCGTGCCTTGGGGGCGATTGAGGATATGAGTGTTGGTGGGTAAATGCGTTCTCTTGCCGGTGACATGGGGATGACGACGGTGATCATGCCATCTGCACGTGGGATGGCCCCACACCGTTTCGTGTGTATTTCGTTCTCTCTAAATCTGCAGCGCGCACTCTCCAACTTTCAGGGCCGTGGGAACGGGAGACTGATGCATACAGGACTGCGGCTTGCTTTCTTTAGCTACGTACGCAGAGGCCAATAGTATACCTCCCTCTTTCTACACCTGCCCTCTCCTTGGGAGGAAGTGGGTTGATGATACACAGAAAGTTATTTTTTAACAAGCTCTTAGTGAATCGAGAAACCGCCGGGGAAGGATTTCTGGTGAGGCAATGCACAAAATGAGGCAGGATGTCGCTGTACACCTTTTTGCGCAACATAAAACCGCCTGCTTGCTGACTCTCTCACCGCTTGCTTGCCACGAAGCGGCTTCTGGTGAGCCAGTAAAGAGACGGTTCAGAACTTGGAGCGGGAGACGGGACTCGAACCCGCGACAGCCTGCTTGGAAGGCAGTCTGTCACAAGTTCGCCGCACGCTCGCTATCAATCGGCTTCGCAAGTGCATCTAGCACCTACAAACATGTTTCTCGCACCGCTGACATAGTATGTTGCTTACACTGTTAGGCAGTATGTTCTAACCATACCAGTAGCTACTCAAACTATATCCCAGGCTTGCGGAAAAGGCAAGGGAGGCAGTCTGTCTACCACTCTTAGCCGCTCCTTTCCTTGAGTAGCATCACCTCGCTTCATACGAGCAAGATTGAAGGGGCGTTACAAACACCTATGCCTTGATCAAACTGCTGTAAGATCCGTTTCGATCACAAGGTTCTCATTCTACGTTTCCAGACTCCGCTGAATCGGGGCAAGATCACATCTGTTCCTCTTGACAATTCACCACCACTACCCATTTGGGAATGAACCCGAAAATGTGCTCTGAATACGTTAGTAACGGCAGACAAGGTGGCGAGTGGACAGAATATGACAAACATGGTAACGTATTTAAACGAACCCAGATGGCAAAGAAAGGAACGATAGCATGCCAACCATCACACCGCATTTGTGGTTTGACAAAGAAGCGAAAGAGGCCGCCGAGTTTTACACGTCTTTATTGCCGGATTCACGTGTGACGCATATCACCACGCTGCGCAACACCCCCTCAGGCGATAGTGACGTTGTTTCGTTTGTCCTTGCAAATCAGCCATTCATGGCTATTAGTGCTGGCCCGCTCTTCAAATTCAATCCCTCCGTCTCATTTCACGTCAAGTTGAAGACAATAGAAGAGGTCGATGCGATCTGGGAACAACTCTCTTCCGGCGGGAAGGTTTTGATGCCCCTTGACGCCTATCCATTCAGCGAACGATATGGCTGGGTAGAAGATAAATACGGCCTCTCGTGGCAGGTGATTTACACAGGCGACAATGAGATACAGCAGACAATCACGCCCGTACTCATGTTCGTTGGAAGGGCCTGCGGAAAAACAGAAGAGGCGGTCACCTTTTACACTTTAGTATTTCCGCACGCACGAACCGTCTTTCTTACCCGCTATGGCAAGGGAGAAGAGCCGGACAAAGCAGGAACCGTGAAGTACGCTGCTTTCACCCTCGATGGCATCGAGTTTGGCGCGATGGATAGCGCACGCGACCATGCTTTTACATTCAATGAGGCCATCTCTTTTCTTGTGCCCTGCGAAACGCAAGCAGAAATCGATTACTACTGGGAAAAGCTTTCTGCTGATCCACAAGCGGAACAATGTGGCTGGCTGAAAGACCAGTTTGGTGTTTCCTGGCAGGTCTGGCCAACGGCGATTGGCGAGATGATGAAAAACGGCACGCGTGAGCAGATTGACCGGATCACGCAGGCCTTCTTGCCAATGAAGAAATTTGATATTGCTATCTTACAGCGTGCCTATGAAGGAAAAGAACGATGAACAAAAAAGAGATGGCCATCTCCTTCCTGCGCCTTGCCTCCTCCGGGAACGTGCGGGAAGCATACGAAACATATGTCCATCCGAATTTTCGTCATCACAATCCCTACTTTCCGGGTGATCGCGCATCGCTTTTAGCTGGGATGGAGGAAAATGCAGCCACATTTCCCCAGAAGGAATATGAAGCGCTGCGCGCTCTTGAAGACGGAGATCTGGTAGCGATCCACGGGCGAGTTCGGCTCACACCGAGTCGTCCGTGGATCGCGCTGATCCACATCTTTCGCTTCCAGGACAACCAGATTATCGAGGAGTGGGAAGCCGGTCAAGAAGTGCCGCAAGACTCTCCCAATGAGCATAGCGTGTTTTGAACCTCTCTCCTCATGCAGACCGAGAAAGGAACCTGAACAATCTGCCGCCGGCCGGTTTTAGCCATTATGAAAAGGGCCCTTCCGCATCCTGGTAGTGGTGACGAATTGTCAAACGGAGCCAGAGTGCCAGCCTTCTTCCTCAGCGTTCAAGCTCCACTTTGGGTTTCGCCACATCTATTGAGAGTGTGTAAGAACCACCTTTCACGCTATTCACCAGACTTCCTGGAGTGACATAAGCTGGTGCGCAGCCAACCGTTTCATAAGCGAGGTGATGATGGACACGCATCCCATTGATGGGATCGGGAGGAAACGGCCTCTTCGTCCGCTTTCCGGTTTTGCCTGGCTGAAAAAGAATCCCTCCACAGACCGCAGGCCCTGCGGGATGGGCAAGCCTGTGGAGACCAGATCGAGACCAAAGAGGTCATCGTGCTAACTATGGACATTGAGACCGCCCGTCGCTTCATCCTCGGCAAGCAGGGCTTGTGGCCCGGGCGGCGCTGGCGAGGCATCGAGGGCACCGAGGCTGCTATGCGCGCGATGGAGTACCTGCAACTCGACCCGCTGCACATCCTCGCGCGCAGCCAGGACATTGCCCTGCACAGCCGCGTGCTCGCTTACACGCCTGGCATGTGGGAAGACCTGGCCTATCAGCAGCGCAAGTTCTTTGACTGGGGGGGCTGGCTGGCCGTCCGGCCGATGGACGAGCTGCCGCACTGGCGCGTGGTCATGCGCCGCGAGCGCGAGGGCGACTCTGGCGACCCGCGCATTCGCCGCATGGCTCGTGATCACGCCGATGCCATCGACGAAATGCGGACCATCCTGCGCGAGCGCGGCACCGTGAGCAACCGCGACTTCGAGATGGCGAGCCGCACACGCACCCAGAGTTATCGCGGCCGCAAGGACAGCGCGCTGGCCCTGTATTATCTCTGGCGCACCGGCGAAGTGATGACGCACCACCGCGAGCACTTCGAGCGCGTGTACGCCCTCACAGAAACGGTCGCGCCCGCCTCTCCCCTGCGCGAAAGCGACGAGGCCAAGGCTGACCGCTTCTTGATCCGCATGGAAGTGAGCTTCTACGGCCTGTCGCCCCTGCGCCGGACGGCTGATGCATTTCACGGGCGCGGCGAGTCGGATCGCGCCGCGAAGCAGCTGCTCGGGGCGATGGTGGCCGACGGCGACCTCATCGAGGTGCAGGTGGAAGGCTGGAAACTGGTGCATTACGCGCTCGGGAGCGACGCCGAGGTGCTGGCCGATGTGAGCGCAGGTCGCGTGCCGCAGACCTGGACGCCGAGGGATTCGACCACGACGGAAGAGGTCGTCTTCCTCGCACCGCTCGATCACGTCAGCGCGCGCGGGCGAGCCAAGGAAGTCTTTGGCTTCGACTACGTGTGGGAGGTCTACAAGCCTGAGCACCAGCGAAGGTTCGGCTACTACACGTTGCCGATGTTGTGGGGCGACGGGCTCGTCGCGCGCTTCGACAGCAAACTCGACCGGACGACCAACACGTTCGTCATCCTGGGCTTGTGGCTGGAGGATGAGGCTCTGGGCAATGATGAGGCCTTTGCGGAGGCCTTGGCTGGTGGGTTGGCGCGCTTCGTGAGGTTTCTCGGCGCGAGCAAGCTGGATGCCACGGCAATTCGCGAGCCGCTGCTGCGCCGACGCGCCTGCGCTTCACAGGAAGCGCATTCCAGCGAGGTGTGATGGCGAGGGATCGCCCGTGTGTTCCTCTTCACAGGGCAGGCTTTGCTCCCAGCCGGGGTACGATGCCACAGCCCACGCTTTATCACGCAGTGGCTTGAAGACTAGTCAAGCCGGGAGCTTCCTTATCTGACGGAAGGACAAGCATGATTATCTTTGATGAAGAAAGAGCGTCGGACTCGCCTTTTGTCGAGCGGGTCTGGCGCAGCCATAGCGAAGGCGCGGACCCATTTCTCTCTATAGCCGTCAGTCGCTGCGAGTTGGTAGTGAGCAGGCTTGAGGGCAAGATCGGCGTGACGATGCGTGGGCCGGAGACCAGAGCCACACCGATGGGAGATTGTCCCGGCGGCGGGGAATGGTTTGGCATCATCTTGAAGCCCGGTGCGTATCTCCCCACACTACCTCCTGAAAGGCTAGTGGATGGACAGGTGAACCTACCCGTCGTTTCGAGAAATTCCTTCTGGCTCGCTGGCTCGACCTGGCAACTGCCTGACTATGAGAATACCGACACGTTCGTTGACTGGCTAGTGCGGAAGGGCCTGCTGCTACGCGATCCGCTCGTCGATGCCGCCTTCCAGGGACCTGTGAAAAACTGCGAAGCTCGCACTGTGCAGCGTCATTTCTTGCGAACAACCGGGCTAACGCAGGGCACGGCTCGTCAAATCGAGCGCGCCCGCTACGCGACGTACCTCTTACAGCAGGGTGTCTCGATCCTGGACACGGTTGAGCAGGTCGGCTATTTCGATCAGCCGCACCTGACCCGCTCGCTGAAGCACTTCATCGGACAAACACCCGCCCAGATTCTTCAGAAAAGCCGACCTGAGCAGATGTCGTTTTTGTACAAGACAACGCCCTTGGCATATGGCATACTATCTCCATCTGATACATAACAACAGAAAAGGAGAAACAATATGAGAAAACTTATCGTCCTCACTTTCATAACGCTTGATGGTGTGATGCAGGCTCCCGGCGGGCCAACAGAAGATACCAGTGGGAACTTTACGTACGGTGGATGGATGGTTCCGTACTTTGATGATTTTCTTGGCCAGATCATGGGAGAGCAAATGAGTAGGCCATTTGATCTCTTATTAGGGAGAAAAACATTTGAGATATTCGCATCCTATTGGCCACATCATGAGGATGAAGGACCCGGCATCAACAACGCAACAAAGTATGTTGCTTCGAATACGCTTACCACGCATGAGTGGAGGAAGTCGGTCTTTTTAAAGGGGAACGTTGTGGATGAAATTAAGAAGCTCAAACAACAAGATGGTCCTGACTTACAAGTACATGGGAGTAGCAACCTCATGCAGACGTTACTCGCGCATGATTTGGTCGATGAATTTTGGCTCAAAATATTTCCCGTGACACTCGGCATGGGAAAACGCTTGTTTGATCAAGGTAATCTTCCCGCTTCCTATACCCTGGTTGAATCTCAATCTTCACCCCGTGGAGTGATTATCGCTACCTTCAAACGCGCGGGAGAAGTACAAACAGGATCGGTTGCCTAATCGTTGACAAGGAAAAAGGCTCCTTATTAATGTAAAGAAGAGGAGAATCCCATGCCAACAGTCACTTCTCAAGACGGCACGACCATTGCTTTCGACAAGGTTGGGTCCGGCCCAGCCGTCATCCTGGTCAACGGTGCGATGGCGTATCGTGCCTTTGACCCGAGTATGGCACACCTGGCCGAACTGCTTAGCACACACTTCACGGTCTACAACTACGACCGGCGCGGTCGTGGCGCGAGCTCCGACACCCGGCCCTTCGCCAGGGAACGCGAGATGGAAGATCTGCAAGCACTGGTCGAGGACGTTGGCGGCACTGCCATGGTCTTTGGGATCTCGTCGGGCGGGGTAGTGAGCCTGGATGCCGCTGCTGTCACCCCAGGCATCACCAGAGTCGGCGTGTATGAGCCGTCGCTCATTGTCGATGACAGCCGCCAGCCCGTGCCCGCCGACTACACGGAGCACCTCACGCGGCTGTCGGCCGAGGGCAAGCGCGACGAAGCTGTCGCATACTTTTTGACGCAAGCCGTGGGCATTCCGGCCGCATACATCGGCAGCATGAAGCAGGATCAAGCCACCTGGTCTGGCATGAGGGGCGTGGCCCATACCCTTGCCTACGACGCAGCGTTTGTCGGCACTGTCATGCAGGGCAAACCGCTCCCACTTGATCGCTGGGTCAAGGTGACCGTGCCGGTGCTGGTGGCCGATGGTGGTGCGAGCAACGCCTGGATACACCATGCCGCTGATGCGCTGGCCAACGTCTTGCCACACGCCAGCCGCCATACGCTCGCAGGTCAAACCCACATGGTTGACCCCAACGTGCTCGCTCCGGTCCTCATTGAATTCTTTCAGAAATAACATCAGAGGGGGTGGGATGGGCTCCATAGCTCGTTTTCTCCGACCCCCAAGTCACTATCGAAAATCGCACGTTGTATCTCCTGGTCGGAAAAACACTTCTAGCAGCTTGTCGGAGAGAAGCAGGATCCCCTCGTTTGTCAAGGTCAGGGTTTCACGGTATTGCCTCAAGACGCATCAGAAATGCAACAGCTTGAAGACCTTCTCAGCGGAAGCATCTGCAAATGGTCTGGTATTTCTCCCCGCGTGCTGACTTGTGTTGCTTTCCCCTGCTCGCTCCGCTGGGCCCGATCCCTTCCAGAAGAGGCTCGGCACCAGTCAGCTTCAATTGATAGGGGATTCAGCCTCGCTTCAGGAGCATCGTGTACACTAGCCACAGGAAGGACTGTTTAGCGAACAGGAGACACCATCATGAAGAAATTGTTCCTCCTTGTGTGTGCGTTGATACTCACCGGGCTTCTCCTCCTCGTGGCTGCATGTGCTGGAGGGTCAGTATCACAACCAGCACCCACTCACATCCTCACACCAACCGTTGCGTCTCTAGGGATGGTCCCACAGGACTGTCTACCGGGTCCCACTCCCAAGAAAGTCACTGCCCAGTTTGGACCGCTCATTGGTGGCTCTCCGATCTGGGCAGCTGGCTTTGCAGGTCCCCACGCGACCATCCCACTTTCCCCTCACGATCCCTACACTCCCTACGGCTGGACCGTGAAGATTTTTTGGGGCATCGAACCGAACTACACGCATGCGGTCACCTTGCATGGGAAAACCTGCGGACTGGGGCTCGCCTCTACTTTAACGTGACGGGGCAACCCACTCCCGCTCCCGTGTTAGATCCCGCAGCGGTCGGAACCCCGATCAACCAATGGAAAGATTTCCCGTCCCACCTGTTCATCCCAACGGCAGGCTGTTACACGCTCGAAGCGAGCTGGCCGGGAGGACAGTGGCGGATCACCTTTGCCGCTGGTCAGGAGCCAGGTCAAGGAGCGCCTTGAGCAGAGTGGAGGAGACCTCCAGTCGCAGGTGGGTGAAAGAGCGGACCACTTCAGGCTCGTTCTCGCAGGGGAGCACCAGACGAGTTGCATCCACTCCCAACGGAGCAGAGACTGGCTGTTTCAGTCAACGAACGGTGCTCGTCTCCCTCTCTGCTTCCATGAGCCAGAGAGGGGGAGAACCGTTTATGGGGTTCAGGGGAGTACCCAAAAGCGCATCTGACCTCCCACACGCCTGCTCATCAGTGTGGAGGGTCAGATGAAACCTTGGTGCATGTCCGGTGCGCATACAAGCATTCCCGGGCAACCCTGATGGTATACTGGTGTGCATGAGTAGAACCCTCAAAACGGTAGACTATGACCAGGCACTCGAATTGACGGTGCGGCTGGGCGACTGTCTGCCCCCCGACCATCTCGCCCGCTTCGTGGTAGACAGCGTGGCCCTGCTGGACCTCTCGTCCTTGTATGCCCACTACGGGTCGCGTGGTGGGGAACCCTACGCTCCTGAAGTGTTATTGGGTTTGCTGTTCTATGGCTATGCGACGGGCATGTTCAGCTCGCGCAAGATCGAGCGGGCCACCTATGAGGCGGTACCCTTCCGCTTCATCGCTGGTAACCAGCATCCCGACCACGATACGCTGGCGACGGATCGCGCGCACCTTCCTGCCCGAACTGAAAGACCGCTTCGTGCAGGTCCTCCTGCTCGCGCGAGGTCAGCGGGCGTGCTGAAACTGGGAACGATCAGCCTGGATGGAACCAAGATACATGCCGATGCTTCCAGGCACAATGCGGTCAGTTACAAACGGTTGCTGGAGATAGAGACGCAGTTGCGAGCCGAGATCGAGGAGTTGTTCCGCCTCAGTGAACAGAGCGACCAGCCAGACATCCCCGATGGGCTAGTGGTGCGCAAGGAGATGGCACGGCGCGAGGACCGCCTGGCGCGGCTAGCCCAGGCCAAAGCGGTGCTGCAAGCGCGTGCCAGCGAGCGGCTAGTCGCCGAGCAGGCGGAGTATGAGACCAAGATGGCGCAGCGCACAGAGCGAGAGCACACGACGGGGCGCAGACCTGGTGGTCACCCGCCGACCCCGCCGGTGCCAGGAGCACGTTCCGGTGACCAGTACAACTTTACCGACGACGTCCGTCGCGCATCATGAAAAATCCGACGGATGCCGCTTTTGAGCAAGATTACAACGCGCAGGTGGCGGTCGACCAGGGGAGTCTGCTCATCGTCGGATGGGCCCTGTCCAATCACCCCAACGATAGAAAGGCGCGCCGAACCCACGCTCGCTGCCATTCCTTCGGGTATTGGTATGCCAGAGGCGGCAGCACTGGATGCCGGGTATGCTAGCCCCGCGACCGTGACGGCCTGTGAGCAGCGGGGCATCGAGCCCTACATCGCCACGGGCCGTGATCCCCATCACCCGAGCTGGCAACAGCGCTTCGCACCGCTGCCCGACCCGCCATCCGAGGACGCCAGTTCACAGGTCAAGATGGCCTACAAACTCAGAACCGCCATGGGCAAAGCGATCTATGGGGCACGCAAATGCACCGTCGAACCGGTGATCGGCATCATCAAGGGGGTGCTGGGCTTCCGCCAGTTTTCCCTGCGCGGTGAACTGGCCGCTGCCGGTGAGTGGTGCTTGGTCTGTTTGGCTTTCAATCTGAAGCGCTTCCATACCTTCTTCTGGGCCTCACTCGAGAATGACGGCATGCTTCCAGCCCACTGGGCGCATCATCACCGACGCTGTTCTGCCTGTGATCGCCTTCCATTCCCTCGCTCCTCCTCGTGCCGTGTATGACATGCGCGCTCGCATAGCAGCTGCCAAGGTCTCTGCTTCGTTCTCTCCGACAAGCTGCTAGGCCACCGATGCCGCCACCTATAATGCTCACGTGGAACACGTGCTTCTCCATCAGCTCCCTCTCCCCTGTTCTGCACCGCTGCGTTTGGTGCTCACAGATGAACCAAAGCAGGAATTACCTGCACCTCAAAGGCGTCTTGAGCGGTGCTCTCAATCGAGATTTGCCAGCGCTGAATTGGCCTGCTGAACCGAAAAGAGTTCAGGATCGTAAGAGGCACCTGCCCATTGGCGCAGATGCTCGTGCTCAGGATGCTTGGGATTCTGCAGTGCTTCAAGCAACAACGCGTATCCGCCTATCCCGCCGACATCCTCTGGGGGACAGGCCCGTTCACCCGCTAGACATCGAGGCGTGATCCAGAGAGCATCCTCACTCACTTCTTCATCAGCGAAATGCTCAACGCGCTCAATGGTAATCTGGTGCATCCAGCTATCTCCCAGGTCATATTCGTAGGTCAACTTCAACCAATCGGCCCAGACAGTTGCATCGAGCTTGGTTCGTCGGCTATCTCTGATGCGCATACCCGCACTTTCCCCATCCGGATCAGGGAGACCATACACGATGGTCTTCTCATTGATGGTCAGCCTGAACAAATACAAATGAGTGTTCTCCCATCCCATCACGACCTGAAGCATTTTATGGAGGGTGTGAAGGCTGATAGCACCTGGCACGACCATTGTGCGCCAGATTGGTGGCTCAATGCCAGTCAACTGGACATGCAGGCAATAACGGCTCTCTGACTGATACCTTCCCAAGTGCGTCTCCTCTTCTCCGTGTTGTTTTTAGTAAAGCAGATGGGTACAGAAAAATCAAGATAACAAAGCAGCTTGCACTGCCGGACCATAAATGGGTAGACGTGGGCGTAGGATGCAGGTGGCACTTTCGGGGGCATGGTTGAGCAGGCGAATCACATATTCGCGTGCATGGCCCATCGGTTTCACCGCCCGATCGAGTAGGAGCATTTTCTGCGCGCCAGTCGCTTGCTGGTAACGGGGAGCTATCTGAGCTAGCACTTCCCGGCAAGCATCCTAGCTCAAGGAGACGCTCGGAGAGCCTATACATTTCTTCCTCCATTCTCCCTCCTGAGGGGTGTCTCTCGTAAAACAGAGCACACGCGTGCTCTCTCGGACGGAGAGCCATGAAGTCAGACGGAGGGTAAAAAGCCGAAACTGTTTTGGAGAAAGAGCGCGCCATCCCATCCACCCCTGGGTCCACTATGGATCATCTTACCCCATCGCGCGAAACATCGTGCATGGTTCCGTGGAGTATCTTTCCTGCTGCCACCCCTCTATCTCGCTTGGATTTCGAAGAAAGCGTGTTTCATGCTCTCTTCATCCGGTCTCTTCGCTCTTGTTCTGTGTCTATTTATGGACCAATTGGTTCTGCCAGTGCAGATACTGTCTGACCGGGGCCATGCCCTCATACCCCAACAATGCTTGTAACCCCCGTGGGTTTCCTCCTGCTTGCAGATACCGTAGGGCAAAGCTGTGGCGTAAATTCTGAGGACTCATGGTGGTGTCACTGATCCCTGCCCGTTTGCGCAACCGAGCAAACACCATGGTCACGCCGTTCCTGGTCAGCGGCTGTTTCCCCCTGGAAGCGAACAGCGTGTCTCCACCAGCTTGTCTTCTCGCCAGTCCTCTCGTTGTTGTCGGCTCCATCCGCTTCAGATACGCACGTAGGTGGCTCAGGCAGGTCGCCCCGAGAGGCATCTGCCGTTCTTTGCCTCCTTTCCCCCTCACCCGCAGCACGCCTGTGTGTTGGTCGAGATCAGCGAGATGTAACGCACACAGCTCAGCAACCGTGATCCCGGTGTCAAAGAGCACCCACAGGAGCGCCTGATCACGTGCGGCCAGGTGCTTTGCCCCAGGCGCTTTCGCAGCCTGGGAAAAACCCCCTCGCATCACCCGGTCAAAGGTCGCTGACGATACGAAGCGAGGAAGAGGAACAGTGGTCCGAGGGAAGGCTCGTTCGCTCATGGGAGAACATGAGAGCGCTTCTCGCTCGACCAGCCACCCGAAAAACGCTCGCGCCGAGCGCGCATAGGTCTCAATGGTCCTTGCTGAACGCTGTGATCCTCTCGTGGTTGGCGTCTGCGCCAGAAACGCCAGCCAGCTACAGATGGTCGTTTCGCTGATCTGACTGACGAGGAGGAGGTGGCATTCGGTCAGCACATACTGGCGCAAATGACAAAGTGCCATGTGATGCCATTCGAGGGTTTTCGGGCGATGCCCGACTTCGCGGTGCGCTTGCAGATACTCCTGGATCGCCCGTTCCATCGTCAGGCGATGACTGTTCTCTGTTGAGGAAGAATGAGCGGCAGATGGGGATGAGACGGCACGAGGGCTCCGGGCGAGTTGGCCTGCTTCACGCAGTGAGGAAGTCGGGGCAGCGGGAATGGACCCTCTTGTTCTTCTGCCAGTGCGTGACGACAGCGCTTCTGCCGCCTGAGGCAGGTTGGGTGAGCACGTGTCAGTACTCCCTGGAGTGAGCGTCCCTTCGCAAACAGGAAGGGAAGAAGTGTCCAGACTCGCTGACGCTAGTCGGGGAGGCGAAAACTCGGCAGAGGCAAATCCGTTGCTCTGCAGTCCTTGGGGTGATCCTGCTTCCTCCTGCGTTTGGAGCACATGCATTCGGATCTTGCGGATGCCCCGTTGGAGCGTGCGCAGATGCGAGCGCTCATAGCGTCCGGGAAACAGGCACTGGAGTTCCCGAAGGACGTCTCCGCTACTTCGCGTTGGGTTCGCTTGCATCCAGCTGAGAATCTGCTGCCACTGCCCGGCGAAAGGGTCTTTGCTGGTCCGTCTCCAGTCCAGAACGCTCGCACGTTTCTGCTCCTCATAGGGAAGCTCATCTGCTTCTTTTCCTTCCAGCAGAACAAGCTCCGCCGCGCATCCTGCGCGATGAAACGGCAGAAGTTCCGGGGTCGGCGTCAGTTGGCTGGTGGAGGATCTCCCGGCATCACAGCGAACGGTCGCCTGCTGCAACTGTTCCACCTGCTCAAAGAGGCGAAGCGGGTCGAGCGCCTTTGTGACGGCGCGCAACTCCTGCTGCTGGGAAAGGGGGAGCACTCCGGAGAGCAACACCCGTTGCAGCGGTGTTTTAGCTGCGTCGTAGATCCGATGGATCGTTCTCCCCTCGACGTGTTTGGCTACCAGCTTCATCGACGGTTGAAAACAATTGACATACCAGTGGAGGGCGCGATACAATTCGTCTAGTTGCCGATAGGCATGCTCCCCGATCAGGCGACCATGGCCTACCACCTGACGCACCACCACCCCATTTTTCTGCTCCACGAAGCACTGGTCCCGCTTCTCATAGGGGCGTCCTCGCGTGAAGGTGATCTGCTCACGCACACAATAGGCGGCCACCTCTTCATTAGAGGACGATTTTGGTGAGGCAATGCAGGCCTGGCAAAAGATGTCGCGCGCGTTTTTTTCGCCTTTCGGCAAAACATGTCACGTGTTTTTGCCCATGATTTTGGCAAAAGACGTTGCGAACACCTTGAGGCAGGAGGTCACGCTGCTATCCACATTATACCTTCTCTTTATAACCATTGGCAATGCGTCATAGGAAATACGTTCTAATCATATGCAATGACACTTCGCTTGAGAACGGATATGCGACGTAGCCAGGACAGACTCAAGCTGTGAAGAAATAGCTCTGCAATTCCTGACCCACCACATCGGAGATCCAGCAGCGGAGAGCTGTGAATTCAAGCGGTAACGAGAAGTCGTCGACAGACAACTCGCCAAAGGATAGCCCAGGTGAAAGTCCAGGGCAATCACGTTGCGTTCTCCTCCGTAATGGCGTATGCTTGCGCATGCAATTTCACCGTGCGGAAGGAGAGAGCCAAGATGAAGATCATCGTCAGCATCGCGATTGCTTGTCCGGTGGAAAGCGTCTTTGCGTTCGTGAGCGATTACACGCGTGATCCAGCCTGACGGGCCGGCGTCATCGAGATGAGCCAGACTCCCGCAGGGCGTTCTCGGGTTGGGACACAAACGCTGGAGGCGGCTCGCTTCTTTGGGCGGACCATGACGACCCTGGCCGCGGTCACGAACTACGAGCCTGGCCGCGCCATCGACTTCGCGGGAGTGATGGCGAAGAAGATCCGCGTCTCAGGAAGCCGGAGGGTCGAGGAGGCGAATGGACAGGCGCGCTTCACGTATCGGGCAAACGTCGAGGGGCTTGGTTTTCTGGGATCGCTTTCCCCACTGCTGGTGCCAATTTTGCGCAGACGTTTTCTCGGCGATCTTCGGCGCGTAAAAGCGCTGCTGGAAGCCGCCTCCCCGACTTCCTTTTCCTGAGTATAGGAGCAGGCGCAGAAGGCAGATGGGCGCGACGCTTGCTTCTCACGTCTCTTATTCAGCCCTGAAAGCCTGGAACAGGCGCTGTACTCAGCGTACATCCGTCACGCTCATCGCTACAGGGCTACTTTGCACTCCTGAATATCGTGCATTTTGCCGATGAGAGGGATGGTGCGTTGCCTCACGGGTTGTGCAACCAGATGGGAACGATCTGTCCATGCTCCTAACCAGCAAAGTCACGTGCTTTCAGGGAATAACAGGAGGTCCACACATTGTCTCTTACCTTAGAGACAGATCTATCTATGGCGGGAGAGAGAAGCCGATGAGAGCCATCGCAGTGGCGGCCTTTGGCGGGCCAGAGGTGTTGCAGTCCACAGAAGTTCCCGAGCCGCAACCCGGACCAGGGCAGGTTGTGATTCGTGTGGCGTATGCCGGAGTGAATTTCGCGGAAATCATGGGCAGGCGCGGGGACTACCATGCCAGTACCCTGCCATTT
>Ga0070698_100005298_pt1 | contig 14109 bp, 14 predicted proteins | sample KBSK1502metaG_FD_65477 | JGI IMG/M metagenome (GOLD analysis project Ga0070698, IMG submission 65477) | Corn, switchgrass and miscanthus rhizosphere microbial communities from Kellogg Biological Station, Michigan, USA - KBS K1-50-2 metaG | ecosystem: Host-associated > Plants > Roots >...
ACAACGAGTCCGAGAAACTTTTTGCCAGCCGTGGCTTGCCAATCGGAACTCTCTAGCAAGGCGTGGTACAACCACCCACCGAGGAGTCCCACGAGAGCACAAATAGAGATGAAGGTGAGCCCCAGCGTCGCGGGCATCCAGGCCATGGGATCGTCTCCACGAGGAAAGGTCATGATGCTGGAGCCTACGCCCATGGCAACGGCAATTCCCACGAGGATTGGCCCACAACACACAGCGAGAATGATGGCATCGACGATATAGGCGAGAAAGCGCAGCCAAAAGCCCGCGTACACCGGATGGGGTGCAACTGCTATGGGAGCGAGAGCTGGAACTGTAACCGCGAGAGGTGGCGCGAATACTGCCTGTGACCCTCCACAGCGATCGCAAAACGCAGCGCCTTCGGTCAGCGCGTTCCCGCACGTTGAACAGTACACAGAATCTCCTCCCGTTGCGCCCTTCGAGGCGAGCCGTGAGGAATCGTACGACCAGAGAATCTGACGGTCAACAAGGGCTGCGGAATCGACGATGGTCGGTTTGCATGCGCGCTCGTTGCATGCAAAAAAACTAAGGGGCTGTTCCCGGATTCACTACCGAGAACAGCCCCATGTGTGAGTGTTGTGTACTTGGGTTCTTCGGATCGGCTTTCAGTCTTCGTCGTCTCCGTCTCCTGCACCAGCGTCGTTACTTCCGGCAAGAATCGGCTCAAACGAGTGCAAGCTAACACGCCCAATGGTTCGGTAGTCGCCCAAACCGTTCTTTGGCTTCTGGGTGTGATAGCCGGCGAAGATGACGGTGATGTCGTGATGGCCAAAGATTGTCGCGCTGGGTGCGTAAACGCGCCCTTCAAACCATCCCATCGTGGGACCTACAACAGGAGTTCGAGACGGAACGGTAATTGTTGTTCCCGCTTCGCCGTTCTTGACCGGCACGCCGTTTGAATCGACGGTTATCTTAAAGATGGCCGTGGATGCGATGGGATTGTTAATCCCGTTGACGACATCCCAGTGGATCAAGTCACTCGATTCCGCGTAACCAATGTAGTGAAAGGCGTCGGAGTCTCCATCTATACAGCCGCCGCCCGAAAACAGCAGCCCATAGCGCCGGTTTTCGAGCTTCAGGATGGTGCCGGCGGTAGCCAGCCAGCGCGTGCCTGCCGCGGTTACGTCAGTTGGATCATTCAGACCTTGTAACGGACCGTCGTCCTTGAAGTTGACGCCGTCGGTCGTCTCGGCCAGCCGCAGATAGGTGATGTCGTTGTTCACGGAGGTCCCGAAAGGATTATTGGCATAGTAGTCCGCCCAAAAGGTGTTGCATTGCTGACTGGGATCGAATGCGGTGCTGCCGGTGTTATCTCCTTTCAGAATTTTCTGTTCATAGATGATCTTGACCGGTGAGCTGCCAGGAACGACACCTAGAATTCCATCAGAATTTAGCAGGCCGTGTGTGTGCAAAGGAATCTCGGGGATAGAGGTGTTGACATCTGTTGGTCCATCATTCATCAGCGGCGCGCCGTTGAGCGGAAGGCCAGGCTCCGGAAAGAGCTCATGGATGTACAGATCGTCGACGTCGATATGCTCATTCGCGCGCTCAAGAGTGTAGAGGTAGGTGTGCCCAGCGATTTTAAGGATGAACTGGTGTCCTTGGCCATCGTCGCCCGTACCTGGATTCGCGCTGGTACCGCTGTTATCGCTGTTGTTCGGATCGGGACCGTTGTCCGCGTCCTTGTCGGGATCGGACTGAACGGTAGTAGGGCAGTCTTTTGTGAGCTCTAAAACCAGCTGCTGAAATGTCCAAGTAAGACCCGCATCATCGGTAAAGGCCGCGGCAACTGCCTCATCAATATCTTTGGGGCGATAGTCGAAATAACCTTGCAAATGCTTCCCGCGGCCGGTGATGAATGGGAAATAGTAGGGTTGCATGCGTTGAGTGCCCGGATTAACGACCTGCATTTTGTTGCTGTCACAGTAGCCAGCCGACTTCAGGCCAACGGCAGCGCCGGACTGCTCCAAGGTCCATCCGCCACCTGTAATGTAGGTCTCGGTTGGGGCCCCATTTCGCTTCCAGCGGACAGTGTCTTGCCAAGCTCGCGTCGCCAAAGCTGAAACAAGGATCAGGGCAGTTGCCGCCACAAACAGAACCGCTTTTTTCAAGAGTTCCTCCTCAAGTAGGTGGATTGCGCGTAAACGCGGACCTGGAGTGCGGCGACACTGCCACACAAGTGACGGTCCGAGGTGAATGAGTTATGAAACTTGCGTTACGATCGTTTCACGTTCGATCAGCCTGTGGATGTTTCGGCTGTAGGTGTCCGCATCGCCTGGCTCAGCAACTTGGCTGCTCTTCGGTGTCCTTGCTATGCTTCAGTGCGCCCGTGAGAAACCGGAGGCTCTCTAATGTTTACAAGGCTTCTACCCTGGACAGTGGCATTGCTGTTGGCAGCCGAACTTTCCGCGCAGCAACCAGCGAGGCACTTCGACGGGAATTCCTGGTGGAGTCACGTGAGCGTCCTGGCGAATGACAACATGGAAGGACGCGAGACCGGCAGTGAAGGCCTGCGGAAGTCCGAAGCTTATGTAATTGATCAGTTTAAGAAAGCAGGTCTCCAGCCTGCCGGCGTGAACGGCTTCTATCAGCCGATCAAATTCATTTCGCGCGAGATTGTGGAGAAGGACTCGTCTGCTGCTCTCGTGCGTGAAGGCAAAGTCGAACCGCTGAACCTAGGTGAGGACGCCTACTTTAATACACGCATCGATCTTGCTCCCGAGGAAATCACCGCACAGCTCGTGTTCGTTGGTTACGGGCTAAAAATTCCAGAGCACAACTATGACGATTTGGCTGGCCAGGACCTCAAAGGCAAGATCGTCGTATATCTCGCCGGGTCGCCATCTGAAATTCCCACAGCACTCTCGGCGCACTATCAGACGCTCGGAGAACGGTGGAAAGCGCTCAAGGACGCCGGCGTTCTTGGCACGATCAATATCCCGAATCCCGCCTCCATGGACATTCCGTGGTCGCGCATGTCCCTGAGCCGCACGCGTCCTTCGATGGATCTCGCTGAGCCGGAGTTCAACGAGACGCCGGGCGAAAAGGTTGGTCTGACATTTAATCCGGCGCAAGCGGAGAAGTTATTCGCGGGTTCCGGGCATACATTCGCGGAAATCGCAGCGTTAGGGAAGGATCGAAAGCCGCTGCCGCGATTTCCGCTGGCTGTCTCGTTGAAGACTCGGGCGCGTATGAGAGTGACGGCCGTTGAGTCAGCCAACGTGATAGCCAAGCTTCCCGGCAGCGACCCTGCGCTGAAGGACCAATACGTTGTTCTGTCGGCTCATGCGGACCATCTCGGCATCGGAGAGCCGATCAACGGGGATCGCATCTACAACGGCGCTATGGATAACGCTTCTGGCGTTGCCGTCGTTCTCGATGTCGCCTCATCCTTGAAGGCGCAAGCCGAGCGGCTTCACCGTTCGATTCTTTTCGTGATTGTCACTGCTGAGGAAAAAGGCCTGCTGGGTTCGAAATACTTCGCCGCTCATCCGACCGTGCCGCGCAAATCGATCATCGCGGACGTCAACATCGATATGTTCCTGCCCATCGTCGCGCTGAAGGTCTTAAAGGTACAAGGCATCGCGGAGTCTGACCTGGGCGACCGCGCACGCGATGCGGCGCAGCTATTTGGCGTTCGCGTGCAGCCAGACCCCGAGCCGCTGCGCAACGCGTTCATCCGCAGCGACCAATACAATTTTATCCGTCACGGAATTCCCGCTGTGAAGTTGGATCTGGGCTATGATCCCGGTTCGCCAGAGCAAAAGATTTTCAAGGATTGGCTGACGCAGCGCTATCATGCGCCGTCCGACGATCTCCAGCAGCCGGTGAATCGCGATTCTGCCGCCGTCTACGAGGAAATTGTGCGCCAGCTCTTGATTTCTACGGCCAATGCTGAGGCTCGCCCGCAATGGAACGCGGATTCGATTTTCCGCCGATATGCCTCAGCGGGCAAGGACTAGCGCGCTTCCTACCCAAGCCATTGAGGATTGTGTGCTGTTCCGTCGAAATTGTTGGTGGTCTTATACTGCTCATACTGCCCGTTGCGGGCCGCTTGAGTTGTCTTTGCAAGCAGAGCAGCGACCTCCGACTCACTCATCGGGCGAAAAGTTCGCGCCGCAGTCAGGGCTTGTTGCAGAATGGGCAGGGAATCGCACCCGGTGATCACTACGCTGGTCGGGAGATTCATGGCATAGTGCAGGCATTCGGTTGGCTCAACGGTCTTACTTTCCAAAATAATTCCGCTGCCCATGGGCTTCATACTCAACACCCCAATTCCATTTTTAACCAGAGCAGGCAGGACTTTTTTCTCAAAGCTGTTATATTGCGCGTCCATTACGTTGAGCGGCATTTGCACTGCATCGAAGTGAAATTGATGTGCCGCGGCTGTCCGGAGCATCTTCAGGTGAATCTCCGGATCTTTATGTCCAGTGAAGCCGATATAGCGAACCTTCCCGGCTTTCCTGGCTTCGACGACCGCCTCCATTCCGCCACCCGGCGCGAAGATTTTGTCCGGATCTCCCATGCGGATGATTTCGTGGAATTGCAACAGGTCGATGTGATCGGTCTGCAGCCTGCGCAAAGACTCGTCCAATTGCTGCGCGGCGGCTTGCTTAGTTTGGCCGTCGATCTTGGTCATGACAAAAGCGCGCTGCCGGTAGCCATCCCGCAGTGCTTGGCCCATGCGTAGCTCGCTCTGACCGCCGTTGTAGTCCCAGCAGTTATCCAAGAAGTTGATCCCGTTGTCGAGCGCAGTGCGGATAATCCGGATGCTCTCTTGCTCATCTTTCTGCCTTCCAATGTGATAGCCGCCCAGCCCGATCATCGAGACTTTCTCGCCCGTTCTCCCGAGTGTGCGGTAGGTCATCCCCTCGTTTGTGTCTGCGGCCCAGGCGAGCTTCTCCGCCCCCGCCGCGCAGGTAGCGGCCACCGCCAGCTCGAGGAACTCGCGGCGCGTAACCCCGCCCTCTTTTGTGTTCTTGGCGTTTGCGTCGGACATACATCCCCTCCATTGCAACGGCTTAAGATCCTAGGCTACACCCGGTCCCGGATAGAGATCACTTGCAATCCTGATGCGCGAAGCTGCCTTGAACGGAAACGGCTTCAAGGGTTAGACTCCGCCATCGCCACGAAAGGCTGCAAAATTCCTGGAGGATTTCATGATCAAATCGCTCTTGCTTGGGACCATCCTGGGCGGTTTGACGCTTTTATTTGGAGCAGCATCTCTTGGGAGCTTCTCGGTTGGCATGAAAAAAGTTTGCTTTCTTTTCAAAACGAAGATGACGTTTCCGCCGCAATCACCTCCCACACTGCGAAATCCGGCACGTACCTGTTGCCCTACGGACCCTCGCGGGAGGGATTGACTCCCGAACAAGTGCAGGCAGCGGAAGCAAGCGTCATGCAAAAGATGCAGAAGGGGCCATTGGTGTTTGCGGCAGTGCGGCGCGACGGTTTTGGCTCATTTGCGCGGAGTTTAGTGATTCAAGCGCTTATGCTCACAGCAAGCGCGTTCTTACTGACCTGGTTACTCTTGCAAACCAGCGGACTTAGCTACTTGAGCCGCGTCATCTTTCTTGGCGTGGCGGGGTTAGCCGCAGGTGTGATCGTGGATCTGCCCGACTGGAATTGGTGGGGCTTCTCGACCGGGTATACGATAGTCAATCTGATCGATGGCGCGATCACCTGGCTGTTGGCAGGTCTGGTGATCGCGAAAGTCGCTCGGCCGCGAACTGTTTAGCGCAAGTATGTGCGTGTTGAGGCCCTACGCGATCTGTCTTAGAATTCTGCGACACACGCAGTTCTTGTAGGGAAATATAGCGATGAACGTAGACGGAGCGAAACCGTGGCACGCAATTCAGTTTTGAAGATTTGGGTGGGAACACGGAAGGGAGCGTTTGCTTTTTCTTCCAAAGACCGCAAGAAGTGGGACTTTGATGGCCCGTTCTTCGGAGGTGAAGAGGTCCATCACGTAGCTCAGGATCCCCGCGATCCCAAGCGTCACTACGCTGCGGTTGGAAACGCTTGGGTGGGTCCTCACCTTCATGCCAGTTCTGATTTCGGCAAAACATGGAAGCTCTCGGAGAATGGCTTGGCGTTGAAAGATATACCCGGCGCGACCACTTTGAAGCGCATCTGGCACATTGCGCCCGGCGCGCCGGATGAGCCGGGAGTGGTTTACGTCGGCGCCGACCCGGGTGTGCTTTTCCGCAGCGGGGATAATGGGGCGAATTGGGGAATGGTGAATGGCCTCTGTCACCACCCGACGCGGGTGAAATGGACTCCAGGCGCAGGCGGCATGATGGTGCATTCCATCCAATGCCTAGGCAAAGGTCATCTGATTGTGGGCATCTCGGCGGCTGGGGCATTTCGTTCTACGGACTCCGGGAAGACTTGGCAGCCCTTCAACGCCAACGTGCGCGCCGATTTTCTACCGGATAAATTCCCTGAAGTCGGCCAATGCGTGCATAAACTGAAAGCGCATCCACGCCATCGTTCGGCGCTGTATCAGCAAAACCACTGCGGTATTTATCGGTCGGAATTCGGCGCCGAGAAATGGACGGACATCTCGAAAGGCCTGCCCACGCGTTTCGGCTTTGGGCTTGCGGTGCCGGCGGCCGAGGAGCAAACGCTTTTTACGATTCCTATTCACTCCGCGGAACAACGGTTTGTGCCCGACGGAAAACTTCGTGTGGCGCGCAGCCGTGATGGCGGGCGCACTTGGAAGCTCTTGACCAAGGGTTTGCCGCAATCCGGCGCGCATGTTCTTGTGCTGCGAGAGGCCATGACATCAGACGATCGGGATCCCGCCGGGGTTTATTTCGGCACATCCACGGGAACACTGTTCTATTCACGCGACGCGGGAGACTCTTGGCACGTGTTGGCTCAATATCTTCCACCAATCTACTCCGTGTCCCCGGCGATTCACTGACGCCACATCGAGGCTGGCGCCGAGGTCACCATGAACGCCGACTGGGTCCGACAACAATGCCTCTCGTTTCCCCAGGCCAGCGAGCATGTTATCTGGGAGGGTGACCTTACCTTCAAGGTTGCCGGGAAGATGTTCGCTCACACGGTTCTTGAGGTCGCTCCGGTTTGGCTGTCGTTCAAGTGTTCGCCCGAGGATTTCGCAGAACTGACCGAGCGCAACGGAATTATTCCCGCGCCCTACTTGGCTCGCGCGCAATGGGTCGCTCTGGAAACAAAGGACGCCGTCACTTCGGACGAGCTCGCGTCGCTGTTGCGAAAATCGTATGACCTGGTCGTGGCCAAGCTGCCCAAGAAGACTCGTGAGAATCTGTCGAAAGAACCCGCACGCGATGGCCGCGCCGCCAAGCGCTCCACAGGCAAGGGAAAAACATCTGCTCAGAAGTCGTCCAAGACAAACCGGAGGCCGCGAAAATAGTTCTGCGGAAGAGCTCTGCCTGTCGTTGCTGATTACTCGGTTGAGGGTCCTCGCGGCAGTGACTTCAGGTAGGCGACGATCGCTTTAGCATCTGCGTGGTTCATGTGATAGATGTGCATTGGCGGGCGCAATTCTTCGCCTTCAGGTCCGATCCCTTGTTCCAAAACCCGTTCTGCCTGCTCGTCCGTGAAACTTGGCAGGCCTGCCAGCGCGGGAGCGCGATCCGCCCAATTTCGTATCGGCGCGACCGGCCGAATCCAGATCGGTGCTCCTCGTAACCATGAATCTTGTCTGAGCTCGCCTTGCTCATTCCTGGCTGTGTGGCATTCCGAACATTTCGCAATTTCTTCCGCCAGATACCGGCCGCGTTCAATTTCGCTCTGGTTTGCGGTCGTCTCCGGCAACGACCCCCTTGGCACGGCGCTCGCGCAAATGACCATGGCACTAAGCACCGCGAGAGGAGTCCAGGCACGCCATGTTTTCTTCACCGCATTCTCCCCGACCAAAATGTCTGAGCGCACCTAAGCCCCGCATTGCCACCAATTAGGACGATCCTTGTCTTGGTACTCCTCCGGCACATCCTCTTGTGGCACCTCATGCGTCCTTACCTCAGCTTCGTCCGGGGCATCCTCGACTCCCGTGATGATGCCTGCCTCAAAGGCTTGTCCTTCGTCGATCAATTCCTTTTGGCTCTCGGAATCTGCGTCCTCAACGATCGAGATCCCCTGCAGATCACCAGTCCCAGCTCCAGGCGGCGCAGTCAATCTTCTGCGTTTCGACGGAACCGTTTCGACACTCTCGCTGCCGCTTGGAAACGACGCCCGGGGAGTTCCCCTTCTTCTACGGGTGGTCCGCTCTTTCCCCCGAGTCTTTTTGGCCGCCGACCCGCTCTTGGGCGTGGCCTTGTTCGTTCTGCGCGTTTTCCTTTTATTTGTCTTTGCCATGAAGGCACCTCAGGCCGCTTTACGATCTATTCGCTGCGGCTTCGGCGTTTAGATGCTGTTCGTCCGGGCAAGGTTTAGGAGCGTGGGGCTTCCAGCTCGATGAATTCGAGGTTCCACGGATGCGTACTGAAGTCGAGTCTCGCGACCGTTACAGGCAGACGAAACCTGCGAGGTCCGGCGCTTCCGGGATTGATATAGAGCACGCCCCCAAGTTCTTTTCGGCCAAACTTGTGGGAATGGCCGCTTACGACAATCTGGAAGTCCGCTGCTGCTGGATCGAGGTCAAGATCATTGACGTCATGCAGGACATAGATCTTGGCGGATTCCGCCTCAACGACCGCGGTCGTCGGCAGAGCTTTGGCCCATTCGCCGGTATCGACGTTCCCGCGAACCGCCACGACGGGAGCCAGCTCCTCCAGCGCCTCGACGATTTCGGGCTTTCCCACATCACCCGCATGGATGATCAACTCGCAGCCTCGGAGCGCTTGTAGCGCTTCGGCCCGTAGCAACCCGTGCGTGTCGGAGATCAGACCGATCAGTTTAGGATTTTGACCCACTCTCAGAGCATATTAGTAGGTAGTGGGTACAGGGGAAAGCCTGGGGCTACTGCCGGTTAAAGGGCAGAGACTTTGTTGCTGACGAGGCGGCGCAGCGGCCTGGCTCCAGGCGAGGGAAAAGCCATATGCCAGAAGTTTGGCTCAGGGGTAGTGAACTCGACGCCCAGGTAGGTCTTACCATCGCGGGAACGCCGGATCGCGACAACTTTTCCTTCTACTCTTTCGTGCGTCTTTTCGTTCTCAAGCAGCAAAACTTCTCCCAGGACGACGCCGGCATCCAACTCCAATGAAGCGCCGTGAAGGCTCACGGTCTGCGATTGGGTGAGGATGGTGAATTTCTCGCCGGTTTGGCTATGTCCGGTCACTCTCAGCGGTACGGAAAGCATAACGCGCATAGTGCGGCGTCGCTCTTTACATCGAAAATGAAGAATTGCCATGGGGCCGGTGACCTCTCCCTCAGAATTTCGCGGTGCGCCGCAAATATGCAGAACAGGTCCAGTGGAGTTAGCTGTTGACGACTAAGCGCTGCCTTACGTGAGGAGCGTCAGTCGAACGAACAGCACGCTAAACCGCGCGCGGCATAACAGGCTGGATAGAGCCAGCACCGATAGCGTCCACAGACGTAATTCTGACCGGAGGCTCTAATTAGTACAATGGCTTGACGGTACCACAATCGATCCATGGAAATCAGTACCGTTGTACCGCGCTCTGGTACCAAAAAGTGAACGCCTTTTTCGTCGCAGCGATCTAGCCGCGCGTGAGTTGCAGATGGTGGGCCTGGGTGGACTTGAACCACCGACCTCGCCCTTATCAGGGTAGCGTGGTTAGACTTTACAACTTACAAGACCGCGGGGACTGCCAAACTACGCGGAAGTCGTACAGGACATCGTAATTTGTGGGTTGGGTTGTGGGTTGGGAACAAACTTCTGCCCTGATCTACGAACTACCGAGTAGCCAGGCGGCCTTGCGGCCGCCCGGCCCTCTCAGAACTGGGCGTGAAAGTTTCCCTTCACCCAGCTCAAGCCCTTCGAACGCCTCCATTAGGGAGACGCGGTTTCGAAACGGAAAGACGCTGACGATGAACCCGGTCATGGCACTCGGGATGAAGTAGAACGAGGTTCGTAGCACCTGTCGAACCGCCCATCACACGGGGGACGCAGTAATGAAGGCGCCAGCCTGTGATATGGGTGATTTTTGTATGGCACTGCGTGCAGAGTCCACGTTGTTCATACCAGAGATAGCGAAGAGTGCGGGTACCCCGAAACGTTTCCAGCATGTGAGCTCCTTCGCGTTCTTCGAAGTAGGTTTCATAGGTTGGATCGTACGGGTTAGCTTCGCCTTTGACCTTGACGTGTCGTTTGAAAGATGAATTCATTCATCCGCCAAAACCGCAGCTTGAGAAAATAGTTTTGTCGTCCCGTCCGATTCATCGTGAGGTAACAGGAGCCTTATTATTACTAAGTGGAGTCCGGACTGCGCTGCTGCGCTCTGCGATCCAATCACGCCGGACAGATTCGGACCCATTCGTTAGGGCTTCATTCGCGGTCTTCCAAGCGTTTGGAGGTGAAATCGTAAACTAGGCACTCCGCACGCCGACGGACTGTGTGATTTTACCTTACGATAGTTGCTCACGGGGCTGACCGCGAAATATCGACCTTTTGCGTCAAGCGTTGCTTTGGCGAGCCAGCGCCCGTCTGGAGAGACGCCCCAATCATCGTGTGCGTCGGAGATGGTGTGGATGACGCGGGGACTAAGTGCGAAATTCTTCCCGCGCGCGCGTACAGCGCTTGCGGATTAGGCCTGCGACCTCGCCAGAGGCCTTGTCTGTGATGTTTATTTTGTCTAGAGCTTCGATGGCAGCTGTGGCTAGCTCGGGAACTCGGCGGCGGACAAGCGGTTTGGCAAGGCCCGCATCCCCCGCCAGTTGCTCGAAATCCTTTGGTGTGACTTTATCCGATGAGTATTCGCGCCCGATCCGCATAGCCATGTCGGTGTTCAGTTCGGGGTAGTAAGTCGTGCTGATCGCATCGTAGAGCGGCGCCAGCCTGATTTCCTTGTCCGGGTACACGAGTGAAAAATTCTTGCCGTGCGCGTCGTTGTTGCCAATGAGATAGTTGAAAATCGCAGCGTCCAGAAGATTCGCAAGGTCAATAACCGGTGCGGTCGATACGTTGCGCAGCAGGGTGAAGCATTGCTTGAATGACGGCCCACCTTCCTTCTGGTATTTCAGTTCGGAGACGATGTTCTGCGCCTGGCAGAAATCTTCCTGATGAATCCGCTCGACGCCGGGCGCGCCGTCAATCGTTACCTGCTTGCGGTCGTAGCGTTCGACCAGTAGATACTCGACCTCCTCGACTTTTCTGGTTTCCACTTTCGCTGCGGGAAGATTCATGTGCGCCGCAAGGGTCATGCACAGCGCTTCGTTAAACACTACACCTGTAAAACGCTCGACCGCCGGCTTGAGGATGTGCGTGCTGGGCGCGCCGCCCAAGGGCAGCGAAACTTCCTCGCCTTCGATACGCACGGCGACTTTGTCCTGTGCGCCAGCCAGCGAAAGACGAATACCTTTCTCGCCCGCGAGCAAAGGGCGCTTGGGCAGCTCTCTGAGGATTCCGGCTAGTTCCTTCGCGTCAAGCTTCCGGTAGGGGTAATCGCGCTTCGGCAACTCCTGCCCCGCGGGAATGAACGTCACCGCTCCCGCACATTCACCGCCGATCTGTTCAAGCATGGCGTAGTCGTTGCGCGCGCTGATACCCAGATTGCGGGCAATGATTTCGCGTTTGCTCTCTTCCGGCAGAATGCCGCCGAAAAATCCTCGGCATTCCTTCGCCGCGAAACGCTCCTTGCGCAGCGGCAGCGATTGCGACAACGCCGCCGCTCCCGGTTGCGCAAGCCAGCTTTCGAGATATTCAAAGGACGTCTGGCCGCCGTCGTCCTGGATGAGATGGCCGACCAGGTGATCATGCAGATAGACATCGAGCATGCGCGCCATTGCCCTATCCTCGCTTTGTCGCCGCTGGTGGCGTCAGTATTAATTGAATGCCGAGCGTCTGCAGAATCGTCAACAACTTGCCGATTTCGGCGGTCTCTTTGCCTTTTTCGAGCTCTATGATGAATCGCAGGCCCGTGCCCGAGGTCAGGGCGAGCGCCTTTTGCGTCACGCCAAGCCCCTTGCGGGTCTCGCGGACCAGCCTGCCTATGTCCTGTGATGTGTATTTCATGCCCTTCATCCGATTCAGAAACGTTACCGTACGGGAATATTTTAGCGGTCTTAAGGCCAAAGTCGATGCTATGTTACCGTACGGGAATATTTACCACCACAAGCCTTCGAGAAGGCCAAGATGTTCCCGAGCGGGAACTTCCCGCTCTCCCAATCATTTACGCTGCAATTTCCACTGCGCTGCCAGGCACTCATAGCGCAAAATATCTGATCCGTAGGCTTAGCTTTCGTATCTGGCGCCTCGATAGATGGTGCAGACTTACGAGTCCCTTGCTATCAGCAAATCTAGCGATGCTTGCGCGCGGGAAGACATGCTGCTTGCTGGTGCTCACCTGCGCCGCCACGGCGCTCCGTGCTTCGGAGATGCTGGCGCTGCGCTGGAGAGATGTGCTGTGGAACGAGGGAAGGATTCGGATTTCAACGCGCTGGGCGCAAGGCAAGGATGGCGCGACCAAAACGGAGGCGTCGGACGGATATGTTCCGCTGCATCCGGTTCTGGCGGCTCATCTGCGCTCGTGGCGGAAACAAAGCCCCTACGCAAAGGATGAGGACTTCGTATTCCCTTCCATCAAAGAGCGCGGCCGTGTTCCCCTATCCGCGTCTATTTTCGTCGCCGATCACTTAAGGCAGGCGGCAACGAAGACCGGAGTGCATATCGAGGCCGGTCAAAGGTTTGGACTTCACAATCTTCGCCACTCACTTAGCAACTGGCTGGTGAACAAGGCGAAAGTCGAACCCAAGACCGTGCAGGGCATCCTGCGTCACGCGAAGATTCAGACGACGCTCGACCTGTATACGCAGGACGACGGCGATGAAACACGGGCGGAGCGGGGGGAATATCTTACGGCGCTGGGAGTGGCTACGCAGATGTCGAGTCGAGTCGCGCCGCCCCGGAGGGATCCTACTTGACCCGCCGATAGAGCTTGCCGGTAGAGCTCTTTCTTCGTGCCAGTTCCAGCATCCATATATATATAATATATATATAAACCGGTTGATTCTTCAATCTCTTACGGTTCACTTCTCGCCGGAAGTTTAACTAACATTCTTCGCTTCCTCTCTTATGCGCTTCAGCACAAAGACCTGCCTACGGTCCGAGTGGGCCGTTGCCGGCTGATAACTGAGAAGGCGTTACGTAAGTGGCTCGAGCGAAAAACTGAAGCAACCGTTGAAACCCGAGGCTAACTGAGATTCCGCGCCCTGCGTTATATTCCTCGGATCGAGCCCCTTCGGAACGCGCCATTGGCACGGCCGCGTGAACTTCTTGTGCCTACAGGTTTGCCTTGGCGAGTCGGCGCAGGAAACTCTCCTTGGCGGCGTGTACTTGCCGGACCTTCTCCAAAGCCGCTTGAAATCCGGCTGTCTGGCCACGGCAGACGGCGAGGTCATACAGGTCGTTTAGCAAACTGACCGCTCTGTCGTAATCTTTGGGCTGCCGCGTCTGGACATGCGCCGCAACCTGTTTCCAGATTTCCGGTTGGCGTCGTCCCAATTGATCGAGATACCGCGCCCGGTTTGCCAGGTCTTCCGCTCTGCGTTTTGCCGCTTCCGCTGTGCGCTGTTCGTTCAGCAACCGGGCTCTCTCTTTCGCGCGCGTCTGAGCTGCTGCCAGAAGATCGCCTACCTTACGCCGTTCGCTTACAGCGAGCGCGTCGGAAGTCTGCTGTAAGTTCGTACGTCGAAAACGCCGCACCAGGTCGTTTCGCCAGCGCTCGTCTTGATCCATGACCGCAGTGATCAGCAACTCGCTTTTGTCCTTTGCCGGCAGGCCCCGAATCCATGCGGATAGCTCTCTGCGACTCGGTCCGGCGGCGAGAGGTTTTGAAGCCTGTGCTGCAACCTCGACGAGGTCCTCATCGATTTCGAGAAATTCGATCAGCGCATGTAGCGGACCGGATAGCTCTTCCAAGCCTGCAGGAACGGGCGGTTCCAGTTTATCTTCCTCAAGTC
>Ga0070698_100005299_pt1 | contig 14109 bp, 13 predicted proteins | sample KBSK1502metaG_FD_65477 | JGI IMG/M metagenome (GOLD analysis project Ga0070698, IMG submission 65477) | Corn, switchgrass and miscanthus rhizosphere microbial communities from Kellogg Biological Station, Michigan, USA - KBS K1-50-2 metaG | ecosystem: Host-associated > Plants > Roots >...
AGCGATCACAAAAGCAGGCGTCCCATTCATGGCGCACATCGGCATGCTACCCCAAAGTGTGCGGGAGGAAGGTGGTTACAGGATCAAGGGCCGGACGCAATTTGAGGCAGACGCACTACTGGCTGACGCCCGGGCGGTGGAAAAAGCCGGCGCGTTTTCTGTCGTGCTCGAGATCGTGGTCGCAGATATTGCAAGGCAGATCACAAAGACAATCGGCATTCCAACTATCGGGATCGGATCCGGCAAGCATTGTGACGGGCAAATTTTGGTCACGCACGATTTGATTGGACTCTTCCCGTGGTTCACACCGAAATTTGTTTCGCCCGAGGCACGTGTGGCAGATGAAATCCGGCGTGCCGCGACAGCGTTTATTCAGCGGACGCGAGCTGGAACATAGGCACAGGCGCATGTTCCGGTTTTTGGCACCGTGCCTCGCGGCGCCAAATGTGATATGTTGGAACCGCAATGAGAGTTTCCGATTTCGACGACTTTGACCGGTTGGAGACTGAAGGACTGCTCACGGGGAGCAAAGAGCGCAGTTGGCTCTGGTTTGGGTTGGTGGTTTCGCTGGCGATACATTTTGCGCTGTGCGCTTATTTCTATCGGACACGTTTCCAATCAATTGAAACCCTGGTTGCCCAAAATGAGCAGACGCCCATGTTTAAGGTCAGGAGCATTAACACGTCGGACCTGGGCAAAAGCAGTGTCGACCAGACTAATCCAGCAGCAAAACCGAACCCCGACAACACTGATGTGCAGTTGCCGGACGAAAAGAAATCGTTCGACAAGCTATTGCAGGACATTCAAGCCAGCGCGGCGCTTCCGGACGACATGCGGGACGTTTTGCCTGATCAACCCAAAGTGGAACAGCCGGAAGTAAATTCCGTGCTAACCGAAATTGAACGTTCGACTGCGCAAAGTCTCGCCAACGATCCCAACGCCCTGCACGAACAATCGCTGCTCAACAATAATTCGCAGTCAGGCCGTCCACAGCCTGCGCTCAGTGGAACAGAGCTGGCTACCAGTACGACGATCAAGCGTCCCAACACCTTTACAAGCAAGATGCCCGGTGACAGCGCCGGACCGATTAAGGGGCACACTGCCGGCTTCAGCGATTTGGATCAACTGCTCGCGCAAAAAGGTCCGCTCGGGTCTGGTACCAAATTACGACTGCCGGACGATCAGCTCTTCGAATATGACAGCGACGTGCTCCAAGCAAGCGCCATCGGTCAGTTGCAAAAACTGGGCACTCTCATCCAGCGCAATCCGAAAGCGACATTTTCCGTCGAAGGTTACACGGATTCATTCGGCACATATGAATACAATCTCGATCTAAGCCAGCGCCGCGCGGACAGTGTGAAGCGCTATTTGGTAGAGGTCATGCGTATTAATCCTGCGCAAGTCGAAACGCGCGGGTACGGTCCGGCGAAATTCCGAGCGTCGCCGAACGGCTCAATTGAAGAGCAGAGCCCCAACCGACGGGTGGAGGTTGTGGTGCACACCAGCGAAGGGTGAGGGGAATTGGCGGATTGCGAATTTCGGATTGCGGATCTTTTGTCGCGGCACTCTATGAGGTCGGTGTAGCCACGGCGCGGTGCCGCCGTGTCCAATAACAACGTCGCGAAAGCGCCTCGACACAGCAAGGCGACTACAACCGCTTACCAATTTTTGATCCACTGAGTGGAATCCGTCCCGCTCGTTAGGCCTGCGGTACTCCAGAGATCGAAGGTCGGGTTGTACCCAGCGCTGGTGTTACCGGTTGCTGCTTGAATCGTCGAATAGCCGTAGCTGTTTCCAAAGGGATCGCGTGGATAGACTTTATTGGCATTATCCGTGCCGAGCATGTTTGGCTTGAACTGCATATATGACTTGTTGTTCGGGTTTGGAACACCATCGAAATCCGGATCGCCAGCAAGCTGGCCATAAAGGTACTGAGAAGCTGCTTGGTAATTAGCCATGTTTATTGTCGCCTTAGCATCAAGAGTATCGGTTGTTGTCGCGTCCCTCGGATAGACACCATTGTCCGCCTTGTAACTCTCGCAGGCCGCAGAGATGGCGGCGATTTCGGTTTCCGCGCGGGCGCGGGCACCTTTCTTCTGAATGTAGCCAACTGTGCTTAGAACCAATCCAGTTAGAATGATGATAACGACGGTGACGACGATTAGTTCAATGAGAGTGAAAGCTGCATTGTAGCGGCGCTTGTGCCAAGCGCCGAACCCATTGGTCAGGCGTTTGACACAAACGCCTCTACAACATTCGTCATTCGTCATTCGGGTTTCGTCATTCGCGCCGCATGCGTATCACGTTTGCTGCTGCAAGCCAGTGATGATGCTAATAAGCGGCGTAAAGAGAGCCAGCACGATCGTGCCGACAATCACTGCCAGAAACACGATCATGATGGGTTCGAGCATCGACGTGAGCGCCGCAACCGAGTTATCGACTTCGTCGTCATAAACGTCGGCAATCTTCAGCAGCATTTCCGGAAGTTTACCGGTTTCTTCGCCCACATCGATCATGCTGATCACCATCGGCGGAAAAGCGCGACTGGCCTCCAGAGGTTGAACGATCGATTCGCCTTCCTTCACGCTGTCGTGCACCCGTGAGATCGCTGCGGCAATGGCGGCGTTGCCGGCGGTTTGACGAGTGATGTTTAATGCCTGCAAAATCGGGACACCGCTGGTGACCAGTGTTCCGAGTGTGCGTGCAAACCGCGAGATTGATGTTTTGCGGTTCAAATCGCCAAAGAGCGGCATGCGCAGCTTGAAATTATCGATCACGAATCGCCCGCCGCGAGTGCGGCCGGCGAATTTGTAAGCCATCACCGCGACGATTATCGCTCCGAGCAGAACAAGACCATGATTCTTTACGAGGTCACTCGAACCGATAACAAACGTGGTGACGGGTGGTAGCGGTTTATCGCCAAGCATGTCGTGAAAGATCGCTTCAAATTTCGGCACAATGAACACAAGGAGAAAAGCCAAGATGCCTACTGCCATGGTCATCACAATGATCGGGTAAACCATTGCCGACACGACCTTGTTCTTAATCTTGTTGGCCTTTTCCTGAAATTCCGAAAGCCGGTTGAGCACCAGCTCCAGCACGCCGCCAACCTCGCCGGCTTTGACCATGTTGACGAACAAGTCGTTAAAGATCCGCGGATGCAGCGCTAGCGCGTCCGAAAACGTGTTACCGCCCTGAACAGAGTCAGAAAGTTTGTTAATGGTATTTTTCAGTACCTTGTCACGTTCCTGTTTCGCCAGAACGGTCAGGCTTCGTAACAATGGCAATCCGGAGTCAATCAGCGTCGCCAATTGACGCGTGAAAATCATCAGGATCTTTGGCTTAACTTTGGTGCGCTGGAAAAGAACGATGCCGGTTTTTGCCCGCGGTTTGGTTGCGCGTGCGATCTTCGCTGTCTGACGCCGAGCGGCTTTGGTGTCAGAACGGGCTACAGCCTCCTCATAGACGCTGGTAGGGAAGTAACCAGCCTGGCGCAGCCGGCCGATCGCATCATTGGTCGACGCGGCTTCAACTAACCCGGTCGCTTCCTGTCCGCGGGAGTCCAGAGCTACGTAATTAAAGCGCGGCATGGCGAGCGATTTTAGTTAGCTCGGCACGCGGTGTCGAGACCCGGGATTTGACGGACGCATAAATGACGAAATCCGAATGTCGAATGACGAAGTAATGACGAATGACAAAAAGCTCTGAGGGAGAAAAAGCGACATCTGTTCCTTCATTATTGGTCGTTATCGCTTCCTTCGGAATTCGTTAGGGCTTCGTAATTGGGTTACGTATATCTCAGCACTTCCTCGACGGTAGTGTCGCCAGCGAAGATACTGCGCAAGCCGTCCTGGCGCAGCGTTACCATTCCAAGCTCGACAGCCTTTTGCTTCAAGGTAACCGTTGGCGCGCGTTCATTGATTAGTTCACGAATCGGATCGGTGACTCTCAGAAGCTCGTAGATTCCTTTTCGTCCTTTGTAGCCTGTGTTGTTACAAGCGTCACAACCTTTACCGCAAAAGAATTGTTTTTCGCCGAGGTCCTGCCGCGAGATCCCTAACTCACTCAGTAACGAGTCGCTGGGTTTGTAAGTAGTGCGGCAGTGGCGACAGATGCTGCGCAATAAACGCTGTCCCAGGACCGCCTCCAGCGTGGACGAAATCAGAAATGGCTCCACACCCATGTCGATCAAGCGTGTGATGGCCCCGGGCGCGTCGTTTGTATGAAGAGTAGTGAAAACAAGGTGCCCCGTCAGCGACGCCTGAATGGCAATCTGCGCGGTCTCAAGGTCGCGTGTCTCGCCCACCATAATGCGATCCGGGTCCTGGCGCAGAAACGAGCGCAAGACGCGTGCAAAGTTCAGGCCGATGGCTTCGTTTACCGGCACTTGCACGATCCCTTCCAGATCGTATTCGACCGGCTCCTCTGCCGTGAGGAGCTTCGAATCGATCGTATTGATTTTGCGCAGGCAGGAGTAGAGCGTTGTCGTTTTTCCGGAGCCGGTCGGTCCGGTGGCAATAAAGATGCCATTCGGATGCTCGATCATCTCCAGCAGAAAATTGTAGATGTAATCGGGCATCCCTAGTGCTTCGAGGTCGAGATTTACAATGCTGCGGTCGAGAACCCGCAGCACGAGGCTCTCACCAAATTGAGTTGGCAAGGTCGAAACTCGAAGATCGACGTTGCGTCCGGCGATCTGTTTCTGAATGCGGCCGTCCTGGGGCAACCGTCTTTCTGCGATGTTCATGTTTGCCATCACTTTCACGCGCGAGATCACGGGCAGAGCAAGATGACGCGGCGGCGGCGACATTTCGTAGAGCGCTCCATCGACGCGGTAACGGATTTTGAACTCGTTTTCGAATGGCTCGAAGTGTATGTCGCTCGCCCGGTCCTGGATCGCCTGGTAGAGAATCAGATCGACAAAGCGAATGATAGGAGTTGCGTTAGCTTCGGCTTCGACCGACGCCTCACCGTTTCCCTCGCGCTCGCCTGAGGCGGACAAAAGCACGCCGGCCTGGCCAAGCTGCTTGAGAACGTCTTCCATGCTCGTCGAATCGCTGCCGTAGTGCTGTTTGATCAGGTCTTCGATTTGATCCGGCGACGAAACGATGACGTGAATGTCTTTACCGAGTGCGAAGCGAAGGTCCTCCGCGGCGTGAAGATCGAACGGATCAACAAGCGCGACGCGCAATGTAGTTCCAGTCAGCTCAACCGGAAGAGCGCCGTGTAACCGAGCCAGCCCGCTGGGAATCAGACGTAAAATCTCCGGCGCGATGTCACGCTCGATCAGGTCAATCAGGTCGGTACCTAGTCCATTTGCAATTGTTTGATAAAAGCTGTGCTCATCGATGAACCCGCCATCGATCATCGCCTGCGCGACTGTCTTTCCGTTCAGTTCTACTTCACTCAGAACGTCTTCCGCTTGCGAAGGCTCAAGCACGCGTTGCTCGACAAAAAATTCGGCAAGTTGCTTATCCTTCATGATTCAAATCCGTTGTAGGGAAGCGAATCGCTTGCCGGGCGCTGATTTTGAATTGAAAGCCGACGAGTCGCAGGCGGAGCACCTGTCCTACAAAATTTTGTCGCGCTATCCGCAATCGCCAACCCCGAGACGCGTGCGCTATCCGATCTGGAATTTGGCGCGCCCATCAGCTCACGTCTCCTACTGTGATGGAGATCACCTCTTCGGCAGAGGTGAGGCCAGCCATAACCTTGCGGACGCCGTCCTCGCGGAGGGTGCGCATGCCCAGCTCGCGCGCCCGTTGGCGCAACGACAAAGTCGGGCTGCGTTTGTTGATCATGTGGCGCACGTCGTCGTCGATTTCAAAGATCTCGAAGATGCCCGTTCGACCTTTGTAGCCGATTTGACGACATCGGTCGCAGCCTACCGGCTTCATGACTTGCGCCTCGGTCAACTGCCCGGGTTCGATTCGCAATGCGCGCAAGTCGGTCTCGCTAAGTTCTCCTGGTTGTTTGCAGTGGGGGCATAATCGGCGGAGAAGCCTTTGCGCCATGATCGCTCGCACGGAGGAAGCCACAAGGAACGGCTGAACACCGAGATCGATTAAGCGCGCTACCGCAGAAGGCGCGTCGTTCGTGTGCAGCGTACTAAAGACAAGGTGACCAGTGAGACTCGCGTTCGTGGCAATGCTCGCTGTCTCGAGGTCTCGAATTTCACCAATCATGATAATGTTCGGCGCCTGGCGCAGAATGGAACGCAAAGCCGCCGGAAAAGTCATCCCAATCTCGGTATTCACCTGGACCTGATTGATGCCCGTCATTTGATACTCTACTGGCTCTTCCACGGTGATGATTTTGCGGTCTGGTTTGTTGATGTAATTGAGACAGGCGTAGAGGCTGGTGGTTTTTCCGGAGCCGGTAGGGCCGGTAACGAGTAAAATGCCGTCCGGCAGTTTGATCAGGCGTTCGAACGTTTCCTGATCGTCGGAAAAAAATCCAAGCTCGGGCAAGCCGAGCGTTAGGCTGGATTTGTCCAGCAGACGCATGACCACGCTCTCACCGTGATTGGTGGGAATCGTCGAGACTCGAAGATCGATTGGCTTCTTTTTGATTTTTACCTGGATGCGACCGTCCTGTGGCAGGCGTTTTTCTGCGATACTCATCGAACCGGTCATGATCTTGAGCCGGCTGATGATTGCGGATTGCAAACGTTTCGGTGGCGCTTGCATCTCCTGTAGAACGCCGTCGACCCGAAATCGGACACGAAATTTTTTGTCCAGCGGTTCGAGATGAATATCGCTTGCCCCCGCGCGGTGTGCCTCGATCAGCAGCATGGAGACCAGACGTATGATTGGTGCGTCGGCTTCATCGATAGCGGTCGCTTCCTCGCCATCGCCAATTTCCAATCCAAGATCGATCTCTTCGCCGATTTTTTTCTGCAAGACATCGGCCGCTTCGTCTGCAGTTCCGTAGTACTTGATCAGTGCCTCACGAATTTTCTGGGGACTGGTGCACACCAGTTCCAGCTCGCGTTGCAAAAGAAAACTGAGGCTATCGATCGTATCGATGTCGAGTGGGTTGCCAACCGCCACCACCAGGCCGGTCTCGCCGAAAGCGACCGGGATGACCTTGAAACGGCGCGCGTCTTCGCCCCGGATTTGATTGATGATTTGCGGCGGAATCACCATGGAAGAAATATCGATCCAATCCATGTGCGCTTGCCCTGCGAGCGTGCGCGAGACCTCCACGTCGGAGACAATTCCGTCGTTGATCAATACATCCACTACGCCGGGTTCGCCGTTTAGAAGTGACCGCGCGCTGTCGAGTTGTTGGCGTGTGACGAGTCCACCCTCTTCGAGGACTTTGAGTACGTACTCTTCGTTGTGTTGCACCGGAGGAAGGGATGCTTGGGCGCGCAGTTTACTGCAAAACCGCTAAATTTCCAGCGGCAGCAAATCGATATGGACGCCGTGCGGTCCCTGCCAGCACAATATCATTCCACGGTTACACTCTTGGCGAGGTTCCGTGGTTTATCGACGTCTCGGCCGAGCTCGACTGCGAGGTGATAGGCGAGGAGCTGAAGTGGGACGACAGCCAGGATGGGCATTACGTACTCTGGCGCTTCCGGTAGCACGATAATTTCGTTGGCAATCCCTTTGAGGTGCTTCGGACCGTTTCCGCTGGTTACCGCAATAACGGGTCCCTTGCGGGCTTTCACTTGCTCGATGTTGTTCACGTTTTTAGAGAAGATGGAATCATCAGGGGCGATAAACACTGACGGTAGGTCGGGACGGATCAGTGCGATAATACCATGCTTCAGCTCAGCGCTGGGATGTCCTTCCGCAAAGAGGTAGGTGATCTCTTTCATTTTGAGAGCGCCTTCGAGCGCGACGGGGAAGTTGAATTGCCGACCGAAGAAAAGCATGCCGTTCGCATCGATATATTTTCTCGCAATTTCCTTAATCTGATCGCTCAGTTGCAAAACCGCTTCGATCTGGGCGGGCAACGCTTCGAGCGCTTCAATCACGCGGCTCCCATCGGTCGCGGAAAGATTTCGCATCCGTCCAAACAGCAGTCCCAGGAGCGTCAGAATGGCAAGTTGCGACGTAAACGATTTTGTAGCCGCGACGCCGATTTCCGGCCCGGCGTGCATGTAAACTCCCCCATCACTTTCCCGTGCGATTGTGCTCGCGACATTGTTACAAATTCCCAGGGTGCGAAAACCTTTGCGCCTGCTTTCACGCAACGCGCCGAGTGTATCCGCGGTTTCGCCGCTCTGGCTGATGGCGAAAACCAGTGTCTCAGGAGTCATCGGAGTGTTGCGATGGCGAAACTCGCTCGCGTATTCGACTTCAGTGGGAATGCTGGCAAGTCGCTCGATCAAATATTCGCCGACCCTTCCGGCATGAAGCGCCGTGCCACAGCCCATAAGAACGATACGGCCGACGTCGCGAAGCTCGGGAGCCGTCATGTTCAAGCCACCCAGCTTTGCAGTGCATTCATCCGGGTTGAGACGCCCGCGCATCGCGTCGCGCACGGTGTTCGGTTGCTCAAGGATTTCTTTGAGCATGTAATGGGGATAATCACCTTTCCCGATGTCTTCGGCGGTAAATTCAACTTTGCTGACTGGGTGCTCGCTGCTGTCTCCCGCGAGCGAGGTGATCTCGAACTTGTCTCGTCCTGCCGCGACGATATCAAAGTCGTTTAAATAAACGGCGTCGCGGGTATAGGCGACGATTGCGCTCACGTCGCTGGCAAGAAAGTTTTCGCCGTTGCCTACGCCGAGCACGAGTGGGCTACCTCGGCGCGCCCCGATCATGAAATCAGGGATATCGGCATGGACCAGAGTGATACCGTATGTGCCGATCACCTGTCGTAGCGCCGCGCGAACAGCCGCTAGCAATCGCTCTTTTTTCTCCGGGACATCCACGGTGCTGGCACATGATTCGTCGTATAGTTTCCCAATTAAATGCGCGAGCACTTCGGTATCAGTTTCGGAGCGAAAGTTCGTATCGCCACTCCGGATTAGCTCATCTTTAAGCGCCTGATAATTTTCGATAACGCCGTTGTGGACCAGCGCCAGCTTGCCGCTGGCGTCGAAATGCGGATGCGCGTTTTGATCGGTGACTTTCCCGTGCGTGGCCCAGCGTGTGTGACTGACGCCAAGCGAACCGGAGACTGGTTCCTTCCTCAATAGTTGTGCGAGCGCCGCGATGCGACCCGCACATTTGCGCGTTTCCAGACGGCCCCCGTCTGCAACAGCAATACCGGCTGAGTCGTAGCCTCGATATTCAAGGCGACGCAGCCCATCCAGCAAAATGGGCGCCGCTTGAGCGCGCCCAACGTATCCGACAATCCCACACATGTTTTTTGGAGTGTAGCGGTGCCCGCCTTCGGTCGCAAGATTCGCCTCAATAGAGCAGGCTGGACCACACAGTGCTGGGACAATGACGAAGCACGAACGACGAATGACGAAACAAGCTCCAACGCCGCAAATGAGGAAGAGGCATATCAACGTTCTTTGTCATTCCGATTTTCGTCATTCTTTCGGGCTTCGTCGTTCGTCATTCGTCATTTATAAGGTGTTCGCAAGGTTATTGACCCCAAAACCGTTCACGATTGATTGATCCCAATGCAACCCCAGCCGCAGAGCGATTCGCTTCCGAAAAATCCCCGGCCGTTCGGAGCATTGCCGCCAGACACGACCCAGCAAACGCTGGCCATCGTCATGGGCGGTGGGGCCGGCACACGGTTGTTCCCGTTAACGAAAGACCGCGCCAAACCGGCTGTACCGCTTGGGGGCAAATATCGCATCGTCGACATTCCAATTAGCAATTGTCTGAATTCCGGGCTGCGCTCGATCTATGTGCTGACTCAGTTCAACACGATGTCGTTGCATCGGCATATTCAGGCCAGCTACAAGTTCGACAATTTCTCGCGCAGCTTTGTGGACATTCTCGCCGCTCAACAAACGCCGGCCGGTTCGCAATGGTATCAGGGAACTGCCGACGCTGTACGGCAAAACATGCGCTATTTCCTCGAGCGTCCGTTTGATTATTACCTGGTTCTAAGCGGCGACCAGCTTTACCGAATGGATTTTCGAGAGATTCTTCAGCAGCACATCGAGCTGGGCGCAGACATTACATTGGCCACCAAACCTGTCGCGAGGCGTTACGTTTCTGAGTTTGGCATTATGCAGAGTGGCGTTGACCGCCGGATTACCCGCTTCGTCGAGAAACCGACCGATGAAGCAATCCTGCAGGAAATGAAAATGAGCCGGGAGCTGCTCGGTGCTATCGGTTCCAATGAAGATGAAGAATTGTTCCAAGCCTCGATGGGGATTTACGTCTTCAATCGCGAGGTGCTGATACAATCTTTGCAGAACGATCTGTTCGATTTCGGGAAACATGTTATCCCGCTGTCGATTAAAGACCGGCATGTCAGCGCTTTTATTTTTGAGGGTTATTGGGAAGACATCGGAACAATCCGCGCTTTCTACGAGGCGAATCTGGATCTCACCGATGTTGTGCCCGAGTACAGCTTCTTCGAGCCCGAGTCTCCGATCTACACGCATCCGCGCTTTTTGCCGGGAAGCAAGATCAACGGCGCCACTCTCCGGCAGGCGATTATTTCGGATGGATGCATCATCTCGGATGCGCATCTGGAACGGTGCGTTGTGGGAATACGCAGCGTCATTCGAAGCGGCGCGACCATCCGGAACAGCATTGTCATGGGCGCGGATTATTTTGAATTAGAAGAAACTGATTTGTCACAGCCGCCCATCGGTATCGGACGAAATTGCGTGATCGATCGGGCTATCATCGACAAGAATGCCCGTATCGCCGATGGGGTTGTGATTACGCCGGAAGGCAAGCCCCCAAATTTCGATGCAGACAATTACTTCATCCGCGACGGCATTGTCGTGGTACCCAAAAACGCAGTCGTCCCAGCTGGTTTCTGGATTTGATCGACGGTCATTCGAGCCGGAGTCGGTGACCCGGTTTTCTGGTGCTGCCGCGATCCATGCCCGCAGCTACCGTCTATCGGTCATTCCCGCGAACTGGCCTTGCGTTTCCCACGATTCTTGTTTGTTCCACGGGATCAGTGAGTCGTGACGGTCGTTCGGATCTTTGACCAGGGCGGTGTCCTTCTGTGTTGCACATGAGGTCATGCCTACCACGAATGCACACAGCAGAACAGGGACGACGATTGTTCGAAGGTTACGGACTTGTGCCAGCATAAATCACGTTGTCTCCAGGTTGCATTTGAGCGCCACGCGCCAAACTGTTGGTGATGATATCGCCGATGGCGGTCGCTGGTTCAACTGAAGAAATGCGAATTTTTCCAATCAAAGCCCCGTCTCGCAGAACGAGCATCTCGGCATTCGACTCTACTCCGTGGCGAGTACCGAGATTCAATACCACGAAGTTATACGCCTGATTGACTGCGAGGACTGTCCCACGCAAGCCTGTTCGGCGTGGGCCGGTCTCGCGCACGACTTCCCGCCGTTTTTTTTCTTGCTTCGGCTGATCTGCGCGCTCCTGCATGTCCTGGAGTTTTTCGGAAAGGAACGCTTTTTCTTTTTCTGCGCTATCCAGTTGCTTGCGGAGATCATCGAGTTGCGACTGCAAATCCGCGGCGGGCGCCGTCGCGGCGGCTCTGTCAGCCGTCGAAGCATTCGGATCTTTTTCCGCTTCTTGCCCGCGCACCTGTAAGGAAGCGACCTCCTTCTGGTTCTCGTCTAATTTGGCCTGCAGATCGGACTTCTCTTTCTGTGTTTGAGCGAGCTCTTGCTCGGCTTTTGCGGCTCTGTTTTCTGCTTCCGCGACTTTGCTCTGTTCTTCCTGCGTGCCACCGGCCGTGGTGTTCGGCTTCTCGGGTATGCGGCGTTCGGCTGCATCGCGCGCAGTCTGTGCAGTCGCCACGGTTACGCGAAGCGCTTTCACCTTTTGAGTGTTTAAAAACCCAAAAAAAGCAGCCAATACGAGCAGTAAAATGGCAAGGCCAGCCACGCTTTTCGGCGTGGAGGAGGATGCCGCCGATTCCCGATGCGTCATTGAGAGTGGTGCTTTTTTAAACGAATCGCGCAGAAACGCAATCGCGATTTCGGTTCGAAGGCTGGAGTAGGAAATAATCCGAGTTCAATAAGATTGCGTTTCTCATCGTTTCAACCGATAGACATCCCGTGGGACAACAGCACCGTGTACGAGCCAAACGCAAGCGACGTAAAGCATATCTAGAGCGCAAGAAGGCAACGCTGCGAGCCAGCGCTGTGCAACCGGCATCAGTCAAGCAGCGGGCAAAGATGGAACCGCAAGGGGAAGCGTAACTTCGATTCGCTCTTCGGTGTTCACTCGGTTTTGGTGATTTATGCGCAGAATCTAGTAATGTCGGAGCGCGCCCGTTATCTGATTGTCGATGGGCACAGCGTTATTTTTGCCTGGCCTGAATTACGCAAGCTGCATGCGCGGCGGTTCTCGTCGGCACGTGAAGCGCTGATCAAACGGTTGCGCGATTACCAAGATTGGACCGGCGTGCGCGTGGTAGTCGTCTTTGATGGCAAAGGAAGAAAGGTCGAGGCGACCTCCGGCCCTGCTGAAGTGCAAGTCTTTTATTCCCGCACGGGCCAGACAGCCGACGCCATCATCGAGCGACTGGCGAGCAAATACGCGAAACGGTTTGACCTAATGGTGGCTACTTCTGATTCCATGGAGGCAGAGACAGTTGCGGCGTGCGGTGCAGAATGGATCTCGCCTGAGGCGTTGCGCGGGATCCTTTCGAGTGCGCGACAAGGTTAGGATCCTAAATTCTTCTCAATCTCTTTTACTCGTGCAAAAAGTTTTCCGAGTCGGTGGATCCAGGCAATTTGCTGCTTAGCTTCCGCAAGCGGAACCGCTGGAGACCCGAACCAGATGCCCCCCGGAATGCTCTTTGCAATACCGCTTTGCGCGCCAATCGCTGCGCCGTCGCCAATTTCGATATGACCTACAATGCCAACCTGTCCCCCCATCATGACGCGCTCGCCCACGCGCGTGCTGCCTGAGATACCGGTCTGCGCCACGATCACGGAATTTTTCCCAATAATCACGTTGTGCGCGATTTGCACGAGGTTGTCGATCTTCACCCCTTGCTGAATCCAAGTCCGGCCAAACCGGGCGCGGTCAACAGTTGTGTTTGCACCGATCTCGACGTCGTCGTCGATCTGCACGATCCCCAGTTGCTGGATCTTTTGGTGCCGGCCATCGACCATTTCAAAACCAAAGCCGTCTGCACCAATGACCGCGCCGCTGTGAATGATTACTCGCGAACCAATCCAGCTTCGCTCGCGAATGGTCACAAGCGGATAAATCAAACATGTGGCGCCGATTGTTGTTTCATGTCCAATGTAACTTCCAGCGCCAATAATTGTGTCATCACCGATTTCGGAACCGTCTTCGACGACCGCATGAGGCTGGATGGACACACGTTCTCCGAGGCGAACGCTTGAGCCGACAATTGCGCTGGGATGAACTCCGGGCGCAAACGTGATTGGTTTCGGTGCAAATTTGAGCACTACCTGCTCGAAAGCCTTGGTAGGATTTGAGACGCGAACCTGGGCGGGAGCGAGCGATTCCGCGAAATCGGGCGGAACGAAAACAGCTGAAGCCCGCGTCTTGCGCAGAAGGCCGATATATTTTCGACTGCCGAAGAAACTAATCTCTCCGCTCGTCGCTTCAGCCAGCGATGCGGCGCCATTAATCTTCAACTTCGGATCGCCAACCAACTCCCCGCCAGACAGGCTCGCCAGTTCTTGAAGAGTGAAAGACACCACGGGGCGTTGAATTGTTAAATCGTTAACCGTTGAATCGTTAAGTCAAAACGGTCACGGTGACTTCGAATGCTTTGACCAATTTGCCGGTCGCTTGTCAATGAATGCCTGAACGCCTTCGAGCGCGGCTTCATCCATCATGTTGCGGGACATGGTCTGCGCAGCCGCTTCGTAGGCTGAGGCGATGCCCAGTTCAATTTGCCGGTAGAAGAATTCCTTTCCCATCGCCACCGCGATACGCGGTTTTGCAATGATTGCCCCAACAAGGTTCTCGACTTCGGCGTCGAGCTGTTCCGATGCTACGACGCGGTTAATCAATCCGCGAACTTTTGCTTCTTCGG
>Ga0070698_100005300_pt1 | contig 14108 bp, 10 predicted proteins | sample KBSK1502metaG_FD_65477 | JGI IMG/M metagenome (GOLD analysis project Ga0070698, IMG submission 65477) | Corn, switchgrass and miscanthus rhizosphere microbial communities from Kellogg Biological Station, Michigan, USA - KBS K1-50-2 metaG | ecosystem: Host-associated > Plants > Roots >...
AACGACCGGGAGGTTTGCCGACGACCCAGGCCGCGGCCTCGAGCGCGCCCGCCGCGAAGATCGTCCGGCTCGTCGCGCGATGCGCGATCTCGATGCGCTCCGCGGCGCCGAAGAAGTACGCGACGTGCTCGCCGACGACGTCGCCACCGCGCACCGACGACACGCCGATTTCGCCGCGCGGGCGCGCGCCGACATCGCCGTCGCGCGCGTGGCGCTTGACGGCATCGTAATCGACGCCCCGCCCTGCTGCGATCGAGCGCGCGATCGCGAGCGCGGTCCCCGATGGCGCGTCGCGCTTGGCGCGGTGATGGGTCTCGACGACCTCGGCATCCCAGTCGGGTCCGAGTAGGCGCGCCGCCTGGCGAACCATGCCGAGCACGAGGTTGACGCCGAGCGAGAAGTTCGCGGCGACGACGACCGGTGCGACCTTCGCGAGCTCATCGATCGCAGCCTCGGCCTCGCGATCGAGACCCGTGGTGCCGATCACGGCGGCGATGCGCTGCGCGACGGCGGCGAGCGCTGCGGCCCGCGTTCCCTCGGGCGATGTGAAGTCGATGTACACGTTGCATTTCGCGAGGCCGGCCGCGAGATCCGCGATCGCGGCGACGCCGCGCGCGACATCTCTACCGATCACCGGCGCGCCTTCGCGATCGACAGCGGCGGCGATGTCGCCATTGGCGGCGTCGATCACGGCGCGGCCCATCCGCCCCGAGGGGCCGAGCACGCAGATGCGTGGAGTCACAAAAGCCCCTGCGCTCGCATTTCCGTGCGCAGCTCCTCGAGCAGCTTCGGCGTCGCCGGCACGAGCGGCAGCCGCACCTCGAGCGAGCAGCGGCCGAGCAACGAGAGCGCCGCTTTCGTCGGCGCGGGACTCGGCTCGGCAAACAACAGCTGATTGAGCACGCGCAGCTTGAAGTGGATCTTCTTCGCGCGCTCGAGCTCGCCGGCCCTCACGAGATCCCACATCTCCGCCATCTCGCGCGGCGCGACGTTCGACACGACGGAGATCACGCCGCGGCCGCCGCATGCGTAGAGCGGAAACGTGGTGCCGTCATCGCCGGAGAGCACCGCGAGTCGATCGCCGACCTTCGCGACGAGCTCACTGCCGCGCACGAGATTGCCCGTCGCGTCCTTGATGCCGATGATGTTGTCGAAGTCGGCGAGCCGCGCGACTGTATCGGAGAGCAGATCGCACGCCGTCCGCGACGGCACGTTGTAAAGAATGATCGGCAGCTTCGTCGCGCGCGCGATCGCCTCGAAGTGGCGATATAGCCCTTCTTGGTTCGGACGGTTGTAGTACGGCGTGACGTGAAGCAGCGCGTTCGCTCCGGCGTCTTCCGATGCCTTCGTCAGCGTGAGCGCCTCGCTCGTCGCGTTGCCGCCTGCGCCGGCGACAACGGGCACGCGGCCGCGCGCGGCTTTGACCGTCGCTGCGATGACCGCGACGTGCTCGTCGACATCGAGCGTCGCGGATTCGCCGGTGGTGCCGACGGAAACGATGCCGTCGACGCCTTGCTCGATCTGCCAATCGACGAGCTTCGCGAGACCGTCGAAGTCGACTTTGCCGTCGCGAAACGGCGTCACGAGCGCGGTTAAACAACCTTCGATCGTCGGGAGCTTCGGCATGAGGACCTCATACAACCAAACGCCGAGCGCGTGGAAGCAATTCCGCGAGCATACGCGTCGAAAGAAATACGTGAGGATCCTCCACTCCAAAGCGAAATCGGGGACGCTCGTAGATCGGGTGACACAGGTACTTCCTGAAGGGAGCGTACTCGGCAACCGCTATGTGATCGAGGGTCGGCTCGGCGATGGCGCGATGGGCACGGTCTACAAGGCGAAGCACGTCAAGTTCACGCGCTACTTCGCGATCAAGGTGCTGCACAAGCATCTGATCGAGAACCCAAAGCAGGTGCGTCGGTTCGAGCGCGAGGCCGAGCTCGCCGGTCGCCTCAGTCATACGAACGTGGCGTCGGTCGTCGACGTCGGCACGACCGACGAGGGCATGCGCTACATGGCGATGGAGTTCGCGCCGGGCCAGGCGCTGTGCGACTTGATCGACGGCGCGATGGCGGAGTCGCGCGTGATCGACCTCGCGAAGCAGATCTGTAGCGGCCTGCAGCACGCCCACGATCACGGCCTCATCCATCGCGATCTGAAGCCGGAAAACGTCATCATCGAGCACGTGCGCGGCGGCCGCGAGGTCGTGCGCATCGTCGATTGGGGCGTCGCGATCCTGCGCGAGCACGCCGCGATGATCGACGGCGATCGACTGACGACAAAAGGCATCGTCGTCGGCACGCCGCATTACATGGCGCCGGAACAAGCGAGTGGCGATGCGCTCGATCCTCGCGTCGATCTCTTCGCGCTCGGCCTGATCTGCTACGAGCGCTTGACCGGCCTCTTGCCGTTCGAGGGCTCGGGTGTCGACGTCGCGCGCGCGAACTTGCAGATGCCGACGCCGCCGATGAGCACGCGCGTGCCGGGCCTGCGCGTCGACCCCGTGCTCGAAGCGATCGTGCGGCGTCTGCTCGAGAAGCATCCGAGCAAGCGGCCGCCGACCGCGAACGCGGTGCGCGAGCTGTTCGAGCTCTACGAACGCGATCGCGGTGCCGCCGCGCATCTGCTCGGTGTCGAGGGGAAATATCGCGTGAAGATGCCGGCGCTCACCGAAGATGCGCCTGCGGTGCGCGCGCACAGCCCGAGCCAGAACGAGCCGAAGCCGGAGCCGCCGCCAGAACCGCAGCACACGACCGTACTCACGACACGTTCGACGTGGAAGCGCTATGTCGCGCTCTCGCTCCTGTTTAGCTCGGCGCTCGCACTGCTCTTGTACATCGCGCTTCGCGCCGACAAGCGCGCTGCGCCCGCGCCTGTCGTTGCGACGATCGACGCCGCCGTGAGCGTCACCCCCGACGCGGGCACGCAGGTCGCCGTCGCGCAAATCGATGCCGGCGCTGTCGCGAACGCGCCGACCGCAGCGTCGCGACCGACGACGGTGACGACGCGACCCGCGCCGATCGTCGTGGGCTCCGCGCCGGCGATCACCGTGGCGCCGCCACCTGCCGCTGCGCCGCCACCACCGCCGCCGCCGCCACCCGTTGCCGGGGAGCCGCCGAGCGGCGCCGAGGTCTCTCGCCTCTACGCCGACGTCGGGCGCGAGCTGCGCGAGCTCGAAGACAAAAAGGGCATGGATGCGACGATCGATCTGTGGCCGCGCTATCGCTGGATCCGCCTGCACGAGTGGATCACGACGCCCGAGCGGCGTGCGAGAGCGAGCGAGATGCTCGAGCGTCTGCGTCGCGACATCGCCGCGCAGCGCTAGCCCCATTGGGGTACCCTGGCCAGGTGCGTGTCGTGATCGCACTTGCCATGATCGGCTGTGGTCGAGTCGGTTTCGGCTCGGCGACCGGTGATGGCGCATCGATGGGTGACGGCGCGCCACCGGCGAACGTCAACATCATGTTCACGACCTCGACGGTGCAGGCGCCGGGCACGCTGGGTAGCACGGCCGCCGCCGATACCTTGTGCCGAGAGCGCGCGGCAGCCGCGGGCCTGCCCGGCACGTTCATCGCGTTCGTGTCGGATTCGACGAGCGACCTCCGCGCTCGCTTGGGTACCGCTCGCGGTTGGGTCCGCCCCGACGGCGCTCCGGTCGCCGATACGCTCGATTCGCTGCTCGCGACGATCATCTTCTATCCGCCCACGCTCGATGAATTCACGCTGCCGATCCCGCTCCAGACAACGTCTGTCGCGACGGCAACGGAAATGGGCGGCCAGTTTAGCGGACTCGGTTGTACCGACTGGACCTCGACGACCGCGTCGACGACGTACGGCATTGCCTACGCCGGAGACCTCCAGCTCGTGACCACGGGCTCCACGGGTCGTACGTGCGATACGCCGATGCATCTCTACTGCGTGGGCACCGATCACAACACGCCGGTCGCGCCCGCTCCGCCGACGGGCAAACGCGCATTCCTTTATTTCGGGTTCACGCCCGGTGGCGGTCTCGCCGCGGCCGATGCCGCATGCGCGGCCGATGCGACCATGTATGGAATCCCTGGATCGTTTCGCGCATTGCTCGCGACAACCACGGCGACCGCTGCGTCTCGCTTCGCGATCGCGCCGCGCTATCGGCTCGATGGTGCGCGTTTCACCGCCGACTTCGATGTGATCGATACACCGCTGCGACTGCAGGCGAACGGGATGTACGCGAGCGCGGCGGTATGGTTCGGTGCGCCGACCGCGTTTTCCGTCGGCACGAGTCAGTCGACGTGCATGGACTGGACGGCGAACGGCAACAATGCACCCGTTGGCACCACCGAGTTCGCGACGTCCGAGACGTTTGATAGCAGCCTGCAGTTCAGCTGCTCGCAAGCCCTCGGCCTCTACTGCATCGAGGACTGAATCTACGACTCGTGGTCGGGATTCGGCGGCAGGTTGATCATGTCCTCGGGGAACTTGCTCGCGATGTACGTCAAGATATCGCGCACCGAGAGCATGCCAAGGACCTGGCCCTTCGCATCGACGATCGGCAGGTGACGCCGGCGGCCTTGGCTGAACAAGCGGATCGCCTCGGCGAGCGAATCGTCGGGACGGATGACGGTCGGGTGCGGCGTCATCACGTCGCGCACGATCACGTGCGACCACAACACATCGCTGTGGTCAAGGCGACTGACGACATCGCGCTCGGTGAAGATGCCGACGAGCGCGCCATCCTCGACGACGCACACGGCACCGCGCCGCTTCGCCTTCATCTCGTCGACGACCTTCCACATCGGATCGCTCGCCTCGACGGCGGCGTGCGTGCGCGGCGGTAGGTCGGAGACCATCGTGATCGAGAGCGTGCGCATGCCGCCGCTCATCTCGTTCGGTACAGATTGGATCATCCGCCACCTCCAAGATCGACCATGCTGATCACTTCCGAGATATCGCTCGCCGGCGGCGTGGGCCGCGGCGTCGCGTCGATCTCGAGGAAGACATCCTCGAGCGCGTGGAGCACTTCCCAGATCGTGAGGACGCCGAGCACCTTGCCGTCATCGTCGACGATCGGGACGTTGCGAAAGCCTTCGATCGCCATCCAGTTGATCGCGAATGCGAGCCCGTCGCGCGGCCGCAAGACTTTGGGCAGCGAGGTCATGACCTCGCCGAGCGTGACCTTGTTCGGATCGCGCCTCTCTTCGGCGATGCGGTCGAGGAAGTCGCGACTCGTGAAGATGCCGGCGAGCGCTTCACCGTCGAGGATCAGCACGCAGTCATGCGCCTCGTGACTCATTGCGTCGAACGCGCGAGACACGGTGTCCGTCTTGGCGAACGTCGGGACGTTCTTGGTCCAGCCGACGTCCGCGATGGTCTTGTGTAGTCGACGCATGCTCCCCTCCTCTTGTCGACGATAACCCGAACCACACCACCTTCTGCAACCAACATCTCCGGGCAACGCTAGCAGTGCCCGCGGCGGGGGCAATTAGATCCGTGAGGCGAGCAGTGCGGTCCCGCTGCGGAGGGGCAGCTCGATCGTGAAACGTGCGCCTTTGCCACGGGTGGACCGGTCGAGCGAGTCCGAGAGAGTAATCCTGCCCCCGTGATCCGACACGATGCGATGAACGATGGCGAGCCCGAGGCCGGTCCCGCCCTTGCCCTCCTTCGTCGTGAAGTAGGGGGCGAAGACCTTGTCCTTGAGCTCGGCGGGCACGCCGGGGCCGTTATCCTCGACGACGAGCAGCACGCGGTCGTTCGCCTCGCCCCGGCGCGTGGTCACCGTGATGCGGCCCTCGTCGGCCCGTGGGCCGATCGCGTCGCGCGCGTTCTCGACGAGGTTCAGCAGGACTTGCGTGAGCTGGCCCTTGTCGCCGTCGAGCTCGGGGAGGTCCTTCGCGAGCTTGGCATCGACCTTGACGGACCCCTGGTACAGAGACAGTGCGGAGCGCACGATCTCGTTGAGGTCGATGCGCGACAGCTCGGGTTTGGGCATGCGCGCGAAGTCTGAGAACTCGGCGACGATTTTGCGCAGGCGGTCGGCCTCCTCGAGCACCGTGCGCGTCGATTCCTCGAGGATCTCGTCGAACGAGGGGTGCTTCTTCTTCCAGCTCTTGCGTAGCGTATCCATCGCCATCTGGATCGGCGTGAGCGGGTTTTTGATCTCGTGGGCGAGGCGGCGGGCAATGTCCTGCCAGGCCGCGATGCGCTCGGCGATGACGAGCCGCTCCTTCGCGGTCTTTAGGTCCTCCATCATGAAGTTGAACGCCGACGCGACGGCGCCGACCTCATCTTGACTGCGCACCGGGACGCGGTGGTCGAGGTCGCCGCGCGCGGCGGCGAGCGAGCCCTCGACGAGCAGGTCGAGGTCGCGCGCGGTGCGCCGCGCGACGAGCAGGCCGGTGAGCACGACGGCGCCGAGCGCGCCGAGTGCGAGCAGGGCCGACATCATCGTGATCTCGCGGAGGATCTTTTCCAGGCCGCTATCGGAGACCGCGACCTCGACGAACGCCGCTGGTTTGCCATCGGGGCCGAGCAGCGGCATGCGGAACGGATCCTTCGCGAGCTCGGCCCAATCGGGCCCGGCGGGTGGCACGAGGACCTCCTTGCCGTCGGCACCGAGGATGCGCGCGTCGCGGCCGCCGGCGCCGCGGACCGCTTCGATGAGCTCGCTGCCGACGCGGCGGCCGACCCACAGCGCAACGGTGTAGTGCTCGTCGCGCGAGAGCTGGGCCGCCTGCGCGACGAGCTTTGTCTCCTTCGCGCGGCCGGTCATGATCGTCTCGAGCGCGTAATACGCGGTGCCCGCCTTCGCGCTCGCGCGCTCGCGCACGAGCTTGTCGACCTCGCCGACTTTCGCGCGGTAGTGGGGCGACACCTCGACGACATCGTCGGGCCCGGTGATCGTCAAGACGTCGAGCGCGAGGCCGCGCATATAGAGCGCCGAGTTCTCGCGCAGCTTGCGTTGGGCGACCGGATCGAGATGGCCGTTGCCCTTGTCGTAGTCGAGCAGCATCTGCTGCACGAGCGGGCTGTCGTGCCCGGCGAGCGAGGTCGCGGCGTCGACGACGCCTTGCTGCAGGCCATCGAGCTCGCGCTCGAGCGAGCGCTTCGTTGCAGAGCGATCGGCCGCGTAGCGATCGCGATAGCTTTGCGCGATGAGCCGCATCGTGATCACGGCCGCGATCGTGATCGGCACGAGCGCGGCGAGCGCGAGCGTGAGCGTGAGCCGACTGCGCAGCTTCATGGCTTGCCGCGATTCGGCGACGGCGCGCCAAACAAAAACAGATCCGCGTAGCAGGGCCGACCGCTCGTATCGAACGCGATGCCGCGCAGATTCGTCGGGTGCCAGATCCGAACCGTGCGGAACATGAGCGGCAGGATCGGCAACCGCGCCGCGAATGCTTTGCTCGCGCTCGCGGAATCGATCGCGCCCCCTTGCAGCTGCTTCGCGCCCCAGTCGTCGCCGCCGGCGGCGAACGCGGCGGCCCACCACACGAGCTGCGCGCCGACTGGAACGGCGTGCTGGCCGATCCACAGATCGCACTGCCCCTTCGCGACGCGATCGCGCAGCGCGTTCGCGCCGAGCGACGTGATCACCGCCTGGACGCCGAGCTTGTCGAGCGCGAGCACGACGCGCTCGGCGATCTCGTGATCGTCGGGACGCGTATCCTCGACGAGGATCTCGAGCCGCTGCGACGCGAGCTTCGGCACGCGCTTCATCGCATCGGCGAGCTGCGCACGCGCGCCTCCGAGATCGCCCGTCTTGCCGGCTGCATCGAGCGCGGCGTCGCTCGGCACCGGCGACTTCGTCGGCACGACGCGCTCGCCCGAGCTGATCGCGGTCAGCCCACCGCGCGCGAGCGCGAGGTCGAGCGCGCGGCGAAACGCGATGTCGCCGGTGATCTGCGGATGCGCGCGACCAAAGCCGACAAACACGAGCAGCGCCGGCGGGCTCTCGATATCGGCGGTGCGAAACGCGGGCTGCCCACCCGCGAACGCTGCGGCGCCGCGCGCCGACACGTGGGACTTGCCGGTTTCGAATCGCCGCGCTTCGCCATCGGGCGTGTCGTACCAGGTCAGCACCAGCTGATCGATGTATGGCCTTCCCGCGAAGTGATCGTCGAACGCGCGCAGCACGAGGCGGCGATGCGCGCGATCGAATCCTTCGAGGCTGTACGGGCCCGAGCCGATCGCTCGGTCGCCGGGAGCCTTGCCGGCCTTCGTGATCGCGAGCTGCGGCAGTGCGAGCAGCGTCATCAGATCGGCGACCGGCGCGCGCAGGGTCAGCTCGATGCCCTCGCCGTCTGTCTTCACCGCTTGCACGGCCGCCATCAGCCAGCGCGCGTGCTGCCTTGCGCGCTCGAGCGAGGCGGCGACATCTTGCGCCGTCAGCTCGCTCCCATCGTGGAGCCGAATGCCGCGGCGAATCGTGATCCGCACCGTCGTACGTTTGTCGTCGACGATGGGCGCCGCCGCGGCGAGGTGCGGCTGCGGCTGGCGATCGGGCCCGATGCGATAGAGCGTATCGAACACGAGCCCTGCGACCGTGACCTCGGCGTGCGAGCGCGCGGCGATCGGATCGAGTGTCGACGGTGCGCCGAGCAGCGTTGCTTCGACGCTGCCGCCATAGCGCGGGCGCGTCTCGGCGCGCGCATCGAGCGCGATGCCGAGAAGACACGCCAGCACCATGCTCCTCATTCGACTCTCCACACGTCGACGCGCGTTGCTCCGACCAAGCGCACCGCGGCGAGGACCTCCTGCGCGCCGTTGCCATCGAGATCCGCGATCGCGATGCCGGCGATGCCACCGGCGGTGAACGACTTGCGCAGCTTCCACTTGCGGTCGTCGTCGCCGATCGTCACGACCTTGAGGATATCTGGATCGCCGGGTGCGCCGGCAGCCGCGTAGATCACCTCCGGCTTGCCGTCGCGGTCGACATCCGCGAAATCGAACGCAACGCCGACCGCGCTGTACGCGTGGTGCGTCAGCGGCTGGCAGCCGATGCTTGCGGCCGTGCAGCGCTCGATCGCGATGTCGAGCTTGTTCGTCAGCGACAGCTCGCCGCGCGCGCGGATCGGTCGGCCATCCGGCTCGACGAGATCCGCGCGGCAACGCGTCGCGTAGCGTTGAGCGCCGCCGTCGAAGTAGTTGCGCCCTGGCGCGAGCTGCGCGACTTCGCCGGGGCACACGGCGAACCCTGGCGCGCCTGCCACCGCTGTCAGCGCAGTCTTCGCCTTGCGAACACGCAAGCTCTTCGCCCAACTCGAGACGCTCGCGACCACCTCGCCGCCCTCGACGATCGCGGTCGCGACGACATCGCGTGGCGCGGGCGTCGCCGGCTCGCCAACGAACGCGACGCGGCCGAGCTCTTCGAGCTTCTTGCCGCGCAGGCCAAGCGCGATCACCTCGCGCGTCGTGACGGCGTAGAGCTCGCCGCGGCCATCGCCGTCGAGGTCAGCGCCGGTCAGCGCGACGAGCGGCGCGCCGAGGTCGAGCGAGCCGAGCTTCGCGAGCTTCCACCGCACGACCACCTTCTGCGGCGGCACGAGCTTGGGCGGCCGCGCGACCAGCGCGGCATCGATGCGTGCGCGAACGTCGCGCACGAGCTGAGGCAAGAACGAGTCAGGTGACTCACCGTACGCCGGCGTGATCGACAACAGCGCCAGCGCGACGACGACGCACTTCAATCGCCGTACTCTCCCGTGACGGAGCTACCCTCCGTGACCTCGCCTGGCTCGGGCGCTGTCTCCGTCGGTTCGGTGCCCTCGACGAACACCTCGGTGAGGGTCGTGCCCTTCGGCGCGCCTTCGGGCGCGAGCAGACCGGTCTCGCGATCGATCACGCGCTCGACGACATGCGCCGGTCGCGGGAACGCTTTGCCCGGCTGGTTCATCGTCTTCATGATATCGACGAACACCGGCACCGCCGTGGTGCCGCCCGTTTCCTTGCGACCCATCGGTCGCGGATCGTCGTACCCGATCCACACGCCGATGATGTAGTCGGGCGTGAAGCCGACGAACCACGTATCGCGCGAGTCGTTCGACGTGCCGGTCTTGCCCGCGATCGGGATCTTGAGCACCTTCGCCTTATTGCCGGTGCCTTCGGTGACGACCGATTGCATCATGTTCGTGATCACGTACGCGACCTCGGGGCGAATCGCTTGCGAGCCCTGCGACTCGGGCGTTTGTTTGCCGTCGATCGCCTCGATGAAGCGCGGTGCCATCACGATGCCGCCGGCGGCGAGCGTCGCGATCGCGTTCGTCATCTCGAGAGGCGTGACCTCGCCCGAGCCGAGCGACAGCGAGAGCTCCTTCGGCAGCTCGCTGACGATGCCCATTTTGTGCGCCATCGCCGCGACGTTGTCTGGCCTGATGTCGTTCGTGACGCGAATCGCGACCGTATTGATCGATTTTGCGAGCGCATGGCGCAGCAGGACGGGGCCCTCGAACTTGCCCGATTCGTAATTCTTTGGCTTCCACAGGTCGTAGACTTCGGGCGCATCGTTGACGCGCGATGCCGGCGTGAACTTGCCGCTGTCGATCGCCGTCGTGTAGACGAACGGCTTGAAGCTCGATCCGGGCTGGCGCTTTGCCATCGTCGCGCGATTGAACGCGCCGGCCTTCGACGAGTAGCCGCCGACAAGCGCGCGCACCTTGCGCGTCTTGACCTCGATGATCACGACCGCCCCCTCGGGGCCCGGCGCGAAAGCGACGCGATTCTGCGCGTGCTTGACCTTCGCCTCGACGGGTTTTTCTTCGTCGGCGGCGTCGGGATGCGGCTTTGGCGCGGCCGGCGGTAGGCGCACTTCGACGACATCGCCGATCTTGAAACGCTCGCTCGGCTTCTTCGTCTTGCCATCCTTATCCGGCGCGTTGAAGCGCGCGTCTTCTTCACTGCCGAGCGCGATCGCCGCGGGCCACTTGCCGAGATCGACGACGAGCTCGTTATCCGCCTCGTGCACCGCGGTGACGACCGCTTCGTAGATCTCCTTCGGCTTGGGGCCGCCGCTCGGCAGCTTCTTCGCGAGCTTTGCGATCTCGAGCTCGACTTGATCGACATGTCGCTTCGGGCGGCCGACCTTCTGGCGCTCGTCGTACGCGCGCAGGCCCGCTTGCAGTGCCTTCTGCGCATCCGCTTGCAGCTGCGGCTGCAGCGTCGTGCGGACGATGCCGCCCGTTGTGTCGAGCCCCTTCTCGCCCTTCATCGTGACGAGATCCTTGCGCACGAGGTCGACCCACTCGCCTGCTGTCGACTTCGGCGCGACGAACGGATTCACCGACGGATCGACGACGCGAATCGGCTCATCGATCCATTTCTTCGCTTCGAGCTGGCTGATCTTGCCGAGCTTGACCATCTGGTTCAGCACGTACATCTGCCGGCCCTTCATGCGCTCGGGGTTCTTCAGATCGCGCAGCGCACGCGACAGCGTCTCTGGCTCCTTCGGCAAGCTCGCGAGCACCGCGGCTTCGCCGATCGACACTTGCTCGATATTCTTGCCGAAGTAATAGCGCGCCGCTTCCTGCACGCCGTAGCGACCCTGACCGAAATAGATCTCGTTCAGGTACAGCGTCATGATCTCCTGCTTCGTCAGCGATTTCTCGAGCCGACGCGCGAGGATGATCTCCTGGATCTTGCGCTTGAACGTGCGCTCAGGCGTGAGCAGCAGATTCTTGACGACCTGCTGCGTGATCGTCGATGCGCCTTCCTTCTTCTTGCCGGCGCGCAGGTTCGCGAAGAACGCGCGCACCATGCCGACGTAATCGATGCCCGAGTGGTTCCAGTAGTTGTTGTCTTCCGCGGCGACGAACGCATCGACGACGGTCTTCGGAATCTTTTCGTACGGCACGAACGTGCGGCGCTGCGTGTAAATCTCGCCGATGCGGTGATCGTTCGCATCGAGGATGACGGTGACCTGCTTCGGCTTGTAGTCGGCGAGCTTTTCGATCTGCGGCAGCTTCGGATCGCGGCCGTACATCCAGAACGTGAATGCGACCGTCACCGCCATCAGCGCGGTGCCGGCGAGCGCGGCGATCGCCGTCCATTTCACGATCTTGATCCAGCGCTCGCGCGTCCACTTCGATCGCCCGGGCGGTGGCGACTTGGCCGACCCAGAACGCGGCCTCGCGCGCGGCTTGGTACGAGCGCCGCTGGCGGCCGCCGTCTGAGGCCCCCACATCTTCAACGTCGCACCCGTCTGCATGGGCGCGAGAGGCTGCAACTTGGATACCGATGCATGCCCCTGGATAATCCCAGCTGCGCGGCTGGTTTGCCACACGCTGTGTGGCTCCGGATCCACATCAAGAAAGCTTGCGTTCCACGATGTTGACCGCGGCGCGAATTCGCAGCGCGAACCAGCGGGCACGCAGGTGCGCGCGACGCGCCTCCTCGAGATCGCCGAGCGACCCTATATAAGCCCTCCGGCGCGCCGCGAGCCGGCTGATCGCGAGGCCAACCGTGACGCTCAAGTTGAAGCTTTCGGTGAAGCCAAACATCGGGACTGCGATCGCACCGTCGCTGGCGGCGATCGCGCGCGGCGAGACGCCGTCGTGCTCGTTGCCAAACAGCACCGCGAGCGGCTGCGCGATGTCGACGTCCTCGACGGTGACGCTCGCCGTGGGCCCCGTCCTTGCGGACGGGCCCCCCGGATCCATGACACGGGGGGGCGCGGTGACGAGCACGCGAAACCCGCGCGCCTTGAGGCTCGCGATCGCGGCCTCGGCGTCGGTCCAGCGATGCAGATCGATCCAGCGATGCGCGCCGCGCGTGACGCCTTGGGCGGCGGGGAATCTCTGACCCGGCTCGATCACGTGCAGCTCTTGCAGGCCGAGTGCTTCGGCGGTGCGGATCGTCGCGGCGGCGTTGTGTGGATCGTAGGTGTCCTCGACGGCCGCGACGACGGAGCCGAGCCGCGCGGCGATCACTTGATCAATTCGCGCAATCCGCTCGGGCGTGAGCAGCGGCTCGAGTGCCGTGCACACGGCCTCGGGGCCGAAGCGTTCGATTAGCCGTGTTATCGCGTCTGCCAACGGCGCCATGTTAGCGTTGCGCGACGTGTTTGTGTCCGACGGTGTTGGACGGTTCGTCGGCGACCGCTACCACATCGTGCGGGAGCTGGGACGCGGAGGTATGGGCGTCGTGTATCTCGGCCGCGATCTGCGCCGCGATATGGATGTCGCGATCAAGTTTCGCGGCATCACGCATCACGATGCGACGCTGTGGCTCAAGCGCGAGTTTCGGTCCGTCGCGTCGCTGCGCCATCCGAATCTCGTCGAGCTCTACGAGCTCGTCGCGCACGATCAGTCTTGCTACTTCACGATGGAGTACTTGCCGGGCGTCGATCCGCGCACGTGGGTGACGCGGCGGCGGCCGATCACGATCGAGGATCACGCGACGCGTCCACTCGCGGATGCGGTCACGGAGCTCACGCTCGGTGCGGGCGACACCATACCGGCACCGGCGGTGCCTGATGTCGATTTCTCGCGCGTGCGCGCCGTGCTCGCGCAGCTCGCCGAAGCGCTCGCGTTTCTCCACGCACGCGGCGTGATCCATCGCGACGTCAAGCCATCGAATGTGATTGTCGGCGATGGCCGGGTGAAATTGCTCGACTTCGGGCTCGCGCTCGAGCGCCGGCGCGCGGAAGAGGAAGTCTCGCGCGAGACGCGCATCGTCGGGACCGCGGCCTATCTCGCGCCCGAATATATCGAGCGATTGACGGTGAGCCCGGCGATGGATGTCTACGCGCTCGGCGTCTTGTGCTTCGAGCTGTGCACGGGCGCGCCACCGTTTGGCGGGACGCTCCACGTGCTGACGCGGCTCAAGCGCAAGCTCGAGGTGCCGCGCGCGCGGTCGATCAACGCCGATGTGCCGCAGGATCTCGACGACATCATCGATCAGATGCTCGCGGCCGATCCGCTGCGCCGGCCGACCGCGTTGCAGGTCGCGGTGCGACTCACCGGTGCGCTGTCGCATCCGCGCAGGCTTCGCCGCGCACCGCAGTTCGTCGGCCGCGAGCGTGAGCTCGCCGAGCTCGCCGAGCGCATTCACGACGAGGCGCCGCGCGGCCGGCTCGTGCTCGTCACCGGCCCATCCGGCGTCGGCAAGACCGCGCTCGTCGAAGAGGCGCTCGGCCG